>Ga0265292_1000806_pt1 | contig 35066 bp, 26 predicted proteins | sample Munlanlewell296A_FD_189080 | JGI IMG/M metagenome (GOLD analysis project Ga0265292, IMG submission 189080) | Leachate microbial communities from a municipal landfill in Southern Ontario, Canada - Leachate well 296A | ecosystem: Engineered > Solid waste > Landfill > Unclassified | place: Canada... | reverse complement strand
ATGCGGAAAGAAAAAGTAAGGATACTAAAGGGCCGGTCCAGATTAAGGATCTTACTGTTGCACAAGTAGATGATACAACAATAAAGCTTGAGTGGTCAGCTCCTATTGACATTGAGAACGAAGTAGAAGGTTATCTTATCCGTTACGCAACATCAGATCCCAGAAATATTTTGGATGATAAAGGTATTACCGGCGGGCAGACACTTGTTAGTACCACGACTGCAGAAACAATGTCGTATCTGCTGGTAGTGGATGATAATATGAGTACAGCATGGGCTGCTGCGGGTAAGTGCCCTCAGTCTCTATACTTGCTGTTTCCAGGAAAAAAAGAGAAGGTTTTTAATAAAATAAATTTAGTATTTTCCAAGGGTGTAGTTGATATTTTGAAAACGTTTGAACTACAGGCGTTGAACGCTCCGGATGCAGATCCCGCAGTAGATGAATCTTGGGTTTCTATCACACAAACTGCTAAGGGTTTGGGAGTAGTGACAAAAGGTGATATTATAGAGTATTCAATGCCTCCTGTAAAATCTGCTGGTTTGAGATTATATATAACCGAAGTAAGTACAGGCGTAATACCGGCAGTTTGTGAAATTGAGGTTTATAATAATGAGTTTGATTGGAATACCGCAATGGATATCTCTGGTGAACTTATGCCGTTACCCGAAAAACCGGGGACGAAACAAATATGTACGATCCCTGATCTTACACCCAAAGAATACTATAATTTCGCGATATTATCGTCGGATCCAAAAGGTAACCAGTCACCATTATCAAATATCGTTTCAATACAACTAAAAACTGCAACGCAACAACAGCAGCAAGGCGGGAAAAAGTAGTAAATGCTTCCGGCTTTTACCGCGAATCAACGTAAAAGCGTACGTAATCGTTACCCGAAATTAATCCTTTTATTTATTATTACATCCATTTTTTATGCCTCAGGATTATCAGCTGAAGAAAGCCGTGTCATAGTGATGTATCCTTTTATGAATACAAGTAAGTTTGAGGATAAAGGCTGGGAGATTGGGCCGGGGTTCACCAAACTTCTTGCCAGTGAGTTCACAAAAAAGTTTAAGTACAGGGTACGTGAATCTACTGCTTCTGCACACGGTACGTACATAGGGGAAATACGGGGAACTATACCTGTATTTGAGATGTCTCAGGTTGGCGGCCGGATTGCGCCGTTCTATACCCATAATAATTATAGTATCAACGCAGTGATAAACTACGAATTCCGTAAATACGGTGAGGATTATTGGAGAAAAGGGCAGGTTGAGAAAACTAAACGGTACGGGGTTAATAAAGGGTTTGAAGTTGATGACGAAGTTTACTTGTTTGACGGTGATGACCAGATACAGCAGGAACAAAATAATGAGATACTTTTTGATTTTCTTACACGCAGCCAGCTTCCGTGGGGTTCTGAAAGGTTTATGTTCAGTGTTCTTGGTATTTATATTAAGGACGTAGTGCAGGAAGTTTCAGGTAATATCGGTGATTGGATTAATGAAAAAAAATATATCCAGGGTGTGGTTGTTGGAATACAGGAAGACGGCGGGGTGTTTGTTAATATCGGGTATAAAGAAGGCGCGAAGGTTGGTAATAAGTTTATGGTTTACCGTGTAAGGATGAAATCGGAGAGCGTACATGGTGTTGATGGTTCAACTTTTACCGTAATTGAAGTACGAGGGGTGAAAGAAGAAAAGGTTGGCGAGTTGGAACTTGTTGAGGTAAAAGGACAAAATTCATCGTTACTCCGTGTGATAAACGGTGAAGTTTATATCAATGATATAGTTAAACAGTAGAGTATTTATGGGTACTTTTTATTTAGTATAATTTGTATATAGGTAGTTGGGAAATTTGTGTAATAGGAGAAATTTAAATGGCTAACATTGCACTGATTGGTGCGGGAAGTATCGCGAAGTTTCACGCATCGGCAATTGAGTCGTTGAGTACTGCAAAACTTGTTGGCGTGTTTGATATCAACCGCCAGGCAGCGGAGAGTATCGCAAAAATAAAAAAGGGTGTTAAAGTTTATTCAAGTATCGACGAGTTGTCCAAAGATAAGAATGTTGAGGTAGTTGATATCTGCTTGCCTACCACGTTGCATCATGATAATGTTATTAACGCTGCAAATGCGGGAAAACATGTTTTTTGTGAGAAACCTATCGCACGGACACTTAAACAGGCGGAAGAAATGGTTGCAGCCTGCAAAAAAAACGGTATTAAATTTATGGTTGGGCACGTATTACGTTTTTTCCCGGAGTACAAACGCGCGAAGGATCTTATCTCTGCGGGTAAACTCGGGAAAGTCGGGATGGCAAGGTTGTCAAGGCTTAACACATTCCCGCTGACCTCCAGTTCGTGGTATACGGATATCGAAAACAGCGGGGGTGTTGTGTTGGATATGAGCATCCACGATTTTGATTTTCTACACTGGTGTTTTGGTATGCCCGAAAGAGTTTATGCTCAAGGATTGACGTATCGTATAAACAAAAATACTCCACTGGATTATGCGTTGGTGAGTATAAGGTTTAAAAACGGTACTATCGCGCATGTGGAAGGTTCCTGGGCGGAAACCTCGGGGTTCAGCGCTAAGTTTGAAATTGCAGGGGAAAAAGGTATTCTTGATTTTGACATGAAAAAAAATCAGCCGTTTCTTTTGTCGTTACGCGGTGACTCTACAGGCAATGCCGGGGTGAATGTTCCCGAGAGCCCGTTGAAGTTGTCACCATACGCAATGGAAATTAAGCATTTTATTGAGTGCATAGATAACGATAAAGAGCCAATGATTACAGGTGATGAAGCGATCTTGAGTTTGAAGATAGCGCTGGCAGCACTTGAGTCTATTAAGTCCGGGGAAGTGGTAAAGTTCTAAGGAAATAGTTTATTAAGGAGAATGTTTATATGCCAAAAGTTGCGGTTTTAAGTTATGCGCATATGCACGCGGGAAGTTATTCTTCAGCATTGAAAAAAATCAAGAATACAGAACTTGCCTGTATCTGGGATGAAGACGCAAAACGAGGGAGTACAATGGCGGAACGGTTTAAAGCGCCGTATATTCCTAACCTCGATGATGTATTAGCGAAGGATATCGATGCAGTAATTGTTTGTACGAGTAATATTGAGCATAAAGATGTGGTGATCAAAGCGGCAAAAGCTAAAAAACATGTTATGTGCGAAAAACCGTTGGCAGTGACTGTCACTGACGGGAAGAAGATGATTGAGGAATGCAGGAAAAACGGTGTGATACTGATGACCGCGTTTCCATGCAGGTATTCCACTCCGATGATGAGGTTAAAACAGGTTGTGGAAGACGGGTTGGTGGGTGATATACTCGCAATGCGGGGAACTAACCGCGGGACGATGCCCGGAGGGTGGTTTGTAGAAAAAAAACTTTCCGGTGGCGGTGCAATGATTGACCATACGGTACACGTTGCGGACCTCATGCGGTGGGTTACCGGTAAGGAAGTAAAAAAGGTTTATGCTGAATGCGATAAAATGTTTTACCCGGAACTAACCGTTGATGATACTGGGTTGGTGAGTATGGAGTTTGAGGATAACATTTTTGCTTCGCTTGATACCAGCTGGTCACGTCCGAAGAAGTCGTATCCTGTTTGGGGTGATGTTAATCTAAAAGTTGTGGGTACAAAAGGTATTGCTGAGTTTGACCTTATGGATCAAAAGACTATGTTCTACAGTGAGGAAAGAGGGAAAGGTATATACGATTTCTGGGGTGACGGCACTGATGACGGGTTAGTAAATGATTTTATTGACTGTGTGGAGAAAGGGAAACCTGCGTCTATCACCGGTGAGGACGGGTTAGCGGCTGTAGAAATTGCGTTAGGCGCGTATCAAGCTGTGAAAACAGGGAAAGTTGTAAAATTACCGCTGGAATAGTAACGGGAATTAATACATAATATATGTATAAGTAGTATATGGTTTCAGAAAGGGGTTTAGTGTTTTATGGCAGATCTTAAGCAAGTGTCTGAAATGTTGATTAAAGGTAAGGTGAATGATGTTAAGGCGTTGGTGGAGAAAGCCGTTGCGGAAGGTGTTTCTGCAGAGGAAATACTTAAGAACGGTTTAATTGCCGGGATGAACGTTGTCGGTGCGAAGTTTAAGGCTAATGAGTTTTATATACCTGAAGTATTGATTGCCGCGCGTGCAATGCATGGGGGTATGGCGATACTTAAACCGTTATTGGCTAAGAGTAATATGAAATCACCGGGACGTATTATTATTGGTACTGTCAAAGGTGACCTGCATGATATAGGGAAAAACTTGGTAGCGATGATGCTGGAAGGCGCAGGGTTTGAGGTTATAGATCTTGGGATCGATGTACCTGTCCAAAAGTTTGTTGATACGTGTAAAGCGCAAAAAGTTGATGTCGTAGCGTTATCCGCATTGTTGACCACCACGATGCCGATGATGAAGGATACTATCGCGGAGATGAAAAAGAACTTAACGAATTTACCAAAGATTATGGTTGGTGGCGCGCCCGTAACACAAAATTTTGCTACTGAAATAGGGGCAGATGGTTTTGCGCCGGATGCAGCATCAGCTGTGGATACCGCGAAAGAGTTGATCGGGATTAACTAAAATCCAAACGCGGTGTTCAAAATATTTTTTCCGCAATATAATAAACACATAACAGTCCCTCAAGGGGTGCAGTTGCGTGACGCTATTGCGTTAGCAGGGATACCTTTTGTAGCGCCCTGCGCAGGGGAAGGGAAATGCGGGAAGTGTAAAGTTATATTGCCTAACTCTTCCGGTATTGAGTTAACACAGAAAGAACAAGAGATACTTACCAAAGATGAAATCGCTGAGAATATAAGGCTCGCATGCCAGGTTATTACCGGGAAAACAGCGATTGAAGTGCGGTTTATTGATACTGAAAGTAAATGGACTAAGGTTTCGTTTACACAACCACCGCGGGAGCTAATCCATGACCCATGGATAAAGAGAGTATTAGTACAACTTACGTTACCAAAACTTGAGAATCCTGTTGCTGATGATGTTAATCTTATTAAAGCATTAGGGCAGGGTGAATGTATCTCCAAACTTAATGTACTACAAAAAATGCCGGGGGTTATCCGTGAGAAAGGTTTTGTCGTTACTGTATTAACTTCAGGAGTTGAGGTGCTGGGTATACAACCCGGTGATACTACCGCAAAACAGTTTGGTATTGCTGTGGATATAGGGACTACGGTTGTGGGTGTAGAAATTGTTGACTTGAACACAGGGCAGGTAGTTGCGCATGATTGTTTACCGAATACACAGGCAGTTTTTGGGAGTGATGTCATCAGCCGGAGTAGTTATGTGATCAATACTGCCGATGGGTTGGCAAAAATGCAGGCGGAAGTGGTTAAGGTGGTTAACAAAATAAGTACAGGATTATGTGAGAAGGTAGGGGTGTTACCCGCTGATCTGTGTTCCGCTGTAGTTGTAGGTAATACAACAATGCAGCATTTATTTCTCGGGATTACTACCGAATTTTTGCCGTTAGCGCCGTATACTCCAACGGTTACGCAATACGTTGAGGCACAGCCCGGAGAAGTGGGGTTAGACATAAATCCCGAAGGCAGGGTGTTGGTGTTTCCCAGTATCGCAGGGTTTATCGGTGGGGATACTCTTGGGATGGTACTCTCCTTAGGGTTAGGGCAGGTTAAGGATAAGGTACGTATCGGGGTAGATCTTGGAACTAACGGCGAGATTGTTTTAGAAAATAAGGGTAACCTTCTTGCGTGTTCCACCGCCGCAGGGCCGGCGTTTGAAGGCGCGCAGATTAGCTGCGGTATGCCGGCAGTTAACGGTGCGGTAGATTCTGTGGTCGTAACTAATGAGGAGGTTAAATATCATACAGTTGGTGATAAACCGCCCCGGGGTATCTGCGGATCGGGTTTGGTAGACCTTCTTGCGTGTTTAGTAAAAACCGGTATTGTGGATTCCACAGGAAGGATACTGGATAACAGTGAATTACCTGTATCCCTCGGGGAGAAGGTTAGGAAGCATATTGTTAAAACAGAGAAAGGTAATACTTTTCTTCTAGCAAGCGGGAAAAAACATGTTGTTGCGCTTACCCAAAAAGATGTACGGCAGTTGCAGCTTGCAAAAGGCGCGATCTCCGCAGGGATTGTTACACTGCTGAAACGTGAAGGATTAAAGATTGAAGATGTTGACGAAATTTTTCTTGCCGGGAGTTTTGGGAATTTTATTAACCACCGTAATGCGCAGATTGTGGGGTTGATACCCGGGATTAATCTCGAAAAAGTTAAGTATGTAGGTAATGCTGCGATTGAAGGCGCGAGAAGAGTATTGGTATCAAAAACTGAATATTTGATAGTTGAAGATATAAAAAAAGTTGTTACATATACTGAACTGGCTAATAATCCGGAATTTACTGCCGCATTTTCCGAAATGTTGTTATTTTGAGGAAGGGATATTAAGTATTTATGAAAAACAATGTGTTTGACCGCGTAGTGCCGTTACCGCAGGAAGTTTGTGCAGCTAAAGGCGTGTTTGTATTCACACCGCGGACATTTATGCGTTGTTCTCCCGCAGCGTTGAACGTTGAGAAAGTTGTTGTTTCAGACTTAACAGAAGAAACCGGCCTGCGGGTAAATAAAACCGGTCTCGCGCTAACTATGAATGGGTTGCAGATAGTGTTTTTTAATAATCCAAAATTTGATTTCACCGTAGTTAAACTTCCAAAAGAGGTTGTGCATAATGAAGGGTATACGCTGTACTGTGATAGTAACTGCGTGGTATTAACCGCTAAGACTGATGCGGGATTGTTTTATGCCGGGCAAACACTTGTGCAGTTGATACGCAACAAAACAGTTCCCGCGGGCAGTATACGCGATTGGCCGGTAACTATTATGCGCGGATATTCCGATGATATCAGCCGGTGGCAGGTGTCAACTATAGAAAATTTTAAGAAAATTATACGCTCACTTTCGCGGTATAAGCTTAATACATACATGATTTATATAGAAGATTTGTTTAAATTAAAAAAACATCCGTTGGTAGGGAAAGGGCGCGGGGCGTTGAGCGCTAGCGATATCCGCGGGCTTGTGAACTACGGGAAAGAACGGTTTGTTGAACTCATTCCTATGTTTCAAACTCTGGGGCATTTTGAGCATCTTATACGTATCCCGAAATACCGTAAACTCGCTGAAGTGGAACCACCTAAGGATGAACCACGTCCGTTGCTGACTCCGATCGGGCAGTATACAACACTATCCCCTGTAGTACCCGAGACTTACAAATTCCTGTCGGATTATGCTGCGGAGTATATCCGCAATTTTGATTCTCAGTATTTGCATATAGGCGGTGATGAGCCGTATGACCTTGGGAAAGGTAAGAGTAAAAAAGTTGCGGATAAAATCGGGGTGGAGAACCTTTACCGCCAGCATATGGAGAAAGCTGTTAAGATGCTGGGGAAGTATAACAAAAAAATTATTATGTACGACGATATTGTGCGGAAACACTGGGCACAACACGGGTTTGATATGAAACACAAGCCGCGGTTCAGGAAAGATATTATTATGATGTACTGGAAATATAATCCGCAGGAAGAGTATCCGGATATAAAGAAACTTAGCGATGCTGGGTATAAGCTTGTCGTTAGCCCGAGTTTGCATAACTATTTCCGTTTTTATCCAGCGTATTATAAAGCTAAGGCTAATGTGCGGAATGTTTTTAAGTCAGCATACGGCGTTAAGGGCGTTATAGGCGGGATGGTATCTTCTTGGGGGGATAACGGCGCGGATAATTTCCGTGAGAATAATTATTATGGTTATGCATATTCTTCTGAGTGTTTATGGAATAATCCGTATAAGGTGGACGACAAAAAGTTTTCAGTACGCTGGGTGGAAGAGTATTTTGGGTATGACGGAGGTATAGCCGGGATCATAGATACCCTTGCGGGGATTGATGAAGAAATCTTTGCCGCACGGCGGGGATATTTTGATGATATAGTGATCAAAGAACTTGACAAAAAAATGTATGATAAATACACACGGCTGGGGTTTGCCTGCGGAAAGTGTTTAAAAACGTATGCGGTTACTGAAAAAAAGGTTAAGAAAAACAAGGTGAACCTGCAGTACTTAAAATTCGCGCTTGAGTTTTGTGGTAATAGTGTCAATAAAAATTTGTTGATTGACAAAATAGCCCGCGGAGTGGTTATTCCGAAGAAAAGTGTTGAGGCGTATATACGTGATACAAAACGTATCCGCGCGGAGTTCGCGAGGTTATGGCTTCTTACCAACAAAAAGGAAGGGTTGTGGGTTACCCTCTGGAGGTTTGATAAACTTATCCGCCAGATGAAAGGTATCTCCGGGATAAGGTAAGTTATTTTAATAAACAATGAAAAAAAGTAACCGTAACGTGTTCACTTCTATTCATGAATATGTGTATAAACGCAAGAAGTTGAGATTGTGGCTCACAGGTATGGCGTTTCTCGCGCCTAATGTACTGGGATTTTTGGTATTTGTATTCATTCCGATACTGATATCGTTTGGGCTGGCTTTTTGTGAATGGGATATTCTAACCCCCGCAAAGTTTGTGGGGTTAAAAAATTTTTCGGATATTCTCACCCGGGGTGAGTTTTGGGAGTATCTTTATAACACGTTTTATTTTATGCTGAGTATTCCGATAGGAATGGCAATATCCCTGGCACTGGCACTGGCGTTGAATCAGAAGATGAGAGGTGTTGTTTTATTCAGAACAATATATTTTCTTCCAGTGGTGTGTACCATCATAGCATCAGCGATTGTGTGGCGGTGGATTTATAACCCGGATTACGGGTTAATCAACGGGTTCATACGTTCACTAAGGATACCGGTTGTTGTTATGGGGACAGATAATTTTGTTATGCAGTTTATTTATGATGCTATTACATCATGGAATTCATGGGTTTCTAATCCTCCGACGTGGCTAACAAGTACTACATGGTCAAAACCTGCGATTATTATTATGCAGGTATGGCATAGCGCAGGGTATAATATGCTGCTTTACCTCGCTGCGCTGCAGAGTATACCGGCGGCATTATACGAGGCTGCGGAAATTGATGGCGCAAATGAACGCGCTAAGTTTTGGTATATAACTTTACCGAGTTTAAGTTTTGTGAATTTTTTTATTATCATCATGGGAATCATCGGCGGGTTCCAGGCGTTTGGCGTGCAGTACGTTATGACTGGCGGCGGGCCTGCGGGGTCTACCACCACGATTGTTTATTATATTTACAACAACGCGTTCCAGTGGTTCAAGATGGGTTATGCTTCTGCAATAGCGTGGATATTGTTTGTTCTGATGTTAGGTGCAACGTTGTTGCAATGGCGTATGGGGAAAGGGTATGCAAATGCTGAGTAATAAACCTAAACCCATGACCGCTAAGGATATCAGGTTCAAAAAAAATTTTAGGCAAACCGTATTTGCATTGTTGTATTATTCGATACTGTCCGGGCTGGCAGTGGTTATGGTAATACCTTTTGTGTGGATGTTCTCCACTTCATTGAAAGATGCCGGTGCGGTGTTTACTTTCCCGCCGCAATGGATACCTAATCCTGTGGTGTTCCGGAATTATGTTGATGCTTGGAATTCCGTGCCGTTTGGAAGGTTTTATCTTAACAGCATAATTGTTGCGGTAAGCGTCACTGCAGGGCAGTTGTTTACTGCATCACTCGCGGCGTATGCGTTTGCGAGGTTACAATTCCCGGGGCGTGATAAGCTGTTCCTGGCATACCTCGCTACAATGATGATACCAGGCCAGGTGACAATGATCCCTGTATTTATTCTATTGCGTACGCTTGGCTGGATTGATACGTACCAGGGATTAATATTACCGCATATATTTACAACCTACGGGACGTTTATGCTGCGGCAGTTTTTTCTTACCATACCAAAAGAACTTGAGGAAGCCGCAACGATTGACGGGTGCGGGCCGTTTCGTATATACTGGCAGATAATCCTGCCGTTATGCAAACCCGCGCTTGCTACTCTTGGAACATTTATTTTTCTGGGTTCATGGAACGATTTTATGTGGCCGTTGATTGTCACGAATAGTATGGAGATGAAAACCCTTACCGTCGGGCTTGCATCGTTCCAGGGGTTGTACAATACAGAATGGACATTGTTGATGGCAGCATCAATGATTGTGCTTGCACCGGTATTGATCGTGTATATCTTCAATCAGCGCTTCTTCGTTCAGGGGATTGCGATGACCGGGTTAAAAGGGTAATAAATCTTTGACTGTTTTTTTGTATAATATACACCTAATATTTTTGTTGACGCGTTGTGTTGAAAGGAGTTTATTAAAATGAAGTTAGGTTTTTTAACGGCATGTATGGGCGATAATGGTATGGAGGATATTTTGAAGTTCGCGTCCGGCGCAGAGTTCAATGCGCTGGAGGTGGCCTGTTGGCCTCTGAAGACCGATCGCGATTTTTTCGGGCGGAACATTGACGTTGTGAAACTTGATAAAGACGGTGCGAAGAAGATTAATGAATTGTTCGTCAAATACGGGATGACAATATCGTCATTAGGGTTTTATGATAACAACCTTCATCCTGACCTAAAAAAACGTGCTGATGTATACAACCATTTTGTTAAGGTTGTCGATGCAGCGGCATTACTTGGCTGCGGGATGGCAGGAACGTTTATCGGGCGTAACCCTGAGAAAACGGAGAAAGAAAATTTTGAGGAGTTTACAAAAATATTTACGGAACTCCTGAAGTATGCCGGGGATAAGGGTGTTAAGGTTATGATAGAAAACTGTCCGATGTACGGGTGGTTAAAAGAGTACGTGCCGGGAACAATATCGTTTTGTCCCGAGCAATGGGAGGAAATGTTTAACCTCGTCCCTGCAGCAAATTTTGGATTGAACTACGACCCGTCGCATCTTTACGGGATGGGGATGGATTATATTAAACCAATATACAAATTCAAGGACAGGATTTTTCATGTACACGCTAAGGATTGTGAATTGTTGCGTGACAATATAGCTGTCCGCGGGTATCACCGGAAAGGCCTTTACCGTTTCCGTGCGCCAGGGTATGGAGAGATTAACTGGGAAAAGTTTATGGGCGTGCTTTACGAGATAGGTTATGACGGAACGGTAAGTATTGAACATGAAGACCCTGTTTTCCGCGGGTCTGATGAGAAGATTAAGAAAGGCCTTATCCTCGGAGCGAGAAAGTTGTTGCCGTTGATAATATAGTGTTTATTTGTAAGAATAAAAATAATCAGGTATATGGGCTTATTTAAGTTTATTTTGTAAGAGGAGTAAAAAATGGGTAACAAGGTAAAGTTAGGATTTGTAGGTGCCGGCGGGATTATTAGTCATGCGCATATGCCCGGGGCAAAGCTTATAGCGGATAAAATTGAGTTCGTTGCTATTTCAGACCCTTTGGTGGATAAAGCCAAAGTATTGGCGGATGCTAACGGCATAAAAAATGTTTATGCTGACTATAACGACATGCTGAAAAAAGAAAAATTAGATGCTATCGTTATCGGCACACCAAATGCGTTCCATTCCGATACCGCAATCCAGGGATTGAAGGCCGGGTGCCATGTATTAGTGGAAAAACCTATGGCACTTAATGCAAAACAGGCACAGGATATGAAAGATGCTGCTATTGAAAATGATAAGTTTCTTGCAGTAGGGTTCAACCAGCGGTTTTCAAATGAAGCGCAATTATTGAAAAGGCTTATAATTGGCGGTGAGCTTGGTGAAATATATTATGCAAAGACCGGTGCAATACGGCGTCGCGGGATTCCCGGTTGGGGCGGGTGGTTTACGAATAAAAAACTTTCCGGCGGCGGGCCGTTGATTGATATCGGCGTGCATATGCTTGACCTCACCCTGTGGTTAATGGGGTATCCAAAACCCGTAGCAGTGTCAGGTTCAACTTACACAAAGTTTGGTGACCGCAAAGATTATGTGAGTGCCGGCGGGTGGAAGTATAAGGGGGACAGCAAGACTTTTACAGTTGAAGATCTTGCATCGGCTTTTATTAAGTTTGATAATGGCATGACGTTATTTCTTGAAGCTGCATGGGCATCAAATACAGAATCAGAAAAGTTGTATTCAACATTGTTCGGGACAAAAGGTGGGGCGGATTGGCGGCCGTTGAAGGTTTATAAAGACACGCATGGTATGCTCGTGGATATGGTCCCGGTTGTTCCGGCACAGAGTGTAAAGAGCCATGCATTGCAGATGAAGCATTTCATAGAATTAATCTCCGAAGGTAAGTGGAAAGATAAAAAAACTGATGTCCAGATCGCAACTGCGGATACAGGGCTCATTATCATGAAACTCATAGATGCGATTTACAAATCTTCTGAAGAAGGTAAGGAAGTCAGAATTAAGTAATAATAAGTTAAAAGATAGTATCAAGGGGGAGTTTATAAAATGAAAAAAGTTAGAGTTGGGATAGTAGGTTGTGGTGGTATAGCAAACGCGCATGTGAACGGATACGCAGCGAATTCTGATGTTGAACTCGTAGCATTCTTTGATACCGCACCGGCGAACGCGGAAAAGTTTATGCAAAAGTTTGGCGGGAAGGTTTATGATAGCCTTGATAATATGTATTCCAGCGATACTCTCGATGCGATAAGTGTATGCACTCCGCCTGTGGCACATAAGGATACTGTTATTGCTGCATTGGATAAAGGGATAAACGTTCTCTGCGAGAAACCGTTGGCAATATCTGTGGATGACTCTAAGGAAATGGTGGAGAAAGCGAATAAGACCGGAAAGTTTCTTATGACCGCTTTCGCATGGAGGTTCCACAAAGAAATTCAACGGACAAAACAGTTGATCTCCGAAGGTAAGATCGGGAAAGTTGTTATGGTTCGGAACTCATTCGCGGGTTATGCTGATATGTCCCAGAAGTGGTTCTCAAAGAAAGAAATATCCGGCGGTGGGTGTTTTATTGATGCCGGTATTCATTCGATTGATATTTACCGTTATATTTTTGGCGATATAAAGAATGTATGGGCAAAAATGAGGACAGTTGCTTCTTCGTTGCAAGTGGAAGATATTGCCAGGGTTATGGTGGAAACTCCGGAAGGTATTGTGGGTTCTATTGATATCAGCTGGTCAACCGGTATAGGGCCCGGGGTATGCCTTGAAGTTTATGGTACCGAAGGGACAATAGAAGTTATGTGGTCTTCCATGCGTTACCGTACAAGGACGGAGAAAGAATGGACAGTTGAAGAAACTAAAACTCCGGAGGATAACCCGTTTCGTTTGGAGACAAAACATTTTGTGGATGTTATTCTCGGGAAAACACAGCCGATTGTTAACGGGATTGACGGGATGAAAGCTATGGAAGTTACCGAAGCTGTATACCAGTCCGCAAAGACAAATATTTGGCAGCCGGTAAAAGGTTGATAAAGGGATGTACTTAAAGAATGAATAATGTAAAAACAGTTTTATTGCTGACAGGATTAACGGCGTTATTTTTGGGTATCGGGCATTTACTTGGCGGGCAGCAGGGTGTGATAATAGCGTTTGTATTTGCATTGATTTCGAACTTTGTTGCGTACTGGTTCAGCGATAAGATTGTATTGACAATCTACGGAGCGAAGGAGATTAAACAAACAGAAGCACCGGAATTACATACTGTGATTCAGGCACTATCTACTGCCGCAGGAATACCGATGCCTAAGGTGTACGCCATCCGCGGTGACGCACCGAATGCGTTTGCGACGGGCCGTGACCCGAACCATGCAGCTGTTGCTGTTACTTCCGGGTTAATGGGTATCCTTAGTAAAGATGAACTTTCGGGTGTTATCGCGCATGAACTTGCGCATGTAAAAAACCGTGATACTCTAATACAGGTACTCGCAGCGACGGTTGCCGGAGCTATTATGATGATTGCGGATATGGCACGATTTGCTGCGATATTCGGCGGCGGGCGCAGGGATGATGATGATAACGGTGCAGGTGCCATGGGTTTGTTATTAATGGCAATAGTTGCGCCATTTGCGGCAATGATTGTGCAAATGGCAATCTCGCGTACCCGTGAGTACCATGCCGATGAAACAGGTGCAAAGATATGCGGTAAACCGTTAAGCCTGGCTAATGCGTTGAAACAACTTGAGAATTATAATAAGCGTATACCGATACTCAACGCTACACCATCGACCGCTCATATGTTTATAGTACAACCCTTTTCTGGGGGTGGATTATTAAACTTATTCTCTACTCACCCGCCTGTAACAGAACGGGTGAAACGTTTGGAGAAACTTGCTGAACAGTCTTCAAATTCTGCGTATAATATTCCTAAAATAATATATTAATCACAGGGTAATTGATACGGATAATTCTTCTGTCGCAGCACGGTTAGCCGCGGTGGAAGTATTGATTGAATTTGAACAAAACATGGTTTATCCAAAAACCTTGCTTGACACTAAACTCTTAAAACTTACTCTCCCGAATAATGATCACGGCTTTGTCCGCGGGTTAGTGAACGGTACAATCCAGCATATGAATTCTATTGACTGGATTATCAATAATTACTCAATGACCCGTAAAGTTACGGATACCACAAAAGAAGTGCGGAATTCGTTGCGTGTAGCTGTGTACCAGCTGGAGTACATGCGTGGCCGCGTACCGCCGTATGCTGCGGTGGATCAGGCGGTTGAGATTGTTAAACTCCTGGGTGGGCATACAGGGTTGACAGGGTATACTAACGGTGTTCTTCGCGCGATTGTGCGGGAGTGTATTGCCGGAAGGAATTTATTGAACCTCAGTAGTACAGGTAAAGATGTTGTTAAGAATATCAGCCTTAAACACTCACACCCGGAATGGATGGTTCAGCGCTGGCTTACACAGTATGGGATAGATGATACTGAAAAGTTGTGTGAGGTTAACAATACACACGCGGATATGGCAGTCAGGGTAAATACTTTAAAAACTACTTCAGGGGAAGTCGTTACGGCGCTGAATAATTACGGTCTGGGAGTAAGGATGTCTGAACTTGTACCTGATGCTCTAGTGTTCACGTCAGGAGAGCCGTTCCTTGAAGGGCTTGCGGAGTTCCAGGCTGGGATGTTTTATATCCAGGATGAAGCATCACAGTTAGTGACGCATATACTCGGTCCTCAACCCGGTGAAGTTGTGTACGATATATGTTCCGCTCCGGGGGGTAAGGCTACGCATGCTGCGCAGTTAATGAAGAATTCCGGTAAAATAGTTGCTTTTGATATGTTCAGCCATAAACTGCGGTTTATACGTGAAAACAGTGCAAGGTTGGGAGTAACAATAATTGACCCGCAACTGCGGGACGGTGAGAACCCGCAGAATTTTACCGGAGCAGTTGACCGTGTGTTAATAGACGTCCCGTGTTCAGGTACGGGTGTGTTAAGAAGAAGGCCGGATCTTAAATGGCGGCGGACAAGTAATGACATAATATTTAAATTACCTAAGATACAGTATTCAATACTGTCAAACGCTGCACCGCTTGTAAAACCTGGCGGGATTTTGGTATATTCTACTTGCAGCATAGAGCCTGAAGAAAATGAAGGTGTTATCGGGAAGTTTGTTAAAGAGTTTCCGTTGTTTGAAATTGAAAACATTAGGGATACCGGTAAGTTCCTGGGAAACAAAGATATTGTCAACCCGGGTGGATGGGTGCAGACATTGACGCATAAACACGGGATTGACGGGTTTTTTGTTATCAGATTCAGGAGAAAAGGGTAAAGGGTAGGAGATAAGTGAAAAAAAATGGTTTAATTAATAAAACAGTTATTGAGGTTATTATTGTAACTATCGCGTTTTTGGGTGTTACTTTCTGGATGTTCAATACCGTTATGGATGCGTTGATACATTACAAAACTGAAGTTAAGATACCAAGTATTACCGGTAAGTCATTAACCGGAGCGATGGATGTTTTAACACCGTTAAAACTTGGCTTGATAAAGGTTGGGGAGCAGTTTGATGATAAATACCCGGCAAATACTGTTATCCGGCAGATACCTGATGCGGGGACTACTATAAAAGAAGGGCGTGTGCTGCAGGTGATACTCAGTAAAGGAGGGCAGTCGGTATTTGTGCCAAACCTGATGGGTGAAACTGTGAGAAGCGCAGAACTTTTACTGCGGCGCGCAGGGTTAGGGTTGGGTGAGGAATTACAGGGGTATAGTAACACACAGGATAAAGGGAAGATTATCTCACAGGACCCTGTCGAGAATGATGCGGTTGGGAAAGGTGAGCTCGTGAATATTGTGGTATCCATCGGGCGTCCTCCGGAGGGGACGGTGTTACTCCCTAACTTTAACGGCAAAAATGTTGTCACTGCAAAAAAGTGGTGTGACGATAATAGTGTGGAGTTCGGGATTGAGTTCAGTAATAGTTCTGGTGCGGAGAAAGATATTGTTATCAGCCAAATACCGCGGGCGGATACCGTAGTGTCTGAGGGTTTGAAAGTACGGCTTATTTTGTCATTAGGGAATAATAGTTCGGTTGAGGAAAAGAAATGAAGTATATTATCTCCCCGTCAATCCTTACGGCTGACCTCAGTGATTTACGGGCAGTGGTTAAGCTTATCGAAAATAATGGCACCGGCTGGATACATCTGGATGTAATGGACGGTAATTTTGTTAGGAACCTTACCTTTGGGCATTTGATTGTAAAAGCTATCCGTAAACTGTGCGGTAAAGCTTTGGTCCTTGATACGCATTTGATGATAGATTACCCTGAGAAATATGTACAGGACTATATAACCGCAGGGGCGGATATCATAACTGTGCATCATGAATCAAAAGGGCATCCATGGGATGCTGTTAAGATTATTAAGTCTTCTGGGAAAAAAGCAGGGGTCTCGCTAAAGCCTAAGACAAAGGTTGAGGCTATAAAAAAACAATTGTCTCAGCTTGACCTTGTATTGATGATGACCGTTGAGCCAGGGTTTGGCGGGCAAAAGTTTATGCGGGAAGTGTTACCCAAAATATTTGAAGTACGTGATATTGTTGACAAAAAAAAGTATAAGGTTGATATCGAAGTTGACGGAGGGATCGCTTTTGATACCTTGCCGGATACTATTACTGCTGGGGCTAATGTTTTTGTTCTGGGTAATGCTGTATTTGGAGCAAAAAAGCCGGGGAATGTTCTACGGCAGTACAGCCAGCTTATCAAAACCGTGCAGGGATAATAGTAAGTACTGTTTATAGCTTTACAAAATATAGTTTTTGGTTACTACGAAAAAAGTTGGGTTGGATGAAAGCGGGGATTATGGGTTATGGATTCTACGGGATTATGGTTAGTTAAAGCTGCGGGATTAGGGTTGTTCCTATTTTCAGTAACACACTTGTCGTCGTTGTTGTTGTTGATCAATAAATTCAAATTTTCTAAACACACAAAAAATTCTTCTGTTATTACTAAACTTATTGAGTGGTACCGCAGGACAAAAAAAGTTGAACTTTTTAACCGTCAACTGGTTGATGCCCTAGGGATGATTTCTACTGCGCTAAAGGCCGGGGTGGGGATACAACAAGCGTTTGAGCAGGTTGCGCAGGAGATGGCTTGGCCAATATCCGTTGAGTTTAAAACTGTAGTGGATGACGTAAAACTGGGTGTACCGTTTATCCGCGCGATTGAAGCTATGGCGCAAAGGGGAGGAAGTAAGGAGTTGAGTATCACTGTCGCAGCAATAAGTATCGCGCAGGAAGCCGGGGGTAATCTCAGTGATGTATTAGCGCGGTTAGCGGTAACTATGCGTGAACGTTATAAACTACAGAGCAAGATCGCAGCGCTTACCGCCCAGGGTAGGTTGTCGGGTTATGTTATCAGCGCGTTGCCAATACTTATTTTGTCCGGGATGTGGGTACTTGACCCTGTGCTTATGCGTCCGATGTATACCACAGTATACGGTATTCTTGTGTTAATCCTGATACTTCTAATGACCGGGCTGGGATTGTTTTTAATACAAAAAGTTGTGGAGATTGATATTTAAGGAGAAACTTAACATGCGTGTATTATTATCGGTACTGGTATTTATGTCTGTAGTTTTGGTAGTTACATTTATTAAGTGGAAACCTAAATCCGTATCTAAACTTGAACTGTTTGAGAGAACTGGGATTTATGTATTTTCTTTGACGCAGAGGATAAAGTTGTCAGGTATATGGCATGGATGGGTGGGGAATAGGATTAACCTTGCGGGGAGTGAGGTTAAAGCGGGGTTTAACCCTGAAAAGTTTGTGGGGATACAGTTATACTCAGCGCTTGCGTGTGTAATTATAGTATCTGCGCTTATAGGAAGATTTACAGCGGGGTACACACTTGCTGCTGTAGTGTTCGGGTTATGTTTCCCTGTTTTATGGATTAACGAAAAAGTTGAAACCCGGCAGAGACGCTTGCTCCGCGTATTACCGGATGTCATTGACCTTATGCTTATCTGTGTGGAGTCAGGGTTGGGGTTTAACGCAGCAATTGCAAAAATTGTTAAGTACTCCCCGGAACCTGTTATTAATGAAGAGTTTGGCGAGATACACCGCGCGATCCAGCTTGGGCAGTCACGTGTTGATGTCCTACGCCAGTTTTCGTTACGTACAGGGCATCCGGCAGTTTCTGCGTTTGTTAATTCCGTGATCCAGGGGATAGTTATAGGGTCAAGTTTAGCTGAAGTTTTGAAAGTACAGGCGGAATATCTACGTGCGGAACGGTTCCTTCATGCTGAAAAAGTTGCGGCACAAGCGCCGGTGAAGATACTTTTCCCGTTAATGTTTTTTATTTTACCAACTGTATTTTTGTCAATCTTCGCACCGTTTGCGTTATCGTTATTAGGGATGAAGTAGTACAAAAAAACTTACTTATTACCGTAAATAATAGAGGGTTATAAGCGGGATAAAAATATAGCCGAGCGACATATATAAAATAACAATGATTGATAGTATCCGAGCTAAACGTGTAAACCCGGGTGTATAAACATACTTACCCAGGATACCGGTTAACGGGCCGACGAGGAGTAAAGGCGAAACAAAATTGCCGAGCCCAAAGATCAGGCCGTAAAGTGTCCCTTCAACAATCGTGCGGGTTAATAAACTTATTGTTGTATACATAATAATCAACGGCGGGCATGGGCTGATTCCTATCAGAAAACCAATAACCAGCAATCCTTTATCCCAACCGTGTTTACGGAGCTTACACCCATCAGAATGAACCTTATCTTTCTTTAATGCCAAATAAACCGCGAGGATTATTAAGGATATGCCTATAAGTAGTTCGGAGTAGTATACATAATTGTCTTGGAAGATATAACGTTCAATACGTTCTAACATTTTACCTGAGAAACCCGATACCGCGCCTAGTGACATGTATCCCAATAATTTGCCTGCGGAAAAAAGGATGGTTTGTTTAAACGCGTCATGCCAGGATGATTTTGTACCGATTACATACGCAGACATTAACGGTGCGCAGGTCAACAGGCATGCAGTGAATCCCATGGTTATGCCCATTACAAATACTTGCCCGGCAATTGAGATGTCCATCAGAACTCCTCATAATATGTATATATATCTTATTAATTTACTATTTATAAAATAGTAATTGTTTATAAAGGTGTCAATGAGTATAATTCGTGTATACACAATGAGTTTGTCAATACCAAGCAAAAACAAGTATAATTTATCGTTATGTCACTAAAACTTTTGGATACACGCGTACTATCTAAAATATCGAATTTAGCGTTACACGCTCATAGTGTGGTGGAAGGCTTTATCGCGGGACAGCACCGCAGCCCGTACCACGGATGGTCATTGGAGTTCGCACAGCATCGTGAGTACTCACCGGGGGATGAACCTAAACATATTGACTGGAAAGTATATGCCCGGAGTGACCGTTATTACGTAAAACAGTATGAAGAGGAAACTAACCTCCGCGCGTATGTCGTGTTAGACTGTTCCAGTTCAATGAGTTATAAATCTTCTGACGGGTTAATGACAAAATTTGAGTATGCGCAACTCCTTTCCGCGGCACTGGCGTATCTCATGACTGTACAACGTGACGCTGTGGGTGCAGCGTTTTTTAGTGAATCAACAAACGTATACCTTCCTCCAAGGAATACAGTTGCGCAGCTTTCGTTGATAACCGAAAAACTTGAAAACTGCAAACCCGTAGCGGGGACAAACCTTGCCAAAATGTTGCCTTCAATACTGCAGAAGATAAAAAAACGCGGGGTCGTGATCATTATCTCCGACCTTTTTGATGAACCCGAAAAATTGGTTAAAAATATTAGGTACTTCCAGCATAAGAAACATGAAGTTATTGTCTTCCACGTACTTGACCCTATGGAATTAACCTTACCCGAAGGTGAGTCCGTTACGTTTGAGAATATTGAAACCTCAGAGACTGTGCTTACTGAACCGGCTATTATACAGGTTGAATACCAAAGGATTATGAAGGAGTTTACTGAATATTACCGTAAAAACTTTACTTCCGCGGGGATTGATTACTGTGTTATGCCGACTTCATGCAGTATGGATAAAGCGTTGGGGTTGTACTTAACCAAACGGCATGAGTATGGGGATAGTTAAGTAATGCACTTATTTTTTTCTAGTCCGTTATACTTTCTTGCTTTACCGGTAATACTGATCCCTGTGCTCATACACCTTTTATACCGCAAAAAACTTATTAAACTGCGGTTCAGCGAGACTAAGTATATCAACCTCGCAGTACAGCGTAGTGTTAAGAGTTACCGCCTTAGGCAGTACCTGTTATTACTCCTGCGTGTATTGGCATTAATACTAATAATCCTGTATTTTTCCCGCCCGATAATGTCGTTGGTACACGGAGGTAAGGGGAAGGAAAGTACGATATGTTTTCTGATTGATACCTCGTTATCGATGTCATACAAACCTGATGGTGTTAAGAGTATGCTTGATTCCGCAAAGGATGCTGTACTAAAAATTGCCGGTATGTTAAATAATGATGAGCAATACTCAGTATTTTCTTTTGATAACGCTGTATACCGCCATACTGACGGGTTTATCAAAGATAAAACTGTTCTCCGGGATGCACTAAAAAAAGTGGTACCCTCCGCTGCGGGGACACAGCCGGGGTTGGCGTTTGAGCAGGCATACGGGTTATTATCGTCTACCTCGGCTATTGGTACTAAGGTTATTGTTGTACTTACGGACCAGTGTTCGAATGTATGGGAAGCATTGCGTGAGAACGAAGGGTTGACTAAGATCCCGGGGTTTTATGAAACCGTACGTGTAGTGGTTGTTGATACGTTACCGCCAGGGAGTGAGCCTAAGAATCATTATCTATCAAAAACTGTAGTAAAACCGCCTTCTACCGGGGAAGATGGGTTGGTGGATATTGAAATCACAAATACTGCGGGGCAGCAGGTGCCGGTGCTTACCTGCAAGATAAAAAATGTGGGGAATGATACGTTAATCTCCGCGGGGTTTATTCCCTTACCCCCGAAAGGTAAAGTAACAAAAAGTTTGCCGTTAACAATTGAACCGGGGACTGAAGTTTATGCGTGTATACAAACCGATACTGATAACCTTATGCTGGATGATAAGTTTTATACCGTTGCGTGGTCAGTGCCGTCACAAAAGGTTTTAATAATCAACGGTGAGCCAGGATATTCGCCGGTGGATAGTGAAGCATACTACTTTATCACCGCGCTATCACCTAAACGTGACACAAAAAATGTTGTGGTTGATGTTTATAACAGTTTCCCTGAAGAAGGAGTTGTTAATTTCGCGGAGTACGGGTTAATAGTCCTTGCGAATCTTAGTTTAACGGATACCGCGGATCCTGATGGTATATCAAACACGTTAAGCCAGTACCTCCGCAAAAAAGGTAATGTGTTGATCACGTTGGGGAGTAATGTTGTTACCGAAAAATATTACTCCGCATTAAATCCTTTACTACCGGCAGTACTTGGTGGTATGGTTGCTGAACCTGTAGGAGTGGATAAACAGTTGCTTAATTATAACGGTATACGCATAGAGAAGTATTTTAAGTCATCACTAAAGGATAATGCGCGGATACTCTTGCGTACGGATACCGGTGAACCGTTACTCTCAGAGCATATACCGTTCCCCGGGGGGGGTAAGGTGTTTTTGTTGACGACAACACTTGACCGCGCATGGACAAACTTCCCGGCGTATGGCGCGTATGTAACCCTGTGGCAGGAAATTCTGCGGTACTGTTCAGAAAAAAAGGTTAGGTCTGTAGGGTACTATCCCGCGGGGACGGTTATTGAAGTGCCTGTCCCTGAGAATGTAAATAAAAACCTTGTTACAGTTGAAACAATTATCGGTGACTATGAAAAAAGTATTGAAGTCCATGGGAAAAATATTAAAATCGTTGATACCCGCAATCCCGGGATTTATCGCGTATCTTATCCCGTAGCGGAACACCGTGAGGTGCATTACGCTGTGGTTAATCCCAACCCTGAGAACGGTGAGTCTGCGTTAAGTAAAGATGGTACCACCGACCTCCGTACTATCTTAAGACTACAGAATGTTGCGGTGATACAGAATAATGTTAACACTATAGATAATGATTTCAGGAAACTTTTGTATGGGAGTGATGCTTCAACTGGATTAAGTGCAGCGTTATTTTTAATACTACTCGCGGAAAGCGTGCTTGCGGGTGTGATGACAAAAAAACGGGAGGACAAAAAAAGCGGTGAAGTTATACAGTAATAAACCGTTAATTTGGATGGTTATAGTATCACTATGGTTACCGGTATTTATGAGTACTGTCCTGTACTCTGAACCTCAGCGGGATAGGTTTGTGTTCACACAGTTAAGATACACTGGGGGTAACTGGGACTCATATACCGGGGTTGAACGCCATGTGCTTAAATTTATGTCTACCACCACAAGTATCAAACCGTATTCTACCCGCCGGGTGGTTACCGCTGAAGATGAATTATTGTTTGAATCACCGTTTTTGGTTATAACCGGGGATAGCGAATTCCAGCCGTTTACCAATCATGAAGTAGAAAATCTTAGGAGATATATCCTGGGTGGTGGATTAATTTTTGTGAATGATATTACCGGGCGGAAAAACACGGGGTTTGATTTAAGTATCCGCCGTGAGTTCAAACGTATCCTTCCCGGTAGCGGGTTCAAAATTATACCCCGGGATAACGCGATCTACCGCGCGTTTTACTTACTTCGCACCGTTGGGGGACGGCAGGTGATTAATAATTATACTGAAGGGATTATGTTGTCAAACCGGTTGGTGGTGATCTACACGCAAAACGATATGCTTGGTGTATGGATGAAAGATGAGTTTGGGAAGTATGTTTATAACTGTATCCCCGGAGGTGAATCCCAGAGGTTGGAAGGTATTAAATTATTCGCGAATATAATTATGTATTGCGTAACCGGGACGTATAAAACGGATGTCATACATCAACCGTTTATACAACGTAAACTTGAAGTAAGGTAAAGAACAGAAAAAATGGGTATGGGAAACATAAGATATGCACGATATTGAAACGTCAGTCCCCGCGATAATATTGACGGTAGTCTTCGCATTAGCTGCCGGAGCGGTGACATATTTGTTTTATCGTAAACATGCTCTACGTCAAAAAGTTGCTGTATGGATAAGGTTGTGTGTGTACATCCTTGCGTTAATGCTTATCCTTCAGCCGGTATACGTTAATTACGATGCGCCGGTAAGGAAAAATGTCGTACCCGTTTTTATTGATAATTCACGGAGTATGGCTTATGGCGGCCCGAGAAGCAGGTGGGATGAAGCGAAGGTATGGCTTAATAATGATGCGTTAAAAAGTTTGGGGCACAGGTTTTCTCTGAAATACTACACATTCTCGTCTTCTACCGCCGTACCGTACAACTTATCCGCCGGGCCAACGGGTGAGTATACTGACCTAAGCGCAGTGTTTAAACAGGTAAGCACTGAGTATAATAACGCAGTTCCCGGTATCATCATTGTTACTGACGGGATACATAATAATTCACAAATTAATATTATGGCGCAAGTAAAGGATGTTGCGTATCCGGTAAACTGTGTGGCAACCTCCGCACAGGTGGAGCATGATATAGCACTTGAAAACTTATCCTACAGCAGTATCGCGTTTAAGAATGTTGATACAAAAATCGGGGTGGATATCACCGGTACCGGGTATGAAAACACAGAAGTAGTGGTTACGTTGAACGAAGCCGGGGCGGTACTCCAGAAGAAGGTTGTTAAACTTGACAGTAACGGTAAGGGGAGAGCGGGGTTTGACTTTTTGTCGGATTATGTCGGGGAACGTAAATTATCGGTTCAGGCACCTGTGATAGCTGGTGAGTTAGTAAAAAATAATAATGTTAAAGATTTTACGTTATCAATTATCCGCGAAAAAATTAGGGTGCTCTATATCTGCGGGCAGGCGAATTATGAGTACTCATACCTGCGTAATGTTCTTAAAGGCGACCCGTCAATCGAACTCGTATCTTTTATCATCCTGCGTAATCCTGAAAATATAGCGTTTGTATCTGATGACCAGTTATCGTTGATACCGTTCCCGCATCAGGAAATATTTATGAATTACCTCCCGCAGTTTGACCTCCTGATATTTGAAAACTTTGCGTATCAAAGGTTTGCTATCACCCCTGCGATGCTGGAAAAACTTGCGTGGTTTGTCAAAGAAAAAGGCGGCGGGTTTCTTATGATCGGCGGGGATAATGCGTTTGGCCGCGGGGGGTATAAGGAAACCGCGGTGGAACGTATTCTGCCGGTTGAAATCGGTGGGTATGAAGAACAGGTTGATACCCAGAAGTTTAACCTCAAATTAGCCGTACCACAGCATCCGGTTGTAGCGTTAAGTACTGACTTTGATGAAAACAAAAGGTTGTGGGGGTTAATGCCGGAACTTGAAGGGTGTAATATCACGGGTGATGCAAAGCCCGGCGCTACGGTTGTCGGGGTACACCCGAAGATAACCACTGCACGGGGAAGTTTGCCGGTGTTAACCCTGTGGGATTACGGTAATGGCAGGGTGATGTCCTTAGCGTCAAACACCACCTGGCGCTGGGCAATGGGCCTCGCGAAGATCGGGAAGGGTAAGGAGTTGTATGACCGTTTTTGGTCGCAATCAGTCCGCTGGCTTACCCGGGGTGAACAATTAAGCGCTGTACGCGTGGTAGCAGAAAAAAGTGAGGTTAGCTTAAACGAAAAAGTATTGATTAAAATAACGGTACTTGATGATCAATACCGGCTGGACAACAGTGCACGGGTAAAAGTTGTGGTGCAGTTACCGCAGAAGGATGTACGTACGGATATTTCTGATACCGCGATGCTGGTAAAACCCGGGGAGTACTGGGTGGAATACCTGCCGTCAACCGCAGGGAAGTATTATTTTAAAATTACCGCGTATGGCCGCAGGGGTTTAGCCGGAGATACAGGGATAACGGTTAATGCAAAAAGTTTTGGTGAGGATGACGAGTTACGCCCGAATATGGAACTCCTAAACGCTATAGCAGGGGTAACACAAGGCGGGGTGTCGTCAATAAAGGAGTTTAATCCCGGGCAATTAAACTTTTTATCCGCAAAAAGTAGTGCTGCCGTTAAGTTCAGGTATCGCGTATGGACAGAATGGTACTTTTATTTATTGTTAACTATAATTTTGTGTATAGAATGGTTCCTCCGCAGGATGAGAGGTTTACCGTGAAATATTTAACCGGGTTTGCGGTATTCACAGTATTCTTTGCGTTGTACACCCACACAATGTGTCCCACAATATCGACGGGGGATAGTGGCGAGTTTATTGCTGCGGCAAAAATTATGGGTACCGCGCATTCACCGGGGTATCCCGCGTTTTTGGTGGTATCAAAAGTTATGGATAGCATAATGCCGGTAGGTACCACTGCATACAGGGTTAACCTTGTCTCTGCGGTTTTATCAGCGTTAAGCGTACTTCTCTTGTTTTTGGTATTAACCGATATTCTTGGTGTTGGTACTTCAGATAGTGCCCAAAGTGATGGGGTTGGGGTTTGGAGCAGCATAGGTATCAGCGCAATAGCTGCTGCAGTGTTGGGGTTGAGCCTGGAATTCTGGAAGTCTGCGGTACAGACAGAAGTTTTTGCGATGAATACGTTGTTTATGCTTGTAATACTTTATCTTATGTACTACCGTCATCCTGAAAAAAGTGTAGACCTGCGGTTATACGCCATAACGTTTATCTTTGGGCTCGCAATGGGTAATCATCAAACTATTGCGTTGATAATTCCCGGAGTTGCGGCATGGTATTTTATGCTGAAGAAAAAGGTTAACCTGCGGGTATTGTTTATAGCAATAATCTTTGCGTTATGCGGGATGACTGTATACCTGTATCTTATGATAAGGTCAGTAAAAAATCCTGTGTTAGACTGGGGTAATGCTGAGAATATTTATAATCTCTGGAGAGTATTTACCCGCGCGGATTACGGTAGTTTTTCTCTTACCGTCGGGGAGAAGGTGCCGCATGATATTTCTGTGCTTATCCGGCAAATCGTTAGGTATGCTGTGAATACAGGGGAACAGCTTACCTGGGTGGTGATGGCGGTGGCAATAACCGCATGGGTGGTTGCTTATACAAAAAACCGTGTTGTGGTGGTGAGTACTGTATTATTAACACTATTCTCGGGTATATTTTTCTTTATCCTCGGTAACCCGCCGTTTAATGCAATGCTTGACGGTGTACTTGGAAGGTTTTATATTTTATCGTCCGTTGGGGTTTGTATAAGTTTTGCGTTGGGGCTCGCGTGGATCTACAGAAAAGTTAAGCATATGGTATGGTTAGCAGCGGTTATCCCCGTGTTTTTGTTTACCCAAAACTATAATAGCTGTGACTGGCGGGAGTATTATCTTACCTATGATTATGGGAAAAATGTGTTGAAGACAATGGCGCTTAAGTCCGTACTTTTTATGGATGGCGGGGATGATACTTTTTATAGCCTTGCGTACCTCAATTTTGCGGAGAAACAAAGAGGTGATGTTGAACTCCATGACCGCGGGGGGTTGGTGTTCTCAAACGCGTATGGTTCTGACTTCCGAAGTATTCCCCGGGATGAAAAGGAGAGACGCAGGATTGAGGTTGAAGCCGGGTATGCTAAACTCAAGCCCGTATACTATTCTACGTTTAATCCTAATATATTGCCCGGGTATAAACTTACTTTATGCGGGATATTGTATCTCGTAGAGAGTAGTGTCAGCCGGGAGAAAATTAATAGCCATAACTTTGATTACTTTGAACTTTACTCACTCCGCGGGGTTTATGACAAAAAGTATTACGATTATCGCAGCAGGTCGTTAGTGCCCCTGTACTTTTACCAGGCTGGTGTATCCCGCAGTGACTATACCTTCTGGGATTATGCGTGGAGTAAGTATCCCGATGCTATGTGGTTGGAGTCAAATATTTATGGTGCATACCTCGTGGATGCGTATGAAAAGTTTCAGCAGCGTAACTACCCTGGGGCGGAAGCGTTGTACCGAAGAGCATTAAGGATAAAACCTAATGACATATCTACCTTGTGCAACCTCGCAGCAGTGAAGGAACATGCGGGTGAGTTAGAATCTGCGAAAACCGTACTTACTCAAGCGTTACGCATTAACCCGCGGAGTACCGAGGCGTATTATAATCTTGGGGTGATATACTGGCGTGAACAAAACTGGAGTGAAGCGGTTAATGCCTACCGCCGGATTGTTGAGATTGAACCTGATAACCAAAGAGCGTATGGGTATATGAAAAAAGCGGAAGAAAACCTTAAACGCAGAAGCGGGCAGTAAGTGAAACTAAAACATGTAACGGCGTTGATCTCAGTAATTGTTATACTGGCAATCTATGTCCCGATGTCAGCACCGGCATTAACTTCAGATGATAGCGGCGAATTTGCGGGTGTCTGCGCGACACTGGGGACTGCTCATCCGTCAGGGTATCCGGTTTATACATTACTGGGTAACCTTACCTGCCGGTATTTACCGTTTGGGTCTAAGGTTTACCGCGTAAATGTTATGTCCTCGATATTCGCAGCTCTTACGGTAGGTGTGGTGGTACTACTGGCTGCGGATTTAGCGGGAAGCGTTATCCCGGGGATACTCGCGGGGTTTGTTCTGGGGTTCACTCAATACTTTTGGTTTCTCGGGTTGACTACTGAAGTTTATACCCTTAACTCATTTTTTGCGGTATGTATACTCTATGCGTTAATGAAAAAAGAACCGGACCCAAGGGCTGTTGTATTCGCAGGGTTAATGCTGGGGTTTGGGTTGGGGAATCATTATACGTTGATAACATATATTCCCGGGTATGCGTTGATACTCTTCTTCCGGAGGAAGGAGTTGGGGGTAACACTTTCCAAACTTGCAGTCGCGGGAGGATTTTTTATTCTTGGTTTAACGGTGTACGCATATATTTACCTCCGCGCAGTTAAATTACCTCTTTACGCGTGGGAGGATCCTCGGATATTCGAACGGTTTATCGGGATAGTGCTTAGGTCAAGGTATGGGGGTAATCTCACAATGGGTGAACCGTTACCCTGGAGTATAGGTTTGATTACCGGGCAGACAGTGTTCTACTTAAAAATTCTAACCCGGGGTATAACCTTACCCGGGACGGTATTATTGCTCTGCGCGGGGATACTGTATTTTATGCGTAACTGGCGGTATGCCCTGACTCTAATAGTTCTGACACTTTTCTCCGGGCCGGCATTTTTGTATGCTGCGCGTATACCCGCAAGCAATCCGGAATCCGCTGCGTTACTTGAACGGTTTATTTATCTGTCGTTACCGCCGTTGATGATTATATTATCCTTACTCCCGTCATTGATCCCCAAAAAGGTTGGGGTGTTACGCACTGGATTAACGGGATTAATGTTAGTTTTGCCCGTAATCTTGTTTGCGTCACAGTATAAGTCTACTACCTGGCGGGGGGAGTATGTGTTCTATGATCACGCTAAGGATATCCTCAAAAATACGCCAATGAATAGTATTGTGTTATCCGACCGTGCGGATGAAATGGAATTCAGTGTTAATTATCTTATCAAAACTGAACACCTGCGTCCTGATGTTGATTATATCGACTGTAATGCAGGTGTTACCCGCAGTATTTATGGTGATGATTATTATAAAGTCTGGGGTGGCCCGCGGCTTATCCGTCGTGAAGCTGTAGAACGTAAACTTATCAAAGAATCACAACGGCCGGTGTTCTACGCTACGTTTGAACCTGAGATGATAAACATTGTGAGAAAACCTTATGGGTTATTGCATTCAGTTGGGGAGAACCAGCTTCCCTGTGTGTATATCGACGATGTAAGTGTTTTACGGATAACGCAGAATACCGATACCCGGGGTAAGGGGTTGGTAATGATGTATTGGCAGATACTAGGGAATTATTATCTTAATTACGGGGATAAAGGCCGTGCTGTGAAATTACTTAATTCTTATGCGGTACATGGCGAAAACCAACCCGCACCAAGGTTGATGGCAGGGTATTGGTTTACTTCTAAAGGATGGTATACAGACGCAGAGGGGGTGTATAAAGGTATTACTAAACTTTATCCCGGTAACGCTGATGCGCATAATAGCCTCGGGGTGGTCTACGAAAAAATGGGTAACCTAAAATCTGCGGTTGATGAGTATAACTTGGCAATTGCGGTTGATCCTAAAAGTGTTACCGCGCATTATAATCTCGCAGTAGCCTATTGGCGGAGTAACAGGTGGGATGATGTTATCCGCGAGCTTGAACGCGTAGTGGAACTTAACCCTAACCATAACGACGCTAAACGGTATCTCCAGCAAGCGCGTTTGCGGGTAGGGAGAAAGGGTGGTTAATGAATAACAAAATTGGTAGTTATTTTTTTATTACGGTTTTACTTACAACCTTTTTTGGTATTACGTTAAGTGTTACCCGCCATAATTCTGCGGTATATGACGAAGCGTTTTATGTTGCGTTCGGGAATTCAATCCTCCGTACCGGCGATTACCGTATGGCTATCGATAAACCTGTCGGCACGGGGATAATCCTTGCGTTACCGTCAATGTTTATGAAAGATGCAAAAATTGATACCGCGGGGATGGACTGGAAATACTGTGACGGTTGGCAGAATGCAAAAGATCCTAGTGAATGGTTCCAGTACAGATGGAACCTTGCGTTAGGGTTTGTGTACAAAAACACTGTATCCGCTGATAAAATCCTAAATTCCGCGAGGGTTATGATGATCCTGTGTTCAGTATTATTCGGGTTATTAATATTTTTGTTAACCTCAAAACTGTTCTCAAATACAATTGCCGGGATGGGTACGCTTATATGGTATGTTTTTAATACAGAAATTATTGCGTACAGCGGGTATGCAGTTGAGGATATGATGGTTACCGGGTGGTATACCATTGCGGTATTGTTATTCATACGATTCCTCCGTGCACCGGGGATAATCACCGGGATTCTCGTGGGACTAACTGCTGTGATGGCAATACTTACAAAACTTACGGGCTTACTTTTACTTCCTACATTCATCATCCTTGCAGGGATTGATTTTATTAATGTGCGGAAACAATGGAAATTCTTTGCTGTCCCTGTTATTACAGGGATTATCGCGGGGATAGTATTGGTGTTATTAATGTACCGTTTTACGGAGGTAAACTATTTTGTTCTTGCTATAAAGAACATGCTTGCTACCCAGGGGAAAGGACAGGCGTGTTATTTATTGGGTAAGTACTCCCAGGATGGGTTCCGGTATTACTACCTTGCGGTACTCGCGATGAAGTTATCAATTCCTTTGGTACTCGCAGCTGGGTATGGGGTGTATAGAATGCTTAAATCCAACAAAGTGATAGCGTTACAGTTGATCTCCGCAGTATTTATATTATTACTCTTTGCGTCGGTGAGTACAAAACAGTTGGGGGTAAGGTATGTACTCCCGGTTTATCCGGTACTCTTCATTTTTGCGGGGTATGCCTGCGCGTGTATCTTACAGGAAAAAAGTGGGAAGTATGCAGTTATAAAAAAAGGTGGGATGGCAGTATTATTATTACTTTACCTAGTGGCTAATGCGTATGTATACCCTCATTACTTAAGTTATTTTAATATCCTCGCAGGGGGTAAGTCTAACGGGTGGAAGTATGTGGTTGAGTCCAACTGTGATTGGGGGCAGGATTTGCATAATCTCAGGGATTACCTCAAGAAAAACGGGTATTCTGATGTTATACTTTCATACTACGGTGCGTGTACTCCTGAGTATGCAGGGTTTGAATTCCAGGACCTTTTTTCGTTCAGCGTATGGGGTGAGAAAAACTATGTTAATTCAGACAATCCTGTGAAGGAAGCTTTAGCGGTTAGTGTTACCAACCTGCAGGGACAATACTTCGGGCAGCTGGGATACAATATTTTTGACTGGCTAAAACACAAACCCGCTGTTGCGTTCATTGGGAATTCAATTATGGTTTATGATATTACAAATGATAAGGATACCTGTGAACGCCTTGCGAAGTTGTATTATACTGTCAATAACCAGGCGGGGACAGAACGTATGATACGAAGGATTGAATTACTTAAATGAACTTCAACCTAAAACTTTCACGGTTTAAGTATGTTATAGCGTTCATTGTGTTTGTCCTAACCCTGGGATTGTATGTCCACACAATGTTCCCGACGGTAGCGCCCTACCGTGATGCCGGTGAAATGTGTACGGCTACGGTTAAGTTAGGGATTATGCATCCTCCGGGGTATCCACTGTACACAATTATTGGGAAAATAATAACTTCTGCGGTTATGATCGGTAATTTTGCGTACCGTATGAATTTATTCTCAGCGGTATGCAGTGCCGGGACCGCAGTATTGTTATTTCTTACACTGCTCTTATTTACAGAAAAATTCTTATCTACCGGTATACTGGAAAAGTATGGGAATATAGTTGTTTTCTCAACATTCCTCACGGCATTACTTTCCGCAACATCGTATCTCCAGTGGTACCTATCGTTAGTACCGGAGATGTATACGCTGAATACATTATTCGCTGCGGGGGTGGTGTATATACTCACGCGGTTGTGTTTCATCCAAAGAAGTACGAAGTTATGGATACTATTCTTCCTGATTGCCGGGTTGGGGTTAGGGAATCGGTTGGATCTCGTATTATACGCCCCGGGGTTTGCGGTAATGTTTATTTACTACTACTGGATTTACCCAAAAGAAAACGGGGTTACGATTGGTGAGGGACGGATATTTTCAAAAATCGGGGTTTACCTTCTCGCGGGGATTACCGGTGCGGGGGTATATCTTTACCTTCTGCTTCGGTCGGGTACTTTACCGTTGTTTGATTGGAACCATCCCGCAACAATTGAACAGTTAATTTCAACGGTTACACGTAAGACACACGGGGGAACGCTTGACCTTCTTTCAGTACGGTACGCGGCAGGTGAAAATTTTGGTGCGGGATTAAACTTTTTCTTTAACTATGTACTGTATAACTACACAATTACCGGTTGTGTTCTCGCTATCCTCGGGCTTGCGTATCTCTGGATAAAGAATAAGTGGTACCTAACTGCTACACTCGCTTGGTTTATCATCAGCGGGCCGGTATTTATTTATCTAAGCAATATGCCGCCGAATACTCATGCATTAGCGATTCTTGAAGCACATTTTTTGTTGCCTTCCCTGACAATAGTTTTGTGGTGCGGGCTCGGGGTACTGGCGTGTATTGAATTTATCGATGGGAATAGCGGCGGAACCATCGGTTTTTGTGTCAGGAAAGCTGTGGCGTATGGGTTTACACTAATACTTTTATTTGCTGTTAGCGTGAATACCGTTATGCATTACCGTGTACTGGATAAACGTTCATACTATTCCGTATGGGATTATGCGGGTAATGTTTTACGTTCCTGCGGGCCAAATACTGTTGTCGTTGCGAAAGAGGATGTCCAGGTGTTTGCGTTATGGTACCGCGGGTTGGCATGCGGGAAAAGTTTGGGTACAAAAATTGTTGCACAGGGCCTTGCGGGGAGTTGGTGGTATCAGGAACAAATGAAACGGTTATACCCTGATTTGTTTGTCACTAACACAAAAGAACCGGTACAGGTGGAGGAGTTTTATCAAAAAAATAAAGATGGGTACGGGTATCGCGTTTTCTTTACCGTTGAAACTGATCCCGTTGATGAAACAAGTTTGGTATTTAGGTTCATACCAAACGGTATTGTTGGGCAGTGCATAGAAAAAACCGCGAAAGAAGCGGGAAATAATACTGTGCGGCGCGGTGTAATCATGGATACTGAGTTTATGGTTTACCGGCAACGCATGTTTTATGATGCGTACCACGAATTTTTTACGCCTGACCTCATAGAAGACTATGCGCGGGGATATTTTGGTATCGCAAAATATTTTATGGATATTAAAGAATTAACTCTTGCGGAGAAGTATTTTAAGAAAGCTATCAACCTCAACCCGTCTTATCCTTTGAATTATTCAAGTTTAGCGTATGTTTATATGGAACAAAACCGTGTGAGTGATGCTGTTAAATACTACGGCCTCGCTGCGGGGAGCGCTGCGGGGTTATTAAAGAAAGCGGAACAATATAATTCATATCCTGAAGTTAAGGAAGGTATCCGTAAAGATATTGCGGATGCGTATAATAACTGCGGGGTATTACTGGAATCACGGTTGAACCGCAGTGAGGATGCATTAATACAGTACGCTTATGCCCTGAAGTACCACCCAACGGGGACTAATGCGTTGTATAACCAGGCGGTGGTATATTGGAAACGCGGAGATTGGCAAAGCGTTGTGAGTACGTTGGAACAAATGCTGAGGGTCTCACCGAATGAACCACGGGCATTGAAGTTTTTGCCTATGGCACGGTATAACCTTCAGAAGAGTAAGGCATAATTTTGGGTATTGAACAGTTTAAGTATTTACACAGATTTATTACCCGCGGGGTAGTACTCCTGCGGGGTATGTACGCAGGGAAGGTCTTAAGTTTAATCCTTACCCTCGTTTTTACGTCGGTAATTATTATGGCAGCGGTGGATGCTGTACTGTTATTACCCTACGGATTACGCATATTTTATCGTTGGTGCGCGGGGATTTCAACTTTATCGGGACTGGTATGGGCGGGTGTATACATTTTTGTGAAACCTATTGGCGGGATTAAGGATTTAGTGGCGCTTAAACAGGTACATCCTGAGTTTAGTGACCGCGTAATTAATGCTGTACAGCTTGAGAGTAGTAAGCTTGGCCCGCAAAGCCAGGCTACCTCCTCCGCAATGGTAGAAAAATTTGTTGAACAAGTTGAGCAGGAGGTTAAGGATAAAACTTCGGGGGGTGGGTATACTCGCGGGAGAAAAAAAGTGGGTATCCGCGTCGTATACGTTCTATTGATATCCGTTATAACTTTTCTGTTTATACTAACACTTTTTAATCCCGGCGGGTTAAGGAATAATCTTACCCGTGTACTTTTCCCGGAAACTGTTGGGCGGGAGGATATGTCTGTCCTCCCGGGGAATCTTACTGTGCTACAGGGGATGAAGGTTAATGTTGAACTTAACAGCAGGAAGTATATCCCCAAAATCCCGAAGATCGTGTACTGGTCTGACATTATCGGTAAGAATACGGATGTAATGGCGTATGTTGATAATAAAAAGTTTAGGTACATTTTCCCCGGGGTTGAACGCAGTATAAAATACCGTATCACCTGCGGGGAGTATGTTTCACCGGTATATTCCATTGATGTTATCACCGGTGTGCAGGTGGGGGATATTAGTTTAAAACTGTATTACCCGCCGTATACCAACCGTAAACCTGAACTTATCGACGGGGCGGATGGTACAATCCGTGCGTTGGTGGGGACACGTGTAGAGTTAAAAGTTAAGGTTAATAAACGTGTGAAGGCTGCGAGGGTTATGCTGAAATCCGGCGAGATTGTGGGTTTAAAAATTAATAATAGTGCAAAGGAACTTATGGGTGAACTCCATATCCTGCGTGATGATACCTACTGGTTTGATGTTGAGGATGAGAACGGGTTCAGGAATGTTGACCTCACTCAATACAGGGTACTGACAGTACCTGATGATAACCCGGTTGTATCAATATTATCGCCCGAGGAGGATTTGATAGTATCAGAAACTG
>Ga0265292_1000805_pt1 | contig 35119 bp, 31 predicted proteins | sample Munlanlewell296A_FD_189080 | JGI IMG/M metagenome (GOLD analysis project Ga0265292, IMG submission 189080) | Leachate microbial communities from a municipal landfill in Southern Ontario, Canada - Leachate well 296A | ecosystem: Engineered > Solid waste > Landfill > Unclassified | place: Canada... | reverse complement strand
GCCCACTAAATGCCATAACTCATAATTCATAATTCATAATTCAGGTTTACTTCAGCTTTCCTTTCGTAAACCGCTGGTCATTAAAATCCCTACCGCCGAAAAGGCAAAAATTACCCACCACAGAAGACCGGCCGGCACGACCGAGATCAAAAAGAAAAGAACCGCGGCAATCCCCAATCGTCCCACCGAGTAAACTACCTCCCGATACGTAAAAAAAGCCAGGGGGCTCTCAGCCTTTTTCCCAGCCGAAAACAAATAACTATCATAAGGAATATACCAATACGGACCAGACAAACTCGTCACCAAATCATAGGTTACAAAACTAACTAGACCGGTAAACAAAGGTCGAATAAAAGTCAAAAAAGCAATCCAGTAAGTGGCAATCGTGAAATTTCTCCCATCAGAGTGTTTTCCCAAGGCCCTCTGTTGATCAAATCGCCTTCCGGCTAGATAAATCACCAGAATCGTCAGAGCCGTTATCACCGAAGTAATCCCGCCCACCAGCTCAAAACTTTTTACTATCAAATAAAAATACACCACCCAAAACAGGCCATCGATAGCGTTGTTGATACCTTGACCGAAAAAGGCAATATTCAAATGCAAATTTTTTCTGTTTTTAACAAAATCAACCAATCCCTTTATACTAATCCCGTCTTTAATCTTATGATTTTCGACAAAAAACATTGGCAAGGAGGAAATAACACTTACCCCAGCCACCACCGCAAACAAATTTCGAAATCCTCCGGTGGCCACCAAGTAACCTCCGACAAACGGCCCAAGAATCGATACCATCTGTGAGGTCACCGCCATAAAACTGACTTCGTGCCCATAGTGACCACGGTCTCCATCCAGAGACATCAGAGATAATCTCGCCAACCAATACAGAAGTATCTCAAAAGCAGAAAATATGGACATGACCACAATCAACCAAAGGCTTCGAGGGAAAACTACCGGCAAAAGAAACACAATCGAAAGAAAAAGGCTCCCCAAGAGGACGGACCATTTGAATCCTAGCCGGAAAACCAATTTTCCCATAGGCAAGCTCAGAACAATTACAAAAATCCTCTCAATTACGATCGATAGAATCAACACCTTCAGGCCATATACCAACCCCCTCTCCTCATAGCCCAAAAGGAAAATATACAACGGGCTGAATAAACCCCCCAAAGAAAACGCCAATGTCCGTAGGAGATTGTTGACGTATATGGCCTGAACCCCATTTACCCCCTCTTTGTGTCGAAAAGATTTATCCCAAAAATGAACTAACTTCATATCTTAAACTGAGCCGCCAGATGATCAATAATTTCTTTTATTATTTTGTTAATGATTGTTTCCTCATCAGAAGAGAAGTCGCTCAGGACGTAGTCTTCCCCAGCAATTTTAACAGTACGGTTATCTACACCAACCCGCACTCTCCAAAAATCTTTCTTGCCCAACCGCTCCTCGACTGAAGTCAAACCATTGTGGACCTTCGGACCTATCCCTTTTTGAATTTTGAACTCTCCTAGTCTGATATCCAAATCATCGTGAACCACGATTAGCTCATCGGTAGATACTTTGTAAAAGTTTACAATTTCGCTTACTGAATCACCCGACCGATTCATAAAAGTCTGCGGCTTAACTAACAGTGTATCTCCAACCTTACAAGTCAACGCCTCGAATTTGCTCTCCCATCTTACTGCCAACAACTTATCTAACACCATAAAGCCAACGTTATGTCGGTTTTTGGCGTACTTCTCCTCCGGATTCCCCAGACCAACGATAATCTTCATACAATGAATTTTACCTCTTTCCCCTCTCTGTGTCTCGTAGCGAAGCGAAGATCCCGAGTATCCCCTCGGGATAGGAGGTTACTACGGGGGGGTGAGGTATAATTTCCGCTAGTATGACATCTCCCTCTCTTTCCATCATTATTCCGGTCCTCAACGAAGAGAAATATCTTCCCACTCTTCTCACCGATCTCTCCCGCCAGACCTATACCGATTTCGAGGTTATCGTCGTCGATGGTCAATCAAAGGATAGAACTGTCGAAAAAGCCAACCACTTTGCTCACCGCCTCCCAAAATTTACCATCCTCAAAAGTGATCTATCCAATGTTTGTCACCAGAGGAACCAGGGCGCTGCCGCGGCAGCCGCCGACTTGATTCTCTTTATGGACGCTGACAACCGCCTGCCAACCTATTTTCTTCAGGGACTGAAGTACCGCATCGACCTTACCGAACCCGATATTTTACCACTTGGATTTCCGCCGAAGAAAATAGCAGTAACAGCGTCGCTATCGCCACCATCATTAACCTCTACTTCGATCTTCAAAAAGGGACCGACAATCCGCCAACGATCGAGGCCATGCTAGGATTCAAAAAAGAGGTCTTCAAAAAATTAAAGGGGTTCAACCCAAAACTGGCCATCAACGAAGGCAACGACATCGTCAAAAAAGCCATCAAAAGGGGTTACCACTTCGAGCTCTACCAAGATCCCGCTTATTCTTTTTCCTTGCGAAGACTTCGAAAACAAGGCACCCTCAGAATGATTGGGACCGTCTCCCAGCTCGAAATAGGCCGGTTACTGGGCCGAAAAATGTCGATCGATAAAGTCAGAAAGCTCTATCCCATGAAAGGCGGAAACTACTACGATGATTTAATTCAAAAGCTCAAGCTACCGAAACAAAGAGAAAAACTGGTGAAATTTGTCCGCTCCTTCCTCTTCGAAGAAAAAATCTAGATCGACGGAAAAAGCAAAACCAGCCCCACAAAAGTGACAAAGACACCAACCAAAATCAACCCCTCCCGTCTTTCCAATTTACGCTTGGTGGAGGTAAACATCCAAAAGAGACCAAAGATAACTACAAAGGCCATATTTACCAGAGCATAGCTGCCTGTTCTCACAATCGAAAACGGATGAAAAAACGCCAATACTCCGATTATCAAGGTAGCATTGGTTACCACACTTCCGAGGATATTACCAAAGACCAAGGCCACATTTCGCTTCATTATCGCCCCGGCGCTCAAGAAGAGTTCCGGCAAAGACGTCCCCACCGAAATTATCAACAGTCCCACCACCCCGACCGGAACCCCCCAATCCCTAGCCATCACCGCCCCAATCTTCACCAACCAATTGCCGGAAACCAACAATATTATTATTCCCAGTACCATTTCAACTGCCGGTACGCCACGACCAGACAACTTCTTATTTCCGGCTTGGAAGAGCATTTCTTTCTTCTTGCCACCCATGATCAAGTCGGAAAGATAAATGATATAAATTACGATCAATATTACTCCGTCCATCCTGGACAAGTCCCCGTCCATCATCAACAATATCGGGGAAATTCCCGCCACAAAGGCAGCCGCCAACTCAAAACGCCAGTACTCCCCCACAATCGGCAAGGATCCAGCCAACAAGGTCGCCCCCCCGATAATAATAGAGAGGTCAGCCACATTTGACCCCAAGAGCGTCCCCAAAGCAATTTCCGGCTTCTTTTCGATCACAGAGGCCAAGGTAACGAACAGCTCCGGCAGAGAAGTAGACAAGGCTACCAATATGGAAGCCGCAGCGATCTTCCCCTTTGTCGTCATTCCAACAGCCATTTTGTCGAATGCTCCCAGAACTACTCTAGTGGAAAGACCCATCAACAGACACAAAAAAACCAAAATCCCAAAAGACAAGAACATGTCCTTATTTAACCATATTTGGAATCCTCATACTCCATTTCGAAAGTAGGCCGCCTTTATCGTTTCCACCACCACAATCAATACCAATCCTCCGGCAAACAACCAAGGCCAATCACTTATTGAAATGGCCACCGTACTGAATATTTCCTGCAGAGGTGGAAAATAGATTGCTGCCGCTTGCAAGACTAATCCGCCGGAAACTCCCAAGATTAGAAAAGGATTACTAAACAAATTGTCTTTCCAGATCGGCCGAGAGAGCGATCGGCTGGAGAAAACATAGACGAGCGAGCTGATCCCCTGCATGGCAAATGCCAACGTCCGGGAATATATCAGATCTTGTCGATAAACAAAGTAGCTAAGAAAAAAAGTAAATAGTGTCAGTATCCCCGCCGTCACCGAAATCACCCCAATCATCGCCATTCTTTTCTTTTCGAGAATCGGCGTATTTTTCAGAATCGGCTTTCGCGAGAGCAAATCCTTTTCTTTCGGTTCAACCGTCAGTGCCATATAGGGCAAGCCATCTGCTATTAAATTAATCCATAAGATTTGCGAGGCGAGAAGAGGCAAAGGCCAGCCAAAATGAATTGAAGCTATTATCACCAATATCGCCGCGAAAGAGTCGGAAAGCAGGTACAAAATTACTTTTCGCAAGTTATCGAAAATTCCTCGTCCTTCCTCCACTGCCGCCAGGACCGTGGCGAAGTTATTATCCAGAAGAATCAAATCAGACACCTCCCGGGCCAGGTCGCTGGCATTTTCAACCACAATCCCGATATCTGCCCTTTTTAGGGCAGGGACATCATTGACTCCGTCTCCCATCATCGCTACCGTTTCTCCATTCTCCTGGAGCGTTTCGACAATTTCATACTTCTGTTCCGGAGACGTTCGGGCAAAAAGCACACTTCTTAGGATCTTTTCCTTTTTTTCTTCTCCTTTTAGTTTGTCAAAATCCTCACCCAACATCACCAGATCCGGATCAACCTTATATCCCTCTACCATTCCCACCTGACGGATCGCCGCCCAACCGGTCTCCTTGTAATCTCCGGTGATCACTTTTAGTTTAATTCCCGCCTGGACCGCCCCATAGAGTGACTCTGCCACCCCTCTTCTAACCGGATCGATGAACAAAACTAATCCCAGCCAGTCATATCCTCCCACCCCTTTACGGTCGACCTTCTCCCTCCCCGATGCTTCAGGCAATTTCTTCATCGCTATCGCTACCATCCGGTATCCTTTTATTCCCACCTTGACAAATATTTCCTCCCATCTCTTTTTTGTTTTGTCATCCATACTACACACCGCCAGAGTTACTTCAGGTGCTCCACTAATGAACTCCACCGCTTCCCCACCTTCGACCGCGTGTCTCGTCACAATATACTTATGCTCGTGATCAAAAGGCAGCTCATCAACCCTGACATACTCCTCGAGAACATGCATTCCAATCTTCTTTTCGAGCCGCAACGTCGCCCAGTCTCTCATCGCCACCTCAAGAGGATCACGCAGATCATTGCATAACAATGCCCCGGTGACTAGCCAGCGCATTCTTTCTTTGTTGTGCCACCCTTCATCTCTTATTTGTCCTTCCAGGCTATAAGTGACGTTAGTTACCACCCCAACCGCCGCCATCTTTCCCTCGGTGATCGTTCCCGTCTTATCCAAACAGATCACCGAAACACTCCCCAGCGTCTCCGCCGCGAGGAGCCCCCTGACGATTGCCCTTTTTTTCAAGATCCTGCTCATCCCCACAGCCAAGACTACCGTTAGACCCACCACCAAACCTTCAGGAATGGCCGCTACCGCCAGCGCCACCGATGTATTCAAAAATTCGACAAAAGACCTGCCCGTCAATAAACCGTAGATAAAAACCGCTCCAGCCACCGCAAAGACCAACACGGTCAGCTGCTCGGTCAGCTTATTGAGCCTTTTCTGAAGAGGGGTCTTTTCCGCTCTTCTCTCCTTAACCACTTTGGCGATCGACCCCATTTTCGTCCTTGTCCCCGTCTTTACAACCAGCATTTCTCCGACTCCTCTTTCCACCACCGTCCCCATAAATCCTTTGAAATCTCCTCCAATCCGATCAAAATCGCCACCTCCCAAGGAAAAGTCCCCTTCGGGTTTCCACGTCTTCTTCATTACCGGCATCGATTCGCCCGTCAGCACTGCTTCGTTAAGATACACATCATCCTCGATCAGGAGAAGTCCGTCTGCCGGGACCTTCCACCCAATCGTTAGCTTTACGACATCTCCTGGAACAAGTCGTGTTGCGTCAATTTCTTTCCATTCGCCCCCCCGTTTTACCCTCGCCCTCGGTGTCAAAAGTTTTGCCAAAGCCTCCATTGATTTTTCTGCTTTGTATTCCTGGCCGAACCCAAAAACTGTGTTCACTAATACAGCCACCATAATCACACCAGCGTCAATCGTGTGTCCCAGGAAGAAAGAAACAAAGCTGGCGGTCACCAAGACATAAACCAGGGGCACCCTTATCTGGTTGACGAGAATCCTTAGCCAAACAGATCCCCTTTCTGCCCGCACCTCATTCCGCCCATAAATAGCCCGTGCCTTTTCCGCCTCCTCCTCTGATAATCCTTTCCTCCACTCCATACAATAATAATACCTTGTTCTCTCTCCCTAGGATGCTACTATTACGTCCATTTTAGATATTTTCCAATATACCCAAACCGTCACAAATTGAGCCAAGGTAACCCCCATCAAGGCTGTCCTCGGGCTGGTTATATCAGCGACAAATCCCAAAACCACGGCAAAAATAGCAAAAAAGACACTTCCACCGAACGAACTTAGCGATCCCATCGTCGCCCTTTGTTTATCTCCAAACTCCTGTTGCAGCAAAGTTGATTTTGCCACCTGTCCTACTCCATAAAAAATCGAGGTGGTTGTCATCAAAACCGGAGACAACACTGATGGGAATATCAGTGCTACAAGATTAATTACTTTGGAATACAGTCCCCCGGTAATCAGCCAAACAATCGCCTTAAATTTTTTGATAAATCTGCCGGACAGTCGAAAACTTACCGCCGCCCCGATGTTAGACAGAATCTGAGCCACACCGATAGCCCAAATCGGCCACAAGCTAGCAATGAAGGCCGATCGAAACTGAAACGAAGCCTCCCCCATACCAAAACCAAGAATGTCCCCAACGGTCAACAATCGAAGTTTTTTGTTTTTCTTAAAATTCAGTACCGCTTCTTTGAGGTGAGAATAGATATTGCTTTTCCCTCTTTCCAATTTTTCGGTATCGACAATAAACAAGCTCAAGCCCAAACAAATAATTTGGGGAATCACTGATACCCACATCACCCATTGAAACGACCAATTGGCGATCACTCCCCCCAGAAGACCAGCTCCGGCGAGCGCCCACTGACCCATCGCTCCCACTTTTCCCATCACCGCAGACAGTTCGTGTTTCTGATTAGATTCTGCCAAACTGTCATACAGCAAGGCATCGTTATTGCCGCTATAAAAAGACCTCGCCAAACCTTCAAAGACTGCCCCCACCAAAAGCATCAAATAGCTCCCTCCCAGTGCATAAAAAACAAATCCGACCACATAACTTACTGCTCCCAATATCAGAGTATTCCTTCTCCCAATAAGGTCAGAATATATTCCAGTCGGCAGCTCAAACAACGCCGCGGTCAACATCGCCACCGAAAAGACGCTCAATCCCAAGGCGTACGAACCGGAAACTTTGGCAAAATACAATATCGCGATTGGTCCCCACAACACAAAACTGACAAAAAAATTATGCCATTCCAGTAGCTTCACATTTCTCTCGAGTTTCATCCAAAAATTATACCACCGACACCAGATTCTCTTTGATTTCTTTCAGAAATTCCGATTTCAACAATTGCTTCCAAGGTAAAAATAATGGCTTTGGTAGAGATTGAAAATTGTACCATCCCAATCCAATGAACTTGTCTGGTTCTTTTATTTTTCCTTTGCCGCCAAACCAATCGCTCGTTACCCAAATTGTTATGTAGTGTTTATCCTCCTTTTCAAAAATATCGTTTGTTACTCCGACAATTCTTGTTTTGCGTATTCTTATTCCGGTTTCTTCAAACACCTCTCGTTTTGCTGTTTGTTCAATTTTTTCTCCAAACTCCAAGTGGCCGCCAGGAACCGTCCAGCTCCCGTCGCCATGAGAATTCTTTCTACAACCCATCAGAAACTTATGATTCCGAAAGACGAAAACTCCAACCCCGATTCTGGGAATCTTCTGATTCATTTCTCGTGCTTTGCTTTCCACCATTCGACGAACATTGGCACCACTGAAATCAAAATGATCACCACAATCAAATATTCAAAATGTTCCTTCACCCAAGGCAGGTTCCCAAAATAGAAACCGGTGAATAGGAAGATCGTCACCCAAAACACCCCCCCCATAAAGTTATAGAAAACAAAATGTTTGTAGGACATCTTACTCACTCCGGCGACAAATGGAGCGAATGTCCTCACGATCGGCACAAAACGGGCCAAGACAATCGCCGCCCCGCCATGTTTCTCATAGAACGCCTGCGCCTTATGCAAATACTCTTTCTTCAAAAACTTATGATTCCCCTCGAATACTTTCGGCCCCAAATAGTGCCCCGTCCAGTAGTTGACCGTATCCCCAACAAAGGCGGCCACCACCAAAAAAACAAACAACCAAACTATATTTAGGGCTCCTCCAGCTGACAATGCTCCCGCCGCAAAAATCAAAGAATCGCCGGGAAGAAACGGGGTTACCACCAAACCCGTCTCCATAAAAATAATCAGAAACAGCAACCCGTAAGACCAAACACCAAAATTATTGACAATCAACACCAAATTCTTATCAATATGCAGGAAAAAATCAATTATCTGTTTAAGTATACCCATAGTGAATTATCTTTTCATTGATTCTATCTCAGCCATCGTCGTCGCGCTAGACAGATCTTTATCATCGCGAAACTTGACCAGCCGGGGGAATCGAAGCGCTACCCCGGCGGTATGGACCGGACTTTTAGTGATTTCATCAGCGGCGATTTCCACTACCAACCTTGGTTCTACCCAAACATCGGCCGCCAAAGCCTCGTCGACTTCATAATCACCGGGTTTTTCGTGGACGACAAACGGATCAAGTCTTTTCTTTATTTCCCGAAACTGCTCGTCAGACAGGCCCGTCCCGATTTTCGCTATCGTCAAAATCTTCTCTCCCTTGCGGACCCCCGCCAAAAACGCCCCCAGACCAAAATTACTCCTCTTCCCCCGTCCCCGATAATATCCCATCACAATCAGGTCAAGGGTGTCCGAAAGTTTTCCGGTACTCCCCTCCTTTTCCTTTATCTTCACCCAGTTCCAGCCCTGACGACCGGGCAGATAGTTACCGTCCCATTTCTTAATCACTGCCCCCTCAAAACCTTCCTTCAGAAATTGCTCGTGATACTCGTGGAGTTTCTTTGGATCATCGGTTCGATAGTTCTCATCCACCACCAATGTCTTATTTGTTTTTGTTCCAACCGTCCTATCCAGAATTTCTCTCCTGGCATAATACGGCCGCTGTAAAAGCGTCTCCCCGTCCTTGGCCAAAATATCAAAAACGAAGAATCGCAAGGGGACACTACTCGCCGCCGCCTCAATTCCGTGTTTTCTTTTTCTGGTGATTGTCATCTGAAAGGGCAGAATTTTATCGGTCGAGGGATCAAACCCCACCGCTTCACAATCAAGCACTACCTCATCCGCCTTAATCCAATCGCCGATCTTAGTTAGCTCCGGAAACATCAGACTCGTCTCCTCAAGACTGCGAGTAAATGTTTTTACGGTTGTACCGTCCGCAAAACCGGTTCTTTTATAATGAATTTGTACTCTTGTTCCGTCATATTTTCTCTCTATCGCTACTTCGCCCATTTTCTCGATAATTTCCACTGTCTCATTTAACCTTTGGCACAAAGCCGGAATCACCGGCACACCCACCCTCACTCCCACACTGGCCAGAGCGTGCGCCAAGCCCTCTCCCAGAACATTTTTCGAAAGCAGTCCTACATCGGGCAGGATTTGATAGGCTTCATCCAGCCTTTTTCTGGCTGATTTGTCTCCCTCGCTCACGACCGACAACGCATCAAGGATCGTCTTATCGGAAAACCCCAGACGCAAATGGCCCATCACAATTCGAGCCACGAACTTGGCCGATAGTTGATCCAGAGAAAGCAGCAGTTCGGCCAAACCGGTCACCTTCTTTTCTTGACTTCCAGTTCCACCATACCGCGCTATCACTACTAATTTCTCATATACTTCCCCGACCGAAAAATCCTTTCCGGCAAAAAGTTGAGCCGGCAACCCCATGATCACCTCTCCCATATCGCCCTTGCTCTTAAAATCGGTAAGAATTTTATCGCTCTCAATATTCGCCAATTGACCGATGGACCTCAACAACATTTTCCAGCCCAAATTAAATTCCAACCCCAGATATGAAGGCGCCAACTTCCCCAGCAACAGATACACCCCAGCCTCAGTCTCACCATGGGAAAGTTTTTTCAGCAAAGAAGCCACCTCATCTGTAATCGTCAAACGCGAAGAGATTTTCTCCAACTTCTCCAGTTGTTGCGCAAATTCAGAAAACTTCATATTATTTACGAAGTATATACCTCGCGCCCTTGGTCTTCCCCTTCTTTCTGATCAGTTTTTTCGAAACCAGAGAGGTCAAGTCGCGCAGAATCGTGTCGTCAGAAACCATTGGTAGTATTGACCGGGCATCCGCCATCGTCAATTCCTCCCTCATTTCCAAGACCTCCATCAGGGCCACCTGTCTCTCCGATAGGGCGATTTGTTTCCCCAGTTTTGATTTTATGGCCATGTCTACCGACAGCCGCCTGACCCTTTCTTTTAGTTTCGATAACTCGATCGAGAGCGCCTCCGTGAAAAACTCAATCCAAACCGTCAAGTCGCCATTATTCTTTTCCACGCTAGCCAACGCCGAATAATAATCCGGTAAATTTTTGTCAAAGTACTCCTCGATCGAGAAAAAATGTTTAAAATTATAGCCTTCCGATGCCAAGATCAACAGAGCAAAAGCCCTCGCCACCCGTCCATTTCCCTCGATAAAGGGGTGGATTCGGACGAGTTCGTAATGAGTCACCGCCGCCTTGATTACCGGGTGCATTTCAGCAGGATGAGTGTTTATGAGCCATCTCCAGAAATCTTCCATTTGATAGGGCACTTCCACTGGCAGGGGGGGGCGGCCCACTATCTCTCCATCGACGACCCCGCGCACCGTCACCGGCAGAACTCTATAAGTTCCCAACTGATGCGATGGTAATAACTTCTCAGTTGTTAAAGAATGGATCTGAAGCAGTTCTTTTTCGCCAAAGGGATAACTCCCGGTTTTCTTCCCCAATCGGCTCAATTGATCGACAAAGCGAATAACGTTCCGATAATTAATTACCTCCTGAACATCCCGTTCCCGGGCCACAACCCCGCTTCTCTTGGCCACCTCCTCAGCCGATTCGTCCCGCCCCGGATCTTCCTTGACGATCCTTTCGGCCTGATTTAGGGTTAGGTCGTTCCCCTCGACGTGTGTTCCGAAGTGAACCGTCCTAATCAGGGCGTCTTGGCGAAACTTTGCCTCCCAGTCCGGCACAAGGGGGGCGTTTTCGATTACCTCGCGGGCTGCTTCGATCGCTCCGGCATTGACCAGAATCTTATTGGTAATGGTATAGATCGGTTGAAACATATACGGCTAATTCTTGCATATTCTGCGGTAAAAATCCATTCACTCCAACTCTATCACCTTCGCCTCGGCAAATAGCTCCAAATCCTCTTTCATCGCCGTCGTCACCACCACCTGCCTTCCGGTCATCACCCGCAGAACTTCCCTCCTATGTACTTGATCTAGTTCCGAAAATATATCATCCAGCAGTAACAACGGTTTCTCCCCTCCTCGTTCCTCGGCAAAATATATCTCCCCAAGTTTTAGGGCCAGCACCGTCATTCTCTGTTCCCCCCGTGAACCATAAATTGCTAAATCGCGGTCTCCACCACTGGTGACCCGAAAATCATCCTTGTGCGGCCCAACCAGAGTGTAACCAGCCGCCAGTTCTTCGTCCTTATATTGTGCCAAACGGGTTTCGCTGATCAGGCTCTTGTCATAGACCATCTTCAATTGATTAAAGAGCTCGCTTCTCTCCCACAGACTATTTATATAGTTGACCAGTCCCTCTCTTTCTTCGATCAGCACCAGACCATGTTTTATCAGCAGGCTATCCCAAAAAGCCAAGCTATACCGGCTCACCAAACCTTCCCGAACCGCATCCAAGAGTTTGTTTCTTCGTCGCAATGCCTGAATGTAGGTCGATAGACTTCTCGCGTATGCTTCAGAGATCTGCGACAAGACCTCGTCCATAAATGTCCTCCGGATATCCGGCCCACCAGTGAGCATATCCATATCCTCAGGTCGGAATATCACCACCGGCAGTAGGCCGATGTAGTCCCGTCTTCTTTTTGACGCCCCATCAACGAGATATTTTCGCTTTAAAGTCTTTTGTCCTCCGACTAGTCCACGGGTCACCATCACCTCCAGATCTCGCGTCTCCTTCGCCTGAGAAACCTTTCCCTTCACCCTACCCAATTCCTGACCAAAACGGACCATCTCATCAATCAATTTCGCCCGGAAACTATTTCCCGTAGAAAGTAGGTAAATTGATTCCAACAAATTTGTTTTCCCCGAAGCGTTCTCTCCCCAGACCACATTAACACCGGTAGAAAACTCAAACGATTGGGATAAGTAGTTCCTAAAATCAGTAAGCTCAATTTTATCTAAAATCATCTGACCCCTATCCTACTACTTTTGGCAAGCTGGGCAATAGTAAGTTCCCCTTCCTCCGATTTTAATTTTCCGAATCACCCCACCATCTCGCATACATTTTTCTCCGTTGCGTTGGTAAATCAAAAAATGTTCTTGATATTTTCCACCCACCCCCGCCGCGTCGACATACTTATCGACACTCGCCCCGCCGTACTTAATTCCCAAACCGATCACTTCCTTGATAGCTTTATATAATTCTTCAACTTCTTTTTTTTCCAAGTCCTTTGCCTTCCTCCTCGGATCAATCTTGGCTTTGTAGAGAGCATCATTGGCATAAATATTTCCCACCCCGCCGAACTTTTCTTGGTCGAGCAAAACTAATTTAATACTTCTTCCACCCTTCGCCAACACACTCTTGAAATACTCCAAGGTAAACTCGCGATCAACCACATCCGGTGGCAATTTGCCATTCGCGATTTGCCATTCGTCATTCGTCATTACCCTCATCCAACCAAAGACACGAAGGTCATTGAAAAATAATTTTGCTCCGTTATCAAAATCAATAATTATCCTTGTATATTTACTCGGCAGATCATTCACCCAATCCGCCGTCGGATGTCCACCAACGACTCGGTGAGTTCCAGAAAGATAAATTAACTGTCCAGTCATCTTCAGGTGAACGATTAAGACCTTATCCCCGTCCCGAAAGCTAATTACTATCATCTTGGCTTTTCGGCCAACGCTATCAACCACCACTCCCACCAGATCATTCCCTTTCCCCCCAAAACTCTTTATGTGTAGTACCTCGACGCCAATAATTTTCTTACCAGTTAGAACTCCATCCAACTGTCTTGCAATTGTTTCCACCTCAGGTAATTCCGGCATATCAATAAATTATACTGATTACCCCTCGCCTGTATTCAAGGAGAGGGAGGCACCGCTACTGCGGGGGGTGAGGTTCCCAACGAACTTTCTTATTTTTTCTTCGAAGATTTCTCGACTGAACTTTCCGGCTTGTTTTTGAATCTTTTCTTTGTCCCACTTTATTTCATCAAAGCGCTTAAACGCTTTTTCCAAAGTGGGGACATCAGTGTCCTCAATCAAGATTCCGGTTTCACCATCAACCACCGTTTCCCTAAATCCGCCGCCGTTAAAAGCGATCACCGGTGTCCCCGCCGCCATTGCCTCGACCACCGTCATGCCAAAGTCCTCCTCCCGCGCCAGAGCCATAAACCCCTTCGCCTGGGCATATTCTAACCATAGTTCTTGATCCGTCAGTTGACCCAACAATTCCACTACACCACCGAAATCATCCTTTAATTTCTTTTCGATACTGGAAAAGCCCGAAGCCGACCCAACTATCCGTAGCTTAACCCCCAACTTTTTCGCCGCCGTCGCCGCCTCTAGCAAACCCTTACTTTCAACCAATCGGCTGGCAATTAGGAAACTATGACCCCTGATTGTTCCTTTAGTTTTTATTACGATTTCCCGGACCATCACCGGCGGATAGATTACCACCGCGTCTCTTCGATAGAATTTTTCCACCCTCCTTTTTACGTTTTCCGAATTCACTACAAATCGGTCTACCCCCGCCACAATTTTAGTTTTGGTCCGATCCGGTTCCTGGGCCGTTCGGAAATCATACAATCTCAAAAAGTGGTTTACGACCGCCGCGTATGCATTTACCAAGGAACCACCCCACTTCATGCCCATCCAATTTATCGCCGTCTGATAACCATAAAGATTTCGAGGCGGTGTATGACAGTAACAAATTACCTCTGTCTTACTTCCTATCCGAAACCCGCGGGAGATATACCAGCTTGATGAGGTTATTACCAGATCAAATGGGGAAAGATCGTGGACAGCCCACACCCAAGGAATCATAAAACGGAATGGGCTATAGAGTCGCCCAAACGAAAACAGCTTTCCCACCCAAGATTCATGAATCGTTTTATCTTTAAATTCTTGGTATGCATTCGACCGACGATCCACAAACGACGTGTATATCGGCGCCGCAGGATACATATCCGCCAAGACTCGCAGGACTCTCTCCGCTCCACCGAACTCCCGAATATAGTCGTGAACAAGAGCGATGTTCATTTGAATACCTCCTCCACATCCTCATCCCACTTATCTTTGGGCAATTTATTTACCAAACTTTTAAATGCCAGTTCATCAAAAATTGTCACCACCGCATCCCGATTATAATCTGCCAGCTCACAATCATTCCAAGATAATTCAATCGGTACCTCTCTATTTATTGTCGCCAATCTTTTTGATAGAAAAGCCGAATCCTTCCCCACATCCATCAGTTTCTTCACCCGCGGCGTGATCTTTATCTCCTCCAATTTCTCATAAATTTCCTCAACCGATCCCGCCTGTTCCAGTAGTTTCGTCGCCGTCACCTGACCCACCCCGGGGACGCCCTTGATATTATCGGAAGCGTCACCCATCAGAGCCTTAAGGTCAATGATCTGTCTCGGTGTCAAGCCATATTTTGCCTTCACCGCCGTTTCATCAAATATCGACACCCCTCTATCTTTAGAAAACGCTCCCCCGCCGGACGGTAGATATACCACCACCCGATCGTCTTCAATCAATTGAAGTGCGTCCCTGTCTCCGGTCACAATCACCACCTGCACCCCCCCATCGCTCTCAATCGCCCGCCTTGCCAAAGTTCCAATCACATCATCGGCTTCATAATTTGTCACCCCGAATTGAGGAATATTCAACGCTGTCACGATTTGTTTTGTTCGGTCGATTTGGTCCACTAGCTCCTGGTTCGTTTCCGCTCTTCCAGCTTTGTACTCGGCATACTCCTCGGTTCGAAAGGTTCTTTTTCCAACATCCCAAGCGATTGCCACATAGGTCGGGGACAGTTTTTCTAGCGCCGAAAGTAGCATCGAGGTAAATCCGTAAACCGCTCCGACGACTTCACCTGCCGGCGTCGTAAACCTTGGATACCCATGATAGGCCCGGTGTAACAGCGAATTTCCGTCGATGAGAACTAGTCTTTTCCTTTCCACGCGGCTTTTTTTACCTCCATAATCTTGTCAAATTCTTCCTGTTCCACCGTCTCCACCTCCAATAGTTTCTTTACCAATTTATCCATTTTTTCTCGGTTTTCCTTCACCATCTTCTCAGCCAGTTTATAGCCATCATCCACTAATCTTTTCACTTCATCGTCAATCTTTCCCTGCATCAGGTCAGATACTTTATACGGCTCTCCATAAGCCCGGCCCCAATCACCGTTTTCGTACATCGGTGACATGGCAATCGGTCCGAGTTTACTCATTCCAAAATCGGCTACCATCGCCCGGGCAATCCTAGTTGACCTTTCAATGTCATTGCTCGCCCCCCCGGTCAATTCGTTAAAAATGATCTTTTCAGCCGCTCTTCCGCCGAGCATCACCGCAATCTGATCCTTTAGCTCCGACTCGGTCTGCTGATATTTATCGGTATCCGGCCGGCTCATGGTATATCCGAGGGCCATACCTCGGGAGACGATACTCACCCGATGAATTGGATCGGCCCCCGGCAACATATGTCCGACTACCGCGTGACCCGCCTCATGATAAGCCGTCATTTCTCTTTCGCGCGGACTCTGCAATCGTTTCTTCTCCGGTCCGAGTTTCACCTTGGTGGCCGCCTCTTCCAGATCCTCATCGATAATTTCCTTCCTATCGGTTCGAGCCGCTGTAATTGCCGCTTCATTGAGCATGTTCTCAATATCCGCGCCGGAAAATCCAACCGTTCGTTTGGCAATTTTTTCCCAATTTATATTCTTTATAAAAGGTTTCCCCACCGCATGAATTTTCATAATCGCCTGCCTTCCTTCTATATCCGGTAAATCCAGCACCACCCTCCGATCAAAGCGCCCCGGACGAACCAAGGCCGGGTCAAGTACGTCTGGCCTGTTTGTCGCTGCCAAAACCATCACGTTGTCATTTGTCGTAAACCCGTCCATCTCGACGAGGATCTGATTCAGAGTTTGGTCCCTTTCGTCGTGACCTCCCATTACCCCCATTCCTCTCATTCGCCCAATCGCGTCTAGTTCATCAATGAAAATGATCGATGGGGATGTTTTCTTTGCCGTCTCAAACAAATCCCGGACTCGACTCGCCCCAACCCCAACCAACATCTCCATGAACTCGGACCCCGCCATGGAAAAGAAGGGCACACCCGCTTCCCCAGCCACCGCTTTGGCGAGCAAAGTCTTTCCTACTCCCGCCGGCCCGACGAGCAAAACTCCTTTTGGCGTTCTCGCCCCGAGGTCACGATATTTTTTCGGATGCTTCAAGAAATCGACCACCTCCTCCAGTTCCTTCTTTGCTTCATCTACACCGGCTACGTCAGAAAACTTAATCGACTGTTTTCCCTTGGCAAACAATTTTGCTTTGCTCTTTCCGATTCCAAACATCATGTCACCTCCACCTCCGCGCCGGCGCATCAGGAAAAACATCAACGCCCCAAACGCCAGAATCGGCAGGACCAACGACACCACACTCCCAATGATCTGAGAGAAGGCCATTGATGAAACCTCAACCTTTACTTTTGAAGGGTCGATATCCGCTTTCTGCAAAGTCTCGATGAAACTACTGCCTTCTTCCTTGCGGGATAGTTTCAACTTTGGAATATTTTTATCATCAGTCGGATAAAACAAGGCAATCTCGTCACCCCGGATCTCCACACGCTCGACGTTTCCGGACTTGATTTCCGTAATCGCGCTCGTTAAGGGAATCTCCTCAACTATTCCCGAGTTCTTAGTCAGAAGGAAAATTAATTCAGGCAAGAACAAAAACAAGATCAGGCCCCAAATCACCAACTTCCTCAAATTCAAGTTCAACTTGAATTCATACTTCTTCACCTGAGGCTTGCCCGCCGAATCGGCGGGCTTATCCTGAGGCTGTGTTTTTTTTCCTCCCTCTTTCGTAGCCATTGAAATTGATTCTACCCCATTCCCCTCTCCGTAGCTATCGCACCACCGTCCCCGGCATTATCTTCTTGGGGAGAAATATCATTACCGCCCCTTCTTCGCCGTCAGTCATAATCACCATCCCGGTCGATTCTTCCTCACCCATTTTCTTCGGCGCCAGATTCACCACCACCGGTACCATCTTCCCCACCAAATCTTCCGGCTTATACCACTTTCGAATTCCCGAAAACAAAATCCTCTTGCCAACCTCCTCACCCAAATCAATTTCGTAACGGATCAACTTCTCACTCCAGTCCGGCGCACTCGCCGCCACGATCAGTCCCGCCCGAATATCCAGTTTCGCAAAATCATCATAACTAATCGTCGGTTTTATCATCAATCAAATTTAATTTTCATCGCCTCTTTCATCTGACCGACAATTTCTGAAGCAATCACCGAGACCTTCCTTGATCCTTCCAAAGCTGACTCTATCAACTCACCTTTCATCTTTTCTGCCTCTAGTCGCTTCTCCCGTATCGGGGTCAAGACCCTATTCATCGCCACGAACAATCTTTCCTTTACCTCAACGTCCCCCACCGTGCCCTTGACATATCTTGCCTTCAGCTCATCGACTTCTTCTCTGTTGTTATTAAAAAGATCATGATAAACAAAAGCCACATTCCCCTCAACCGTGCCCGGATCAGTCGCGTGAATTCGCGCCGGGTCAGTATAGACTTTCATGATTTTGTCGCGCAACGTCTCCTCGTCATCGGCCAGATATATCCCGTTCCCCAAGCTCTTCCCCATCTTCTCATTCCCATCAATCCCCGGCACGTTCTTCTCAACGCCAAACAAAGCCTTGGGTTCATTCAGCACCTTACATTTATATGTCTCATTGAATTTTCTAGCCAAATCTCTGGTCGACTCGATCATCGGCGCTTGGTCTTTACCAACCGGCACCAGATCGGCATTAACACACAAGATGTCTCCCGCTTGATGAATCGGGTACATAAAAAATCCCAAAGGCGTACTCTTTTCAAAGCCCTTCTGCTTTAGTTCCGTTTTTATCGTCGGGTTGTGGGAAATCTGCTGAATCGTGGCAAAGTTGGCTAGATAAACAAATATTTCATGGATCTGCGGCACCTCACTTTGGACAAAGACAGTCGACTTGCCAAAATCGATGCCCACGGCATAGTAGTCACACAGCAATTCGCCAATACTTTGCTTCACCTTCTCCGGATTATCAAAGTTGTCGGTCAGAGCCTGAACGTTGGCAATCATCACAAATTGGTCATATTCATCCTGAAGTTTGACTCGATTAACCAACGACCCAATATAATGGCCAATGTGTAGCTTCCCCGTCGGTCTATCTCCCGTCAATATTCTTTTCTTCATATTCTTTATTTTAAACCAAATTGTCATTCCCAGCTTGACTGGGAATCTATACAAATGGATCCCCGATCCAGTCGGGGATGACAAATGAGCAATGTTTGGTAGCGGGGGCGGGAGTCGAACCCGCGGTCTTCGGTTTATGAATCCGATGCTTTAACCAACTAAGCTACCCCGCCGCGTCACCCATATTTTATCAGGCGCAGCCTGATCCTGCTCTGAAGAACAAGGTAGGCTCAAACGTGGTAAAATAACCGAGTTCCTTACAACATTTGCGGGGGGGAGGTAAGTATCTCGCGAGGCTCATAATCTCGCTTAACCGGGGGGCGTAACCCCGGCCCCGCAACTCTAGGTTCGCTGTCGGGACTATTTCACCAAACTCCACCATCTTTCCCAATTTGCTTCCACTGTCTCGTCTTCTGACTTTCGAGTACTCGAGACCCCGCCACTGCGAGGTTGGTTGTTTGATCCCGTCAAAACCACCACCGTTTCGCCCTCTTTTTGCATATTCAGGTCATTTCTGGCTACTTTTTCTAAGTATTCCGGCGTCTGAATCTCCGCCCACTTCCGCTTCAACTCTTCCCCGCGAGACTGCTCCATCGCCAGAATCTGCCTAGCCTCATCAATCCGCCTATAAGCCAGCCTCAATTCCAGCACACCATTGCCCAAAGTCCACGAAAGATAGATCCCCACACCCAAAGCTAACAGCTTCAGCCAACTTCTCCCTTTTTTACCTTCCTTGACACGCGCACGTTTAGCTTGTATCATACAACCTGTAATATATTTACTATAGTTAGTTTACCAATCTCATGGACCAAAACCAAACCGATCTCGCCCAAAGCATCAAGAGCTTCAAACAAGAGCTCGAAAGCCAAGGTCGAGCCTCAGCTACTATTCTAGCCTACACCAAGGATATCGAACAAATTGCCACCTTTCTAAAAAAAGACGGCAAGCTCACTGCGGGCTCAATTACTTCTGAGGACATTGACGCTTTCAAAGCTGATCTCGATGGGAAGCAGTATACCGCCAAGTCCATCAGCCGCAAGCTCAACTCCATCAAAGCCTTCTTTCGCTTCCTCAAGAGCCAGAACCTGGTCGATTTCAATCCCGCCGCAAGTGTCAGTCACCCCAAATATGATCTGAAGCCTCCCCGAGTCCTCAGCAAGCTCGAGTACCGTGCCCTCCGAGACGCCTGCCGCACTGATCCTCGCATCTCCGCCATCGTCGAGCTCCTCCTTCAAACTGGTATGCGTATCTCTGAACTCGCCAATCTGGCTGTGACCGACCTCGACCTCACCAGCAACAAAATCACCATCAAGGCCTACGAGTCCCATCCCGAGCGCGAAATTCCCCTCAATACCGCCGCCAAAACCGCCTTGGAGGCCTACTTAGTCCAACGCCCCAAGGGTGGAGCCAAGAACGTCTTCATAACCAAGACCGGCAATCCCTTCTTGGTTAGAAATATCCGCTCCAGTATCGACCGTTTCTTTACCCTCTCCGGTATCAAGACTGCCAAGGTCAACGATCTTCGCCACACCTTTATCGCCCAACAGCTCATGGCCGGCACTCCTCTAGTTTACGTTAGTAAACTCGCTGGCCACAAACGCCTTAGTACCACTGAAAAATACCTGGAATTCATCACCGAAAAAGGTAGCAAAGAAAAACTCCGCCTCGAAGAGTTGTAAGCTGTGTCACTTTCCTCTTGTCAATTTCTCCAACCCCGAAAGCGTTACCTTAGACAGAAACCCCAAAACGTCCGATAACTTCGGCAGACTTCCAATCGCCACCGAGAGCCAACCACTCGAGGATCGCCGGCTATCCTCGATTACCAGTAGAGCTGTATTGACATGATTTACCTCCAAGATCTCCCCCGTCTCCTCATCTTCAATGTATATCGTCACCGGATTCCCGTTCTTACCGATATTTAATTGTCCGGAAATAGCCAGACCCGAAGGCAAGGAAAACATCTCATCCTCGACCTGATCCAAAATCGGCGAATCAAAAAGCATTTTGTCGGTCTGAACCTTTGGTCTTCTCATTCCCACCGATTATATACCAGCGTGATGATAAAATACGCCTAACGGGCGACTAGCTCAATGGTAGAGCGGACGTCTTATACACGTCTGGTTCCAGGTTCGAGCCCTGGGTCGCCCACCAAAACATCCGATCTAAAGTTTTGCTCTTCGTTCGACTCAGACAAATTTTAGCCCGGCGATTTTGTTGAAATGTTTCTGATTGCGAGTGGCCAGTCGGCAGCTTTCCACCAAACAACAAGCGGCAATCATGGCATCTTTCCAGTTTGGACCGGATGTATTTCTCATTATTTCTCCAGCCACTACCCCCATTTTATTACTTATAAGAATTGTCTTAAATGACGAAATGAAATTTAGTGATTCTTTCAACTTCTTGACATCATTTAAATTTTTATCTGCTAAATACTCCGCCACCACTATCGGATTCAAAAACAATATTATTTTACCTTTCTCCTGAAGCTCTTTTAAATCATTTAGACCTTTGAAAAAACCCTTACTGTAATCAATCAACACATCAGTATCCACCAGTACTTTGGTCATACATCAAACCCTTTTTTCGATCTCCGAATTCTATTTAAATATTCTTCTCCTGTCTCCCCGCCTTTTCCCCAAAATCCAAAATAATCGGCGAACTTCTTTGGCTTCTTCCGGGATTTTGCCGGCACGATATTTACAATCGGTTTGTCAAAGCGGGTGACTGCCACTTCTTCGCCCTGTTCAACCAACCTCAAATACTCGGCCAGATTATTTCTGAATTCAAAAACTGAAACAGTGGTCATGTCAATAATATTACCCCACCAATTATAAGTTGTCAAGTTGTACAACCGTACAACAATTACAGCTTTGCCCGCTTCTCGATTTCGGCTTCCACTTCTTCCCGGTCTCTCCCGTATTTTAATCGCGATAATTCCTTGACCATCTCCGCCACTTTCTTACTTCCCATCGCCTTTTGAGCCTTCATGTCCTTGGCCACATTCATTGAGAACGGCGGCACCGGCGAACCATTCACGATCGTCTTCACGTAAATATTTTGCGCATCCACATTGGTTAGATCCGTTTCGTTAAAGATCGGGGTGAACTCATGTTGGAGGACAGCAGCGTCCGGTACTCCAACCCGATAACTCATCAGCGTGCCCACATTTCCGAAGATGGCATCCTTGACCGTCTCCTCCAGTTGACTCACAAACTGATTGGCCAAAATCAGACCCAAGGCATATTTACGGGCTTCGGACAGCATCTGGGCAAAATCGGGCGTGGCAAAATTCTGAAACTCGTCGACATATAGATAGAATGGCCGCCTTTGCTCTTTGGGTATATCCTGCCGTGACAACGCCGCCTGCAAGACCTTGGGAATCAAGAGTAACCCCAAGAAATTGGAATCCTCTTCACCCAGTAAGCCCTTGGCTAATTTCAAGAAAACTATTTTCCCCGTGTCCATCGCCATCCGAAAGTCAAGGGTACTCTTCGACTGGCCGATGATGTTTCGGACCATTTTATTAGTAATGAACTTGCCGAATTTAGAGACGATATAGTCGAGTGTCTCGCTCTTGTGAAATTGATCAGTCTTGGCAATCTGGTCGGTCCAGTACCGCCGCACGATCGGATCGGTCACCTTTGGCAGTAACTCTTGGACATATTTATCATCCGTCAAGGCCCTCACCACCTCTACAAAAGACGCTCCCGGCGTCACCGCCACCGTCAGCATCGCGTTTCGGATCGAGTGCTCAAAGCGGGGACCGATGATACCGGTCTTGTGCGGGTCGTACAGCTTATACATTAGATTGATGATGGCCGACGAGACCAACATCATCTCCTCGGTTGTCTTGACCGCTAAGAGATTAAACCCAATCGGCCTCTCCGTGTCCGATGGGTCAAACACAATCACATCCTCCGCTCTCTCCGGTGGCACCAGTTCAAGAAGTTCCTCAATACCGTCTCCGTGCGGCTCGAGGAAACACAACCCCCTGCCCGCCTTCATATCCTGAATGATCATCGTCTTGAGTAGTTCGGTTTTTCCGGTCCCGGTGCGACCAATGATGTACTGATGTCTCATTCGGTCTTCCTCGGAAATGAAAATCGGCCTCTCCTGACCCCGATAAATTGATTTCCCCAAATACATCCCCGAAGTCGGGAAGCCCCCCGTCGCCGGCGCACTCTTGGCATTCAGCCAATAGATGTGGGGCGTCTCGATCGTTTTGTTGGGCATGTGCCAGAGCGTCGCCAGCTCCTCGGTATTCAGGACCGAATTATTCCCAAACATCGACTGATACCGATAAATAAAGTCCACCATAAAACCATTTTTGAAACGGATCTTCTTCCCTTTGAACCCATTCATGTTTCCGTTAAACTGGGAGTAGGCTCCCTTAAGATTGGCCAAATTTTGTTTGGCGGTGCTCTCACTTGGGGCTACCGTCACGATTCTCACCGCCGTCAAATATCCCGGCTTGTTCACCTTGTTATCAATCGCCTCGAAATCGGCCGGACTCATCCGAAACTTCGCTTTCTCCGGATCCGCTTCGGATTTTTTCGTCCGACTGATATAGCTTTCCCCGATTTTTTGCCACTCCGTCTCCGCCGGCACGATGATGATTTGGATCGCCGCCGTCTCCCCTTCGCCAAACTTAGCCATTGACGCCGTAATCGAAGACAGCGGGTCGGTCGTCAGTTCCTTAAAAACTTTAATTGGTTTGTAGCTCTCCCCCCGCAACACCATCTCCGTAAAGGCCACCTTCCCTGTCTCGTTGAAAATGTTGTATTCCTCCACCTCTCTTACTTGTAGCCCGGGATAGGCGCCGGCCAACAGTTTTTCGGCCAACTCCATATTGTTTCGGTGACAGGAAACATAAAACTTGATGCTTTCCTTTTTGGCGACGATCTCAAAAGACAAATGTTGTTGGGCCTTGAACCTCTGCCAGAAACCTCCCTGCTTCACCGAGTGGAGGGCCGCAAAGATTTGCTCGGCCGCGTCAATCTTTACCTCATTATCATGCGGGACCGCGATCTCCAGCAAGACAAAGTTCAACGAAACCTCCTCCCGGTTGCGGAAACGAAGATACTGCAACAATATTAGAGCCCCTCCCACAAAAAACAGTACAAAAATTCCAAGGATAAATACCGTCACCAGAATAAACTGAGCCAACTGGGCCATCACCAAATTCAAATCAATACCATTTATCATTGTTGTTTAGGTCTATAAAAGACTCTTCCCGGATACTTCTTAATCATATAGACGCTCCATTCTGCCAGCCATCGGATCGCATCTAACACTTTGTGATGCAGGCCCCGCCTCACCTCCTCTTCATCCAGAGGCAGGACAATCGTCTGTTTCTGCATTTTTGGCATCATCCCCATCACCTTCTTGGCCGCATCATCAGTTAGCGACGTGCTCGCCGCCGGGGTGGACTGGGAAGTGTTGGGCGGCTTTGTCTCTGCTTGTTTCTCAATCTTTTCAATATAGCCGTCGACCTCAGTCGCCGCCAGTCTCTCCGCCTCGGATTTTGGTTCTAGTTCTTTTCCCATCACAGGCATATCTCTACTATATCAACTCGAACCTTTTCCCGCATTTTAGAAGTCCAGCCCGGCTACAGCTAACGTTCCCGAATCAAAGGGGTGCTTCACTTTATTTACTTCCGAAATCAGATCCACCCTCTCCCTCAACCAGTCTGTTTCTCCCCTTCCCGTTAGAACCAGGTTCGTCCTTCCCCGTTTGGAGATTAACTTTGTGATATTCTTCTTGAGAAGAAGTTTGTCCTTTACTGCCACCAAAATCTCATCTAGCACGAGAAGGTCAGGCAGATTACCCCAGAGGGGTATCTTTCCAGCCAAAACATCGTTAGCCAATTTTAAACCCGACTCAGCCGCAATTTTATGCCCCACCGGGGTATCAAAGTCAAAAACCTTTGCCCGCGCCACCTCCCGCATTTTTGAATTTTTGAGTTTTTGTCTTGCGAAGCGAGATCTGGCTTCGCCAGAAGTTCTTGAGTTCTTAAAGTAAAATCCTTTCCCCACCCAATACATCATCAGTCTGTCTTTATATTTCTTTGTCAGTATCTCGGGAAGTCGAATCTCCCCAACCGGCCAGGAGGTGTCCTTGTACCAAGAGATCCAGACCACCCGTCGGCCATGAACCAGAGATCGAACAACCATTCCCAAGGCCGCCGAGGTTTTTCCTTTCCCCTCACCGGAAAATACATAGACCAACCCTTTCTTGTTTGTACTCATTTGATATATTTAGCGATAATTATAGTGTTTACCCACTACCTCTCCAAAAACCGTCACCCTAGAAACATTAAGACTAAATTAAAATGATGTTTAGACGGATTTATCAACCAAATACCGAAGAACATCCACCCCTAGCAATGGCACCAACCAACTGATAGTAAGACTACCTATAGTCAGTAGACCATTTTTAGGCAACTATTTCAAGGGGGTAATTTTCCCTTCGTTGTATTCGACTTCACAAGCCCCCGCCATGCAAGCTAATTCCTGGGCCGCCTTAGTATAATCCTCTTCCTCGTACCGATAAAGTTTGGAGAAATCAATCTCGGGGAAACCGGCCACCAGTTTCTCATATTCCTCCTTTTCAATTTCCTGATACGGCATCTGCGCATAAGCCGCATCAAACGAGGGCAGGAAGCTCATCCCACCAATCAGGTCACGATGATCCCAAACCCACTTGATCAGGTCAAGCACCTCATCGGGGTGATAGGTAATCGTCACGCTCGGGTTGTGTTCCGTCCAATGAATTTTGTTCTGGAGCCAATACTCGCACTGTTCTAGCGCGCTCCTTTGACTTCTGGTCACCGCCCCGTCCGGAGACTTCACGGGGAAGTGGATCACCCAGGTAATTGCCGTCTCCGCCACTTGTCCATTCTCCGGATCCATCGGTACGGCCGCATCCTTTAGGACTTTGTAGACCGGCGAATGGGTGCTTACCCGAATGTTTCTTATATAGTAGGGCGACCACCTGGTGTGTAGCCCTGAGGAACAGTTGAAGAGCTGGGCCGAATTACCCGACGGTTTTACACAGGTCACCGCTGCCGCTTGATTGATCCCCAGTTTCTCAGCCACTTGTCGGTTAGTTTCGATTGCCACCTGCCTCAACCTTCCCTGCACCGACGGATCCTGCGCCGCCTTACTATCCAGCTGTCCGGTAATATCTACCCCCAGAAGCCTCTCCTCCTCACAGTTCTCCTTCCACGTTGATCGAAGCCCGGGAAAATTCGTCGCCAGAGATTGAATCGTCCCAATAATCGCCGCCACCTCCACCTTGTCTTTCAAAGATTCATAAGTATCCTCAGCCCGAGCGATCGCCATCGACAAATTACAAAATTCATATGGTCTCAGATTTATTTCGCCACACGGATTACAGCCATATTCAGCCGGTTTTCTTCTCGCCGGCGAGAGATTGATCGCCGCCTGACGATTAAAGATCCCCGGTTCGCCCCGTCCCGTCTCCACCATCGCCAACATTTGTTTGGTGATCTCCAGTTGGGTCAAACCCGAGTCTGGCCAAACAGCGCTATTATTCGCGTTCCATCTCTGACTATTGTCCCGCTCAAAATCTCCCGACTTGCACAACCTCATCTCCGTGTCGTCGAAATCAAACAGAGAGATCATCGCCGTCCGCCGCATTCCTCCCGAGACCGCCGCACTCCCCACCTCACACATCACGTCGTGAGCGTCAATCGGGCGCAAGAAACTTCCCTGCCTGGAGAGCAGCCTCGCCCGGGCGAACTCCAAAGTCTGTCGCAGCGGCTCAGGGCCACTACTTCGGCCACCTTTCACTCGCAGGATTGCCCCCGCCGGCCGCAAGGTTGAATAATCAAATTTAATATCGCCTCCGTCAAACCAAGTTGACAGACCAATGCGAATTGCCTCACCCCAGCCCTCAGTCGTGTCTTCGATCAAATGAGTCTTGGCTTCGGTTCCGGTTTGCCGCTTCACTCGAGGCAGATTCTCGACATATTTTCCTTCCACTGAAAATCCCACTCCGCAACCGTTCATCGAGATCAGCAGTGCCTCTACAAAAGAATCCACGCTATCAACCGGCAAATACGAACAGTTATAGACCCCGATATTATTCCTTCTTGCCGCCGGTCCGGCCATAGCCAGCAGTCTCATCGACGGCGCCGCCCTCATTTCCAAAACTGTCTTTCTAACCCGGCTAAAAGTATCCGCATCTAGCCGCCCGTCGGCCAACTCCGCCAAATAATCTACCGCCCGATCTACCGTCTCGACCCACGTTTCCCTCCGCCCAAGGTCCCAGTTAAATCTGGAATAATGATTAAAAAACTGGAACTTCTGAATTTGATTTCCAAAATACCGGTCACTGGTCGCAAATGCTTCCGCCACTTCGATTGGAATCGGTCTTTCCTCCCGCAGCTTAGCGTGTTCAGCTCGATAAAGAATATAGTTCTTGGCCGCGGCAAACTCACCCGCCGCCTGAAGCACCAATTCCACCGTATCCTGAACTTGCTCGACGGTCGGATTGGTGTACTTGGCTCCAATGATGTTTACCACCCTTTTGGCCAATTCCGAAACCCCTGTTGACGGCTCGCGATTCAAGTCTTCAAAACAAAGTTTGATCGCCTTCTCAATCTTGCCTATTTCAAACTCCACCACCCGGCCGTCCCGCTTGGTTATCGTCTTGGGAATCTCGATCTTTATCTCCCCATCCCTCAGCGTTTTCTTCCCACTAGCCACTTTATTCTTTCTACTAAATACTGTTTTTTGTTTGGGCATGTCGTTAATCTAATTTAGTAATTAATTTGGCAAAGTCCGCTGCCGTCTCGAATTCCAAATAAACCGAGGCAAATCGTAAATAAGCCACATCATCCAGTCTTTTCAATCGTGACAAAATCATTTTCCCAATGTCACAACTGGGAATCTTTGTCGTCTTTCGATTAAGTAGTTTAAGCTCGATATCATCCACCAGCGCGGTCATCTGTTCATCCGTCACCGGTCTCTTCCAACAAGCCTTCTTGATTCCTCTCATCACCTTCTCCCGATCAAACTCCTCCACCGCCCCGCTTTTCTTCACTACTTTCAAGTCCAGATTGGCCACCTTCTCATAGGTCGTAAATCGCTTGCCACATTTTTTACACTCCCGCCTCCGCCTCATCCCTTCACCCAACGGTAAGATTCGACTTTCGAGGACGTTGGTTTCTTTGTTTTCGCAATATGGGCAGTGCATAATCAATCACTAGATTTAGTATCGAAGCATCACTATAGACGCTACCAGCAGTACATCAACTAGCAATCTCCATATCACACCGGAACACTGAGGCCAATCCCCGCAGATTTTGCTCCGATAACAAATTTGTCTCTCGCGAAGCGAGATCTGGCTCCGCCAGACAATTAGACCAATATCAAAACCAAATACACAAAGTGGGCTATCACCGCTGAAAGAACATTATTTGACCTCAACCGCAAAAATCCATTGATCAACCCCACAAAAAAGGCCAGTAAAAATGCCCCCGCCAAAGCCTGCAAGGGCAAATGAAAGACAAACAAATTAATCGGCAGGTGAATCAGAGCAAACCCCAAAGCCATTAGTCCCAAAGCCACTTCCTCTTTTTTAATTTCCAACACCAGTAGCGACAAGACAAACCCCGAGAAGGTCAGCTCCTCAACCACCGCCGTCACCGCCGCTATCCCAGCCCTATTCACATCAAAGGTAAACTGCGTCTGGAGGAACAATCTTAATACCACAAAATAAATCAGCCCCCCCAACAATCCAAAAAGAAGCGTTTTTCTCCAGTCCCCCTCAAAGAAACGGATTTTCCGCCCAAAAGACAACTGCCACCAAAAAAGCGGCACCAACCATATTACCGGCTTAAACCATAGTTCTTCGATCACCTCTGGCAAACGAATAAAGTAGCGGAAACTCCCCCAAACCAAAAAAATATAACCAAAGTAAAAGAGAAGTCTCTTCAGGTTCTTCGTCATCTATAATAGTATGGCATATGTCCGATAAAATTAGAAAGACCAACCTTCACGCCGTCTACCAAACTTTCAAAAAAGCCACCTCCACTAAGAAAAACAAGGCCAAAATCGTCCTCACCGGAACGGTAGTGGTCGTTCTGTTTCTAATTCTTTACCTCGGTCTTCTCTTCAAAGATATTCCCAATCCGAATAATCTCGTCAAAAATCCCGCCCCGATTAGTACCCAAATTCTGGATCGAAACGGCCGGCTTCTTTACGACGTCTATACAGACAAAAACCGAAATCCAATTAAGGTTAGCGATCTACCTATTTACGTCAAACAGGCCACCATCAGTATTGAAGACAAGAATTTTTTCAAACATCATGGTCTGGACTTCGCCGGCATTACCCGCGCCGCCTTCAATACTCTCACCGGCAAACGGCTCGAGGGAGGTTCGACCATCACCCAACAACTCGTCAAAAACGCCCTCCTCGCCGATACCAACCGAACCATTACCAGAAAGATCCGTGAGGCCGTCCTATCCCTGGTCACCGAATTCGTCTATACCAAGGATCAAATCTTGGAAATGTATCTCAACCAAGCTCCCTACGGCGGCACCACTTACGGCATCGAGACCGCCTCACAAGTCTACTTTGGCAAAGGCGCCAAAAATCTATCCATCGCCGAAGCTGCTCTTCTGGCCGGTCTCCCCCAAGCTCCCACCAAATATAGCCCTTTTGGTGCCAATCCCGATCTGGCCATCAACCGCCAGCGACAAGTCCTCCGCCGTATGAACGAAGACGATTACCTTACCAAAGAACAACTCGACGAAGCCCAAAATCAAAAACTGATTTTCGTTTCCAAAAAATCCACCATCAAGGCTCCCCATTTCTCTCTGATGGTCCGCGACAAACTGGTTGACAAATACGGCGAAGACTTGGTTAACCTTGGTGGACTCCGGGTCACCACCTCGCTGGATCTTGACCTTCAGGATTACGCCCAAGCCTCCCTCACCGCCGAGATCAAAAAACTCGCCAAACTAAAGATTGGCAACGGCGCCGCCCTCGTCACCCGTCCTACCACCGGTGAGATACTGGCCATGATCGGTTCGGCCGATTACTTCGACCTTGATCGCGACGGCAATGTCAACATCACTACCCGTCTGCGCCAACCGGGTTCTTCTATCAAACCGATTAACTATGCCGTCGGTCTTTTGAACGGCTGGACCGCCGGCACTATGTTCCTTGATTTACCCACCTGTTTTAATGTCATCAACCAAAAACAATACTGTCCCAAGAATTATGACAACACTTTCCGGGGTGGTGTCCAAATGCGCTTCGCCCTAGGCAATTCCCTCAACATTCCTGCTGTCAAAATGCTCGCCCTCAATGGCACCGAGTCCTTCATCGCCACCGCCAGTGCCATGGGGATCACCACCTTCACCGACCCCTCCCTTTACGGCCTCTCTCTCACTCTAGGGGGTGGCGAAGTTCTAATGACCGATATGGCCGTCGCCTTTGGCACTTTCGCCAATTCTGGTGTCACCGTTCCCCTCAATCCAATCATCAAGGTCGAGACTTATGACGGCAAAGTCTTGGAGGAAAATCATCCGGACGAAATCGCCGATTATGTCAGTACCCTCCATCAAAACTGGACCACCTTTTGGAGTGGAAACCACTCCTTTTCCTCCGAAACCGGCAACCAAGCAGTCAAGGTCGTCCTTCCCGAAGAGGTCGCCTATATCATCAGCCACATTCTCTTGGACAACAACGCTCGCGTCGGCGCTTTTGGTCCCAATAGCCAACTAGTGATCCCGGGAAAAACCGTTAGCGTCAAGACCGGTACCACCAATGATATGCGCGACAACTGGACCATCGGCTTCACTCCCGACGTTTTGGTAGCGACCTGGGTCGGCAACAACGACAACTCCGCCATGAGCTACGTTGCCTCCGGCGTCACCGGCGCCTCACCGATCTGGAACAAGATCATGAAGCGCATCCTTTCCGACAAAAAGGATCACTTCCCCACCCAGCCAGAAGGCGTGGTTAGTCGTGATATCTGTAATATTTCCGGCCTGATTCCCACCCCAGAAAATCCCTGTGAGACCAGAAGCGAACTCTTCATCAAAGATATTTTCCCGGAAAATAACATCCCCACTCTCAAACAAATTTGGGTCCGCCGATCTGACAAATATCCTCTCCTATCCGGAGACAACACCATCGACCTCGACCTCGAACAGCACTCAGTTCTTACCGATCCTTTCGTCCGCGACTTTTGTCTTGACTGTCAGTATCCCAAGGATGACAAAAATCAGATCCAGTGGCCGATGACCACCGTCAACTACGATACCTTTCGACTTAGTCCTCCCAATCCAAAAACCTATTTAAACCTTTAATGGCAAAGAAAATACTCGGCGTCTTTGCTCTCCTCGCCTTTATTTTCATTCCTCTCACCGCTTATCAACTTTGGCAAACCAATCTCCCCCTCGTCTCCCCGATTGACCTGATCGAGTCTTTGCGCGAACTCGCCCCTACCTATCGTCCGCCGGGAAATAAGATCGTCTTCGGCTTTCTTCCTTTCTGGAATATGAAAGACTCGACCAAACTCCATGTCCGCTCCCTGACTCACTTGGCCTACTTTGGCATCGATCTAACCGCCGACGGCGCCGTTAAAAAATACGATAAACCGGGGGAAAAGGAACCAGGCTGGAACAAGCTCAATAGCGGGGACTTCACTATTCTCTCCCGTCAAATCAAGCTTCTGGGGAAAAAATTAATCCTCGTCGTCCGCGCCATGGACACCGACCAAATTGAATCCATCCTCAACTCGGACGCCAACCGGGAAAATGCCATTGACACAGTTATGAGGGTCGTTCGTGATAAACAGTTTGACGGCATCAACATCGACTTCGAATACATGGGCTACCCGAACCAAACAACCCGCGACAACTTCACCAAGTTCGTTACCGACCTCTCCGCCAAATGTAAATTGAGCCATGATAAATGTGAAATGTCTTTAGATGTTTTCGCCGACTCGGCCGTCAAAGGACGGCTTTATGATCTTTCCGGCATTGCCAAGGTAGTCGACTTAGTCATCGTTATGGCCTATGATTTTTATCGACCCAGTAGTCTCCAAGCCGGCCCTGTGGCTCCTCTACGAGGAAAATGCACTAACTCAACCAGATGTCTTGACTACGACGTCATTACCAGCATTGGCGATATCACCAAACTAGTTCCTCCCTCCAAAATCATCCTCGGGGTTCCTTTTTATGGTTATGAATGGCAAACAGTCGATACCCAATTCCTCGCCCGAACCTACCCCCAAACCGGCCAAACCGCCACCTACAAAAGAGTCCGGGAACTTCTGGACAATAACCAAGAGAGCTCCCTCTCCGCCACTTGGTCAGGCACCACTTTCACCCCCTACCTCTCCTACTCCAAAAACGGCAAAACTTATCAAATCCACTATGAAAACGATAATTCCCTGAAACTAAAAATAGAGTTTGTCCACCAAGCCAAACTTGCTGGTCTGGCTATCTGGGCTCTGGGCTATGAGCTTCCCTATACCAATCTCTGGCTGACTATAGATAATAGCCTCTAGTGTTGGTAAAATCAGCCACGATGAAGCTACTCTCCAAGATAGGCAAGCCCTTCTTTCAACTTTTTATCTTCCTTTTTACCGCCGCTGTCTTTATTGTTCTTCTCATTGAGAGACTCCTCTTCCCACTGGACAATCTTCTCACTTCGCTTCTCTACCGGCCGCGCCGGAAAAAAGCCAAAACAAAGACTGTTCGTCATTATTTTTCGCCTCGGATTATTATCACCTTCCTTCTAATTATAGGCTGGGTCTATTACTTATATGTCCAGGTTTTTCTCGGACTTCCTTCTCCTTATCAGCTCCGGGATCGTACCCAGAAACTAACCACCCAAATTCTGGATCGAAACGGCCAGCTTCTCTTCAAAATCTACCAAGATGAAAACCGTACCCCCATTAGCTTAAGTTCGCTCCCTCCCTACGTCAAAGAGGCCTTCCTGGCCATTGAAGACAACGGCTTCTATCATCACTCCGGTTTTTCCATTTCCTCCGTCATTCGAGCAACTATCCACAATCTGAATCCATCAAATCTCAAATGTAAAATTTCAAATATCAAATGTTCCCTTGAGGGGGGCAGCACCATCACCCAACAATTGGTCAAAAACGCCCTCCTCACCAACGAAAAAACTTGGCAACGAAAGGTCAAGGAGCTCATTCTTGCCATCGAGGTCGAAAGTGTCTACGACAAAGACCAGATCCTCGAGATGTACCTTAACGAAGTCGGTTTCGGTGGCCCCGCCTACGGAATTCAGGAAGCCGCCAATCAATATTTTGGCGTCGACGCCAGAAACCTATCCCTCCCCCAAGCCGCCTTCTTGGCCGGTCTCCCCAAGGCCCCCAGCAAATACTCACCCTTTCTCAACCCAACCCTCGCTCTCGTCAGACAAAACCTAGTTCTAAGTCAAATGGTCAAAGACGGCTACATCGACCAAAGCCAATCCGACCAAGCCGCCAGTACGAAACTTGAATTCATCTCGCCTAAGATTCAAATCAACGCCCCCCACTTTGTCATGTACGTCCGGGATCTACTTGTCGATCAATATGGGGAAGAACTGGTCAGCCACGGTGGTCTCAAGGTCACTACCACTCTTGATCTGGATCTTCAAAAAAAAGCCGAAAACATTCTCAACCAAGAACTCGATCGTCTTTCCGGCATGAATGTGGGTAACGGCTCCGTCCTAATCACCCGTCCCGACTCGGGAGAAATTCTGGCCATGGTTGGCTCCAGAAACTATTTCGATATCAGCCATGACGGCCAAGTAAATCTCACCACTTCACTTCGCCAACCGGGATCCTCCATCAAAGTAGTGAACTACGCCCTCGCCTTCGAAAAAGGCGATACTCCCAATACTCTCCTCAAAGATGAACCCATCAGTTTCAACCTCCCCGGCTCTGGTCTGTGGACTCCCAAAAATTACGACGGCCGTTTCCACGGCACCCTTCCGATCCGTTATACTCTCGCCAACTCCTACAACATTCCCGCCGTTCTCCTTCTGGCCAAGAACGGCGTCGCCAACATGGTCACTCTTGGCCGCGACATGGGCATCACCACCTGGAACGAACCAAACCGGTACGGCCTAGCCCTCACTCTTGGCAGTGCCGAAGTAAAAATGGTCGATATGGCCGTTGTTTACGGCACCCTCGCCAACAATGGTCTTCGAATCCCGCTAAATCCCATCATCAAAATCGAAGACGTCGTCGGCAAAACCATCTCATTCGATCAGTGTCTTTCCGGTCTCCCCTGCCAAACCAAAACCGTTCTCAAGCCGGAAACCACTTTTTTCATGAATGACATTCTTTCCGACAGCTCCGCCCGCGCCGCCGCCTTTGGTTACCGTTCGGTTCTCAATCTTTCTCCGTTCAAGGTGGCCGTAAAAACCGGCACCAGCAACAATCTTCGGGACAACTGGACCATCGGCTATACCCCCGACTATCTCGTTGCCGCTTGGGTCGGCAACAATGACAATTCTCCCATGAGTCGCATCGCTTCCGGCATTACCGGCGCCTCTCCGATCTGGTCACAGGTTATGACCAATCTTCTCAAAAACAATGCCCACAATACCGCCTTCTCCGTTCCCAACAGTCTGATCAAAGTCAGCATTTGCACCGTCACTGGCAATCTGACCTGCTCTGGTTGCCCCAGCCGCCTGGAATACTTCCCCAAAGGTAGCGAACCCAAAACTGCCTGTGATCCCGAAGAAGTCAAAAAAATTCTCGAGGAACGAGCCAAAGCCACCCCCACTCCCAACCCCGCCGCGACGGGGCAAATCCTCACCGGCGCCTCCACCTCCCGCTGACTTCTCACATCACCGCTTGCCCGCCTACATACGAAGTTTGTGGCGGGTGTCACCGTGTCACCGTGTCACTTTCTTCCTTCCCTCCTCAACCACTCTCCTCAAGTACTCATCAAACTCCTGTCTATCTTGAAAGCCATCGTCCCCATGTCTTTGCCCGCCATAACTCTTCTTTTTGTAAGCCGCGATCAAATTAAACAACAATCTGGATGTATGATCGGCTTCATCTCTTAATCCTTCAAAATCATTACCGCTGATAAAACTTTGGTCCAAAGCTACATACAACTGCGCTCGAACCTCACCGCAGGAGCCTCGGGCAATATACAAGAAATACAAAAATTCGTCCCTGGTTCCCCGCTCAAACCCCTCGGCAATATTACTCAGTACCGAAACTGAAGCTCTTCTAATTTGATCCTTTAAACTATAATCTTTCCAAGATTCAGATGCCCGATAAACAGATCGCACCAGCTCCCGCGCCTTCTGCCAAACAAACAAGTCTTCAAACTTTTTAACTTTCTTCTTTTCC
>Ga0265292_1000804_pt1 | contig 35120 bp, 25 predicted proteins | sample Munlanlewell296A_FD_189080 | JGI IMG/M metagenome (GOLD analysis project Ga0265292, IMG submission 189080) | Leachate microbial communities from a municipal landfill in Southern Ontario, Canada - Leachate well 296A | ecosystem: Engineered > Solid waste > Landfill > Unclassified | place: Canada... | reverse complement strand
AGTATCCACTTCATCAACACTTTACGTTTTAAATTTTCCAAAAAATTACGAATGTGCAGAGATCCCTTCCGGCTGCTGCGGCATGGCTGGCGCCTTCGGTTTTGAGAAAGAGCATTTTGACCTCTCTATGAAAGTGGGGGAATTGGTGCTATTTCCCCGGGTAAGGGAAGCTGATGAAAAGGATTTGATCTGTGCATCCGGGACATCCTGCCGGCACCAGATTCTCGATGGAACGGGTAAAAGGGCGTTGCATCCGGTGGAGGTACTTTTTGATGCGCTGATTTTTTAAACTGTCCACTGATAACGCTGATATCACTGATAATGCTGGTTTTTGCAAACGACATCCGTGTTATCAGTGATATCAGCGTTATCAGTGGACAGTTAGCAGGAAGAGTCTTCAATGCCTGTTAACCTGAAGGTAGAAATTGGCCGGGTATTTTGCCTGGATTGTAAAATAAAACAGAGCTATTTCTTGCATATCCTTTTCAATGTCTGCACCCGGATAAAAGACGGGTCCTACCCAACCACCTTTCTCCGATAATCACGCATTTGCGGAGGTCAGGGATTTCTCCTTCCAGTTTCCACCCCGAAATGAAGAGGCAAACTTTTGCGAACAGCTTTTGAAAACGTGATTTCATGTTCAACATAAGCTGTCAACATCAAAACCCTTTTGCTGTGTCATCGCCCCTCGGATCAGCTCCGCCTTCCATCTTCCCATCCGGCCAAAACAAGATCGCATCAACCCGTCCGATCTTTCCGATTTTTTTTAGATGATGGCCCATTTCAGTAAGCCTTGTTACGGTAAGAGAATCAATAGCTTCAGGTTCATATTGGATCAGATCAGGAAGCCACTGGTGATGAAATCGTTTGGCGCTAACGGCTTCCTGCATGGTCATTCCATGGTCGATAACATTTAGAATTGTCTGGAAAACGGATGTAATAATGGTAGATCCTCCCGGACTTCCAACCACCATAAACAATTGGTTATTTTTTGTTACCAGGGTTGGGGTCATGCAACTCAGCATTCGTTTTCCCGGTGCAATGGCATTAGCTTCATTTCCAATCAGTTCGTATACATTTGGGGATCCGGGTTTGGAACTGAAGTCATCCATCTCATTATTGAGGAAGAAACCCCCACCCTTCACCACGATGCGGTTCCCGTATCCGCCATTTAGCGTAGTGGTTGCAGCAACGGCATTTCCCCAACGGTCGGCAACGGAATAGTGAGTGGTTTCAAGGCTTTCCTGCATATTGACTTTCCCCGGACGGACAGAATCTGATGGTGTTGCCAGGTTCGGTTTGATCTCGGCTGCACGTTTGTTCAGGTACTTTGCATTGGTCAATTGCTCAACTGGAACATTAACAAATGATGGATCACCCAGATATTCAGCACGATCAGCGTATACCCTTTTCTCAGCCTCAACCATATAGTGAATGGTTTTAACCGAATTGTAGCCGAAAGATTTAATATCCGATTTTGATATGATACCTAAAAGTTGTTTTAGTGCGACGCCGCCGCTGGAAGGAGGTGCCATGGAATAAAAACGATAATCACGGTAGGTACCGGTAATGGGTTCTCTCCATACAGACTGGTAGTCCTGAAGATCCTGGTAAGTGATCAGTCCACCTGATTCCTTCATCTGTCCTATAATATAGTCAGCAGTCAGGCCCGAATAAAATCCGTCCCGTTTTGAATCGCGAATCCGTTCAAGGGTATTTGCCAGATCGGGTTGAATAAGAAGATCTCCTTCCTTCCAGGCAGAATCACTTACAAATACAGGCTTCCAGCTATTCCTTTCGAGAAGGGTTTTCCGGATGGAATTTAGATCAGCAGCCTGGGCTTTGGTGAGGGGAAAGCCTTTTCTGGCCATATCTACAGCAGGTTGAACAACCTCTCTCCAGGGAAGGGATCCGAATTTTTCATGAGCCCTTACCATGCCATCTACTGTTCCGGGTACACCGGATGCCAGGATCGTTTGGGTGCTCAATCCTTTGACAACTTCTCCATCGGGTCCGAGGTACATATCTTTTGTTGCGGCCATCGGGGCCTTTTCCCGGTAGTCGAGGGTATACACATTCTTTTCTGAGGTTCGAACCACCCAGAATCCCCCACCTGCAATATTTCCGGCGGCCGGATAGCAGACGGCAAGTGCGAATTCCACCGCAATGGCGGCATCCATTGCATTACCCCCTTGCTGGAGGATCGTCAGACCGATTCTGGAAGCTTCAGGATGTGCAGTAACAACCATTCCTTGTTCCCCTGTCGGGCCCAAACCCTTCTGAGGTTGTTGACTGCAAGAATTAAACAGCATCAAACCGAACAGGCATACCGAAACCTGTTTCAAAGCATATCCCTTCATAGCTTTATGATTTGCACTAAAAGTACTAATTTACTTAGGCTTTCCAACCAGATTGATCTCAACTCCCGCTTTATACCAGGCACCCGGCTGAGGCACGCTTCCCAGATCAAAGTACTCCTGATTTAAGATATTGGTGCATTCGGCTATGAGATTAATCCACCTGAATATATACGATAGCTTAATGTCCATTACCATAAACGGTTTGTAATCAACTTCTACCATATTTTGATCCGCATCGAAAGTAGTGTAGGATCCGTTTCTTTCCTGCCAAACCAAATTGGCCGTGAGGCGGAAAGGGGCTCCAATTTTCAGAGTCAGGCCGGTAGTCACTTTCCATTTCAGATAATCCAGAACGTATTGGGAATTGTACGATTCCACAGTATGATGCTGAAAATAACGTCGGTACCCCAAATCAAAACGATCTATAACTTTCATTAAACCGTACGGGTGCACAGGCAACCAGGAAATGCCGGACTCAATTCCGTAGGTACGGATTTGTCCAAGGTTTTCGGTATGCCAGATGGTTTCATTGTCCGCTCTCACCCAATCGATGGATTGGGATGCGAAACGGTAGAATCCAATTAATTTAGCAGAGAAACCGCCCAGGCGGTATTCGGCACCGGTTTCCGCATGCCAGGCCGTCTCGGGTAATAATCCTGCATTACCCTGATTGGTTGGGGATTTGTAATAAAGTTCGGTGAAGGTGGGCAGCCTGAAAGCCCGGTTTAGGGACAGGTATGTTCTTAATGAGTTGGTTGCCGAATAGCTGATATCCAGACCGGGATAAACCTGAAAATAGTTCTTTACCGACTGCACTTTATGCAGCACCACTCCCCCATTCCACTTGAAACGACCCATTACAACCTGGTGCTCAGCAGATAAACTAAAATGGTTTCGCGATCCAAAACGGGTGTAGTCAACCCCGGCGATTCCGGTTATTGGTTTAGGGGTTTCGGAAATTTCTCCGAGAACAGTGCTCCAGACCGATTCATGCCTGAATTCAAATCCGAAGGCTGTTTTCCCAAGACCGGTGGTAAACCAGGCATCGGTCTTACTGCCAGCAGTTTGTGACAGATGGTAGTTTGGCGATTGGTACCATTCCGGCGGGTCGGTCCGGAATAAAGAAAATTCATCGGTGTGCAATCGATAATAAATAGATTGCCTAAGATTTACTTTCCCTTTATAATCTGCCTGGATAGCAGTAAAGCCGGATCCGGTTTTCTCAAATTGGTTGGGGTATTTTGCTGTATAAAAGCTATTGGCCCCGAAAGCCTTTTTCAATCCTCCTGCCATCAGTGAAAGATCAAGCCGGTTATGGCTCAAACCGGTTTGAAAAAAACCGTTCAGGTTGTTAAAATCGGTATTCTCCCGATAGCCATCCGATTTCTGTAAAAGAATACCCGATTGCTGCCACCAGTTCCCGGAGCGGTTCCTCGCATCGATTCCTGCCTGTAAGAAGCCATTTTGTCCACCAGATAGTCCTACATGTATATTTTTGCCGGAAGGTGCATCGGTAACTATATTGATAGCTCCGGTAAAGGCATTGGATCCCAGGGATTTGACATCCGATCCCGATAAAACCTCTATACGCCGGATCATGCTTAAAGGAATCGGTATATCCATCTGAAAATGACCGGTTTGGGGGTCACTGAAATTGATTCCGTTGATCAGTACCGCAAATTGGTCGAATGTTCCTCCGCGAAGGCTGATATCGGATTGAACTCCAATCGGACCTCTTTGCCGGACATCGATATCGGGTATATATTCAAGAAGATCAGCCAGATCACGGGCTGTTGATGATTCGATTTCCTTACGTGTAATGATTCTGGTAATTCGGGTAAACTGTCGTGCATTTTCCGGAATCCGGGCAGCCGTAATGGTAACCTCATCAAGCGAAATCAGGGCCGTATCACCCTTAACAACCTGACTGAATGCAGATATCGCGGAAAGGCTAAAAACCCCAACCAGGAATAAAAACCTATTTCTTCTTATCACCGGCAGCCTTTAGCGTATTCTGCAACAGTACAATACGGGTCATTGGCCCTACTCCACCGGGAACCGGAGTAATGTAGGAACATTTTGGAGACACCTCATTAAAATCAACATCTCCGGATAGTTTCCAACCTGATTTCGTTGTTTTTGAGGGTATTCTGGTTGTACCAACGTCAATAATCACCGCACCCGTTTTTACCATATCACCGGTCAGAAAGCCCGGCTTTCCTAATGCAGCAACTATAATATCAGCCTGATGACACAACTCCTTTAATCCATGTGTACTGCTATGGCATAGCGTAACCGTGCAGTTTCCGGGTTTAGATTTCCGGGATAAAAGGATGGACAAGGGAGTCCCCACGATATTACTGCGACCAATAATAACGCAGTGACGGCCTGAGGTTTCAATATTGTAATAATCAATCAGCTGCAGGATTCCGGATGGTGTAGCAGGCAGGAAAGACGGCAATCCAATGGCCATTTTCCCGATATTAACAGGATGAAAGCCATCAACATCTTTCGATGGGTCAATGGCTTCAATGATTTTATTTTCGTTGATATGGCGGGGTAAAGGCAACTGAACGATAAAACCATCAACAGAAGGATCCTGGTTAAGCTGGTTAACAGCACCCAGCAGTTCCGATTCACTGACATTATCAGTAAAGCGGATCAGGGTTGACTGAAACCCGACTTCATGGCAATCTTTTACTTTGGCGGCTACATAAATTTCGCTGCCGCCATCATTTCCAACCAAAATAGCTGCCAAATGAGGTTGTTTCAAACCCAGTGAGTTTCTCCGGATTACCTCATCCCGAATACCCGACTTAAGTTCGGCAGCAACCTTTTTACCGTCAATAATTATCATGATTGTTCGATTATCTTCTTCCTAAAGGACTATTTCCCATCATTCGGCCCAGATTTTTACCGGTCGCAACCGTTTTCATCATTTTGCGGGTTTCATCGAACTGTTTAAGCAATTGATTTACAGCTTGTACAGTTGTCCCGCTTCCTGAGGCAACCCGTTTTCTACGGCTACCGTTCAAAAGGGATGGATCCTGCCGTTCGCCCGGGGTCATGGAATGAATAATGGCCTCGATGCTTTTGAACGAATCATCGTCCATATCAAGGTCTTTAATGGCTTTACCCATTCCCGGGATCATGCTGGCCAGTTCCTTGATATTACCCATTTTCTTGACCTGCTGGATCTGCTTGAGGAAATCATCAAAATTAAACGTGTCCTTCGCCAGTTTACGCTGCATTCTGACTGCCTCTTCCGAGTCAAATTGTTCCTGAGCCTTTTCAACCAGGGTTACGATATCGCCCATCCCCAGAATCCTGTCGGCCATTCGTTCAGGATAGAAAATTTCCAGGGCATCCAGCTTTTCACCGGTTCCCACAAACTTGATCGGCTTATTAACCACAGAGCGAATGGACAAGGCTGCACCGCCACGGGTATCGCCATCAAGCTTGGTCAGTACCACTCCATCAAAATTCAGGCGGTCGTTGAATTCCCTGGCCGTATTTACAGCATCCTGTCCGGTCATGGAGTCTACCACAAACAGTATCTCCTCCGGATTCACCGCGGCTTTTATCGCGGTGATTTCTTTCATCATCATTTCGTCGACAGCCAAACGGCCTGCTGTATCGATGATCACAAGATCAAATCCGTGCAGCCGGGCATGCCGGATACCATTTTTAGCCAGCACAACCGGATCAAGGATCCCATCTTCGGCATAAACCGGGATTCCGGCCTGCTCGCCGATAATTTTCAATTGTTCAATAGCGGCTGGACGATACACGTCACCGGCAACAAGAAGTGGCTGTCTGCCCCGCTTGGTCTTCAGGAAGTTACCAAGTTTTCCGCTGAAGGTTGTTTTACCGGAGCCTTGAAGTCCGGCTATCAGGATAACCGTTGGGTTCCCTTTTAAGTTAAGATCAGTTTTCTGACCGCCCATTAGCTGAACCAACTCGTCATGGACAATCTTAACCATCATTTCCGATGGTTTTACTGCTGACAAAACGTTCTGGCCGAGTGCTTTATCCTTGACAGTAGTTGTAAAATCCTTCGCAATTTTAAAATTCACGTCGGCATCCAACAAAGCTCTGCGGACCTCTTTCAGAGTTTCTGCCACATTGATTTCGGTAATTCTACCCTGGCCTTTGAGTAATTTAAAAGACCGTTCTAAACGCTCGCTAAGATTTTCAAACATAATTAATTACAAATATTTTACATCCTTTCCGGTATCTCGATTCCCAATAATCCCATACCATCCTGAATATGATTGGCGATAAACTTCGACAGTGCCAATCTGAAATCACGTTTTTTGGTATCAGGTTCTTTTAAAATCGGGCAAATCTGATAGAAATGGTTATACTCCTTCACCAATTCGTAAAAATAGTTGGCAACCAGGGCCGGTGACAGCGATCGGCCTGCTTCTTCCAGTATATCGGGATATTGATAGATTCTCTTCAACAGGGTACTTTCCCTGGGATCCAGTTCCAGATTGGAATTCAGTTCAATACCTGCCTTAATTGCCATTTCAGTGGCTTTTCGCTCAACCGAGCGGATCCTGACACAGGTATATTGGATGAAAGGGCCTGTATTTCCGTTAAAATCAATTGATTCCTCAGGATTGAACATCATGGTTTTTTGCGGATCAACTTTAAGGATGTAATATTTGAGGGCCCCTAAAGCAATCCGGTAATTAACCAGTTCCTTCTCTTCAACCGGAAAATCCTCCAGCTTGCCTAATTCGGCCGAAACTTTCCGGGCTGTATCCACCATCTCCAGGATCAGGTCATCGGCATCCACCACGGTTCCTTCACGGGATTTCATCCGCCCTTGGGGCAATTCAACCATTCCATAGGATAAATGATAGAGCTTATCGGCCCAATCAAAGCCTAGTTTTTTAAGAATCAGCTTCAGTACCTTAAAATGGTAATCTTGCTCATTACCAACAACATATATGTGCCTATTAAATTGAAACTCTTCAAATCTCTGGTGCGCAGTTCCCAGATCCTGAGTCATGTAAACGCTGGTTCCGTCAGATCTCAATAAAAGCTTTTGATCCAGTCCGTCGGAAGTCAGATCTGCCCAAACTGAGCCATCCTCTTTCCGGAACAAAGCCCCGCTGTCAAGACCCGCTGTGACCAAATCCTTACCGAGCTTATAGGTTTCCGATTCATGATAAAATTTATCGAACGAAACGCCAAGCTGCCGGTAGGTTTTGTCGAAGCCCTCATAAACCCAGCCATTCATCCTCGACCATAATTCAATGGTTTCAGGATCACTGTTCTCCCATTTGAGCAACATATCCTGGGCTTCTTTAATAATCGGGGCCTCGGCCTTTGCTTGTTCTTCGCTTAATCCTTTGGATATCAGTTCCTGTATCTCAATTTTATATTCCTTATCGAAACGGATATAGAATTCTCCAACCAGCTTGTCTCCTTTTAATCCGGATGATTCCGGGGTAATTCCATTACCCCATTTTTGCCAGGCCAGCATCGATTTGCAGATATGAATCCCCCTGTCGTTGACCAGGTTGACCATTTTCACCCGATTACCTGCGGCCGAGATGATCCTTGAAACGGCAAATCCGAGCAGATTATTCCGTATATGCCCCAGATGCAGTGGTTTGTTTGTATTGGGCGATGAATATTCGACCACTACCACCGGTGAATCAGCGTCTACCGTTTTATGGCCATATTCAAGATCACCGGCAATGCCTTTAAAGAAGTCAACCCAGAATTTATCTGCCAGAATCAGGTTTAAAAAACCTTTAACCACCTCAAAATCTGAAATTTCAGGAAGATGGGCTTTCAGGTAATTGCCAATTTCGGTTCCGGTTTCCTCTGGCTTTTTCCTGGAAATCCTGGTCAAAGGAAATGTAACAACCGTGTAATCCCCTTTCTGGTCCTTACGGGTGCTTTGTACCTGGATATTTTCCGGATTCTCCTCGCTATTATACAATTCCCGGATTGCCAATGATGTTATTCGGGCAATACGATTTTCAATACGCTCCATCTTTTGAAATTAAGAGCCGCAAAGATAATAAAGATCAGCCAATGTGACTTATCGCACCAAGTTTGTATAAATCAAGGAGTAACAGGGATGGATTTGGACCGCACAGCCTCTTCTCAATGCTTTTTCTGCGATATCTGAACCAGGCTGCCACCAGCCAGGCGATCTTAAGTTTTTTCAACCGCTTCCATGAAGCCAGCAGGCTGAAATCACCAATATATTTGGAAGGAAACCTCATTCTTGAATCCAGAAGGCAAAGATTGGCCCCCGATTCCCTGATTTTCTCGAGATAAATTGATGAGGATTCAAGTCCAAGATGAATCAAACCGTTATTCAGGTGTATAATTTTCACCCCGGATTGATGCAGGTTTATTCCGAAAATGGTGTCTTCATGACCGTATCCCGTAATGGATTCATCAAACCGTATGCCTTTGAAAACCTTGGCCAGAATCAGAAAATTGAAAGTAGAGAATGATTTCCAGGGGCGTTCCTGCCTTTTTTTGGCATCAGATTGTTCCCTGGATCTGCCATATTTCCATCTCAGCAGAAAATCGGGATTTTCCGGTGGCACTTTGTTGTATAGAGTACCCCCGCACAAAACCGAATCAGAACTTAACCGGTCCAGATAATTCTGTATATAATTTCCCTCCGCTATACCGGCGTCACCATCAATAAACAAGAAATATTGATATTTCGCCTGATCACCAAGAAAGTTCCGGTTGGCACTTCGCCCTAGAGGTTTTTCGCGGCAAAAGTAAATTACACCCGGTATCTGACTAACCAGCCGTGAAATCTTTGATGATTCCGTGAAAGCGCTATCGTCGCTGACCAATATCTCATAGGGTTGTCCGTATTGAAGTAATTGAGCAGCCAGCGATTCAACCAGGCTGTAAGGATTCCAATCTTTTACGGGGATCAGTACTGACAGCATAAACTAATCGTTTCGTCAAATGTAGTCAATGTCTATTTATCTTTGCGGGAAAAAATGAGCATGAAGCCAATTCGATTTTCATTCCTTATAACGGTAATAATCTGTTTTTCATCGAGCGGACTGGCTGGCCAGGGATTCCGGATTTCCCTGTATGTGCCTGATCTGCAGAACAAGGAAGTAATTCTCTCTCATCGGATGGGATTAAAATTTTATACTGATGATACCGTCAAAACTGACGTTAACGGCAATGCAGTGTTTGAAGGGGTTAATCCAATGCCTGAAGGAATGTATCAAATGGTTTTCCCGGATAAGAAATTCGCAGAATTTTTTCTGGATAAGAATCAGATTTTCAGCATATCCACCAGAGCTTCGGCTCCCGCGGATAGTTTATCTTTCTCCGGTTCTCCTGAAAACAGCCGATTCCAGGAGTGGCAGCAGAAATACGCATTCAACAGAAGTCGCACCAGTCTGATCCAGAACCGATTGAAAAAGGGGAATCTGGCTTCGGACAGTACACAGTTGCTTAACAAGGCATTGCAGCAAATACAAAAATCGAACAACTATTTGTGGGATTCGGCTATTCATGATCTTGCAAGGACATTACCCGGCAATTTTATCAAAGGAATGAAGCCGGTAAGAATCCCGGAATCATTAGGGAAACCTGATACCCAGGATAATCAGATGAAGCAATACCAATTCGTCAGGGTACACTTTTTCGATGGTGTGGATTTTACCGATGAAAAGCTTCTAAGAACTCCCTTGATTGAGACGAAGCTGGACCAATACTTTAAGCAGGTTGTGCCCCCGATACCGGATACCATTATTCAGGAAGCCAGGCAGATCATCGAACGATCAAAGCCTGCAAAGAATATGTATCAGTTTGTAGTTCAGTATCTTTTTAACCTATATACTGATCCTGAGATCATGGGAACTGATGCCGTGTATGTGTATATAGCTGAGAACTATTACCTTACTGGTGAAACTCCGTGGATTGATTCGGCCAATTTACGGGGAATCCGCTACAGGGTAAATGAGCTTAAACCTTTGTTGTTAGGTACGGTTGCTCCCGTTTTGGAAGGTTTGGTGAACAATGACGAACAACCTATTGAAATAAAGGATATTAAGTCGAAATACCTGATTCTTTATTTCTGGAGCCCGGATTGCGGTTTTTGTAAAGAAGCAACCGTCAAATTGCATAGCCAATATGCCGATCTGAAGCAAATGGGAATTGAAGTCGTGGCACTGAATACCCGGACAGATAAGGTTTCATGGATTAAGTTCATCACAGATCATCAGTTAAGCTGGATCAATGTGTATTCCCCGCAAAAGGTCAGAGATATGATCCAAAAATATCAGGCCTTCACCACACCAACGATGTACATTCTTGATGCTGAACGCAGGATAATTGCCAAGAGTATTTCCGTTGATCAGATAAAACCATTTTTCACGCAGTACCTGGCCGGTCATTAATCTCGCCGCTAATGCCGGATGATCATCAATTTAGTGGCAAACTGATAGTTGTCGATGACTAACCGGACCACATAAACTCCGGGAACAGGCGGTAAAACTTGGAAAGTGATCTGATTATCGCTTTTAGACACATCCGCAATAACCTTCTGTCCTTTAATATTATAGATTGATAAATCCACCTTGTTAAACACCAGGGTACCCAGGTCGACTGTAAAATTTCCATCATTATAATTCGGAAGAATTCTGATTTCCTGATTAAAGGAATTCATGAGAACCGAGGTTTCCAGGGAAAAATCGAATGATGTATGGATACCGGCGACATCGGTAACAGACTGCCATTGAGTACCCTTAACAATATAAGCGGTATTCTTTCCAATTTCACCGCGGTCAGTAGCCATTTTCGACACAAAGGTTCCCTGATCCCAGGGCCGCACTTCAAACCCGACATAAATCAGGGTATCAAAATTCACCGGACTCTTGAGCCATTTCGTAAAGCGGCTTTCAGGCTGATAGTTGGAGATCAAAACAGAATCTCTCGCAACCACCTGTTTATTAGCATTCCACACAACCAAGGGCAGGTAATAATTACCCGACCATTTCGATCTTACTTCTATTGGAATAGTAATTCCGTTAATGATGAAGGTGGTATCAGAATGATTGCGAAAAGCCTCAGCAAATGCATTCATGCCCAGGTTATTGGATCCCGGCAGATATCCCTGGCTCCCCATTGCTGAATAGCCGGTATGTTCATCTGTTTGAACATTACTGTAGGTATAGGACCGGTACGCAAGCACATCAGGAATTACCCTGATCTGGTTATAATGTATCAGTGTATCCGTCAAGTCCGGAAATTCAACGATTTCGGATACAGAATATTCACCCTGATTCAGGAAACTCAATTCCACAGTTGATCCTGCATACACCGGTGTTGATGCACCCGTAACGGACCAGGAAACGGAAACCGGATGTCCGGTACTTTGATCTGTTAATTCGATTTGACGTTCCGGCACAATCCGGGTTTCGCTAATTGCATAGGAAGGGTAATCGGAAACCGTTATCGTTTGCTGCAGCGAGTTGATTCCCTGTTCATTCTTTACGTGTAAAGTAATATGGTAGGTTCCCGGAAGTGAGAACTTAACCGGTTCTGGTACCTGAAGTTTTGAAACAGCCGGATTACCATTCTCAAATGACCATGTCCAGGAATTTGGCATTCCTGTGGACCGGTCGGTAACATAAACTTTCCGGCCAACCTGTATCTGTTCCGGACGGATGCTGAAGTTGGCTACCGGTTTACCTCCGGAAAACGGATCATATCCATTGAGAACGAATACTCCTGTTTGTTCCGGATCAAGCCAGTACTTCAGCTGGCTGGCTTGATCCGGATATTTATCCCAGCTGACAGAAAATTTCTGAAAATAGTCGTTAATATTGTTTAAGCAGCTGGCATCCCCGCCGGTGAGGTCTCCTACAATCCTATGGTCGATATTAAACAATGGTGAACCGGATGATCCGGGTTCGGTAGTACCCACATCCCATGCACTTATGTGCCAGTGAGTAGAAGCGTCATATCCTCCCCCAAAATCTCCGGTCAACACTTTTCGATATGATTTCGATATTTTTTTCACGTCACCGCCGGGATGGTGAATACAGGTTACCGTGTCCAGGTAAGTAAAAACCCGCCGATCCCAGCCCGCATAATAAGGCTCATAATTCTGCGGGGGTGCAGAACTAAGCTCAACCAGACTGAAATCCACCTTACTGGTTGTGGCAAGCAGTGTCGAGCCCGACAAAGTATATTGCAGTGTTCCGTTTCCGTTTCCGCAGGAGGGACGTTCATACCGGAAAAAGAAAATCGATTGTTCCGCATGTGTTTCAGTACCAATTGTATGGTTGGCTGTTAACAGCAATGGCCGGCCATCATTCCGTACATTGTTGATCAGGGCGCCGGAGCAAAGCCAAACTCCCCCGCGAATAAACTTAACCACAGATTTCTTCTCTGTCTGCCAATTGGCCCCCGCAGGACAGTTTATATCAATGTTGCAGTCTCCGGAAGTTGGCTCACTTAATGATGAGCTAAAAAAACCCTTAAAATCATGTGAAACTTTCGAGATTTCCAGGATCGGCATAAACTCTGCGTTTGCAGGAAGGTTAAGTTCAACGGTTACCCTGTCGCCAGGCAGCGGAACTGTAGCCAAAACGCCTGAGGCTGTCTGGTTTTTTGAGGTAAAAGCTCCGCGAATAGTTTGATAATCCGGTGTATAGAGGTATACATTGGCTCCGGCAGGTAATTTGAACCGGCTGAAAATCAGATTTAATGATAGTGCTTTTGGCGAGTAAATTGAAAGGCGCCAGATCCTGGATCCATCGCGAAGTGTTTCCCAGGTCCCCTGCCGATCTGCAGTTAGCAGTGTATCAAAAGGATATGCAAAAACCATCACCTTCAGTTCCGGAGGAAATGATGAAAGATAGGAAATGGCAGCTTTGGGAGATAATCCGGAAAAAGTGACGCTTGCCGGAGAAGATTTCAGTTTCAGCTCCTGACTCCAGGGCTTTCCCGGATATTCAATCTGGGCATTCAGAACAAATGGCAAAAGGAATGTAACAAAAATCAATAGCGGCTTTTTCATGAGCTCCCCTGTATCTGAAATAACGGTCAAAAGTAGAAATTTTAACGACCTAAAGGAAAAGTAGGCAGTAAGCAGTAAGGAACCTTCGGAGAAGTGTCATCTCCGAAGGTAATTTAATGACGCTGTAAAGAGCATTTGTGGTAAAGAGAGCGTTCCCCGCTTTCGCGGGGATGACACGGCTCCGATTAAAGAAAGAGGTAGTGTGGATTAGAGTGTGAGTGTAAGGTCGCGCCAATCAGGGTTTTTTGCTGTAATAAGCTCATTCTTCCATTGCCGGTTCCACTTTTTTAACCGCTTTTCTCGCCGAATTGCATCTTCCACAAAATCGAACGTTTCGTAATATATCAGCTTGTCAACATTGTAATGAGCTGTAAATCCGGTAATAAGATGCTTTTTGTGTTCTACAGCCCTGCGTTTCAGGTTATTGGTCACCCCAATGTATAGTACTTTATTATTATCTGTTGCCAGAATGTAAACAAAGAATTGGTAGGTTTTCATTTTCACTTTTTGATATTAGATGCATAAAAGCACCCTAAAAGGAAAATTTATTCTAGCTTTTTTTACCCTCGGAGAAGTGTCATCCCCGCGAAAGCGGGGACCGCTCCCCTTACCTCAAATGCTCTTGGAAGCGTCACCTCATTCCCCTCGGAGCCGTGTCATCTCCGAAGGGAATTTGGTGTTACCGAACTAATTAAAGACGATCTGGCTCGGCCCGATTCCTACCTCCAATGAATCCACCCGAAGTCCGTCGGGTTTATACCTGAACATCCAACCTGAAGTGGTAAACGATGGGGCATAAAGCGCATAAATCAGGTCAGTTTCAGGATCAATCCCAAAACCATACAGGTTTTTGGAAATCAATGGCTGACTTCCACTACTGCTGCCGCTAATGCTTCTTGAATAGATTCCTTCTGCCTCAAGGTAAAAAATCTTGTCCTTGTTCTTATTGATTCCGATCCGCTGCGGCCAAAAAAAGTCGCCGACTGAACCAATATTTACGGTTTGTTTCAATTTCCCCGATACCGGATCCAAAACTACCAAAGATGAGGAAGTTTCTTCTCCGATGGTCCAATCCATGTTCCAAACAACCTTTCCTTTACACAAAATCCAAAGTTGTTTGTCCTTATCCAGCACCAGATCAGTTGGATCCATGCCAACAACCCAGGTTGCAGAAACCTTATCAGTTCCCGTATCAATAACCGTAAGGGTACTGTCATTACCCCACCCCCCTGAATTGGCAACCAGAACTCTCTTTTCATAGAGGATCATTTTTTCCGGTCCGGTACCACAAGGAATCGTATCTGTAATGCTAAGTGATTCAATGTCAATTACATAAACACGTCCGTTGAAATTACCATCGGTCAGGTAACCTTTTTTATCATTAATGGCCAGGAAATATCTGGGGTATTCAAGACCATCAATAACACCAATAGATTCAAAAGTTTTCAGATCAACAACTTCCACCTTTTGCGAATTGTTTACCACGATGAACGCTTTATCCCCGGCAATGGAAACTGACAGCACCACATCACCCAAAGGACGCCCATTAACCGATTCAAAAACATGGTTAACCATGATGGCCGAGTCGGTATCGAAATAGCTGACTGAACCATTACTGTTACCAAACGCCCCTTCATTAGTTATATAGGCACCATGCAGAAATCCAACATCACTATCACCATCAGGATTTTCCTTGACACATGAAGCCAGCAATACTGCTCCGAAAACAAAAAACATGTTCAATTTTCTTCTAATCATCTCTTCTGATTTTTTTGATTAAATAAATAATTTACAGATACATAGAATGATCTCCCGGGAGCGGGATACGCGCGTATCAACTGGTAACTGGTATCGAACAGGTTAGAAATATTTCCCGTTAGAATAATCTTATCCTTCTTCGTTAAAAAAGTATAACTGATTGAGAAGTCGGCCAGATGGTAAGGATTCAGATCCAGCCAGGGGTCATGATCATCGGATGTAAATCGTCGTCCGGTATATTTATAACTCATTGTTGCCTCAAACCAATGGAAATTAATACCAGCCTGAATTTTAAGCAGATGGAAAGGCACATAAGCCAATTGGCGATGATATCTTGTTTCTGCTGCAGGAAGACTCATATCAAAACTTTCTGTGTAGGTGTACATGGTTTTGGCAATCAATCCGACAGTTCCAATTTTCCACCGACCGGTAAGATCCAACTCAAGGCCCTGGCATTTCACCTGTCTTATATTCTGGGGCGACCAGTAATTACCGGTTGGCACCCACTGTATCCAGTTGTTTATCTGCTGAATGAACAGCAAGGAACTCAGGTTAATACTTGTTTTTGTGGAACTTGCAGCACCCCAGATAAATCCGAGGTCGTACCCCAGACCTGTTTCAGGCAGTAGACCGGGGTTACCGCCTGGCTGCCAATACCGGTCATTCAAGGTGGGAAATCTGAACTTATTTGAAATCTGACCCTTGAGAGAAAATCCATTAACCGGCATGTGATATTGAAATGCGGCTGAAAAGAGCGGTTTTGGCCCAGTCATGGAATAAAACACTTGCCTGTACGAAAGATTAGCTGAGAATTGTTTAACCATGAATTTCAGCAGGCTGAATAAAGCTCCGCGCGATTCATCGGCTAAACCGTTATATGCCTCAACTTTAGCAGTCTGATATTCAAAGTCTGCTCCGTTCTCCAACGTCAGATTGTTTGAAATGAACCAACGATGATAAATACTCAGGTAAGTATCAGATGACCGGATTCCGGATAGTTTTACTATTGAGTCTGTTTTAGATATTTTTTCAGCATACAACAGGCTGTCGGTAAAATAAGCGGCAACCATTTCAACAGAGGATTTCCGATACCATTTAGTAACCCTTACAAATTGCCGGATACTTTGATCTCTCTGGAAAGCAGTAAACACGGGTGTCGAGCTCATTGAAGCAGGAAGTTGTTTATTACGGTTATGAATCCAGGCACCATATTGTAAGAACCAGTTATGCGGCAATCGGAAGAAAATGTGCTGTTGAAAAACCAGCAGGTTCATAGAGTCATTCATCCGGTATTCAATCGGATTACCATCTTTGAATGTATTATGGAAGCGATAGGTATTCGGGCTCGTCTGGTACAATCCGGTCAGGTGATATTGCCAGGAATTATTGCCGGTGCGAAGGCTGATACCTGTTTTGTAATGATTCCATGACCCCGCTTCTCCGGCCAGATTTACAGATATGCGGTTATCCCAATCAGGATTGTTAAACAGGTTAATTGATCCTCCGAAAGTTCCATTTCCAAAGAGAGATCCGCCGGCTCCATAAGCAATCTCAATGGCATCAGCCATTCCCCCTGATAACAGCGACAGATCGATGCTGCCCGTTGTCGGGCTGTTTACCGGTATTCCATTCCAGTTGATCTGGGTTTGAGAGGGTGCTGAACCTCTTAGGCGTATCGAAGCCAAAGACCCTTGCCCTCCGTATTGTGTTATATTCAGATTCGTTTCCTGCTTAAGGATCTGCGATAAATCACAACCGAAGTATTTGGTTTTTAGTATGGTATCAATTCTAACCGTATGGAGGTCGGTTGTGTATGAACTTTTTCTGGATCCCCTGATCTGGACCTCATCCAGTTGTACCTCCATAGATTGGGCCAACAGGGTATAATTACCACTGACCAGGAGCATTACCAAAACCGCAATCGAAAAAATGGTATATTTCAATCTGTGCATTTCCTTAAGGTTTATTCCGAACCCTTTGGTTAAAATTAGCACAGGCAGGTCTTCTGACTTACTCCCTTCATCTGGCGCCTTCCCATTCCCAACTTGGAACAGTGGCGGGTTGCCAGTGCGGTTGACGGAGTTTACAGCAGCGGAAACTGTTCAGGTTTTTCACCTGATTCCCTCTTCTTGCGGTGACCGAATGGTGACCACAAACCGATGCGGTGTAAAAGTAGTGATAATTTTCTATTTTTAAACAAACGATCAAAAATGGATATTGCTTCTGTTTATCAGCGCATTGAGTTTCTGAAAAGTGAGTTGAACAGTCACAACTATCGATATTATGTTCTTAATGAACCTTCTGTTTCTGACTTTGAGTATGACAGGTTGATGCAGGAACTTATCGAACTGGAGCGCGAATATCCGCAATTTGCAGATTCGCTGTCACCAACTCAACGGATCGGTGATGACCGCAACCAGGAGTTCGTTCAGCGTGAACATGGTGTAGCCATGTATTCTCTGGGGAACACTTATAACCGGGAGGAAGTGATTGATTTTGACAGCAGGTTGAGGAAACTTATAGAAGGAGCTGTTGAATATGCCTGTGAACTCAAATATGACGGGGCGGCTATCAGCCTGACTTATGAGCATGGCCGGTTGATTCGGGCGATAACCCGTGGTGACGGAGTACGCGGCGATGACGTTACAGCAAACGTTAAAACCATCCGCAGTATACCCTTAACGATCCAGGCAGATGCTTGCCCGGCGCTTTTCGAAATCAGGGGTGAGATCATACTGCACCGCGATGTGTTTAATACACTGAATGAGGACAGAATTCAGGATGGCGAGGCTCCGTTTGCAAATCCCAGAAATGCGGCATCCGGGACCCTTAAAATGCAGAATTCATCACTGGTTGCCAGGAGGAAGCTCGACTGTTTTCTGTATAGCCTTTCCGGTGAGGATCTACCCCGCACCACCCACAGCCAGAATCTGGCCTGGGCTCGCAGCCTGGGGTTTAAAATCCCTCCCTATCTTGAAGTATATCAAAATATTGATGGTGTTTTATCTTTTATAGACAGATGGAAAGACGCCCGAAAGAGACTTCCGTTTGATACCGATGGAGTAGTCATTAAAGTTGACTCTCTTGCACAGCAAAATACCCTCGGTTTTACAGCAAAGAGCCCGAGATGGGCCATCGCCTATAAGTATCCGCCCGATCAGGCTGAAACCCGGCTTGTATCTGTTGACTTTCAGGTTGGGCGAACCGGCGCTGTTACACCGGTGGCAAACCTTGAGCCGGTTTTACTGGCCGGTACAATTGTCAAACGGGCATCCCTGCATAACGCTGATCAGATACAACTTCTTGATCTCCACATCGGAGACTTTGTGACCATAGAGAAAGGTGGAGAAATCATTCCTAAAATTATCGGAGTGAATCTTTCCCGACGGGGTTTGTTTGCGAAGCGAATCGAATTCATTTCAAAATGCCCGGAATGCGGCACAGAACTTACCAGGGATCCTGGAGAAGCGAAACATTACTGCCCAAATGAAGAATTCTGTCCGCCGCAGATTAAAGGTAAAATTGAACATTTCATCAGTCGAAAGGCCATGAATATCGATAGTGCCGGCAGCGAAACTGTCGGCCAGCTCTTTCAGGCTAAACTATTGAATTCGGTCGCCGATCTTTACGAACTCACTTATGAACAGCTGATTAACCAGGACAGATTTGCTGACAAATCAGCATCCAACCTGATCACCGCGATTGAAGAATCGAAGAAAATCCAGTTTGAACGTGTCCTCTATGCTCTAGGGATAAGGTACGTCGGTGAAACTGTGGCTAAAAAGCTGGCCAGGGCAATGGGGAGTATCAAAACAATCATGAATGCTTCAAAAGAGCAACTCATGTCAATTGATGAGATTGGTGATCGTATAGCAGACAGCATTATCTCCTGGTTTTCGCAGGAAAAAAACCGGCAATTGATTCAAAAACTGCAGAGGCATGGATTGCAGTTTAGCCAGGAAATAGGAGAAAATGTCAGGCAGATTCAACTTCTGACCGGAAAATCCGTTGTAATATCGGGCACTTTCAGCCGTTTTAGCCGGGAGGAGCTTAAGGAGCTGGTTGAAAAATTCGGTGGTAAGAACGTATCTTCTGTGTCGTCAAAAACAAGCTTCATTCTGGCTGGTGAAAACATGGGACCGGAAAAACTGAAGAAAGCCAGGGATCTTTCAATTCCTTTGATGGGGGAAGATGAGTTTATAAATTTGTTATGTTTGTAATACTATGATATCATTCATTCAACGGATATTTTTAATTCCAAGGCTATTGGCCCATTTCCACCGGATTCGCAGTAAAAAGGCCTTTATTCCCTTGAAAGAGGCCAAGAGTATCGGTATTCTCGCGGATCTGCGGAAATCCGGAAATATGCCCCCGGTTATCCAATTTGCAAAGGCAATTCACTGGCAAGACCGGCGTTGCCATGTATTATTAATCATCCCGGATAAAAGAAAAGAACTCAACCCTTTCGACTACGAGAAACATTTTCCCGGAATGCCTGTTGAGCTTATCTGCCAGGAAGAATTATCCCTGTTCAAGTCTCCTAAAAAGGAGCAGTTCAAGCCTTTCACTGCCAATGCTTTTGACATTGTTTTCTATCTCGAAACCGAGGAGAATTTCACTCTCCAATCTGTTTTATGGCAATCTCAGGCTAAAATGTATGCCGGACCCAAAGGTTTTTGCCGCGGTGTGTTTGATTTCGAGATCGGTTTGAAAGAACGGACAGATCTGCCCTATCTCACGGACAACCTCTTAAAATACCTTCAATCGATTCAAAACCGGCATGATTTTAAACCTCAATCTGAATCTTTTAAGCTTTTCTAATATGCAAACCACCCCTATTCGCGGTGCCGGGGTAGCTCTGGTCACCCCATTTGATTACAATGGTAATGTTGATTATCCGGCATTGAAGCGGGTAACTGAATTTACGATATCCAAAGGGATTGATTTTCTGGTAGCTCTGGGAACAACTGCCGAAACACCAACGCTGGATAAGGATGAAAAACTGGAAATCGTGCGTGTCATTCTCGAAACCAATAATGGCCGAAAGCCTGTGGTACTGGGGATTGGCGGCAATGATACACGTGCTGTAGTCAAACAGATCGGAGAACAATCCTTTAAAGGGATCGACTATCTGCTGAACGTAGCACCTTATTACAATAAACCCAATCAATCCGGACTGTACAAGCACTTTGAGGCCATAGCTGATTGCAGCCCGGTTCCGGTGATTCTCTACAATGTACCCGGGCGAACCGGATCAAATATTTCGGCTGATACCACACTTCGCCTTGCCCGAGATAAGAAAAACATCATTGCCACCAAAGAAGCCAGCGGTAATTTCGATCAGATAATGGCCATTCTCCGCGATCGTCCGAAAGGCTTCGCAGTGTTATCGGGAGATGATGCCCTGACCCTGCCTACTCTTTCACTGGGAGCTGAAGGGGTTATTTCGGTGGTTGCCAATGCCTGTCCCGACCGTATGAGCCAGATGATCAGTGCAATGGAAGAAAGAAATATAGGCGAGGCTCAAAAGCTCCATTACGAAATGCTGGAGCTTATACAACTCATCTTTGCCGAAGGCAGTCCGGCAGGTATCAAGGCCGCTTTGCATCACATGGGTATCTGTGATGAAAATGTAAGATTGCCATTAACCCCGGTATCCGAAGCATTGAGCATCCGGATCCGGGATTATCTGAAAACAAATTTATCAGGCCATTCCCTGTAGTTCCGACCGGCCGTGACATTGCTTGTATTTCTTGCCGCTTCCGCAGGGGCACGGATCATTACGGCCAATTTTTTTCTCAACCCGTATCGGCTGAATCTGTTTAGGAGGTGGCGGTCCTCCGGGAACTGTTGATGAGCCCGGACTGTACGAAGGCATATCCGTTTTACTGGTCTGATACTTACTCATATCCAGTTTCTGACGAGCTTGCGCTTGTTTTACCTGTTCAGGCTGGCTGATCGGAATCTGTCCCTTCATCAGCATGGAGATCACTTCCTTGTTAACCTTATCGATCATATTCTTGAAAAGGTCAAAAGATTCCAGTTTATAAATCAAAAGCGGATCCTTTTGCTCGTAACTGGCATTCTGGACAGACTGTTTCAGATCATCCATTTCGCGGAGATGTTCTTTCCACGCTTCATCAATTGTTACCAGTATAACTGCTTTTTCAAAAGCTTTGACCAGTTCCCTGTTTTGAGTTTCATATGATTTTCGCAGGCTTGTGCTGATATGGATGGTCTTTTGCCCGTCAGTTATCGGCACCATGATATTCTCATACTGATGCGATGCGCGCTCATAAACATCTTTTATAACCGGCCAGGCCTGCTGTGCCATATAGTGATTCTTACCTTCAAAGGCTTTCAATAATTTCTCATTCAGTTTTTGACTGACCTGATCTGTCTTTATGTCAAGAAATTCTGCCTCGGTTACAGGTGAATCAACAGCCAGATAACGAATCAGATCGAGCCTGAATGAATCAAAATCCTCATTATCCTTGTGTTCTTCAACAATCGAAGAGCTCAGGTCGGACATCATATTTGCTATGTCTATCTCGATCCTTTCACCATACAGGGCATGACGGCGGCGGCCGTAAACAACCTCGCGCTGATTGTTCATCACATCATCATATTCCAGCAGTCTCTTGCGGATACCAAAGTTGTTTTCCTCAACTTTTGTCTGGGCACGCTGGATCGACTTGGTAATCATCGAATGCTGAATAACTTCACCCTCTTTCAAACCCAGGCGGTCCATCATCTTCGCGATCCGGTCGGATCCGAATAAGCGCATCAGGTCATCTTCGAGAGAAACACAGAACTGAGAACTTCCCGGGTCACCCTGACGACCGGCACGGCCCCTCAACTGACGGTCGACACGGCGAGATTCATGGCGTTCTGTTCCCATAATGGCCAAACCGCCTGCATTTCTTACATTGGGATGCAGTTTGATGTCGGTTCCCCTACCGGCCATGTTGGTAGCAATGGTTACGGCACCCGGCTGTCCTGCTCCGGCTACAATTTCTGCTTCACGCTGGTGCAGTTTAGCATTCAGTACATTATGCTTGATTCCCCGGATTTTCAACATCCTGCTTAACAATTCAGAAATCTCAACCGAGGTGGTTCCAACCAGCACTGCCCGGCCTTCATTCACTATCTTGACGATTTCCTCAATAACCGCGTTGTACTTTTCCCTTTTCGTTTTATAAACAAGATCCTCACGGTCATCCCTGATGATTTTCCTGTTGGTTGGCGTTACAACAACTTCAAGTTTATATATACTCCAAAGTTCACCGGCTTCTGTTTCAGCAGTACCTGTCATCCCCGACAATTTATGGTACATACGGAAATAGTTCTGGAGGGTAATCGTGGCAAAAGTCTGGGTAGCCGCTTCAACCTTAACATTTTCCTTAGATTCGATAGCCTGGTGGAGGCCATCAGAATATCGCCGGCCTTCCATAATACGGCCGGTTTGTTCATCAACAATCTTAACTTTATTATCGATCAGGACGTATTCCACATCTTTCTCAAAAATGGTATAAGCCTTCAGGAGTTGGTTAATCGTATGAACGCGTTCTGATTTCACTGAGAATTCGCGTATCAGCTCATCTTTACGCCGCAATATCTCATTGTCATCCTTAGCAGTTCTTTCAATCTCGGCCATTTCAACTCCAATATCAGGTAGTACAAAGAATTCCGGATCCTCACCGTCACCGGTGATCATGTCGATACCTTTTTCCGTCAGCTCAACCGAATTATTCTGTTCATCGATAACAAAATAGAGATCATCCGTTACGATGTGCATGTTTTTGCTGTTCTCCTGCATATACACGTTCTCTGTTTTATGCTTTAGGGCCTTCATCCCCTCTTCGCTTAAATACTTGATCAGCGCTTTGGTTTTGGGAAGGCCTTTATGTGCTCTTAGCAAGAGTTTTCCGCCTTCTTGTTCATTTTGTTCGGCGATGAGCTTTTTAGCCTGGGTGAAGGTCTCGTTGAAAATATTTCTCTGGGCATTTACCAGTTTAACCACACGTGGTTTCAATTCCCCGAAAAGCTGATCATCTCCTTTCGGCACTGGTCCTGAAATGATCAGAGGAGTACGGGCATCGTCAATAAGAACCGAGTCAACCTCATCAACAATTGCATAGTTATGACCCCGCTGCACCAGATCATCAGGGGATATGGCCATATTGTCACGCAGGTAATCGAAACCAAATTCGTTATTGGTACCAAAAGTAATATCAGCCAGATAGGCTGAGCGACGTGCTTCAGAGTTGGGTTGATGTCTGTCGATGCAATCGACGGTTAATCCGTGGAATTGAAAAATCGGCCCCATCCATTCGGAGTCACGCTTAGCCAGATAATCGTTAACGGTTACGATATGAACGCCTCTGCCGGGCAAAGCATTAAGAAATACAGGAAGTGTGGCTACAAGGGTTTTTCCTTCCCCTGTTGCCATCTCGGCAATTTTCCCCTGGTGAAGGTTAAGTCCCCCAATCAACTGGACATCATAATGCACCATGTCCCAGGTAATCTCATTCCCCCCGGCCATCCAATGATTTTTCCAAATTGCTTTATCACCCTGTATTTCAATACTATCACGCTGTGCAGCCAGGTCCCGGTCATAATCACGGGGTGTGACTACCAATTCCTCATTCTCCTTGAAACGCCGGGCAGTTTCCTTCACTATGGCAAAAGCATGGGGAAGCAACTCATTGAGCTTCACTTCCAGCTTATCCTTTATCTGTACTTCAAGCTTGTCAATATGAATAAAAGCTTTCTCCCGGTCCTCCACAGGAATCTCGTCAGCTTCAATTTTCGCCTTGATTTCGCTGATTTCCTGCTCCTCATCATTAATATGTCCTTTGATGGCCTGTCGCATGGCAGCTGAGCGATCCCTCAATTCATCATTCGACAGATTAATCAGTTCAGCCGTAAAAGCATTAACCTGTTCAACGACAGGAAGAGCAGTTTTATAATCTTTATCAGATTTATTCCCAAAAAAACCTGATATTAAACTGTTTATTATAGACATTTCTATGTTTTTCTTGTTTTCGTAGTCAATTCATAAGCCAAACCCGATCATCTGAATTATTGTCAGGCCGGGCTATTCCAATTCCAGATTCAAAGATTGCCGAAAAAGATCAAGATCCGGGTTTTTCTTTTGCAGATGTTGGTATTTTTCCTCCTGCGTGTAAAGTTTTTTTTCAGCATGCTCCTCAGGAACAGCTGTCTGCATTTCCAGGTCACCATGGCCGGATCGGGCCCGGAGAAATTGCAGCAATTCAGTTTGAATACTCCGGATTGCCTTCTCCTGTAAAGGATTATTTAAATTCAGTACGATCTTCTTGTCTGGAGAAAGATCTGGTATTTGAGTAGTCAGGGTGCTGTATAACCTCGGCTGATCGTCTTTCAGCTGTTCTGCGAACTCCATCCAGTAAGATTTCAGAAGCGCTCCGGTAAGCACAACAGGTTCCTTTGGTTCTTCCTTCAGTTCTGAGGGTACTGAGATGGTGGCAGAAGTTTCAGTTGGAGCTGGTTTCCTCGGCTGGAAATCGCTGAGCCGGGTCATTTGCCCCAGAGGGCTCCGTGGAGGAGCTTGCTGAGGTTGCTGTTGAACCGGAGCCTGAGGCGGAGGTGCTGAAGCAGCATATGTTGCTGCAACCTGTGAAGGTACTGATGCTGGTGAAATTGCGTGAGCAGGAGCCGGACTGGATGCTATGATTGAAGGTTTTGTAACGGATACAAAGGTTTCTGCAGGGATTCCCTGGATCCTGGCTAAACTCATCAAAGCCAGTTCCACCATTAATCGCGGATCTTTAGCCTGCTTAAAGGATAAATCGCAGCCATTCAATATCTTCAATCCCTCATACAAGAAGTTTATTGAACACGAAGATGACATCTGCTGATACCTTCTGCCAATTTCTTCTCCAACTTCTAGTAATTCAATGGTTTGAGGATCTCTGCTGACCAATAGGTCTCTGAAATGAGTAGAAAGTCCGGAAATAAAATTGTGTCCATCAAAACCTTCTTCCAGAATCCGGTTAAAAACCAGGAGTGCCTGCTTAAACTCACCGGCAAGAAACAGCTCAGTCAGCTGAAAATAGTATTCGTAATCTAGAACATTCAAATAATCAATAACCTGTTGATAGGTAACCTCAGTACCGCAAAAACTGACTACCTGATCAAAAATCGAAAGGGCGTCCCTCATGGCACCATCGGCTTTCTGAGCAATGATATTCAGGGCAGAATTTTCGGCGGTAATGCCTTCCTTATCGGCAATACGCTGTAATTGAGCAATAATATCCCGGATCTGGATTCTGTGGAAATCAAAAACCTGGCAGCGTGATAAAATGGTTGGCAGAATTTTGTGTTTTTCTGTGGTGGCCAGAATAAATATTGCGTGAGCGGGAGGCTCCTCCAGTGTTTTCAGGAAGGCATTGAAAGCTGCCTGTGAGAGCATGTGAACCTCATCTATAATATAAACGCTGTACTTACCCATCTGGGGAGGGATCCTCACCTGTTCAATCAGATTGCGTATATCCTCGACATGGTTATTGGAAGCTGCATCGAGTTCATGAATGTTGAATGACCGGCTCTCCTGGAAAGTAAGGCAGGCATCGCATACATTGCAGGCTTCTGTATCAGAAGTCAGATTGGTACAGTTGATGGTCTTGGCAAAAATTCTGGCACAGGTAGTCTTCCCCACCCCCCTCGGACCGGTGAACAGGTACGCGTGGGCCAGGTGGTTACCCGCGATAGCATTTTTGAGGGTACGGGTAATCGAAGGCTGGCCAACAACAGTTTCAAAACTGTCTGGTCGATATTTACGGGCACTGACGATAAATTGCTTTTCCATTTCTGACGGTATTGAGCTTTGCAAAAGTAAAAATAAGATGCATAAATTTACGCCTCATTCTGTGATAGGCAAAACCCTTGCAGCAATCAGAATAATTTCTAACTTTGCAGCCCAATAATGAGATTTATTAATTATTAATAACACATGATGAATCAGTACGAAACCGTTTTCATTGTAACTCCCGTTTTGTCTGAAGAACAGATGAAGGAAACGGTTAAAAAGTTCTCTGGTTACCTTGCCGAAAATGGCGGGGATATTGTGCATGAGAACAACTGGGGCCTCCGTAAGCTGGCATACCCGATTCAAAAGAAATCGACGGGTTTTTACCATCTTATTGAGTTCAAGTCCGGTGGAGAACTAATTAACCGCCTCGAGGTGGAGTTTCGTCGTGATGAGAGGATCATCCGCTTTCTTACCGTAAGGCTCGACAAATTTGCTGTTGAGTACAACCTGAAACGCCGTAAACTGGCAAGTAATGAACCAACCCGCGAAAAAAAGGAGGAGTAAGTTATGGCAACCAGTCAATCAGAAATCAGGTATCTTACCCCGCCCACAGTTGATGTGAAGCGGAAAAAGTATTGCCGTTTTAAACGGAACAAAATCAAGTACATTGATTATAAAGATCCTAACTTCCTCAAGAAGTTTCTTAATGAACAGGGAAAAATTCTTCCTCGCCGTTTAACCGGTACCTCCCTGAAATTCCAGAGGAAAATTGCTCAGGCAGTTAAGCGGGCCCGGCACATTGCCATCCTGCCGTATGTAACCGATATGATGAAATAATAACCGGAGGTAAGTCATGGAAATAATTTTGTTACAGGATTTGGCCAACCTGGGTCATAAGGACGATGTGATTAAAGTCCGCAATGGCTACGGCCGGAATTATCTGATTCCTCAGGGTTTTGCTATGCTGGCTACTGAATCTGCAAAGAAAATGCATGCCGAAAATATGCGTCAGCGTGCACACAAGGAACAGAAGAAACGCGCAGATGCTTTGGCAATTGCTGCTAAACTCGGAGCCATTGAACTGAAGATCGGGGCAAAAACATCAACCACCGGAAAAATTTTCGGTTCGGTGAACACCATTCAGATTGCTGAAGCCCTTATCGAGAAAGGATTTGAAGTCGATCGCAAGAACATCACGATGAGTGAAGATGCGATCAAGGAAATCGGAACCTTCAAGGCTACTGTTAAGATCTACAAAGACATCAGGGCTGAAATCAGCTTTGAGGTTTACTCTGAATAATGCTTTAGCTCGAGTTGACAATTTTAAAGTTGTCAACTCTATTTTTTTATAGCTATTGCATCGATCTCAACTTTCGCTCCCATAGGAAGTTTGCCAACCTGGAAGGCTGCCCTTGCCGGTAGCTCGGAAGTGAAATAGCTTCCATAAACTTCATTCATCTCTTTGAAATCCCCGATATCAGCAAGGAAACAGGTGCATTTCACCAAATTCCCGAACTGCAACCCGGCGGCAGCCAGAATGGCTCCAATGTTTTTCATCACCTGTTCGGTTTGCATCCTGATATCCCCTTCCAGGAGTTTACCTGTTTCGGGAACAATCGGTATCTGACCCGAAATAAAAACTAAATCCCCTGTGTCGATAGCCTGGCTGTAAGGCCCGATCGCCGCAGGCGCATGCGTTGTTGTAATTACTTTTTTCATAGTCGCTCTTATTCATAAATATTTCTATTGATCTCTCCAGTCTTTCCTTTTTTCATATTTGATATCTTTCAGCAAAGAACCATTTGCACTGATGCTAAAAGTATAGCTTTTGAACTCTCCAAACGGGACCAGACTAATATTCATCGTCCAGCAGTGCAGATTCCTGCGGATCCCCATTGTGGTATAAGTAAATTTCTGATTTACAAAATCATATCCTGATGAAAAATTGATATTCCATTTTTCTGTTAAAGCAATATCACCCGATAACCGCAGCGACTGTGTAATTGTACTTTCCAGATAAGGCTTGGTGTAACGAAAATTGTAGTCGACTCTTAGATTCCATTTTGTTTTAAAATCTGTCAGGCCATCTGAATCGAAGTTACTGGTTTTTTGTTTTGACTGGGTTTGGCTCCCCTGTTGCTCTGATTTCAGAGGGAGGGAAAAACCTAAAGAGAAGTCCGCATCGGTTAAACGCACGAGTTTTCCGGATTTTGTGACTTCAAAAGCATTGATGGTCCGGTAGGTAGTGCGCCCGTATCTGATGGTTGAATCGATGGCATAGGCATTAAAAACAGACCTGAACGAAAGGTTAAACTGTCCCATGATCATGGTACGCGCCTGAAGCTGGATCGGCGACAATTTCAGGGAGTCCCGGAAAATGTCGTAAGAAGTACTAAGGCTGAGGCTCTCCAGTAGTTTTACCTTTTTCAACTGTCCGGTGGTATCTGAAGGGTTTTTTACCTTCATTTCCAGGTTGTTGCCCAAGCTGAAACTTATATTTCCATATCGGCCTGCCACTGAAGGAAGCCGGTATATTCCCTCATCGAAAATCGAATAGGACTGTTCATCAGTTATTGTTTGACCTTGTGCATTCTTATCCATCGTAACCAATGTCCGCTGGAATTTACCGAAATCATAGCCCAGGTCGGGGCGGTAACCAAAAGAAATTGACGGGCTCATCACATGTCGGATGGTCTTGATCCTGCCCCATTTGAATTCATAAAATCCATAAATCCTCGGAGAATAACTCAGGTTAAAATTCGGACTCAAAGCCTGAATATATTGCAACTGATTGATTCGATTGATGATAACCTTGTCCAGCACGGTATCCCAGGATTTTTCGATATATGAGAAATAAAGCATACCCTGATAGTTGAGCGACGGTGTAAAGGTCATGTTCTGCATCGGCTTGAAGGATGCCGACAAAGGGATCTCATGTTGAAAGCCATTGCGCATTTTATTGAAAATATCAGGCATTAAAATGGAGTCTTCGCGCACTTTAACCTTATTTTCAAAAGATGAGGTGTATCGCATCTCGATTTTTTCGTACCATTTCTGGCGGCCGCCGCTTGAAGCCCACTTGAAAGGGTAAAACCGGCCCACCGTGAATGAACCGGAGGGCGCATTCAGCACTACCGACCGGTCATTACTGTTCTGCGAATGGCCAACCTTGGCAGTGAAATTGAACAGCTTATTGGTAAATTTTCTTCTATACGATATGGAGGATGATTTCTGATTCGTCAGCCGTTCCAACGGATTCTGCATCTGGTTCGTGTTATCGGCATAAGTGTTATTCTTATCATATGAACTGGAACTGAAATTTACGCTTGCATTGAAATCGTTAAAGGGGTTAGCCTTTGAATCCTGGGCATGTGACCAGGTAACACTAAAGTCCTTTTTCTTGGAGTATCCGGGTAAATCCTTCTCCCCCATGACGTTATTGGCAATATTAAATCCGAGGTTACCAGAGTATTTGTATATTTTCTTATACCTCGATTGTGCACCCAGCTGCCAACTTCCGCGGGAATAAATCCCCCCTGTAAGGGCAAGATCCAGTCTGTCGTTTATGGCAAAATAGTATCCCCCATCCCGAAGAAAAAAGCCGCGGTTACGCTCTTCTCCATATTTAGGCATCAGTATGCCTGAAGCTCTCTTTTGCTGCTTCGGAAGAAAGCCAAATGGCAAACCAATCGGATACAGAGGGATCCCTTCGACAACCAGGTAGAGCGGACCGGTTACGATCATCTTGTCCGGAACCATCATTCCCTTGGTGATAAAAAAGTAAAAATGTGGTTCGGGTGCATCGCAGGTGGAGTATTTCCCATCCCTTAAATTCAGGGTCCCCGATGAATCTCTCTTGGTATAATGGCTATGAATAAAACCCTCAGGCTCTTGTTTCATCACAACATCCACCACGAAAGCTTTTTTGGTATCAAAATTAAACCGCAACTCCTCGCATTCGAAAGTCTCTTTGTCATCCTTAAATACCGGTTTTCCAACGAGTTGCCCGCTGCTGTCCTTGCGGCCTGTAGCTAAAATTTCTTTCCGGTCGATACTCATTTCGATATAATCAGCAGTGATCTCCATTTTCTGGTAAATAATCTTGGCTTGTCCATACATCCGGATTTTTTTCTCCGACAGGCTGATCACGGTTGAATCTTTAGCGGGGTATATAACGGTAGAATCGAGGTAGGCTTTACTCTTGTTAACTACCTGGCGTACAGTATCGGGTTTAGTCAGGCGGAGAGGCACGGAATCAGTCTGACCGTAAGCTTTTAGCATGCCGACGGCAAGGATGAATATCCCTAATTGAAATTTTTGTATTTTTATCAGCGATATCAATAGTTAACCGGTTGAATCCCGGAATAGGGAACGACTCAAAACTATAGAAAAAAACGCTACCATGCCCAGTAACCTGACAGTCATAACGGATAAACAGAGAAACCATTGTATTAAGCGGTTTCGGTCGCTGACTTTTTTAATGATCATTGTCCTTCTAACCAGTATAGATAACCTGCCCGGCTTTGCTCAGTCTTCCCCCGGAAAGAAATTTACAGTTACAATCGATGCCGGTCATGGCGGACACGATACCGGAGCCCCCGGAAAGAAATCGGTCGAGAAGAACATTGCGCTCGGAATTACGTTAAAGTTGGGTCACTACATTGAAAACATGATGGACGATGTCGATGTATATTATACCCGCAAAACCGATATTTTTATTCCGCTATATGAAAGGGCTCAGATAGCCAACCGGAACAAATCTGATGTTTTTATCTCTATACATGTCAATGCCAACAAAAAAAGTACACCAACCGGTACTTCAACCTATGTTATGGGGTTTTCGAGAAGTGCAGAAAACCTCGATCTGGTGATGCAGGAAAACAAAGCCATTCTTCTCGAGAAAGATTATCAAACAAAATATGCGGGTTTTGATCCCACATCCCCGGAATCATACATTATATTTAATAATGTACAAAACAATAACTTAACTCAAAGTTTAGAAATCGCAGCCGCTGTTCAGGATCAATTAAGAACACGGGGCCAGCGTAAGGACATCGGTGTTCATCAAGGCAACCTTGTGGTATTATGGGGTTGTGCCAAGCCTAGTGTTCTGGTTGAGACTGGTTTTATTTCCAACCCGCAGGAGGAGGAGTTTCTGATGACAGACGACGGACAGGATATTATTGCATCCGCAATATTTATGGCATTCCGGGAATACAAAGAATCGGTTGATGAAAAGGTCAGCGTTCTTGCTAAAACCGCGATTCCCACGGAAGCCGAAAAGAAGGTGGTAGAAAACGAAAAGAAAGGAAAAGAACAGGAAAAAGCGCCGATAAAAGACCAGGTTAAAGTGACTTCGAATCCGGTTGACACCATTTCAAGACTCAGGTTGGAATCTGAAATTGAATACCGGGTTCAAATTTTGGCATCGGTGAAAAAATTGTCGCCGGATGCCAAGGATTTCAAAGGGGTTAAGGACCTTAAGGAAATTAAATTAGATGGATATTATAAATATATGTCTCAATCGGTTAACACCTACCAGGAAGCGCTTGAATTAAGACGGAAACTGGGTGCCTCCTTTCGCGGAGCCTTTATTGTTGCTTTTAAAAATGGGGAGAGGGTTCCGCTGAATACTAATATTGACCAGAGGAAAAATTAATGACGAATACGTGATGAAAAGCAGGGCTTATATCAGGGTAGCTATTCTGTTCCTGGCCACCTTAGTGATTGTTTTTTGGGGACTTAATTACCTGAAAGGCAAGAATCTGTTCAGCTCTGAAATGTCATTTTTCGTTTTATATGAAAAAGTCGGAGGCTTGACCAAATCAGGTCCGGTTACGATTAATGGATTTCAGGTTGGACAGGTGCGAAAAATTGAGCTGTCGGAGCAGAGACCAGGTCTAATTGAGGTAAAATTCTCCATTTCATACAAGTCGATCAAAATTCCAAAAGGCTCATCAGCAAGGATATACAGTGTTGATTTAATGGGAACCAAAGGAATCGCCCTTGATCTGACAGCTGATCCATCACTTTGTAATCCCAATGATACATTGAGCGGTTCAATCGAGGGGGATCTTCGCGATCAGGTTAATGCACAGATGCTGCCCTTAAAGATGAAAGCTGAATCGCTTATGTCATCCATGGATTCTGTTCTGACCGGCATCCAGATGGTTTTCAATGAAAGTAACCGCAATAATCTCGCTGAAAGCTTTACCAGTGTGAATCAAACCTTGAATAACCTCGAATCTGCTTCCCGGTTTCTGAATGAATATGTAAAAGATGAATCCAAAAGAATAACTTCATTACTGAGCAAAGTCGATACCTTGAGCCGGGGCCTTCTCGACAAGACGGGCGAATTACAGGACTTTATAAGCAATATGAACCGATTCAGCGATACATTGGCCAACGTTCCGCTGATGGCAACATTTACCTCCTTTCGCGAGGTTCTCGACAACCTGCATCAACTGACTCAAAAGATATCTGCCGGTGAAGGCACTCTTGGAAAACTCATCATTAATGACTCCCTCTACTCTGCCATTTTGGCTACGAATGCCAGTCTGAACCGACTGATTGAAGATGTCAGGATACATCCGGGGAAATATGTACGGGTAACTCTGTCCGACAAAAGCAAATCAGTATACACCACAAATGATTCTGAACTTGCACGGGTGCTTGCAGGCGAAGGTGCATCAGAGTATTATATCTGTTTTCTCCAAAGTCCAACCCCTCTTGCACCGGATGATCCAGCTCTAAAAGGCCATACAGCTATACAGTACATTCAGGTTGGATCTCTCTATTACTATTATACTTACCAAAACCAGCATATTGAGCCTTGCCTGAGGAGGCTCGATAAAATACGCAAACAGAATCCCTCAGCGGGTATTTTTACCTGGGTTAGCGGGAAATGGACACGGTTAGCCATATAGAGGCTTCATGAGAAATCTCTCCCTTGCGTTGATTGATCTAACAGTCAGATTATTAAGCATAATTAACTGACTTACTGATTATTAACTTTTCTGGAAATTGGAATTAAAATTATCTGGCTGACTATAAATCGGATGCGATTTTTCCTAAAAAAAAAAAGTATTAGCCATGTTCAGTTGATCTTTTTTTAGCATATTGCAGTATCTAATCCCTTGTTCTAATTCTTTAAAAATCAGTATTGATGAAGTCAAGCCACATCGAGGTTTGGAATAAGTGTCTGTCGATTATAAAGGACAATGTTCCATCCATAAGCTACCGCACCTGGTTTGAGCCCATCGTTCCCCTTCGGCTCGATGAAAGCGTTCTGACTATTCAGGTTCCGTCACCATTCTTTTACGAGTATCTTGAAGAACAGTACATTGACATACTCAGCAAAACACTCCTGAAGGAGCTGGGTCCGGATGCCAAACTTGAATACAGTGTGGTAATGGAGCAGAATGGGTATTCCAATGCGAAGCCTTACACGGTAAAATTCCCGACGCAGGCCAAAAATACACTGAAAAACAAGCCCTTATCTTTACCTCTGGACGATGAAGAGAGAACGATCAAGAATCCCTTCATCATTCCGGGTATCAAAAAACTGCATGTTGACCCGCAACTGAATCCCGATTACTGCTTCGACAATTTTGTTGAGGGTGACTGCAACCGTCTTGCCCGGTCTGCCGGATATGCCGTTGCGCAGAATCCCGGAGGAACAGCATTTAATCCGCTTCTCATCTACGGCGGGTCAGGCCTGGGGAAAACTCACCTGGCACAAGCTATAGGGATCGAAGTGAAAGAGCGGATTCCGGATAAAATCGTGCTGTATGTAAATGCCAATAAGTTTCAAACCCAGTTTGTTGAAGCCACCAGGAACAATAATCGCAACGACTTTCTTCATTTCTACCAGATGATCGATGTCCTGATCATTGACGATGTTCAGGAATTCGCTGGCAAAGAAAAAACACAGGATACTTTCTTTCATATTTTCAATCACCTGCACCAATCAGGGAAGCAATTGGTTCTTACTTCAGATAAGCCTCCGGTTGAACTGAAAGGAATGGAACAGCGCCTGCTCTCCCGCTTTAAATGGGGATTATCAGCAGATCTGCAGGTGCCGGACTTTGAAACCCGTGTCGCTATCCTTCAAAAAAAGGTATATACTGACGGTATCCACATGGCAAATGAGGTGCTTGAATATATCGCTTCCCAGATAACCAACAATGTAAGAGAACTCGAAGGAGCGCTGATTTCACTGCTTGCCCAGTCGACACTGAACAAGAAAGAAATCACCCTCGACCTGGTCCGGGAGATGATTGATAAGCTCGTTAAAAACACCACTAAAGAATTGTCTATTGACTACATCCAGAAAGTGGTAAGCGACTATTTCAATATCCCGATTGATCTTATGCACTCGAAAACCCGGAAGCGCGAGATTGTTCAAGCCCGTCAAATCTCTATGTATTTCTCCAAAAGCCTCACCAAATCCTCTCTGGCACTGATCGGTTCACAGATCGGAGGAAAGGACCATGCTACTGTTCTGCATGCCTGTAAAACAGTAAATAACCTTTTGGAAACCGATAAACGGTTCAGGCTCTACCTCGAAGAGATAGGAAAGAAACTTAAGATGTAAGGAAAGGCAGGTAGTACCTGCCTTTAATCTTCCATGGGAAATCATACCGGAGAATTTGCTGCACTGGCTACCACTGTTTTATGGACTGTTACAGCTTTGTCTTTTGAGCAGGCAGCAAAACGCATTGGCTCTCTGGCAGTCAATATCCTCAGGTTAAGTCTGGCCCTTGTATTCTACTGTTTCCTGTCAATAATCCGCAACGGACACCTGTTTCCTACTGATATTGACCTTCATGGGTGGGTCTGGCTGTCTGTTAGCGGGATCATTGGTTTTGTCCTGCTCTTTACGATCTTAAATAAGTGGTCGCTCCTGAAACCGGCATTGCAAGTACAATCATGGCCATGGTACCGGTCTTGCTGATTCCCCCTGCCATAATCCTGCTGAAAGAAAAAGTCACCTGGAGGGAAATCCTTGGCTCGGTGATAGCCGTTTGTGGTGTTGCCCTCTTTTTTATATAATTATACAATTATTGCATTGCCAATGAGATTTTTAATCTTGGTACTGGGATTTAACTTCGGCATTTCAGCTCTTTACTGCCAGGATCCGGTTGTCGTCCAAAAAACCTCCATT
>Ga0265292_1000803_pt1 | contig 35120 bp, 30 predicted proteins | sample Munlanlewell296A_FD_189080 | JGI IMG/M metagenome (GOLD analysis project Ga0265292, IMG submission 189080) | Leachate microbial communities from a municipal landfill in Southern Ontario, Canada - Leachate well 296A | ecosystem: Engineered > Solid waste > Landfill > Unclassified | place: Canada... | reverse complement strand
ATGCGAATGAAACGAGAAGAAATTTTATTTTTCCTTTTTCGGTGGATATATCAGCGAAAGATTTTTGCCCCGGTATATATCCAATGCTGATGAAGGTTTAAAAAAGTGAATTAATAAGGATCAACTAGGTATATCCCTGGAGACTGTTAAAGACATCCTTGGCCATACCGATTTTAAAACGACTGCCATTTATGGAAGGATCCGCGACGGGAAAAAGAGAAATGAAATGAGCAAATGGGATATGACAATTGAAAACCGGGAATAACGTCAGCTGGTGGATAGACGTGATTAGTTTAAATAAATTGTTGCCTGTCAGCGTCCGACTTTAGGAGGACCTGACAGCTCGAGAAATAAAACTGAGATAAGTTCAAATTGGACAAATTAGGATCGATCGAGAAAGATTTTAATGGAAAATCAAAGACAAGTAATTAATGCCTTTTCAATTACAAAACTCCAATACCCCCTTTTCCACAGCGTAACCTAACTCAACAGATTTCCTGATGTCTTTGCAACCATCATCTTTCATACCTAATTTTATATAACAAAGTCCTCTGTTATAGTAAGCAACCGGATACTCCTTTTTTTCAATAGCCTTATTATAATCGATGATTGCATTTTGAAAATTTCCAGCATCAAAATATAAATTAGCCCTATCATAATATCCTTCAAATCGATCAGGATTTTTACGGATAAATTCATCAAAATTCAATTTCAACCTGTTAAATTCTTCAGAGGGAATTACCTTGCAATATTTCTCCATGACTTCTTTTGCTTCTTTATATCCTAATTCATCTGCTTTGCTAAGATTTTCACATATCGAATCTTTACTTGCATTTAACAAGCCTAATACCTGAGCTCTCATAAAATATGCTTGACCATATGTTGTATCCTGCTCTATAGCTTTTGTAAAGGAATTATAAGCCTCATTATATTTTTCCTCTTTAAACTCCTTCACTGCCTGAGAATAATAAAATTGCGAACTTTTCTCCTGCTTGCAACCAATGCATAAAAGGAAAACTAAAGCCGTAGCCCAGCTTGTATTATTTATATATTCTTTCATCCCAGACTCCTTGTTCATTTTTTCGATAGACTTTAAATGTCGTTGTCCCTGAATCTTTAACTATTGAATCACCAATTATGATATGATTATGCACCTTTTCACCATTGATACCAATAAAAATCCATTGATTATCAATCTTTATGTGCGGTAAGCCTCTATAACCTTCGTTGTATTTTATTTCATTTATGATACCATGCAATTCCATTTCTATAAAAAATTTATTTGACTCCTTAGTCTTATAATACCCGCTAAGGAAAAACAAACCCAATACAAGCATAATTATGATTAGAATAACTATCTTGGTTGAATTATTGAGATAATATCCCATTTTTCTATCATTTGTCCTTATGCAAAAAATATTGATAATAAAGTTACTATTATATAAGTAATAACAAGAGAACTGCCTATCCTATTGCCCCTTAACGTCTCTCGTTTATAACGCTTTACTATATTTATGTATCTATCTTTATGGAGGAATAAAATATAATTTGCAATAAACAGAACTATTCCAATAATGATTATTCCTATTTTATAGCTATTATTAAAATTCCCCAAAGTCACATGAAAAACCTTAATATATATGACAATGATATTTATAAAAATCAGAAAAGATAAGGCGTACATTGCTCCCCATTGATTATTGCCCTTTTTGTTTATCAATTGGGATATCTTATAATACAAGTAATAATAAGGATTCATCACCTTTTTAGATTTAGTAAAATTGGAATTCCCAAATAATTAGGTACCAGGATTAAACCACTATTATTATACAACTGTTGGTTGCTATCAAGATATTTATAGAAATCACTAAGCCCACCAGCAGCGTCAATAACGCCTAATCCAATTCCGACAGGTGTAGTGGCTGGAAAACACGTTAAACTCGCTGATATTAATGACACTCCTAATTGCCCATAATCTCCCCAGCTTTTATCGGAAATAATAAAATTAGTAACTCCTATTCCAGCGCCTATAAATGATGTCCCATATCCAACTCCTTTTCCGAGTTTTGATAGATTGAATGTCTTAGCATATTGATTTCCTCTCCAAGCATTTTCATACCATTTTAGGCTAATGCTTCCACTTTTCATAAACCTTATGCTGCCGTTAACTTCATAAATCCCATATGCAGCAGCATTAAAACCATTATTAGTCCAATTTAACCAAGAAGGTAAAGGATTGATTCCACCTGAATATACAGTTTGAATATTATTATAAGTGTAGGTAATCATCTCTGCTGTAGTAGGTCCTACAGGGGCATTTGATTCTACATCATCACTTCCCCAGTTGGGGTTAGTATACCAATGATTTATACAAGATCCTTGTCCGCCACCCCCTTGGCTATCGGGCGGAATATTTCCGGTACCAAAATAAGTATAGCTGCCATTTGGCGGAGGATTGAAAAGAGGAGCATTATTGCCCCAAGATCCACTACCACCACTCCACCAACTAAACTGGTTATTTTGATCAGGTGCAGGTCCTTGCCTCTGTCCACAACCGCCACGACCGAAAGGCCACCATTTTGGCGGCCATTCCAGTACCGTTCCGGTATAATCAGTAAAATAAACTGGATTATTCCCCATCCCCACATATGGACTTGCAAACTGTATCACAGGATCTATAGCATGCCAGCGGCCAAGTTGGCTGTCGAAACGGCGGGCGTGGAAGTCATACCACCAGAGGTTGAAGTCGCTAGTGATTTCTTTGGCCTGGTAAAGGTATCGGTTTTCTAAACCCGCCACATAATTCAGTCCTCCCAATGTCATGCCGAAGGGATAATAATGGTTTTCCTGAATCACATCGGCCTGGTGGTCACGTTCCGGATCGCCGAAAACAACCCGCACATTGCTCAGGTGGTCAGTCAGAAAATATTCATAAACATACTCATGCTCCTGTTCAGTAGGAATAGCTCTTCCTCCTGGAGTGAGCAGAAAGCTCAACTCGCTATCTTCATAAACCAGGTTGCTGCAATAATCGAAGGTATGAGTCATTTCACCGTCGGTTGTAATAAATTACGATCCCTATCAATACATGACAACTTATGTATGTATAAGAATTGGTTTTATCTTTGGAGCACTAAATTAACAACCAACAATATTTTATCTTCATTTATCATAATGAAGATCCGGTAAATCATTTCCTCGCACTCTTTTTAAAGAATCCATATTTTCTAAAAAATAATGCATTCCTTCACCATCTAATAATCCATTACTCCATTGATAGTAATATTTTCCAACTATAAATATAAGACTATCTTCATGGTTAATAGGAGATTTGTAAAAGTAAATCGTATCCTTAGCCATTTCCAAATGGTAACAATATTCTTTATCGGAATAGTTTTTTTTAAAATAAGCAAGTTCTAAAATACAAGAGTCAATCTTATATTGAAGATTAGGCTTCAATTTAAAAATCCCCATGAAATATGTGGTATCTCCATATACTCTCTTAAGATTATATTGAGTTTCCCATGGGCAATCACTATAATTAACCATTTTCCAATGAGTAATTGGTAAATGTGGATTTAATCTGTTTAACTCCATTAATTCATCTTTGATGCAATGCCCCTGGAGATGGCAAGAGTAAATTATTATTGTTAGAAATAATAAGGTATAAATTTTTGTAATAACCGCCAGCATACCACCAAGGTTTTTCATATTTCCAAATTAAATTAAATGCTTTTTCCCATAATTTATATCTAATTCCAAATGAAATCTCAAAAATATTATTAGGGAAACAATTTCCACAACTGGGATAACCTTCGAAAACTATCGCCCATATATTTTCCCCAATTTTGATTGGTGCAATACCAGCTACTAAATTTTCTTCCCTATGAATATCAGATGGACCGGGTGTACTCCAATAAATCATTTCATTTTCAAATATAAAATCTCCTCTATACATAAATCCGAAAGGTTTTCCGGATTGTCTGACTGAATTCATATCAACAATTTTTCCAATAGGAATATCGCGAATATTATTTTCAAAGATGAAATTAGCCCAATTTAATAGTTGATATGACGCATCTTGTAATGATAAATTGACCGGATTTGGATAAATTAAAGTTGTAGCCTGAGGATAGACGTTTCTAGATTTAATATAATTAGATCCCATAAATATATCCACCATATCCGGCCTTGAAGGCCCGTGCCTAGCCAATAATGGGGAAAAATAGGTATCTGTATGTTCTGCATAACCGATATTAGGAGATCCTCCTACTCTGCGAATTGTCCCACCCGGCCCGAGATCGATTTCCGATTCTAATATATCACCACCACCAGTACCTATTCCACTTCCAGGTCCGATATAGCCTCCTGCGTAACTATTACGGCCAAACCAACCTTCGTAATTTTTGAAACAGTGATTTTTATTTCCTGGCCATTGGCCACCAAATAATATATACCAGATTCTCCAATCTCTAATTCGCATTCCATCGGGATCAGTCATAATTAACGGATTATTCCCCATCCCGAGATACGGGCTAGCAAACTGGCTAGCAGGGTCGGGAACATGCCAGCGGCCTAACTGGCTGTCGAAACGGCGGGCGTGGAAGTCGTGCCACCAGAGGTTGAAATCGCCTGTAATTTCTTTGCCCTGGTATAGGTAGCGGTTTTCTAAACCGGCTATATAATTCAGGCCGCCCATGGTCATGCCGAAAGGATAATAGTGGTTTTCCCGGATGACTTCTGCTTCATGGTCTCTATTCGGATCGCCAAAAACTACTCGTATATTGCCAAGATGGTCAGTTAAGAAATATTCATAAACATATTCATGCTCCTGTTCGGTAGGAATAGCCCTTCCTGCGGGAGTAAGGAGATAACTCAACTCACTGTCTTCATAAACCAGGTTGCTGCAATAATCGAAGGTATGAGTCATTTCGCCGTCGGTTATGGTTTCTCTGAGCTTGGTGCCATCGGCGGCATAAAGATAGTTAATTCTTTTTGTTTGAGAAAATACGATTTCTTCAGGTAAATTTAAGTGATTATAAGAAACAGAAAGAATTCCCTTGTTATCATCGACCACGAGGTTACCATTATTGTCATATTCGTATTCCACCGTACCGTATGAGCTATTATCCTTGAAATCATTGTTATATGTTCCTGAATTGGCAATATCATCCTGGACGGCTTTCAGCTTATTGCCATCATAAGTGTGATTCAATCCGTCCATTTGACCATATGTATTATTGCCACCCTGTGTACCGGTCAATCCATTCCGATCCAAAGTCAATATGTTCCCATTGTGGTCATAGGAGATATCAGATACATCATACCTACCTTGGTTTTTTGCATCGCGATCGACCGGGAAGGGCTTCCCTTGCTCTTGACCTGATGGAAGAATTTCGTCCATATCTGGCTGACCGACTGGTACTATCTCTTATTAACCGCAAACAAGTCACAGCAGGTGGATTTAAAAAAAATGATGCTGGTGGAGTTTTTATGACAGATGATACCCGGAAAGAAATAATCACTGCATGGCAAAAAAGGAAACAGAAAAATATCCTTCATCCTTTTCTACTTGAGGATATTCCTGTCGGTTTGTTGCCTTATGCCCAGGCATTATTGTTTGCCAGGCATTTACGGGGTGACCTTGATAATTATCCTGTTTTTGTAATGAAATAGAGAATATTATGATGGTATTGATAACCTATGATGTAGAAACAATGAGTCGAGCAGGTCAAAAGCGCTTAAGACGGGTGGCTAAAACATGTGAGGACTATGGTCTTCGTGTTCAGAATTCAGTATTTGAATGTGTGCTTGATCCGGGCAAATTTGCGCAATTAAAGTTTGATTTATTAGAAATTTTAAATCCAAAGAAAGATAGTTTGCGTTTTTATTTTATGGGTTCAAATTGGGCCGGGAAGGTTGAGCATATAGGAGCAAAACCTACGATAAATCCTGAAAAGGATTTTTTAGTGGTATAATCTGCGAACCTTGAGTGATCAGCATAATGCTGGATCTATCGCAATTATTATAAATCAATGACTTACGGTGACAGAATATTTAATCAAATCATAAAAAGTTCATTGAAATCTTGAATCGCGAAAAATGCAGCATAATTAATTATAAATTAGCAAGTTATATTTGTACAGTCGCGTCCCGCGTGGGACGCGGGGATTGAAACAGACTCTAGCTGCAACTCTGGCTGTTACTCTTGCTGTCGATTTACAGTTTAGACATGGGGATTGAAACTTTTGAGTTTGTGTCCTCATGGAGGACACAATTTATATCGTTTTAAATTGAGAAAGTGGATAGAAACTTAATTAAATTTTTAGTTTGTTTGATTCTTTAAACGTTTGGTTAAAGCCAATCTTGGATTGTCCACTGAAATTTGACTAATTCTACCTGATTATATTAAGTCATTTGAAGTGGTCGCAATTTGCGTCCACCTCTTGTTTTTCCTGCTCAGAAAGCTGAAACAGAAAATCGGACAATACGATCACTGTTGTCCGGTAAAATATTTGTGTATCCGCTACGCGGAAATAAATGTCTTGTAATTGTCACCGCTACAATATCATATCCGCTACGCGGAATTAGCCGTAAGCGATTTAGTAATGTAGAAAGAATATGACCCCTGCGATCTAAATACCTCGTAGAGGTTTTACAGATAAAGTATTTTAGAAGGTTATTGTTGTTGAACCCCTGGTAAATGGAACATCGTCCATCGTCCATGCGAACATCTTCCATGACCCATCATTGCGAACTGCGAACTGCGAACTGATCTCACTTCTTCCGGTTGATCTGGTATTTCTTCTGAGGCAGGATGGTGCGTGTCATTCCGCTCTGGATGGTTTTCCAGAGGTAGTTGATGATCCCTTTGTTTTTGTCGCGCTCATAACCGATCTCTACTGTTACTAAATCTTTCCCGGGAGCGGGATTGTCGGATAATGCCACAGTATTGACAAGTGCGGATATAAACCCCCTTTCCTTATCGGGATCTTTCTTCAGTAAAGCAACATCCAGGTCTTTATACAGAAATTCCATCCAGCCTTTTGAATTATTATCGTTGCCGGAGAAATCAAAAGTCATCCGGTTAAGCCTGCCATCTTTGAAGGTCATGTTCATCGAAGGCTCCATCATGTCATTCAGCGGGCTCAGCTTCATGGCGCCTACACTACCGGTACATGTAAATTCATGAAGATTTCCTTCAAGCGGTAAGACCAGTTCTACCTTCAGGTTTCCTTCACCCATTACTTGTGCATTAAGGAAAATACGCATCTCTTCAGCCATAGTGCTGTCGGCTGACTGGTTAGAAAGCCCAAAGGTGCTGAGGTTAAAATCGTTGAGCATAATCTCTCCGGCTTTTACATCCCCTTCGACTAATTCGCCGTATCGGATATTGGAATTGGTGACCAATAAAGTATCGATCAGCAGGGGAAAATTTATTTTGAGGAATAATTCATTGTAAAATGGAGGAAAGCGGCTGAGATCCATGGCGACATTCCTGTCACGGTATACATCGGCGTCGAGGCTATCGATCAGGGCCTTCGAAATCTCAAGCGGCTGACCGGCCAGCCATCGTTCCAGACCAATACCGTCGATGTTAATACGGTTGATTTTCAGATCAAAACGATCGTCCTGGCGGGTCAGTTTTTTTGAAAATTCCGTCTTGTCATAAAGCGGGGTGAATCTCAACCCTTCCAGTATGATTGTCGAATCTAGACGGTTCAGGGCGAATTTCTCAAGCTTTACATCATATAAACTTGATTGCGGATTCAGATTAATATACGAAATATTAAGTCTGACATCTCCATATTTCAAGACGAATTGCTTATCATCGCCGGTTTTCTCCAGGGTAATCTGCTGGGCCAAAAAGCCGATATCCTGTGAACTGGCCAGCAGGACTGTATCCCTGAATACTTTCAGCGTTCCTTTGGAGATCACGATCCCTTGAAGCGACAATGATTTGAATGCTGCCGGTTTGATTTTTTGGGGTGATATTACTGCTGAGGCTTCTCTGACTTTATCTTGTTGAAGGATTGGGATATGTATTTCCACTTTTGGATTCAGGAAAAGGAAGTCACCAATGGAAAGCTTCTTATTAAACAGGAAATCCCTGATGCTGAAATCCGTCAGTTTTACAGATGAAACATTAAACTCCCACCAGACATTTTCTGATTTCACCAGGGTTGAATCGGGATAAACACTGAGGTCTTTGATGCTTATAATACGCGTGATGAGATTTACCTTCAGTCTTCCAAAATCGACCCGGTGGTTAAGTGGTTTATTTTCATCAAGAAAGGATCGGACAAAGGGCTCGATTACGCGACCAGCATACCTGCCGGTCAAAAACAGGATGGTTCCACTTATTAAAACGAGCAATATTAATGCCCAGAATATTTTTTTTTTCATAATAATTAGGGGGTTAGGGATTAATTATCTTCATCCTGACCTGAGCCGGATGCATAATCATCTTCTTTAAACTCCTCGAAAGAGATCTCTTCGGGTATCTCATCTCCGGTTTTTAATAAAAAGTCCAGCCCGGAATCCTGGCTGCTGAGCCTCTGCAGTGCCTCTTCATTCAAAAATTCATCCGTTTCGGATTGTATATCCTGATAAATGAACTCATCGATCAATGAGATCACATCACCGTAATTTTTGCTTTTGATTTCCCCGAAAAGTTCCTGGAATTCCGGGTCGCCCTTAACCTGGTCGCGGATATCCTCCACATAATCATCCAGTTCATCGTAATCGCCCATTTCAATGGTTTCACGGATGGTTTCCAGGTATTCGAATTTTCTCGTGTCCATAATAGTTATTTTTAGTCACCATATCTAATCGCACTTTAAATATAAGCATTTTTTTTAAAAAGCAAGAGGTTTTTCGAAAAATTGCGTGAAAAAACATCTTCAAAACTTAATGTTTAATTCATATTTCCGATACTGATATCTTCTAATTTTGTTAATGAAGAAGTTAAAAAAATAAGTTTAAAACAATGGACAATCAAGCGTTTCGCAGTTATGCCCACGAGTTTGTCGACTGGATGGCCGATTACCTTGAGCAGGTTGAAAACTTCCCGGTTAAGGCACAGGTCGAGCCCGGGGATATTTACAGGCAGATCCCCGAAAAGGCGCCGCTGAAAGGGGAATCTATGGCGGAGATCTTCATTGATTTCATGAAGATTATACTTCCGGGGATGACTCACTGGCAGAGCCCGAATTTCTTTGCTTATTTTCCGGCCAATTCGAGCTATCCCTCGGTTTTGGCCGAGATGCTGACGGCCACCCTGGGAGCGCAATGTATGAAATGGGAAACCTCGCCGGCTGCCGCCGAACTGGAAGAGAAGATGATGAACTGGCTGAAAAAGATGACAGGCCTGCCGAAACATTTCCAGGGGGTAATCCAGGATTCGGCTTCCACCGCCACATTGGTTGCCATCCTTAACGCCCGTGAAAAACATTCCGAATTCCAGGTGAATGAAAAAGGCCTGAAATGGTTCGACAGTTTCAGGGTATACTGCTCTACCGAGACACATTCTTCCGTAGAAAAGGCAGTAAAAATAGCTGGCATTGGCAGCCAGAACCTGGTGAAAGTCGGCGTGGATGATCAGTTCCGCCTTGATCCCAGGCTGCTTAAACTGGCTATCGAGTCGGACCTCAAAGTGGGCAACAAGCCAATTTGCGTTGTAGCTACGCTGGGCACGACGGGAGCCACGGCCATCGATCCGCTGGAGGAAATTGCCGGTATCTGTTCGCGTTATGGCATCTGGCTTCATGTCGATGCTGCATTTGCCGGCTCGGCCCTCATCCTGCCTGAATTCCGCTGGATGATCAAAGGGGTGGAGTACGCCGATAGTTTCGTCTTCAATCCCCACAAATGGCTTTTTACAAATTTCGACTGTTCGGCATATTTTGTCAAAGACAAATATTCACTTTTAAGGACCCTTCAGGTAGTCCCGGAATATCTGCGGACACAAGACCAGGGGAAGGTCAATGATTACTGCGACTGGGGTGTCCCGCTCGGGAGGCGGTTCCGATCCCTCAAACTTTGGTTTGTAATGCGCAGCTTTGGAACGGAAGCCCTGCAGGAAAAGCTCCGTCTCCATATCCGGCTGGCGCATGATCTGGCTGAAGTGATAGGGCAGGACATTGAATTTGAACTGATGGCCCCGGTTACTTTAAACCTTTTATGTTTCAGATACAAGCCTACAGGCATTGAAGATGAAAAACAGCTCAACGAGATCAATGAGAAATTGCTTAAGGATATCAATAAGACCGGGCTAATCTACCTGACACACACGAAATTAAACGGTAAATACGTCCTCCGCATGGTGATTGGACAGACGAATGTAGAACAGCGGCACGTCGATGAAGCTTGGAAATTAGTTCAAAGTTCAAAATTCAAAGTGCAGAGTTGAAGTTACAAAATTCAAAATTATTATCCACCACTTTGTTCTTTGAACTTTACTTTTGCAGCAGCATGAAAAATAAATCTCCACATATTGTCTCAAAGCAGGATCAGCAAAAAGAAAGCCGCCCGCTCTACAAGATTTTCACTGCTGTTCCGCCGAGTTATGACCTGGTCAACCGTTTGTTTACACTGAGGCTGGATGAGAGCTGGAGAGCCAAGGCAGCCAGGGAATGCCTGGCTGACCATCCTGAAAAGATCATGGACCTTTGTACCGGTACAGGCGACCTGGCCATCAGGATCGCTAAAATGAGCAATAGAAAGCCGGAGATCACCGGATACGATTACAGTAAACCCATGCTGGATATCGCAAAGCGTAAAGCCGCAAAAACCAGGCGGCATAATATCACTTTCCTCCAGGGTGACGCGGCAGCCATGCCTTTTACCGACGGTTATTTCGATGCTATAGGCATCACGTTTGCTTTCCGCAACCTGACCTTTAAAAATCAAGACACACCGAAATTCCTGGCCGAAATACACCGGGTGCTGAAACCGGGCGGAAAGTTTGTCATCATTGAGAGCAGCCAGCCGCAGTGGCCCTGGTTAAGGACATTATTCCGCTTTTATACCCGTTTTATCGTTTATCCGGTTGGAAGCCTTGTCTCAGGCAACAAGGGAGCTTACAAATACCTGAGTTATTCCGTGATCAATTACTATGAACCGGAAGAGATCTGTGACCTGCTGAAAAGTTATGGCTTCTCTGAAGTGACTTTCAAACGCCTCACTGGCGGTATTTCGGCTTTGCATGTGGCGGTGAAATGATCCGGTATCGTTAGTGGTAAGTAAAACGATCCGGGCAGGAAGATTACTTTCGTCCAATCGACCAATCGCACAATCATTTCACCGCTTCTGCCTTCCCAAATCCGATCTTTTCAAGTGGTTCCATTTGTGTGGCGGCATCACCGGCAATCACGTAGTACATTCTTGAAGGATCGATGTACTTTTCTGCCAGGGCTTTATGCTGTTCCAGTGTCATGTCACTGACGATTTTTTCCTGTTCTCTGACATAATCTACCGGCAGGTTATACATGCTGATATCCTGAAGCATCCTGATCTTGGCGCCAAGAGTCTCGAACTCCCTGGCTTTGGATTTATTCAGGGAATTTTTTGTGAAGGTCAGATCTTCCATGGGGATGCCCTTCCGGTAATCTTCCATGAGTTGTTTGAAGATTTCTAGTGATTCGAAGGTGGCTGAGGATCTTACACTGGAAGAAGCAATAAAAGTGCCGGGAATGTAAGAACCTGAGAAGCTTGTCCGTGCGCCGTAAGTAAAGCCTTTCTCCTCCCGCAGGACCAGGTTGACGTTACTGTTGAAAGAGCCGCCAAGTTTCTGGTTCATAACAATGGCAGCGTAATAATCTTCATCGTTGCGTGAAAGGCCCGGTCCGCCAATATTAATAACCGATTGCTTGGCGCCGGGGATATCAATGAAATAGATCTTCGATTCAGCAGGTGGAACAGGGAAGGAATATTCCGGATAAATAACCTCCTTTCCGGTCCATTTTTTACCAAGGCTTTTCAATGAAGCAAGGACTTTATCTTCCGTGATGTCACCGGCAATATGGAAACTGGCCGCTGCAGGGGAGAAATTGGCCTGGTAATAAGCCTTCAGGTCATCCATCGTGATGCCGGCAACAGTAATTTCTGTGCCCTGACGGTCGATTGAAAAAATATGTTCCGGGCCGTAAACCAGCTTCATGAACGCGTCTCGGGTCAGGGTGTTAGGATCGGCCTTAGAGCGGATCAGACGGTTTTGCAGCCTCGATTTGGACATTTCAAATTCTTCGGCATCCCATCGGGGCTCCAGCAGGATCTCTTCTACCAGAGCAAGAGCTTTATCATATGTCCTTTCAAGTGTGTTTACGCTGATGGTGATATCGAAAGTGGAAGCGTTAATTGAAATATAGGCGCCCAGCTTTTCGATCTCTTCTTCCAACTCCTGCGGGGTTTTATTTTTTGTGCCTTCCATCATCAATTCCGCAACAAGGTAAGCCGTGCCGGCTTTATCCAGCTCATCCAGGTAATGCCCGCCTTTCAGCACGATATTGAACTGGACCAGTGGTAATTCATTATTTTCGACCCCGAGTACCCGCATACCATTATCCAGCTTTCTTTCCCACACAACAGGCAAGTTCAGCATCGGGTCAGGCCCGTCGACAGGGATAACGTTGCGGTCGAAAGAAGAAGGTGTCTGTCCGATGACTTCTTCTTTCATCTCTTCAATGGATACCTGGGTTGCGTTTGTAATATCTTCTTCTTTGACACCGGCATCCACAGAACCTTCAGCGATGAGCTGCAGCTGGCCTTTTGGTACAAAGCTGGTGGCTAAATAAGGCTTGTCTTTGATATATTTTTCGTATACCCGGAGAATATCCTCCCTGGTCACTGCTTTCAGTTTTTCGATATCAGTTTTGTAATACGACGGATCTCCTGCATATTCGTTATAGGAAGCCAGTTGAAAGGATTTCCCGAGGATGCTGCTGATACCGTTATAAAAATTCGTCTCCTGGCTGGCTTTGATCCGTTCGACATCTTCTTCTGTAAATCCGTCTTTTTCAAACATTCTGAAGGCTTCGAAGATCCCTTCTTCCACATCTTTAAGGCTTACTCCGTCATTAGCCGTGACCACAATGCCGAAACTGCCGGTAATTTCCTGGCTGTTGTTATAAGCATTTTGACTGGTGGTTAGTTTTCCTTCTTTTTCCAGGACTTTGTATAAAGGAGCCTTTTTTCCCTGCGACAGGAGCTGGCCGAGGTAAGAGAGCGGGTATGAATCATCGCTGTATTCCTCGGCTGTTGGCCACATCATCCGGAACTGGGGAGCTTTGGCAAAGTTATCTTCATGATAAAGCTTTTTGGTTCTTTCAAGTGAGAACGGAACCGGTGCCGGATCGGTGACAGCATTTCCACTGGGAATTTCGCCAAAGTACTTTTCAATCAGTTTTTTTGCCTCCGCAACGTCGAAATCGCCGGCAAGCACCAGGGTAGCGTTGTTAGGCAGGTAGAATTTGTTATGGAATGCTTTAACATCTTCCACCTGCGCGTTGAAGAGGTCTGCCATTTCCCCTATAACGGTCCAGCTATAAGGATGCCCGTCGGGATACAGGTTTTTGGCGATCACTTCCTGGGTGAACCCATAGGGTCGGTTATCATAAGATTGTCTTCTCTCGTTCTGAACGACATTTTGCTGTACGGCAAAAGATTTTTTAGTCACCGTATTAATCATAAATCCCATCCGGTCGGATTCCATCCAGATAATTTTCTCCAGGGCATTTTTCGGGACGATTTCAAAATAGGTCGTAGCATCGCTGGAGGTGCCGCCATTGAGGGTGCCGCCCGCATCCTGGATCAGCTTGAAGAACTGGTCTTCGGGGACATTCTCCGAGCGCTGGAACATCATATGCTCAAAGAGGTGAGCAAAGCCCGTACGGCCTTTCACTTCGCGGTTGGAGCCCACGTGGTACTGGACGGCAAGCGCGACGATCGGGTCTGACCGGTCGATGTGGAGAATGACATCCAGGCCGTTGGCCAGGGTATATATTTCGTAATCTATTTTCAATTGTTTTTCCTCTGGGCTGGAACCGGACATCATCATCACGGAAAGCAGTAAAAGTAATGCTGTTCTTCTCATAATCTGAAATTTTGCATAAAACTATGAAAATTCCTTGAAAAAAATGACACACCACGTTACACATAGTTTCTATTGAATGCTCTGGCCCGATTTTTGCAAAACATTTGAAAATATTTTGAATCATTTAGCATCATATGAATATTTTTTGATAATTTAGCGAGATCAAAATATTACATAATTAAAGAAAAAAGTAGAAATATGAATTTCAAATTATTTAAAACAAAAAGGAACTTTTCCATGTTAACCAAAAGTGCATTATTTATAAGCTGTTTGTTTTTTCTGGCCGCGAATATACTATCAGCTCAGGACTATGCTTACATAGGAGCTGCAAAATGCAAAATGTGCCACAACACCGAAAAAAGCGGATTCCAGTACAAGATCTGGTCAGAATCTTTGCATTCTAAATCAATTGCCACTTTGAGCAATGCGAAGTCATTGGAATATGCCAAGAAAAATGGCATTAAAGATCCTGTCACCGATCCGGGCTGCCTGAAGTGCCATTCCACAGCAGCATCAGTCAGTGCAGACATGGTTGAAACCATAACCGTTGCAGAAGGGGTGTCGTGTGAATCCTGCCATGGCCCTGGAAGTGCTTACAAAACCATGACCATTATGAAGGATCAGAAACAGGCTCTGGCGAAAGGAATGATTCTTCCCAAGAAAGAAGTGTGCCTGAAATGCCACAATGATAAGAACCCATTTCACAAGCCTTTTGATTATGAAGCCGCGAAAGCAAAGATTGCTCATCCGAAACCAAAGGTTTAACAGGAAGAATTAATTCTACTTTAATAGTTATAAATAATTGCCAGGTGTCGCAACCTGGCAATTTGCATTTGCAGCATTGCATCCCCGCCGGCAAATAACTGACATCAAATTCCGGATATTAATGAAAAACTCTTTCTAAAAACTGCCGTTGCGAACGGTTGCCGCCTTCCTTGACATAGACCAGGCAATCCTGAGTAAAATTGAACGCGGACATCGGAAGGCTTCGAGGGATATAGTCGTTAAAACAACAACATTTTTTAATACGGACAAGAACGGATTGCTTTTGGCATGGCTATCCGATAATCTTGCTTATCAGCTCAAAGATGAAGAGATCGCCATGAAAGCATTACAGGTTGCTGAAGAAAAGGTATTTTACCGCAGAAAAGAAAAAAGTGACCATGGCACCATTATTAAAGTGATTTGTAATTTTTTTAAAGAAGACGGGAGGATCTCGAAAGCCTGGATATTTGGTTCTTTTGCCCGGGGGGAGGACAGGCAGGACAGCGATATTGATCTGATGGTATCTTATTCTGAAAAGGCTGCAGGCACTCTTCTCGATTACGCAGACATAAAGCATGGCCTGGAAAATCTTTTAAATCGAAACATTGACGTGGTTGAAGAAGGCTATGTCAAATCATTCGCGATTGAATCCATTAACCGGGATAAAGTACAGATATATGGATAAATATGGATTATCCGATATTGAAAGACTGCACCATATTTCGGACGCTGTTGATTTGATCCTAACATTTTGTGAAGGAAAGAGTGAGGCCGATTTTTTAGATGACCAAATGATTGAAAAAGAATCAAAACATTGAAATGAGGGGATGTTTTTTTATAGCTGGCTATGTTAATGGCACACGGATTAATAATATTTTTCTTGTAACTGTTTGATTGCCTGATTGGATCCTGCAGAAATATACCCCAGCCGGCAAATAGCTCACATCAAATTCCATCATCTCCGAGCCCCATCGTCCTTCAAACAAAACCGAAACCACCTTTCCATTCAAATCAACTATCTCAACTTTAATAACTTCAACTTTGCCCTTTGAGCTTTGAACTTTGAACTGTCCGGAGGTTGGGTTGGGATAAATACTTACATCCAGCGATGCTTCCGGCTCGCCGGTCCCCGTCTGTATATCCCAGACTGCCGTAGCCAGTCCTCTGCCATGGGTAGCCGTGATCACCGTATAATCCGACAGCCTCATCTGAAGCATGTCAACCCTCACATTGGCGAACCCTTCGATATCCTGTGCCCAGACCGTACCGGCTTCATCCAGGTTGGAGGTGGTCCAGATGCCCAGCTCCGTGGCCATCATAGCATGTCGTGTGCTGTTTGGGTGATAAAGAGCCCAGCGGATAGGTATATCAGGAAGGTTGGTCTCTTTTTCCTCCCAGTTGCCGCCTCCATCATAGGTTTGCCAAACCGATGAAATCCCGTAATTAGAGAATGTGACCAACAGAGTATCGTCAGACCCGCCAATCGCAATGCTTGATATAGCTCCTTCCGGGAAATCATTTCCGGTAATTTCAGTGACCTGTGGGATGGCTTGTGCATTTGTCACCCTGAATAATCTGCCGGAAAGAGAACCGGCATAAATGGTTGCAGTATTTAAAGGGGAATGAGGGCTGTATTCCACCGCAGAGTAATATACATTTAAACCTGTATTAAGGTTGATGAAGGTGCCTGAGATGTTATTCGGAATACCTGAAATGCGGAGGAGCTGGTTGGCCTGGCTTCCGCCGAAAGAGCAGGCATTGGCATAAAGGACATTGCTGTTGTAGTCATAATCGGCCGCGCTTATAAATGTCCCACTCGACCAGTCGCTCATGGATTCATAATAATTACCGTTATTAAAGAGCGTGTATTGATTATAGTAAACCGAAGTGATCATATACTGTGGCTGGTTCTGGTCAATGAAGCAGTAAGCGCCATCACCGCCATCGATCATATCGAAGATGGTCAAAGGAGTTCCGGTGTGATAAAGGGTCCCGTTATCCTGCAGCCCGCCGACATATTTTTGCGATCCGGCCGTGGAGTGGATGGCGCATGAATAAAACTGCAGGGTACCATACCCGAGGTTTTTCTCCTGGAAAGCAGGTGCTATAAGTTCAGCTTCAGCGGTATAGAAAACGCCGCCATCGGTAGTGACCAATAGTTCGTCGGAAGATCCCGGCTTGTAATCGATATCATGGATATCAGCATGGACGTAAGTGTCACCGCCGCCATAATACATTCCCCGCCAGTCAGATACCTGAGTCCAGTTATTCCCGCCATCGGTCGATTTATATACATCCAATCCTCCGATGTAAAGGGCATCGGCATTGTTCGGGTCGACGCCAAGCGTCAGTGCGTGCCAGCCGATGGTAGCCCAATAATAATCGCCTCCGGTCGGGATTGATTTCGCCGTCCAGGTCGAGCAGGCGTTGTCCGTCCTTAAGATATACAGTCCCTGTGTATAAATAAAACCATTGTCACTGTTTACATAACCGGCATCCAATAGGGCATAGGCAATGTCAGGATCGGAAGGTGCGCAACCAATCATTACTCGATTGGGAATATATAAATAAGGGTTAGCCTCAATGATGGCTAAATAATCGTCGAAGATGGTCCAGGTTCCGATGATACCCTGGTCGGAGTAAAGTATCGTAGCGCCGCCTTCTCCATTTAGGTTGGCCATGGAGCCGACCATGATCCGGTTGTTTGCCGTGATCTCAATGTCAGCCACTGCATAAGGATTATTGGTGCCGCTGATATTAGGCATTACCTGTGTCCAGTTCGCTCCACCGTTTGTAGAGCGGTAAAGGCCATCGGTGGGTTCACTCTGCTGGGTCCCGTGATATTCGCCGGAAGCAACGCCTGCATAAATCACACTGGTCCCGTTTTCATCGCGAACCTCGATATCTGTGACGAACTTCCAGTTTAGGGTTGATTGAAGCTGTTGCCAGCTTTGTCCGCCATCGGTGGATTTAAAGATCCCTTCCCCGATACCGGATGATTCACGGTAAATAACGCGTGCGGTAAAAGCTTCCCCGGTGCCCACGTAAAATGTTTGTGTGTTGTTCGGATCGAAGGTGATGCTGCTGATAGCCAGTGAAGGCCAGAAGTCATTAACAGGTATCCAGGATGAGATCGGGCTGGTGATATTGTTGTTATACCAGAGCCCGCCGGTGACGGCGCCGGCCCAGACTTTATTACCAGTTGAGGTATTGGGATCATACATGACAACCCTTGTCCGGCCGCCCATGTTAGATGGGACGATGTTCCACTGCAGGGGATTGCCGGCTTTGAGCCCGGAATTACCCTGTGGTTCCCTGAGGTCGCGGTATGCCTGGTGCAGCCGTTCTACCGGTACCCTGTGCTCCTTCGGGTCAACAGTCTGCAAAAAATCCTGGAAAGCATTCATCTGGGGTTCATCCAGTGATTTATTCTCTTCCTTTGATATGGGCACATCGACTTTCCGGAAATTTTCGAGCAGGAAAGCTTCAAATTTTTCCCGTTCATTTTGATTGTTCCTGAGCAGAATGAAGCTGGTGATCAGTGAAAAGAGAGTTATGGCAGCAACGATGGCAGGAAATAGTCTTGTCTTCATAAAATGGACGTTATTAATCTTTTGGTTTATTAAATGCTACGAAATTAAAGAAAAGGATTCACCATTTGTCCTGGTGGATCCTTTCAATATTGTAACGATCGGGTTGTTCACTGTATTCATCGGGTTTGCCGATAGAAACCATGGAGACTGGCAAAATATGACCGGGTATTTGCAGGATTTTAATCAATGGCTTAAGGCGGTCTTCACGGGGATGCACACCAAGCCATACAGTGCCAAGTCCTAATTCATGAGCGGCTAAGAGAATATTTTGCGTCGCGGCAGAACAGTCCTGGATGATGTAACTTTCCGCATCCTCCAGCTCCAGGTCCCCGCAGACAACGATGGCGTTGGCTGCTTCCTCCAGCATTTTCCAGGATGGATTTACTGCTGCTAACTTATTTAAGATTTTGCGGTCGCTGATGATGATAAAATGCCAGGGCTGCCGGTTCCGGGCCGATGGAGCATGCATGGCAGCCCTCAACAGGATCTCATAGTACTCTTCCGGAATATTTTTTTCTGAATATTTTCTGATACTTCTTCGTGTAAGTATTGCTTTCAGTGTTTCCATTTCGTATATTTAGAGTTTGAAATTATAGGAGGTAAAAATATGAATCTTTTTCAACTTTTTAACAGGACAAAGCCTGGTGAACACCGGATCAGGTACATCGTCAAAGGCGATGTTGATGATTTCAATGTAACCTTTAAATGTGGCCAGGAGTGCAAAGTCATCCAGGAGCCGCATATTCACAAGGGGTGGAAACACACTTTCGTCGGACATAATGGTGATTATATCTACATCGCGGCCCAGTCAAACAAGCCGCATTCCGCTGTTAATGTATTGATTTATGAGGATGGGAAGCTCATTGAAAAGGTTACCAAAGCCGGGGATTACCCGCTTGTCCAGGCTTCAGGTACAGTTCACTGAATCTTCACATTCTTGCAGTAAATATCAAGGGCTTTCTGGGCATTGGCTGATCCCATCAGGGAAGCCCGTGTCCAGTCTATGCAAGCATTAACACTATCTCTTTTGAAGAAATTCGCCAGTCCACGGTTGAAGTAGGCTTCCGGATAATTGGGATCAATGATGATCGCTTTCGTAAAATCTTCAACAGCACCTTTGTAATCTTTCATTTGACCACGTGAAATTCCCCTGTTATAGTAAGCTTTGGAGAAGCCTTTGCTTTTTAAGATGGCATTGCTGTAATCCTGGAAAGATCCCTGGAAATCATTTTTATAATATTTTGTAAGACCTGAATAGAGCAGTGCCATGGTATCCGATGAGTTTATCTTCAGTGTATGCATGAAATCGGCCAGCGCCTCGTCGTATTTTTTCATGCTGTAATAGGCATAGCCCCGATTGAACAGTATCCTCGAATTTTCCGGATCAGTTTCCAGTGCACGGTTCAGGTAACTAATTCCTTCTTCATAATTTTGTGCCTGGATCAGTTCCAGTCCCCGGTGGAATAAAGTAGAAGATTCCTTTGTCTCCTTACTGGGATGCTTGACATCATCTGATTCCGAAACCTTGAGCTTTTGATCACCCTCAACAACGAAAGTTTCAGACGGCTTCTTATCACCTGAAGCCTTATCGGTTTTTGCAGGACCCTGTTTGGATTGACAGGCAAAAAGCATTAAGAGAAAAGGAAGAAGGAGAAAGGCTGACTTTTTCATATTCTGATGATCTAAATAACGAGGTGCAAAAGTAATGAAATTTTATTAAAGCAGGGAAGCGGGGAGGCATGGAGTATTTGTGGATTTAAAGAATGGCGTCTTCAGTCTTCTGACTTCTGACTTCTGACTTCTATTTTTTATATGGAAATTTCAGGAATTCTTCGTAAACTTGCAGCCGATTTCAAAGAAACCGATTTACCGAGTCAATCAGCATGCAGGAACCTATTGTAAAATCAGCTGTTTTACGAATCCTTATCCTTTGCCTTTTTATGTTTTCCCTCGGGATATACACCCTTAAGGCTGAGAAAGGACATGCAACCGCTGCTGTTCAGCAGGAAACTGCTATTCACGAGGAAAAGGCCGAAAATTTCAACGCCGGCGAAATGATCATCGAGCATATCGTCGATTCTTATGAATGGCATATCCTGGCTGTGGGACATACGCACATTTCTGTGCCGCTGCCGGTGATTCTCCTCTATGATGGCAATCTGACCGTCTTCATGTCTTCGAAATTCCACCACGGCGAAGAGGCCTACAGAGGCTTTAAAGTCGAAGAGGAAGGAGCAAAGAAAGGAAAGATCGTCAGGATGAAAGAAGGAACGATGGAAGCAGACCCGGATGCAGGAAGTATCATTGACCTTTCGATCACCAAAAACGTTTTCGCCATATTTGTCAGCGCTGCACTGTTGTTGATCATCTTTATCTCCATTGCAAAATCATACCGGAAAAACGAGGGCAAAGCACCCAGCGGCATCCAATCGCTGATCGAACCTATCATCATTTTTGTACGGGATGATATCGCCAAAGCGGCCATCGGTGAAAAGAAATACGAGAAGTACCTGCCCTATCTTTTAACGGTATTCTTCTTCATATTCCTGAACAACCTAATTGGCCTGATCCCGATCTTTCCCTTCGGGGCCAATGTAACAGGCAACCTGGCCGTGACCGGTATCATGGCGCTGTTCACCTTCCTGATCACCCTATTTAGTGCGAACAAGAATTACTGGAAACATATTTACAATGCCCCGGGCGTGCCCTGGTGGCTGAAATTCCCGGTGCCGCTGATGCCCTTTGTCGAGTTCCTCGGGGTCTTCACCAAGCCCTTCGTCCTCATGGTCCGTCTCTTTGCCAACATCAGCGCCGGGCATATCATCATCCTGGGCTTCATGAGCCTGATATTTATTTTCGGTAATATCAAAGGCATGCTGGGCATGGCAGTAGCGCCGGTATCCGTTGCCTTCGGCATATTCATGGGATTTCTGGAATTGCTGGTGGCTTTCATCCAGGCTTACGTTTTTACCCTGCTCTCGGCCCTCTACTTCGGAATGGCGATGGAAGAGCATAATCACGCAGAACACTAATTCGGAAATGTTTTTTTCACTTAATAAATACAATTAACTATGGAACTTTTAACGGTTTTATTACAGGTAGCAGTAGACCTCACCCCTTTAGCCAAGATGGGAGCCGGAATCGGCGCCGGCATCGCGGCCATCGGAGCGGGCATCGGCATCGGTCAAATCGGCAAAGCCGCGGTGGAATCCATCGCCAGGCAACCTGAAGCAGTGGGTGATATTCGTGCGAATATGATCATCGCCGCTGCTCTTATTGAAGGGGTTGCTTTCTTTGCTATCGTTATCAGCCTGTTGGTCTTGTTTGTCTGAGAAAGTTCAGTTGTCGTGAAGCATCCCGGCGGTTGGCCGGGATGTCACCGACCTTATTAATTCAACAAAATCATTAAAACATGGAACTGATTCAACCGGGATTAGGACTTATTTTCTGGATGACCCTGTCATTCGCTTTAGTGCTGTTCCTTTTGGGCAAATATGCCTGGAAGCCGATCATGAAGATGCTGAAAGAGCGCGAGGAATCGATCGATCAGGCGCTGCACGCTGCTGACAGGGCCAGGGAAGAAATGAAAAACCTGGTGAGTGATAACGAAAAACTGCTCGCCGAAGCTAAAAATGATAGGGACGCCATCTTAAGCGAAGCACGGAAAATCCGCGAGAAAATGATCGATGAGGCCCGCACCAAAGCCAACGAAGAAGCCCAGCGCATCGTCGATAGTGCATTGGAAAGAATCGAGAATGAAAAAATGGCGGCCATTACGGAACTGAAAAACCAGATCGCCCTGCTTTCTATCGAGATCGCAGAAAAGCTGGTCCGGGAAGAACTTTCACACGATAAGAAACAGGAAGAGCTCATTAAGAAGATGCTCGACGATGTTCAGGCCAATTAATTGAACCGCATGCTCGACTCTATCATAGCAGAAAGATACGCCAAATCATTGTTCGAACTTGCTCTCGAAACAGGAAAGCTTGAACAGGTCAGAAAAGACATGGACCTTATGGTGGATGTCTGCCTGAATAACAGGGATTTCAGGCAAATGCTGCTAAGCCCGGTGATCAGGCCGGATAAAAAAATTGCCGTGATGGATGCCATATTCACCGGTAAAATAGAAGAAGTAACCGAGAAATTCTACCAACTGCTCAGTCACAAACGGAGGGAAAAATTCTTAGAAGGAATTGCCAGGCAGTTTATCGCTATGTACAAGAAACATCATAATATTCTTGTGATCGAGATCAGGTCAGCCGTTCCCCTAAGCCAGGAGCTCAGGGAAAAGATTGTAGCCATCATTGAGACAAGGAAAAAAGGAACCGTGGAGCTGATCGAGATCATCGACAAGAGCCTGATCGGGGGTTTTATCGTATCTGATGAAGGAAGAAGATACGATGCGAGCCTTACAACAACGATCAAGAAATTAAAGAAGGAATTTGAAGAGAATTTATATATCAGGGAAATATAGAAAAAGTCATCTGAAATGGCACAAATTAAACCCGCTGAAGTATCTGCTATACTGCGCCAGCAACTGGCAGGATTTAAAGACGAAAAAGAGTTAGAAGAAGTTGGTACGATATTGGCCGTAGGCGACGGCATTTCATTGGTATATGGCCTCAGCAATGCCCAGGCCGGTGAACTGGTGAATTTTGAAAAGACGGGGGTCAAAGGAATTGTATTGAACCTCGAAGTCGATAACGTGGGCGTGGTGCTCCTCGGATCATCCAACAACCTGAACGAAGGGGACAAGGTCACACGCACAGGCCGTATTTCTTCCATCGATGTCGGCGAAGGCCTGCTGGGAAGGGTTATCAATACCATTGGCGAGCCGATCGACGGAAAAGGGGGGATCAAAGGTAAAAGATACGAGATGCCGCTGGAGCGCAAAGCCCCTGGTGTCATTTTCCGCCAGCCGGTGAACGAACCGCTGCAGACCGGTATCAAGCCGATCGATGCCATGATCCCCATTGGCCGCGGACAGCGTGAGCTGCTCATCGGCGACCGCCAGACAGGAAAGACCGCCATCGCTATCGATACTATCATTAACCAGAAAGAATTTTACAAAAGTGGCAAGCCGGTTTACTGCATTTATGTGGCAATAGGTCAAAAAGGCTCATCTGTTGCCCAGACAGTCAAGACATTGGAGGATCATGGCGCCATGCCTTATACGATCATTGTAACGGCAACCGCCTCCGATCCGGCGGCCATGCAGTTTTACGCGCCATTTGCCGGCGCTGCTATCGGCGAGTTCTTCCGCGATACAGGCCGCCCCGCGTTGGTCATTTACGATGATCTTTCGAAGCAGGCTGTTGCTTACCGCGAAGTATCACTGCTGCTAAGAAGGCCTCCAGGCCGTGAAGCTTACCCCGGGGATGTCTTTTATCTTCATTCAAGACTTTTGGAAAGAGCTGCACGTATTATCTCCGCCGATGAAATCGCCAGGAAAATGAATGACCTGCCGGAATCGATCAGGCACATGGTAAAAGGAGGAGGATCCTTAACGGCACTCCCGATCATCGAAACCCAGGCAGGCGACGTGTCGGCCTATATCCCGACTAACGTGATCTCCATCACCGACGGCCAGATATTCCTCGAAACCAGCCTGTTCAACTCCGGTATCCGTCCGGCTATCAATGTTGGTATTTCAGTATCGCGGGTCGGTGGATCAGCCCAGATCAAATCGATGAAAAAAGTCGCCGGTACGCTGAAACTCGACCAGGCCCAATTCCGCGAACTGGAAGCTTTCTCCAAATTTGGCTCTGACCTCGATCCCTCTACCAAGGCCGTGATCGAAAAGGGAAAACGTAATGTGGAGATCCTGAAACAGGAGCTGCACGATACCATGCCGGTAGAGAAACAGATTGCTATCATTTTCGTGGGAACACGCAATTTGCTGAAAAATGTACCGGTCGCAAGCGTGAAGGATTTCGAAGTCGAATACCTGCACCACCTGGAAGAAAATCACCAGAATGTCCTTCAGGAGCTTAAAGCAGGCAAACTGACCGATGAAGGCATCAAACTGATGGAAGAAGCAGCAAAGGATATTGGAAAGAAATATGAAAAATAGTTCAAAGTTCAAAGTGCAAAGTTCAAAGTGGTCATGCTACTTTAAACTTGTCAACTTCAACTTTGCACTTTGCACTTTGAACTTTGAACTAAAACGAAGTTTTTGTGGCTAGTCTAAAGGAAGTACGGATACGGATCGAGTCGATTCATTCTACGCAGCAGATCACCAGCGCGATGAAGCTTGTCGCGGCCAGTAAGCTGCGCCGGACGCAGAATGCCGTCCAGGCGCTGGCGCCTTATGCTGCCAAGCTCAGGGAGATCCTTGGAAACCTCACTTCGAGCCTGGAAAATACCGATGAGGCCGTCTATTCTACCGTACGCCCGGTGCAGAGGGTGTTGCTTTTGGTAATAACTTCAAACCGCGGCCTGTGCGGCCCGTTCAACAGCAATGCAATCAAGGCTGCCAAGGCTTATATCGATGAGCACTACAGGGAAATCAACCGGAAAGGCCAGCTCGATCTTTATCCTATCGGTAAAAAGGGGACTGATTTTTTCAGGAAGAACAAGTTTAACGTTGTCAACGCCAACAATGATATTTTCGATGCGCTGACGTTTGTTAACACGGTAGCGATTGCCGAAGAACTGATGGCGGCTTTTGCCACGAAGAAATACGATAAGATCGAGATCATTTATAATCACTTCAGGAATTCCGGCCAGCAGGTACTGACCATCGAACAGTACCTGCCTATCATACCGGTTGCTGTTGTACAAGGCGCAAAAACCGGCAAATGGTTAGCAAATTACATTTTCGAGCCCGAGAAATCGGTGCTGGTCAGGGAGCTGATCCCGAAGATGCTGAAAGTACAGCTTTACAAGACTATCCTTGATTCTTACGCCGCCGAGCATGGGGCCAGGATGACCGCCATGGCACAGGCCACCGAAAACGCCCAGGATCTGCTTAAGCAACTTCGCCTGTCTTACAACAAGGCCCGTCAGAGCGCCATCACAAAAGAACTGCTCGAGATCGTCAGTGGAGCGGAAGCGTTGCGGGGATAGTTCAAAGTTCAAAGTTCAAAGTTCCGCTCTTCCCTTCTTTCCGCTCTTCGTAAATTTATTTTACTAAATCCTTGACAAATAACGAATTACATTGTATATTTACTGCACCAAGCCACTATCCATTAAGGTTCTTCTAAACAACAGACCTCTGATCAATACAACCATTGGTTTTTGAAGGTATTGATTATTATCTTGGATTTTTTTTAATGCATTACTGCTGAGTAGATATTAAAAATTTAAACGATGCAAAATTTGATCTTGCTAATAACCGGAATATTTATCAACCTATTTACTCAATCACAAATAATTTTACAAAGCGACACACACTGGTTTAGAAATGGCCCATTTTGTGCTCATGTACAATCATTGGCAATGGCTCCATCAAATCCAAATGTCATTTATCTTGGAACATATTCAACAGGCCTCTACAAAACGAATAACGGGGGTGCAACATGGATATATTGTTCAAATTATAACCTTCCTTCGTATGAAGATACGCTTAGTAATACTCCGTCATTGCCTTGCTGGTGGTACGGCGATCATTATCCAATTGATGCTATTGCCGTTAATCCACAAGATGAAAATTATCTTTGGATAAGTACGTTGGAGAGAGGTTTATTTGAAAGCACAAACGGTGGCAATAGCTGGCAAAAAGCAAATGAAACATTGCCAGATACATTGGCTGTAAATTTTATTAACATAAACCCTCAAAATCCTAATGATATTTTCCTGGGAACAGGTATGTATTATACACCCGGCTCTCTTCAAAACGGTGGATTATACAGAACTTTAGATGGTGGAAATACATGGAACCTTATCGAAAGTTTACCTCATGGAAACACATATAATATTACTGACATTAAAAGAGACCCGACTGATAATGAACATTTAATTATTGGAATAGGCAGTGCAGGTGAAGCTGGTTTTTCATGGGGAATAATGGAAAGTTTTGATAATGGCAATAGTTGGCAAGAAGTAATGGATGATTTTCCTGTTTACGACATAAGCATTAATCCCGGAAACACTCAAAACATGTGGGGAGTAGTTTATACAGGATATTTAGACTGGTTGTTGGAGTTTTCTGATGACGGCGGACAAAACTGGAGCCTTTACGAAGGATTTGAAGACCCTTACAAATGGGTAACAAGTATGTATGCCGATGCAGATTTTAATTTATATATTGAAAGGCAAACCGAAGAACCGGATTTTACATTCAGTATTTTGAAAAGTACGAATAACGGGGCTTCATGGTTTGAAGTTGATAAGCTTTCCGATAAACTTTCCAGCGCGATACGCACCATCAATTTAAGAAATCATTGTCAGGCAGAAACGTCAAATACCAACAATATTTATTTTGGCACTTATTACGGTGTTTTTCACTCTGAAAATGGTGGTATTACAATGCAATCACAAAATACAAATCTGATGAATTCATACATTTTGGATTTGGAAGTTCATCCAAACAATAGTGATATTGTATATGCAGCAGGTGCTCAGGGATTATGGAAAAGTTTTGATGCTTGCCATAGCTGGGAAAGAGTAGTCATTGATCCGGTCGGTTTTACTAAATTCAATTCTCTATATCCTGATACAATATATTATGGCGGTCGCGATCCTATGAGAAGTTATGATGGTGGCATTACTTTTCAAAGCATCAGACATAATATAGTTGGGGCAATATTTGATATTGCAATAAATCCTATGTCCACTAATATAGTTTATCTTACATCGAGTCCTGACGATTACGTGCACCCTCTCTATAAGTCAACGGATTATGGTGATAGCTGGACACTTGTTTTTGTCAGCCATAACGATGAAAATTATACAGACATTATAATCGATCATTTACATCCGGATACTGTTTATTTTGGAAGACACAGAAGCCTTAACGGCGGACTAACATGGGAAGAAGATGCACTCGAATTAAGAATTGACGGAATACATCCGCAGAATTCAAATACTTTATTTGGTTCAAGCATGCAAGGAGATGATATACAAATATCTTATGATTGGGGAAGTAACTTTCAATTAATGGACGAATACTTATCCGGGCCTTTTCACTATCAAAATATCAGAAATTTTACAATTGCAAAAGACAATCCTGAATATTTATTTTACTGCACTGGAAATGACGGTATTCATTACAGCAATAACTCAGGAAAAAACTGGCAGAAATTTGAGGGTTCCTATGAAAATCGCACCTTGGAAATAATTCCTCTCATTAATGAAAATAAATTCTACATAGCAACACACGGCGATGGTGTATGGGTGTACGATTCAACTTATACTAATGCTATTGACGACAACCTGGAGGTGAAAGATGATAATTGCTTATTGGTGTCGCCAAATCCTTTTACAAACCATACAAACATCACTTTCAATATGAATCGTTCCGGCTTTGCAAATATCTCAATTTATAATTTGCAGGGGAAATTAATAAATACATTAATAAATGAATATAAAATGAAAGGTGAGTATAGAATAATATGGAATGGTAAAGGCTTAAACGGAAAGGAGGTTAAACCAGGCCTTTACCTAATACGCTTGCAGTCAGGCAGGAACATTCTTACACGCTCGGTAATATTCGTTCAATTATTTATTAACCAGGATGTGCCATAAAAGCAAGGAAGCATTCTAAAGTTTAGGTTGAGTGATTTTGTTTGTTTCTTGTTTCAGGTACGACCAAAAAACTTAAAATTATGAAAACTAATAATTTGACACTTCTTCTTTTGTAACTATTCACTCCCATTAATTTGAATGTAGCTATTAACAATCACATGTTTACAATTAATCTTCTGAGGATGTAAAAATACATTAAATACCGCCAACACATCTTTACTTTCTTGTATAATCCACAGGTTCCTCCTGATAACAATGGTTCAGAGCGTGCGATACGAAATGTAAAGGTGAAACAAAAAATATCAGGCCAGTTCAAGTCAATTTCCGGTGCTGAGTCCTTCGCAACCATACGGTCAGTTATAGATACTGCGATCAAAAATAATCTCAACCCGTTACAATCACTAACCCAAATTAATACCCTATATTCATAGGGCGTGAATAGTTACAAGGACTTTAACATGTCAGAAATAATTTTTTTCCGAATTGTTTTTGAATTAACAATAAAAATGATTATATTACCCGCCTTCAATCTGAAAGAGTGGGCCAATATATTAAACAACAAAAAGTGATGAAAAAAATACTATTAATTCTGACGGCTCTGGCAGCCCTTGCTTTTAAAACCGGCGACACCCGTAGCAACTACACCATACCCCGTGCAGCATGGAGCGTTACAGCCGGCGATATTGATTTGGATGGGGATAATGATATTATTGTTGGGCATAAAACTGCATGGCAAAATAATAACACTTCAATCACACTTTTAGAAAATACAAACAGCGGAATATTTGCAATTTTAGATACAACTATTGTCTTTTGTGGTTATCAGGAAAACATTTTTACTGCACATATCAACAATGACAATTACCCAGATATTGTTTCATTTATGTCAGATTTTTCTTCAGGTATAGCGGAAAGATATATTAGGGTTTTTTATAATTATGGTGGCGCATTTGAAATGTTTCAGGATTTTTCACTAAATAGTAGTGAAACGTTTTCAGATATTAATTACGGTGACTTTAACAATGATAGCTATACTGATATAATAATTGCCTCCAATAATGGCCAGTTCTGGGGGGTTATGTACAACGATGGTACAGGTAATTTCTCTGAACCGGAATACACTTATGTGAATGGTTATTTTCCCACAGCAATAGCTTGTGGTGACCTGAACAGTGACAACAGGAACGATATTGTAGTTTGCGGGCAAAGCACCGAAGTATATTTTAGTTATCCTGATGGCTTTCAGTCGTTGATTTTAGAAACTAATAACTTTAAAGAAGGCGTTTCAATCGTTGATTTCGACCTTGACGGGGATAATGATATATTAACTTTTGTTGGCATACCCATAATTGGGATAACCAGCCTGATAATGTACGAAAATAAGGGGAATAACATATTTGATACATTGGAAGAGTTTTATTTTCAACCCATGTCATCAAGATTTTTTGTTACCGATTTTAACAACAACAGCTTGCAGGATATTCTCTTTCAATTGTCTGATAAATCGGGCTATATTATTTATTATAACCAGGGTGACTTCCAACTTGCAGACTCACAGTTTGTGGCCCTGCCACCCTCAAATCCACAGGAGGGCTGGCGCAATGGCTATTGTGCAGATATGGATGGTAATGGCTACAACGATATTATCACGGTAAAAACCTTATATGCTTACCTGCCCGATAACCTGGAGATATTATTCAACGATGGCAACGGAAATTTTGTGGAAGACCCGATAACCATAATAAAAAACCCGGAACCGGAATCCCAAAACCCATTATCGTGCTATCCAAATCCCTTTACAACCGAAACAACATTTCAATTCACAATAGAACAAACAGCTCTGGCGGAGCTGTCCGTTTACGACCTTCGGGGAAGCTTAATCATAAGTTTAACAAACAAAATTCGGAAAGGAGGTCAATTGAATACAATAAAATGGGACGGGCTTGATGCAGGCGGTAAACCAAACAAGCCCGGCCCTTATATCGCTTACCTGAAAGTAAACGGAAAAGTCCGCCAATCAGTTAAATTAATTAAATTAAACTAAAATTTAGGGGGACATGAAAATGTTAAAACTACGTAATTTTATTTAACCGACAATTATTTGCCTGTGTGTTTTTCCTGCGCTGGCCCAATTTACAAGCCAGCAAGCCACCAACCTTGTTTTAAGCCAGGTACTGTCCGGTGAACTTGACCGGATAGATGTTTTTATGCTTGATGTAGTAAAATCTGGCCAGGGTACAATTTTGCTTGAAAACGGTGAATCAGTCAACATGCCTTATTCGTCCAACTGGGTGTATTTTGTTGACGACAGGCCTTTTGCTAACTGGGCACACCCCTGCAGGTATATTTTTGTAAATGAATCCACCGGGGCATACCAAATTGTAAATAAAGACTTTTTCCCGGTTGATTGGAAAAAGGCCTACACAGCCATTTCGGAAATGACAAGGTCAACACCGGTTGATTTACCGGTAAACCCCAATGCAACAATTAACGGGCTTGACCCCAATCCAAATTTGTATGCAGTAATTATTAACGGTGCCGACCAGGACCGTTATTGGAACGATATTTCGGCTATTTACTGTACACTGCTTGATGTTTACGGATATACCAAAGAAAATATTTTTATCCATTACGTAAATAGCTCAAGTGTGTTTGGTGCTGACTTTGACAATGATGGAGCAGATGATATTGACTATAATGCCTATAAAACAAGCATCCACCACACTTTCCAGGAGATGTCAGGCGAAACCAACACATCACCTGAAATTCCGGAATTAGGACCTGAAGACGGCTTATTTATTTTTGTGGATGATCATGGCTATATGAGTGGCGGGCACTCTTATATTAACCTTCCGGGTGATGATCTGGGAGATTTTGAACTTGCACAATACCTTGAGGATATTAATTGTGCACAGATAATTGCCGTATTGGAGCCATGTCAGATTGGTGGTTTTGAAGTTGAGTTGTCAGACTTTGTTAATTATAACGTGAACTGTAAAAACAGGTCAATTCAAACCGCATCAGATGATGAATCATCATGGGCAGAAATATGGATTACAGGAGCTAACTACGATGAATTTGTATATTACTGGACAGCCGCAGCCCGTGGATATTATCCACACAACGATTATCCTTGGGAAGAATCGCATGAAGTTGGCTTATTTCCTTTTTATAATTATCCTGAAATGGTAGGGCATCCCGGCGACCACAACCCTGATTTAGATGGGGATGGTTTTGTACAAATGGAAGAAGCATTTGATTATGCCAATAATCTGGACACGTGGTCATCTTACGGTTATTATTATCCAAAATATACTGGTTATGACCCTGAAGATCCCCAAGAGTTTACTGATATTTCGTTTAATGAAGATTTACTTTCTTTGTGTGGAATTTCTGGAAATGTAGAAAACACCCAATCAGTTCAGGGAAATTTCTTAGTTGGGGGAGAATTAATAATTGATCCCGGTGTTAGTCTGACTCTTGAAGATGGGTTAGGTTTATATTTTGGAAATAATTTGGCAGATTTATTAGTTGATCCAGGTGCTAATCTTATTATTGAGGATGATGTTATATTTCTCGGTAATAATAACAATAGCATTCAAATAAATGGCAATATCCAGGTGGGACAAAATGTAACGATTGGCAACAATAGTACATCAAGTTCTTTTGGCGGTTTATACCTAAACAACAATGCCTTGCAAACCTCTTTTACCGGAACAACATTTACTAAATCAGATTTCCATAATTATGGGGCAAGCCTTACGATGAACAATTGCACATTTAATGACTGCCATTGGGTTTATTCTCATCGTGGCAATGTTACGGTGAACAATTCAACCCTCCTTGAAACCTGGCTTTATCTCGAAAACCAGGTAAACGACCCCAATTTAATAGCAACTGTTTCAGGTTGTACTATTTCCAATACAAATATGCATGTTGGAGTTGACCTTTGGAATTATGGGAAGTATTTCATTGAAAACAACAACATAAAAGCATATCACAATGGAATACAAATCTGTAATTCAGGTAATGGCAATACCGGTAATCAGAGTATTTATGGCAATAATATCCACGATTGTAATCAAACCGGTATATTGGCTTATGATGCTACAGGTTCAATTGCCGGCAACAATATTCATAATAACCAGATAGGATTAAGCCTGATGAATAATTGTAATGTGGCCTTATTCGGCAATCCGGGAGCTCAAACATACGCACAAACCCAACAAATCAAGGATAACACGAGTTATGAAGTTTACGCTTCAAAATATAGTTTCCCATGGTATTTCAGGTACAACGCAATAATTGATGAGGACAATGCCGGAAATCCATACGATCCACTGCTATATTTTGCATATCCGGCCGGAAGTACAAGAATTAATCAGAAAGATATACGCTATAATTGCTGGGGTGATAACTTCGATGCCAGCGAAGACTTTTATCCAAGCACATACTTCATCTACAATCCTACCTGGTGTCCGGGTGGAGGTGGCATAGTCCCCGATCCAATTATAGATATGTACACGAGTGCTTTAGAACAGTTTGAGAATGGGAATTATACCGTTGCCAAAAACTTATTCCAACTCTTTATTCAACAATACCCTAAATCGGATTACACACAGGCAGCAATGAAAGAACTACTAAGGTTGGAAGAATACGTTGCTGCGGATTATTCAGGGCTTAAAGAATATTACCAAACAAACGATTCAATCGCGGCCGATACAGTCCTTGTAAAATTAGGGGATATTCTTGCTAATAAATGCGATGTTAAACTTGAAAACTGGCCCCTTGCTATTAGTTGGTATGAAAACAAAATTACTAATCCCTCATGCCTCGAAGACAGTGTTTTTGCCATTATAGATTTGGGCTATGTGTATTTTCTCATGGAAAACCAGGGATTGAAATCTACTTATACAGGAAATTTAAAGCAGTTTAAACCTGAATCCAAAGAAAAATACTTTGAGCATAGGGACTATTTGTTATCATTACTACCCGGTGAAACCATGAGTGAGAAACTGCATCAAAACCTTACAAACATAGCTTATGGCAGTTTGTTGCAAAATGTTCCAAATCCGTTCTCGGAAAATACACAAATATGGTATAAGATTGAAAAACAAGTTCACGTTACTATTTCTATCACCGACCTGACAGGGAAAGAAATGAGGCAGATAAATGAGGGTATAAAAGATAAAGGAACTTACAAAGTTGACTTTACGAACTCTGACCTTATATCGGGAACTTACTTTTATTCACTGCTTTTTAATGGAAAGCTAAGTGATACAAAGAAAATGAGCATAATCCGATAACAAAAAAGCAAATCACCAAGCAGCTAATCGAGTAGACAGCCCCGCCGGCAATAACTGACGGGGTTCGTCTTTTCATACCATCCCTGCTCCCATGCTTCCATGCCCCCATGCCCCCATGCCTTCTGTGAACAATCTGCGTAAATCTGCGTTATCTGCAGTGAAATAATTCAGTCTTCTGTCTTCTGACTTCTGTCTTCTTATTATCTTTGAAAGCAGAACCTTAAAACACAACATATCATGATTTCAAAAAAAGTTGACAAAGCAGTTAACGAACAAATCAAAAAGGAAGAATATTCATCCCGTCTTTACCTGTCGATGGCATCCTGGTGCCAGAAGAATGGTTACCAGGGCGCTGCAGCGTTTCTTTATAAACATTCCGACGAAGAACGGATGCATCAGCTCAAATTTGTTCACCATCTGAACGACCGTAGCGGGTATTCGGTCATCCAGCAGATCGAGCAGCCTCCGTCCCAGTTTGAGTCGTTGCATAAATTGTTCCAGGAAGTGTTGAAGCATGAGCAATACATCACGGCTTCAATCAATGAGCTCTACCATGTCAGCACAACGGAGAAAGATTACACCACGGCAAATTTTCTGCAATGGTTCATAACCGAACAGTTGGAAGAAGAAAACCTGGTGAATGGCATCCTGGATAAAATGGCATTAGCGGGCAATGAGAAATCCGGACTGTTCCTCATCGACAAAGAACTGGGTGGCTTGGTAGCACCGGCCGGCGGAGGCAATTCGGCCACATAGATCCATATTCTCTTAGCGTAACTTTGTGCTTTGTGGTCCTTTGTGCCATAGCCAAGTTATAAGCAAGCTTTTAAAAATGGAGAAAACAGTTAAAAGAATTAGTTCTCCTGAAAATCTCAATACCAATTGGGACAATCTGGCTAATTTCTATTTTCAAAAAAAAGAATTCCTCAATCATCTTCACAAATACAATCCATGTGCCCAGCGATATTATGAACTCTATTGTAATAATAGCTTAGCAGCGGGAACAGTTGTTTATACATTAAAAATTGATATTCTCACCTTTGCTAACATCCCTAGTCCATGTAAAGTACAAGTTATAGGATTACCGGCATCCATTGCTACCCCGCCCATGATAGGTGATTCCAGCGAATTTGAATATTTTTTATCAGAACTTATTCTATTAGAATCCGGACTAATCCTTGGAATTAATTTCATGGAAGATTACCTTCAGAATAAAGTTTTAAATATGAGAACATTGCCAACTATTATTTTAAAATTAGGATGTGATAATATTGAAAGCTATGAAAATTCTCTCAGGCATAGCTATAGAAGAAGGATTCATAAAATCAGGGATAAATTCTCCAATGTCATGTCAGTTACATCAGATTGCACAGTATTTAATGAGGAGCACTACTCATTGTATCTTGAAATAATGAAGAAAACCACTACAAAACTAGAAACGCTTAGCTTTAATTTATTCAAATATCTTCCTTCAAATTTTCTGCTTACCACCTATTACAATGGCAAGAAAATGCTATGCTGGCATATTGTCTGTAAAGACATGAATGTAATGGTGTGCCGGGCATGTAGTAAATCTCAATGGTGCGGGGGTAAACGCCTCCAAGTCCAAAAAGAGCCGTAATGGCCGGAATCTTATAGCCGAAAGCAAGGGTGTCCCGGGCGACCGGGAATCCGAAG
>Ga0265292_1000802_pt1 | contig 35227 bp, 31 predicted proteins | sample Munlanlewell296A_FD_189080 | JGI IMG/M metagenome (GOLD analysis project Ga0265292, IMG submission 189080) | Leachate microbial communities from a municipal landfill in Southern Ontario, Canada - Leachate well 296A | ecosystem: Engineered > Solid waste > Landfill > Unclassified | place: Canada... | reverse complement strand
AAGTCGAAGCTTGGGAGAAGGCTCGCAATGGGTTCGATAAGAAAATTAACTGGCAGTTCACAAAGGAGAAGGCTCGCATTAAACTGAAAAAACTTTATCCGTCATATGAGCGTTGACATGACACTAGAATTTAATTAATCCGATCATGAAAAGAAAACCAATCTATTGCCTTTTACCATTTATAATGGTAACAGTAAATTTATCGGCACAGTTAGTAAATATTAACCCTGACCAAAATGGTGACCCATGGATGGTGGGAGATGCCTTACCAACATCACCGGAAGTAGAAGCAACTATCTTTAATATGGTACTCACTCCAAAATCTGCCGCTTCAGAATTGCCCTCGGTTGTTGATAACTCACAATTGAAATATATGCCCCCGGTTTTTGACCAGGGAAATAGTGGTGCATGTGTACATGTTGCTGAATTGTGGTATACATTCGGCTACGAAATTAACCGACATCGGAATGTGCCTGGGGGTGAAGCAATTGGAGATGAATATAAACAAAATCAATACAATCCTTTTTATTCTTACAATTTTTTAAATGGCGGTTATCATTTGACACCAACATCTCCCAAAGATGGTTTCAAATTAATAATGGATAATGGGTGTCCTTCGTATGATGTATATGATGATCCCGCATTAAATATTGATAGTACGAAATACCTTTATTGGATGAATGGTTATGATAACTATCAGAGTGGAATGCATAATAAAGTTGATTCATTTGCAAACATACGTTGGAATGATAATTATGAAAGCTTAGATACACTTAAACATTGGCTTTCTGATCATAATGCCGGTGAAGAGGATGGTGGCTTAGCTACATTTTCCGTTTATTGTGATGGATGGACTTCAGGTGTTTTTCTTCCAGGCACACCGGAAGAATTGAAACATTATATTACTCAATGGGGTCATACAGGCGGACATGTACTTACCATTGTAGGTTATCATGATGATGTGCAATGTTTTGATATTGACACTGATGGAGTATATATGAATGAAGATTTTGATGAAGACGGTATAATTCAACTTGACGAATGTGAGATGGGTGCTTTTAAAGTGGTGAATAGCTGGGGAATTGAATGGGGGGATACTGGATACGTCTATGTTCCTTATAAACTCATGGCAGCAGGTCTGCAAGACGGAAGAAGAGCCAACGTATGTTATGTGCCAGATGAATCTGAACCTTTATTAACAATTAAAACTAATGTCGATTACCCATGTCGGAAAAAGCTTAACTATAAAATTGGATTCGGGGGAAATGCTAATCAAATTACTCCATCAAACACTACACCATTCAAATCATTCAAGTTCCAAGGAGGATGCCATGAGATGAGGGGGGCTTATTCTGGGCCTATTAATGTTGGATTAGATTTTTCTCACTTTTATATTGATGAAGATTTTGGGAAGATTTTTTTCATTTTAGTAGAATATGAAAATTCAGAACCTCATGTAGGGGTGATTTTAAATTTTTCTATTGCTGATTACAGATGGGGTGAGGAATTTGAATTGCCTTGTATTGAAGAAAATATTCCAATAGTAAATAATGATTCAACCGTCGTTTCGATTGATTATGATCTGATTGTGCCTGGTGATAACCAGGAATTACCAGAAGATGTTAATTTATTTAGCAATATGGTAAGTCGTTTTTCCCCGACTGTAAACAATAACGCCGTATTAACAGTAGAAGATGGTGTAAAAATAGATATGTATAACAGCGAGTTGACCATCGAAGAAGGCAGTTCCATAATAATAGGGGATAATGTGATTTTTCATGCAAGCAGAGGAACAAGTAAAATTTATATTCAGGGAAGTATACAAATAGGCTCTGAAGTCACTTTTACTGCTGATGACGGAAGTACGCTTGAATTACATTTTGGACCTCAACCAGTGAATATCTCACATTGTCATTTTGAAAATTGCATTATAAGTGGCGGCAATCTTCTTGATATCACTCAGTCTGAATTTAAAAACTCATTCATAAATCAAACAATTAGCAATCTATCGATTTCATATTCGAAATTTACCAACTCATCCATTATTGCTTCCAATCCGACAATGGGACCACTTCCAATTGATAATTTTGCTTATATTACCAATTGTACATTTAGAACTGCCTACGATGGCGCCAAATCTATGATAGATATTTATGGCTACAAAAGCTTCAATATTTCTTATGATACTATTGATAATTTTAGCAATCCGGAAAGCACTTATCATGGTATTTCTATTAATTACTCAGGTTCGATTGAACCTGGGAATGTTCACCATATAACTAATAACCTTATCTATTGTACTTTCGGATGCCAAAATGATTTGGCTGGTATTACAGCCTATTCAAGTATAGCTGAAATTCAGAATAATAATATTTATACAAACGAAATTGGAATTCAAAGCCTAAACTTTAGCCGGCTTTACATCACAGGAAATCAAAATGCTCGGGATGAAAGTGAAACCCAAAGAATCAAAAACAATACTATGTATCAGGTTTTCGCATCACGAAATGCCTTTCCTCTTACCATGCAATGGAATGCAATTTATGGATATGCTTCGGATTGCTTTGTTTTCCATGATGTTGATATGTCTACCCAACCTCCTGTTGTAAATGTTGAAAATAACTATTGGGGACCTAATTTTGATCCAGATATAAATCTTTGTCCGTTTAGACACTACGATTATGATCCAATTTGGCCATTAAATGGCGGACAACTTGTTCCTAAGGATGCACAACAATTATTCGATCTTGGGGTTAGCCAGATAGATTCAAACAATTATACCGGAGCTAAGTCAACATTTCAGCATGTGGTGACATCTTACCCTGATGAAGAACCATCAATTAGCGCATTAAAAGAACTATTATATCTCGAGCCGCTTGCGGGAATGGATTTTTCAGGATTAAAAAGCTGGTATTTAACGGATTCTGTTATATTAAATCATGAGCATTTGTTGAAGATTTCTGATAACCTTGCGAATAAATGTGATGAAAAGCTTGAAAATTATCCTGACGCCATCGCTTGGTATGAGAATGTTATCGAAAACCCGGAAACACTGGAAGATTCAATTTTTGCAATAATTGATCTTGAACACTTATATTGGGAAATGGGAATTGATACGACCTTGCGTTCCTCGTCTTATATTGGACGGTTGAGCCAATTCAAACCGAAATCTTTCAAGGCTTTTAAAGATCATAAAGATGACTTACTGTTATTATTACATGGCGCTAGTGTAAATAATATGTCCAATCCTGAAATTCCTTCTATTAACGCAGGCACACAATTAATTGATCAGTTAAGAAATATTCCAAATCCATTTAAAGGCAAAACAAAAATATACTATGATCTTGATATTGAATCAGATATTCAATTGAATATCTACAACAATATCGGACAATTGATCAAATCAATTTCTGTTGGAAACAAGCCAAAAGGAACCGATTTCATTGAATTTGATGCTTCTGGATTCAAAGCGGGAATATATTTTTATTCGATCAGCAAAAATGGAATAAGGGCAGCTTCAAAGAAAATGTTGATCCTGTAATAAAGCCCACGGAAGCATTTATTTAAGTCTACAGGCGAAAAGGGGCGGGATGCCGATAATTAAAATTGGTATCTTTGCGGCGGCGTGAAGGCATAGAGGCATGGCGGCATGGAGGCTTTGTGTGATGAGCGTAGAATAAAGTTCAAATTTCTAATTTCAAATTTCAATTTTTAATAAAAAGAAAGCACAATTTTATATCTTAATGCTAACCCTTCTAAAAAAAGAAATATCCTCCTTTTTAAGTTCGTTAATCGGGTACATCGTGATTACGGTGTTTTTGCTTATTAATGGATTATTCCTGTGGGTTTTCCAGGGCGACTTTAATATCCTTGATTTCGGCTATGCCAGTCTTGACGGGCTTTTTATGATTTCGCCTTTTGTTTTCCTGTTTCTCATCCCGGCCATCACCATGCGATTGTTTGCAGAGGAGAAGAGGACCGGGACCATGGAGCTGCTCCTCACCAAACCTTTGACTGAATTTGAGATCGTCATGGCTAAATTCCTTTCGGGACTTATCCTTGTGATCTTTTCGCTGTTGCCCACCCTGGTTTATTTCTTCTCAGTTTACCAGCTTGGCCTGCCTAAAGGCAACATCGATATGGGGGGGATGTGGGGTTCTTATACAGGACTGCTTTTCCTGGGTGCTTCCTTTGTGGCTATCGGGATGTTCGCCTCCACACTTACCGACAACCAGATTGTATCCTTTATCATTGCTGTTTTTCTTTGTGGATTTCTATATGTAGGATTTGATTTCATCTATTCTTTTGATCTTTTTGGAAAGGTTGACCTGCTGATCAAATCACTCGGCATTAATGACCATTATCAATCGATGAGCCGGGGTGTCCTTGATACCAGGGATATGATTTATTTCCTTGGCATCATTTCATTTTTTATCCTGTTATCAAAATATTCCATCGAACGGAGGAAATGGTAGATGATGGTGATGAAAAAGAATAAGCAACGGAATATGAAGCGGAACAGCCTGATACAATTGCTGTTGGGTGTCGTTATCATTATTCTTGCCAATATCATTGGTTCTTTTATATTTACCCGGTTTGACCTGACGTCAGAAAAGCGCTTTTCACTTTCACCGGCAACAAAGGAACTGTTAAAGAAGATAGATGATATAGTCTATTTTAGAGTATACCTGGAAGGGGATTTTCCGGCCGGATTCAAGCGGCTTCGGAATTCCACCAAGGAGATGCTCGATGAATTCAGGGCTTATAACAAGAATATCCAGTACGAGTTTGTCAATCCTTCGCAAAGTGATGACCAGAAAGAAAGAAACGATACTTACCAGTTACTGACGGAAAAAGGGCTACAACCCACTGACCTGCAAGTTAGTACCAAAGGAGGGCGGGAGCAACAGGTTATTTTCCCCGGCGCAATTGCAAATTATAAATCCAATGAACTGGCAGTTGAGTTGTTAAATTCACAAATTGGTGTCAGTCCTGAGGAGGTGCTGAATAATTCCATCCAGGCCCTCGAATTCAGGCTTGCCAGCGCAATCCGCGATCTGACGGTGGTCATGAAACCCCGCGTGGCCTTCATCAGGGGGCATGGTGAGCTGGAAAACCGCGACATTTATGATATCGGGCAGGCCTTGTCCAAACAATACACCGTAAGCGTAGTTGCCATAGGTGGCCAGATTGGCAGCCTGACCACCCGTGACAGCGTTTCTGCAGATAAAACCCGCATCATTAACAAGTATGATGCAATAATAATTGCCAAACCTGATTCAGCTTTTTTGGAAAAGGATAAATTCATTATCGATCAGTTCATCATGCGGGAAGGTAAAGTTTTATGGCTTATCGATCCTGTTTTTGCTACCATGGACAGCCTGAAAAACACTACCACCACACTTGGACTGTCCATAGACCTTAACCTTGACGATATGTTGTTCAGATACGGAGTCAGGATAAATCAAAACCTGGTGATGGACCTGAATGCCCTGCCTATTCCTTTGAGGACGGGTCAGGTAGGCAATCAGCCCAAGATCGACTTCTTTCCCTGGTTATATTTCCCTGTGATTACACCAACGGAAAATCATCCCATCGTCAATAACCTTAATGCCGTTAAAACCGAATTTGTCAGCAGCATGGATACCATCCGGGTGCCGGGTATTAAAAAAACCATTTTGTTGAAGACTTCACCTTATTCAAGAACCGTTAATGCACCTGCGCTGATTACGCTTGAGATCCTGGAGAAAGAACCTGACGAACGGGCTTATACCGGTCCGCCACAGATAGTAGCGGTATTGCTGGAGGGTGAATTCAAATCGAATTTTGAGAACAGGATACCGCCTGAAATTCTGAACAGCAAGGAAATCGGCTTCATTCCACTCAGCAAACCAACCCGTATGATAGTAGTATCTGACGGCGATGTGATCAGAAACCAGCTCCACTATTCGAAAGGTTATCCTTTGCCGCTGGGTTATGACCAGTTTACCGGGGAGACTTTCGGAAATAAGGATTTTATCCTGAATTCACTTGATTATCTGATGGATGAATCAGGGCTGATCTCTATCCGTTCGCGTGAGCTGAAACTCCGTCTTTTGGACATGACCAGGGTAAATAATAACAAGTTTATCTGGCAGGCATTTAATATCTTTTTCCCTGTTTTACTCGTTCTTATTTTCGGTCTTGTCCGGAATTACCTGAGAAAGAGGAAATATGCTTCGGGAAAATAGGGCATTACTCCGACTTTAAATATTAAAAATGATGAGAAAAAACCGGGTCACTTTAATTATAACCCTGATTCTTTTATTGGCCGCTATTATTTTGGTCATTACGAATTCCTACACTACCCTGAAGAAGGATGTGAGCGATTTTTCGATTGAAGACACTACGATTGTCACCAAGATTTTTATAGCCGATAAGAACAACAATGAAGTCACCCTGACGCGCTCGGTGGACGGATCCTGGATGGTTGACGGGAAATACCCGGCACAGCACGTTAAGATCAGCTCGTTCCTTAAAACGCTGATGGACCTGGAGGTCCGGTCGCCGGTACCATTGGCAGCCAGGAACAATGTGATTACCAGGATGGCTGCTATTGCAAAAAAAATTGAAATCTACCAGGTTTCACCCCGGATCAATCTTTTTAATAAAATCAGGCTATTCCCTCATGAAAAGCTCACCAAGACCTATTACGTCGGTGATGTCACCCAGGATAACCAGGGTACCTTTATGTTGATGGAAGGATCGGAAGAGCCTTACATTGTACATATTCCGGGATTCAGGGGGTTTGTCGCCACGCGGTACTCAGCCGCTAAGTCAGACTGGCGTGATTACACCGTTTTTAAAACACGCGTTAATGAGATTCTATCAGTAAAAGTCGAATTCCCTTTACAACCCGGGCAATCATACCAGTTTGATCTTCCGGATAACCAGCATGTAGAGCTTCGATCGTTGCTAAGCAACCAGGTCATGGAAAACTACGATACGATCAGGGTGCTGAGTTTTTTAACCTCTTTTGCAGACGTTCGTTTTGAATCCTTGCTGGAGCAACTTATTAAAAAAGAGTTTATAGATTCAGTGAAAACAAGCACCCCGAAAACAATAATAACCCTGACGGACCGAAGCGGGAAAATCAATGAAGTGAAGATTTTCAAGAAAAAAGGATTCGCGGCACTTTACATGGAAGACGGTATGACAATGGAACCCGCGGATCTTGACCGGGCTTATGCTTTAGTCAATAATGGTGAAGATTTCGTTTTAATCCAGTATTATGTTTTTGACAAAGTAACGAGGAACCTGGATTATTTAATGGGGAAGGAATAAAAAAAGAGGCCGACTTTTCAGCAGGCCCCTTTTTATGGTTTGGTAAGTTATCTTTTAAACTACTCCGTGAGCAAGCATTGCATCGGCGACTTTCACAAAACCACCGATATTAGCACCCTTCACATAGTCTATATAACCGTCATTTCCCTTGCCCCATTTCACGCAATTAGCATGGATATTGATCATGATGGTATGCAGGCGGGAATCCACCTCTTCACGTGACCATGACAGGCGCATGGAATTCTGGCTCATTTCGAGGCCTGAAGTTGCAACACCGCCAGCATTGGCAGCTTTGCCAGGGGCGAAAAGTATACGGGCTTTCTGGAAAACTTCAACGGCTTCCGGTGTGGAAGGCATGTTGGCACCTTCTGAAACAACGAAGCAACCATTTTTGACAAGCGTTTTGGCGTCGTTTCCATCAACTTCATTCTGGGTAGCGCAAGGAAGTGCAACATCGCATTTGATCATCCACGGGCGTTTGCCTTCATGATAAGCACAACCGTATTTCTGCGCATATTCCTGGATACGTCCGCGTTTGACATTCTTCAGGTGCATCATGAACTGCAGTTTCTCAGGGGTAATGCCATCCGGGTCATGAATGAAACCGTTGGAATCAGATAGTGTAACGACCTTTGCTCCGAGCATGGTTGCTTTTTCGGTAGCATACTGGGCCACGTTACCTGATCCGGAGATCGTACAGATCTTTCCTTTCATGGAATCACCGCGGGTCTTCAGCATTTCTTCAGCAAAATAAACATTACCGTAACCGGTAGCTTCCGGACGGATAAGGCTACCGCCCCATTCCAGGCCTTTTCCGGTCAATACGCCTGTGAATTCATTTCTCAGTCTTTTATATTGGCCGAAAAGGAAGCCAATCTCACGACCACCAACGCCGATATCGCCTGCCGGCACATCTGTGTCAGGCCCGATATGACGCTGCAGTTCAGTCATAAAACTCTGGCAGAAACGCATCACTTCCATGTCTGATTTGCCTTTCGGATCGAAATCAGAGCCACCTTTTCCTCCGCCCATCGGCAAAGTAGTGAGACTGTTTTTAAGTACCTGTTCAAAGGCAAGGAATTTCAGGATACCCAGGTTCACAGTCGGGTGTAACCTAAGACCACCTTTGTAAGGACCAATCGCACTGTTCATTTCAATGCGGTAACCTTTGTTGATCTGGATTTCGCCTTTATCATCAACCCACGGCACACGGAAAAGGATCGTTCTTTCCGGTTCGGCCATTCTTTCAAGAATCTTGGCGACTTTGTACTTGGGATTTTCTTCTATAAAGGGGACCACTGATTCGGCCACTTCCCTCACAGCCTGATGGAACTCTTTTTCACCCGGATTTTTGGCAATGATCTTTGCCATAAACTCATTGACCAGGTTTTCATAGTTATTTGCCATAATTGTTATATGTATTTGGTTGTTAATGAATTTTCTAAAAAGCGGAGCAATATTAGTGAAAAATATTTTGTTACTGTGAAAAGATTAACAAAAATTAAGAGGATAAGGGCAATTTAGATTTAGTTTAATTAGGTTAGTGGTTAGTGGTTAGTGGTTAGTGGTTAATGGTTAGTGGTTAATGGTTAATGGTTAATGGTTACCACTGAATCAGCCGAACGGACTAATTGCTTACCAATAGTATCTTTTGAGAAATGATCCCATTTCATAACTATCCCCCATACATTTTCTCCAATCCCGATGGAGAGATTATAAATCTCCAAATTGTCAATTGTCATAATATTATGTTTTACTATGTTAATCCGAATTCTTGCAAAATATACCCGGTGGTTTCAATTTTTTTCACACCATTAACCACTAACCACTAACCACTAACTATTTATATTAATTTTAAAGTCTCAAAAATCACTCTGGCTTTATGAAAGAAAACTCCGGAACAAACGGCAATAACTACCAGCAGCTCAAGGCAGAAAACATCGAACGGTTGAAAGAGCTGGCAGCCATTAACCGTACTACTCAAATTATCAAGGAAGCCAAGTCCGTCGAAGAAACGCTCCGCCAGATCTGTACGATCATACCGCCTGCCTGGCAATACCCGCAGTTCACGGCAGCACGTATTATGTTCGAGGGCAAGGAATATGCCAGTATGGAGTTTAAGTCGACTAAATGGGTCCAGCGCCAGAAGTTTGAAACCATCGATAACAAGGTTGGCTACATTGAAGTTTATTACCTGCGTAAATTCCCTGACCTGGATGAAGGCCCTTTCCTGCTGGAAGAACGGCACCTGATCGAGAACCTGGCCAATATGATCACGGGATATATCAACAGCCTCCTGGCGAAAACCGTTATAAAACCCAGGACTCCCGGGGCAGGAGCCGTAACAGGGGAAGTCCCTCAGCCGGTCATTACCAGCCGGCAGTTGCTGCAACGATTTATCAATAAAACTAACCAGGACAGGGATATTTATCATGACCTGATGCCGTTCAAAGTGAAGGAGATCCTGCTTGTCGCCAATTTATACGACGCCTACAGCATTGAAAAGGAGGGACGATTTTCGGAACATGTGCTGGGGGAATACCATACGATGAATTTAACTTCGATCCCAAGGATTACGGGCGTATCGAACATTGATGAGGCTATGGAACTTTTACGCACCAGGCATTTTGACCTGATCATCATGATGATGGGAGCGGATAAGCAAACCCCCTTCGGCCTGAGCTGCGAAGTAAAACGGATTTATCCCTATATCCCTGTCTTTCTCCTGCTGAACAACAATGCCGACATTGCCCTGATCTCCGAGGAGAAAAACGCCCTGCAACATATCGATAAAGTTTTTATCTGGAATGGCGAATCTTCGGTGTTTTTTGCTATGATCAAGCATGTCGAGGATAAGATCAATGTGGAGAATGATACTGAATACGGCATGGTAAGGGTGATTTTACTGGTTGAAGATTCGGCAAAATATTATTCCCGCTATCTTCCAATGCTGTATCAAATTGTGCTGGAACAAACCAAGCGGATCATTGATGATGTCAGCACGGATGAGCTTTATAAGATTTTAAGGCTGCGGGCAAGGCCAAAGATCCTTATGGCTTCCACTTATGAAGAGGCGGTTGCGGTTATGGAAAAATTCCGGGATTATCTGCTCTGCCTGATCACCGATGTTAAATTTCAACGGGACGGTAAACCGGATGAGCACGCTGGATTAGACCTGGTTGAATTTGTGCGGAAGTCGCATAAAGACCTTCCGATCATCATTCAATCATCCGATGAAGAAAACGCCAAACTGGCCTACCAGTTGCAGTGTACCTTTATCAACAAAAACTCAGAGACCTTAAGTCAGGATTTCAGGAGTTTCATTACACACTTCCTGGGTTTTGGCAATTTTGTTTACCGGAACGAGGAGGGAGCTAAAATTGCCGAGGCGCGTTCACTCAAAGAATTTGAAAAACTGCTGAGAACTATTCCTGACGAGTCATTGCTATATCATGCCCGCAGGGACCATTTCTCGCTCTGGCTGATGGCCAGGGGTGAGATACTGGCTGCCAAGATACTCAACCCGCACAAGGTCACCGATTTCGAAAATGCTGTCACTATCCGCGAATACCTCATCGATGTTATCGGAAGGTTTCGCAATGAGCAGAACCAGGGTAAGATCATTCCTTTTGAAGAGTCGGCCCTCACAGATGAATCCAACATTGTCAGCCTGATGGATGGTTATTTGGGGGGAAAAGGACGGGGCCTTGCATTTGTCAATACACTCATTTACAATTTCGATTTTTCCCAGCAAATTCCGAATATTAAAATCCTTGCTCCTAAAACCTCAGTCATCGGAACCGAGGAATTCGAATATTTCATGGACCGCAACCACCTGAGGGATTTTGTAGCCATTACCACAGACTATGAAGTGATCAAAAAGCGCTTTATGGATTCAAAGCTGACCGATACGCTGGTTAAGCGGATGAAAATCCTACTGACGAAAATCACCAAACCAATTGCTGTCCGATCTTCAGGCTTGTTCGAGGATTCACTGATGCAGCCCTTCGCCGGCATTTTTGAGACGTACCTTCTGCCCAACTGCCATCCTGATATCAACGTACGCCTGAAGCAGGCGCTTGATGCCATCAAGCTTGTTTTCGCGTCAATTTATTCACCGGCGGCCCGTGGCTATATCGAGGCGGTTCACTACAAGATCGAGGAAGAAAAAATGGCCGTAGTGATCCAGGAAGTTGCCGGCAGGCAGTACGGGAATTATTTTTACCCGCATATCAGCGGTGTAGCCCAATCCTATAATTTTTATCCTTACGCGCACATGCAACCGGAAGAAGGTTTTGCGGTAATGGCCGTGGGGTTGGGAAAGACTGTTGTTGACGGGGAGAAAGCCTACCGTTTTTCACCTAAGTATCCTTCTACCGAGATCAGTACACCTAAAGATCAGTCGCAGAATACACAGGTTGAATTTTACGCGGTGGACCTGAATAAACAGGATATTAACCTGTTGGAAGGGGATACGGCCGGCTTAGCCAAGCTCGATGTTTACGAAGCGGAAATGCACGGAAACCTGAAACATTGCGCTTCGGTCTATGATGCCGATAACCTGGCTATCATTCCCGGGATCACCCATCCTGGACCGCGTATCATCAATTTTGCCAACATCCTCAAGTACAATTATATTCCACTGGCGCAGGCCATCGAAGTAGTGCTGGATGTGGTCAAAGAGGCTATGGGCTCGCCTGTCGAGATTGAATTTGCCGTTGACCTGACCAAGGACAAACAGAACCGGGCATCATTTTACCTGCTGCAAATCAAGCCGCTGATCGGCAGTGCAACGGATTATAATATTAACATCGACAAGATACCGAAAGATAAGATCCTCCTCTATGCCGAAAAGAGCATGGGTAATGGCATCATCGAGAATATCAATGATGTCATATTTGTCGACATCGATGTATTCGATAAAGGCGAAACGGTTCAGATGACTTATGAGATCGAGAAGCTGAACAAAATGTTTGCCGCTGAGAACAAGAAATATTTACTGATTGGTCCCGGCCGCTGGGGCACACGCGACCAATGGATCGGAATACCGGTGAACTGGGCCCAGATTTCGCGTGCCCGTGTAATTATCGAAACCAGCCTCGAGGGCTATCCGCTGGATGCCTCCTCGGGATCTCATTTCTTCCATAATGTCGTATCGATGAACGTGGGTTATTTCAGTATACAGCCCGAGATGTCGAAGAGTTTTATCCGGTGGGATATACTGAAAAAACAAAAGGTGGTGAACCAGACGAAATATTTCCGCCATATCCGTTTCGACGAGCCGCTAACCGTCAGCATGGACGGCAAGAAACGGATCTCTGTGGTGACGTGGGGAGATTAAGATTGGGCGATTGGGCGATTGGGCGATTGGGCGATTTTCGATTTTCGATTGCGTGATAAATTAATCTGTGTAAATCCGTCGCATCCGTGTCATCCGTGTGCTATTTTTAGTTTCAATTAGTATTTAATGAATTTTGAAGAAAAAGCCCCTTTATTTGACTTTATCCTGACTAAATAAAAACCCGGTTTTAAACCGCTGATATTTACCGTAAACTGCTGACTTGATGTAGTTCCGCCTGATGCCGCAACATCTCCTAAAACATTACAAATAATATATTCTGTCCCTGAGGGAATTATCCCGGGTACCTGGATTGTAATGTCAGTACTGGCAGGATTAGGGAAAACTTTAAGCAAGCCTGGCGGCACTTTCTTTTCATTGACGCCAAGGGAAGCATTGGGCACGATGATTTCACCATTGTTCACCCTGCTTCTTAGCGAATCAATATTCTTCATTAACTGGACCAGGGATGATACCGGTCCATCCCAGCCGTTGGCTGCGCAATACGCCAGCTCGATTTCCTGTACCTGGCCGGGTGCGAAGGTGAATGGGCCCATCGCACCTGTTCCTCTTCTGTCGCCTGGTTGATTTTGTTCGGCGCTGTCGGTCCAGTAAAATCCATCCTGGTTATATGGAGGATTAGGTGGAACGCAATAAGTACCCCAATTGAAAGGGTCTGAATCCCCCGGGAACATAAATCTGCATTCCGGCCCGGCTGCGGTGGGAAAGTGTCCGGTTCCACCAAACTGGAGCTTGCTGTTGTCAGCAAAAATACTTTTCAAGCAGTTATATTGTTCAGGTGCTATAACCGGGTCTCCATTCAGGTTTGGAGGGGGCATAAAACCGGTCAGGCCGAGCCTTTCATCATCTGTAAATCCATTCCCGAAATTCAACCCGTTGACACTGAAATCACAGCCTCCTGATGGGTTATCTGTTCCGTCTGCATCCATGAACGGACCTGCAAGCACAGTTACAGATTGCGCCGGTGGAAAATCACCGTAACCCGGGTTGGGATTATCATAGCTTGTTATATCATAATCAAAATCCGTCCCGTTATAGCCATAATAAGATGCTCTTGTTACTTCTGAACCAACGTAATCGTCCCATGGATATCCGATATCGAAATCCGTAAATATGCCAATATAAGTTTCCCCGTAGATTTCATCTGACCTGTTGATCAAATCATAATGAACAAAAACTGTATTATAAAGCGCACTATCAGCGGGTTCATCAAAACCATATACCATTCCGTGAATTTCAACCCTGAGTTTTCCCCCTTTGGATTCGGTATGAATTTTATCATCGTTCATCATGAAGAATATTGTCGCATCACCACGGATCAGGGGATAGTCACCCACCAGGGGATTATAATTCCCATCAAGGTTGAAATCAAAATAAGGCGCCAATTGAGCGGCTTGTCCTGACAATACATCTCCATTTCCCGGCCAGGAAGAAATGTCCTCAATAGGTTGGTAACCCTCTTTCCACCAGTTATTGCGGTGATAATCGATATCAGTCTTATTCAGCTTCCATAATTTCCAGAATTTGAAGGCATAAATTGAATCATAAAGATCCGCAACCGGGCCGGGTTGAAAATCTACTCCCATCTGCCTGTAACGCTCCCCTGCAAAATGAAGGCTGTCCTGATCAGAAAGTCCACCGATCCATATAAGACTGTTGAAAATTGTATTTGTTTCTTCTCCCGCAGGGTATTTGAAATGGGGGTGAAAATCACCGTGTAATCCTTCCCCTGGTAACTGTCCGATATTGGCAAAAAGCATCCCATCGGCATTTACACCTGCATTGATGTTGTTTACAACCAATGAATCGTAATAGTGATGATCGGTTACATGGATATAAATCTTTCCTTTTGCCCTCAAATCCTCATTGTGCCGGTCCTGAATGATGTATTCGATAGAATCCGTATTTGCCACATTCGTAAATGCCTGGTAAGTTATCAGGCTGTCTGATATTATTTCAGCATTGCCTTTTAATGTGTGTTTCACAGATATAATTCGCAAAGTATCGGCGGTATTCCCGATATCATTATTTAGTGGCGAAATGATAACAGGAAAAAACGAACGGGCTGAAACATTATCCTTTACTGCTACGGGTAGAATAGGATTTATTGAAAGGTCAATATAAACGGGTGTCCATTCAGAATAATAATTGCTGTTATTAGATTGCCTGACCCGATAAAACAGCGAATCATGAGCAGACGCAAGGGGATCGGAAGTATAGATGATCTGGTTCCCTGAAATATTGCATGTACCTTCTGATTCAATATCCCAGATTTCAAGTGGGTCACCGTTTATATCATAATCATTTGCAAGAACATCAATTGTAATTGGCGAAAAAGCCATGCCGGCTGCATGATCAGTTACCCCAACCGGGCAATCGGGATTTTTGGACACTTCGACACTCACATTTGCATGTTTTGAATAAATATATGGATTGGCTGTCTGGTAAACCCTGTACTGGAAAACACTGGTGCCTTTGAACGATACATCGGGTGTGAAAACCAAATTATTCCCGGCCTGCACAACGTCTCCTTCCGTAGTTTGCGAGTAATCCAGGATTTCAAAAGGATCTCCCTGCAAGTCATAATCGTTCTCCATGATCGGAATTGAGACACTGATCCCCCCGGTCGTAAAAGCTGTATCCGGCACCAGGATTGGTATATCAGGATTAGGGAGGATTTTAATGTAAACTTCTGTCTGGTTTGATATATACGATTCCGCACTGTTTCTTTCCCTGGCTGTATATGTGAAATCCGCCTCCATGTAGGAAGTGAACCTGGGAATAACGGTCACAGACAACGAGTCTTCACTTATGGTTACATCGCAATGGGATTCGGAATAAACTTCATAGATTTCCAGTTCATAATCATTGGGGTCTGTATCATTAGCCAGTAAATCCAGCTGTACCGGAACGAGCTCAAGCAATTCAAACGTGTCGGGATTTGCAACCGGAACATCCGGGTTTGGCAAGACATAAATCTGAACCCACGCTGATGAAGAAGAAACCATGGGAGGTGTTCCATTATCTATGATCCAATAGCGAAAATGAGTATCTTCTGTAAAATTTTTCGACTTAAACCGAATTTTCCCGTTAACTGTATCAGCAACACCAAAAAGAGGACTAGTCCAGTGATCAATTGATATTCCATCCCCATCGGGATCATAATCATTCGCCAAAACATCGATGATGAACGGAACCTGGGAAATTACCTCAACTGTATCATCAACAGCGACAGGCGGATTATTCTGTGAGAAAGAAAGAGTAAAAAGAAAACAACCCAGAGAAGTGAGTAGGCCTTTTTTCATAGCATTTTGGTTAATGAGCTAAGATACATGATATTTGGATAAATTAGATACTAATTCAGTTAAAGGCTTGATCGACAAAGTTTAAGGTATGGGAGCAATCTGAAAGGTTTAATTTCTCACAGTTCCACAAAGTAGCGACACAGAGGCCACGGATAAAAATCTGAAATTTAATTCTTTGGGATCTCTGTGATTTCCTTCTGTGGCCTCTGTGTGAAACAATTTCATTCTTTTTAACTACTTCAATTATTTTCTCATTATAAAATTATTTATCATTGTGGGAGTTATTAATGAATTAATCTTCTCATTGCATGTACGAACTCATGTCACTCCGTCTGAAATGCCCATTATGCGGGCATTCACTCATGGACCAGGAACAGCTTATCGACAATGTGCCCGGTATCCATCTGAATATCGAATGTCGCGGACAAAAAGGCGACATCTGGCTTAGTTCCATTTATGGGAGCTATAACTACAAGTCCACCATCGATCTGCCCAGGAACGAGATCGCTGTTTTCCACTGCCCGGAATGTCATGAGCAGATCACCTCAAAGACTGAATGCATGACCTGCGGTGCAGAGATGGCCCCGTTCTACCTCGATATGGGCGGAAAGGTGAGCATCTGCTCCCGAAGCGGCTGTAAAAACCACTTTGTCGAGTTTGAAGACCTGTCGATCGCATTGCGGAAATTTTACCAGGAATACGGCTATAATGGACAACATACACAGCAACCCCGTGAAGTACGGCCTCCTGATCCGGAGCAAATCAAGAGAGACGAAGCTAAAGAGATCATCGAAACTGGAACTTTCCTGCACACCTATTGCCCTTATTGCCGGAAAAGCCTGATAGATGGGGATATGTTGAAACTCAAGATCCGCAACGGCGAAGAAGGCACCCTCATTCTGAGTCCATACCTGAATGTTTTCTCTTCAAAATCAACGGTATTTCTTCCTGAAGATAGGGTAGTCGGCGATTTGAGCTGCCCGCATTGCGACCATAGCCTGATCCTTCATGATAAAACCTGCGATAAATGCGGATCGCCGGTAGCAAAGATATCCGTGGGCGCCAGGACCAAACTGATCGACTTTTTTATCTGTACGAAAAAAGGATGCAAATGGCATGGCCTCAGTGAAAACGACCTCTATGAGATCAGGCTGGAGAATAGCTTGGAATGGTGATGCCCCGCCTCTGGCGGAGAAGTTTAAGGTTTAAGTTGGGGACTATTTATATTTGAAACTTGAAACTAGAAACTGGAAACTTTGAGTTTTTAATTTTTAATTTTTAATTCTAAGGAATGTTTCAAATAGTACGTAAGCAAGAAATGGCCAAGGGGACGATCATCCGGTTCGACCTGAACGCCCCGAAAATTGCCGCCAAGGTCAAAGCCGGGCAGTTCGTGATCGTCCGGGTGAATGAAACCGGTGAGCGGATACCCCTCACGGTTGCAGATAAAGATGAATTTGCCGGGACTATTACCATTATTTTTCAGGTGGTTGGGAAAACCACTGCTCTTATGCGCTCCCTCAAAGAAGGAGACATGATCAGGGATGTCGTCGGTCCTTTAGGCAGACCGGCTGAAGTCGAGAACATCGGCACGGTCGTCATGATCGGCGGTGGAACGGGCGTGGCCATCCTTCATCATGTCACCAAAGCTTTCAAAGAGGCCGGAAACTATGTGATCAGCATCATGGGCGCCCGCGACAAGGAGCTGATCATCCTGGAACGTGAAATGGCCCAGATCAGCGATGAGCTTGTGATCACCACAGATGACGGAAGCTATGGCGAACGCGGCTTTGTGACTGATCCGCTGAAAAAATACCTCGGTGAGCGTTACGACATCAAGATGGTCTATGCCATCGGGCCTATCATCATGATGAAGAATATCGTGAAGCTCACTAAACAATATAATGTCAAGACGATGGTCAGCCTGAACCCTGTCATGATCGACGGAACAGGCATGTGTGGCGGATGCCGCGTTAAGGTTAACGACGAGACCATGTTCTGCTGTGTCGACGGCCCCGATTTCGATGGTTTCCAGGTTGATTTCGACGAACTGATCAACCGCAATTCATTGTATCTTAAAGAAGAGAAGGATTCGCTTTTGTTCTCGATACGATAGAGCTTGTTGAACCTCTACGAGGTAACTTGATTTATGGGATGTCTGTAATTCTACAATAATTAATCGCCTACGGTGAATTCCTCGTAGCAGATAAAGCAATTTCTACTTACGTGAATATCTGCTCATAATCCAAATTAAAGTACTGTAAAAAACCTCCTCCGTGGTTCTCTGTAAACTCTGTGGACATCTGTGTAACAACTTATTATAAGTTTCACAGAGTTCCGCTAAGGAGACACAGAGTTTCACGGAGTGATTTTAACAGAACACATGCATTTCATTCACATAATAATTTCTAAAATCGATTAAAAATTTGTTCAAAAAGTATGTTACCAAAGATTATATTTATTGATTAATTATATAGGTGTCAGGAAATTATTCAGACTTTTACATAAATGAACCAACATTAATTGTAAAAAAATGCAAAATTCTCTCTCTTCTACTATCCGGATTATCTCTATTCTATTTTTTTCACTCTGCCAGATTCAAATCTGCTACCCACAGGAATATTATGAGGAAATTACCTATCCTGACACGCTCGATATTGTTTCTATGTTACCTATTAATCATGACACAATAATTATTGGTATTTCTACAAACAACCCATATGCATATGGATGTATCTACAAGTCATTTGACGGTGGAAATACCTGGGAATTTGCAGGGTTAAATCAAACACATGTCTATTGTTTTTTAGAGGGAGTTGGAGATACAATCTATGCAGGCACAGGTTATGGTATTTTCACATCTGGTAATTATGGGGATAGTTGGGAGCTGATATTACCGATGACAGAAAATGTTGTTTCCATGGCCAGGTTACAACAAGGAAAACTTTTCGCGGGATTTGGGGGGGGATTATGCGTTCCCTCGATCATGGCATGACATGGGACACCTCTTTAACACTTAATCAAAATTCCGTTATCAATGCCATATTACCAGTTTCAGAAAATGAAATCTATGCAGCCGGAACTAGTTATACTTCTTTTGACGCGGGGGTTTTTGTGTCTCATAATTTAGGTGAATCCTGGGAATATATCGGATTATTAAGATATAATATTCAGGCCCTGGGTTACAACGCGGATCATGAATTGTTTGCCGGCTGTTATTATGATGGTTTGTTAAAGACTGCAGATTCGGGAATGACCTGGGAAACTGTATTTCCTCACAGAGATGTGCTTTCTATTGTTATTGACTTTGATGAAATGTACGTTGGGTGTGGAAAGCAAAGCTATCTTAACGGTGGTATTTTTTATTCCTCCGATAATGGCCTGACATGGGAAGATCATACCTATAATATAACAAATAAAGATGTGAAAAAGATTGTTTTAACTGAAGATCAATATTTTTATTCTTTATCAAGATTTAGTACAGCATACGGTCCTCCATTTTACAGATCCGCAGATCCTGTATTAACCCCTGAAAATAGCTTGCCACCGGATTTAAATATAAGTGTTTATCCCAATCCGGCATCAGATTTTTTAAATATTAGCATGTCTCCAGCATTGATAAAAAGTGGAAAATTGAAATTTTCGATATACGATCAAACAGGGCATATGGTAAAAAGTGATTCTACATTCATATCTCCTGACCCTCAAACATTAACTGCGGATATAACCAATCTTACTCCCGGAATATACTATCTCAAAATCATCATAGGTCAATCTAAGTATTTGCACAAGTTTATAGTTCTATAAAACCAATGAATCCTTAAAAACTACACCAGGAAAAATTTCATCAATTCATCCGAATCCCAGCACTGGAAATTTTACTATTGATTATAGTTTAGATAAAAAAGGCCTTGTTATTTTATCAATCTTATCACCCTCAGGTCAAACCCTGGCAGAAATCCAAAAAGGCGTAATGGAAAAAGGGGAATACCATGAAATGATCAGTGATCTGGATTTGCCCATAGGAATTTACTTTGTCGTCCTTTCTCTTGATGATGTAGTTTCAGATGCCAGGAAACTGATAATAGCAAAGTGAGGATAGAAAATTCCAAATCGCTATGCTTTCATGTTTTTATTGATAACTTTATCGCATAATTTTTCAAATTATGCTCGATCTCGATGTTAAGTATTTAAAGTTTAAGACTTATTTAAACACTTACTGCCCGCACTGCCAGAACAGCTTCAACGTAGATAAAAAGAGCCATAAGCAACTGGAATACAAGGCAGTTTATAAAGGTCAGACGATCGACTTGTTTCTCAGTCCTTACCTTGATGTTTTTGATGTAGAAGCATCAATCCCGCTGGAAAAAGGGGATATTCTCGAAGATTTGATCTGCCCTCAATGCCACACCAGCCTGATCAAGCAAGACATTCTATGTGGAGAGTGCGGTTCACCTGTTGCCCAGGTGACCATCTCGGCAGTCTCACGACTGATCCCGTTTTTCATTTGTACCAAATACGGTTGCGAGTGGCATGGCCTTACAAAAAAGGACGAGCGTCACATCAAGCTGAAGATACCGCGCCAGGTTATGCCGGAGCAGGACCAGACCCTCAGGGTGCATAATCACCAGGAAGTTCCGTATGGTTATACATCTGAGTTGGCCCTACTGGAAGCCGGCCGGTGCCTGCAATGCAAAAACCCGCAATGCGTTACCGGCTGCCCGGTGAATGTCGATATCCCTGCTTTCGTGGCTATGATTTCAGAAAGCCAGTTTGATGCTGCGGCAAAAAAGATCAAGGAGAGAAACGTATTCCCGGCCATATGTGGCAGGGTTTGCCCGCAGGAGAGCCAGTGTGAAGCCAAATGTATCATGGGTGTGAAAGACGATCCGGTTGCTATAGGCCGGCTCGAAAGATTCGTCGCAGATTTTGAGCGCAAAATGGACCTGATCAAAGTCCCGATTATTACAAAGAATGAGCATAAAAAAATTGCAGTGATCGGAAGCGGCCCGGGAGGCCTTACCGTTGCTGCCGACATGCGCCAGCTTGGCTACAGCGTTACGGTTTTTGAAGCCCTGCACGAACTCGGCGGTGTGTTGACTTATGGCATCCCTGAGTTCCGTCTTCCAAAAGCCATTGTCCAGTTTGAGATCGACTACCTGAAGCAGATGGGTGTCCGTTTCGAACTGAATCATGTTATAGGAAATATTTATACCATCGATGAATTGCTGGAGCATTTCGATGCGGTATTTATCGGTGTTGGCGCCGGACTGCCTGTTTTCATGGGCGTAAAAGGGGAAAGTCTTGGCAACGTGTTCTCAGCAAATGAATACCTCACCCGGATGAACCTGATGAAGGCTTACCGTTTCCCGGAATACGACACACCTATGCCCAAAGGGAACAAGGTGATCGTGGTTGGAGGCGGGAACGTGGCCATGGACTGTGCCAGGACGGCCCAACGGACCGGCGCCCAGGAGGTGACTATCGTTTACCGCCGCTCCCGGCATGAACTCCCCGCCAGGGCCGAAGAAGTGCACCATGCGGAAGAAGAGGGCATCAGTTTTAAGCTACTTACCAATCCTGTTAAATATATCGGCACCGATTCCAACAAGGTGAAAGCCATGGAATGCATCCGCATGAAGCTGGGAGATCCCGACCCATCCGGCAGAAGACGGCCGGTGCCCATCGAAGGCTCTAACTTTATCCAGGATTGCGACATGGTGATTGTGGCAGTCGGGAATGGCCCGAACCCCGTCATCTTCCAGACAACACCCGACCTGAAACGTAGCAAATGGGGATATATCGAGTACAACCCCGAGACCATGGAAACTTCTAAAGAATTTGTCTATGCCGGTGGTGACATCGTGACCGGTTCCGCTACCGTCATCCAGGCTATGGGCGCCGGCAGGACTGCTGCTAATGCAATGCATAAGAAGTTGTCGGCCATGGAGAAGAGGAAGTAGGCAGTTGGCAGTTCGCAGTTCGCAGTTGGACAGTTGGACAGTTGGACAGAAACAACCTAATGACCAATGACCAATGACTAATGACCAATGACTATTTAATGACTAAAAATAAGTGAGAGCAATCCAAAGAAATACCTTGAAATTGATTTGCTTTTCTTTGTTATCGTTGTACATTCTTTCACCTTTCACTATTTTAGCCGGCAAACAGTCACAAACAGACAGTCTTCAGGCTTTGTTGAGGGTCAGTGAGGGTTAATCAAAAATCAAAATTCTCAATGAATTGTCATACGTGCTTTCCACAACTGATCCCAAACGTGGGATAATGTTTGGGGAACAAGCTTATGACCTTGCCCTTCAAATAAATGATGAAAATTTGAAGGCTGAGGCGCTCGAATCCATCGGCCGGGGATATTTTTCCATAGGTGAATACCTGAAAGCCGCGCATTACCTGACATTAAGTTTACAGGATTATCAGAAACTGGAGAATAGGGAGAAGGTTGCCAAGACGTCCCAGAATATAGGTTTGGCATACTTGATGGCATCTGACTTTAAACAGGCACAAAATTATCTTTTACAAGCGGAAGCTCAGTTTGAAGAAGTCGGCGATCAGGAGCAGCTTGCTTACTGCCTGATAAATCTTGGACTTGTTTGCTACCAGAAGGGTGATTACGCTCCTGCTCTTGAATACTATGAAAAGGCCTCTGAAATCTATAAGGAAATTAATAATCCCGGAGAATATTCGGAATTGCTGAACCGGATAGGTATGACCTATTGGTCGCTCGGGATCAATGATAAAGCTTTGCAATACTTGCATGAATTCATACAGCTTCTGAGCCCAGACCGGACAAAAGCCCTCGCCATTGGTTATAATAATATTGGTGCCATTTACAGAGACCTTGACAATGACGAAAAAGCGCTAGAGTTTTACAGGAAAGCAGTGGTTTATTATGAGTTGGCAGGAGATAGTCTTGATTTGCCTTCCGCATTGACGAATATCGGCACTATTTATTCAAGCAGAGATATTCTCGATTCCGCCCTGTTTTATTATAAAAAGGCGCTGAAGATAAGTGATGCGATAGGGGACAGGCTGCAATCGGCGAAAACAAAACATAACATGGCCTTGATTTATAGCACGACAGGTCAATTAGATGAAGCAAAAAACCTGCTTTTGGAGTTTATGAATATCAGCCTGGAAATCGGATATAAAGAAGGCATTGCACATTCATTGCTTAGCCTGGGAAACTTTTATAAGGAACACGGGGATGTCGATGAAGCTTTAAAATGTTACCGGGATTGTATTTCAGTGGCTGACAGCATAAATTTATTACAGGTACTGATGAATGCTCACCTTGGTTTGTCGGAAATCCTTCAGAATCATAATCAAAATAAAGAAGCTTTATATCATTACCAAAAATACACCCAGGTAAAGGATACGATTTATAATGCCGAAAGAGCCAGGATAATCACCGAACTTGAAACTAAATATGAAACGGAGAAAAAGCAGCAGGAAAATGAACTGCTTGTAAAAGATAATGAACTGAAAGACCGCAGGATTAAGACGCTTTACATGGTCATAGGAGGCTTTTTGATCCTTATCATGGTAATCGTTCTGTTAATCATTCAATACAGAAAAACCTCCCTGGGTAAAAAATTGCTTGCAGAATCAGAAGCGGCCCGGCTGGCTGAAAAAGTAGATCATCAAAACCAGGAACTGGCATCCGGCGCACTGGCTCTTAGCCGCAACTTAAGCTTTATAAGCAAATTATTGACCGATTTAAAATCCCTGTCTTCTCATGTAGATAACCAAGGTATCCAAAACCTGATGGGCATCATCAGAAACATCCAACACCTGGATACTGACCCGGCCTGGAGTGAGTTTGAAATGCGCTTTCAACAGGTACATACACGTTTTTATAATAACCTGACAAAGAAATTCCCAACCCTCACAACAAATGAGATGAGGTTATGTGCACTGATTAAGCTGGGTATGAACACAAAGGAGATTTCCATGGTAACCTTCCAGAATATCCGTGCTATTGAAGCTGCACGGCTGAGATTAAGAAAAAAGTTCAGGCTGGATGGGGCTGAAGAACTAAGTTCTTTTCTTCAGAGATTTTAATTTTTTCAGGTAAAATCAAACATGTCGTAGAAATGTCGTAGTGGTTTATTTGACAAGCCCTATGTCATCTCCTTAACTTCGTATCCATTAAGATGATCCTGAGAGTTTTGACAGTAAGTATCTTATTTATAATCTTATTCTGAAGATGAAAAATAAAGTAGGACATAAAAAAATTGATCAGGCAGATGTCGAAGAGAAACTTGATGAATTGCTTAAGCAGATAAAAAGGAAAAAATCAGCCCTGAAAAAGATGTCGAGAATAATTCCTGGTTCCTCTAAGGATGAAAAAAGAAATAATGGCCAAATCTTTAACTATTAGTCCTAAACAAAATGAAAGAACTTAATCTTCTTTTTAAAAACATGAAGCTTAAATCCATCTTTCTGACATGTTTTATGATCATCGCCGGCCTGGCAACCGGGCAACTTACAGGTAATTCCAACTATATTCCTCAGATCAGCCTGACTGCGGTAAACGGTTTTGGGCCATATGTCCTGGGTACGCAGCAACAAAATAAATTTACAGCCTCAGATTTGCCGGCACAAACATCCAAAGTGATGTTCCGGTTTATCGATGCCGACAGTAACCAGGTGGGAAATGCCTACGTTAAAATGGATACGGCCGGCTCAATCAAACTGGTTGTCGGCAGATAAAGACAAATAAAAAAATGAATCATATGGAAAAATTAATGAAACTTTTACAGTGGAGTTTATTCTTGCTCCTCATTGGATTGATCATTTTTTTGATCCAAAAACCAATAAACAAAGAAAAAATCGTTGGTTCGGTTCAAGAAGGTAAGTTGACCGAAAGGTTATCCCGTGGTGAATTTGCCTTTTATAACGCTGAGTTTGAATTCAAAAAAACCCGAAACCCTGAATCTGACGCAATTCCTGCGAATATCCGGGCGCTGGAATTGGAATATGCTTCTTCCCTTCCGGAATCAGGTTCAGGAAACCGAAGCCAGAATTGGGAACATCGCGGGCCTTTTAATGTGGGAGGCCGGATGCTATGCCTGGCTTTTGATGTTGAAGATGAAAGTCATGTGTTTGCCGGAAGTGCTTCTGGTGGCATGTGGCAGTCGGCCGATGGCGGACAATCCTGGGCAAAAGCAACTCCCCCCGATGTGGAACAAAGCGCCACATGCATAGCCCAGGATACCCGCCCCGGTAAAACCAACATCTGGTATTATGGTACCGGAGAGCTGCTCAGTACGACAGACCGGAATGTGAGCACCAAGGTCCGTACTATCGGAATTGGTAATGGCATTTTTAAAACAACTGACAACGGAAACACCTGGGAGCCACTTCCCTATACGCTGGGAGGGAATCCCGGGACCCTGAGCGAAGTCTTCCAGGGAGTCTGGAGAATAGTGACCGACCCGGTCAGGGTAGATAAGGATATTGTCTATGCCGCCTGTTATGGCGCCATAATGCGGTCCGAAGACGGCGGAAATACCTGGGCTATTGCACTGGGCGATCTGGCTAATAAGTCGTTCTGCACTGATGTGGCCATTACTTCTGAAGGAATTTTATATGCTGCTTTAAGCTCCTATACCAGCTCAAACATGCGGCCCGGCAAAGCCGGATTCTGGAGGTCGGAAGACGGCCTGAACTGGACCAATATCACCCCGGACGATTTTCCTGTCGATACCAGGGTGATGAAAATAGCCCTTGCACCTTCCGACCAGAATGTGTTGTATCTGATGACAGAATACCCTTCTTCTGTCCTGGTTCCTTACAATGGAGTGTTCAATTCGGATAACACCTTCTGGAAATATACCGATGGGAGCAGTGGAAGGCAAGGCGCCTGGGAAAACCGGACAGAATTCATGTACGGGCATGGAAAAGGTGATTTTCTGAGCTATCCCAATGCATTGATCTCCTATGGCGGATATACATTCACGCTTGCAGTCAAACCGGATGATGAGAATGTCGTCATCATTGGAGGGATGAGCGCTTTCCGGTCGGACAACGGCTTTGCCGACAGTCTGCAGACCACCTGGATCGGTGGCGATCCGTATGATATGGATTCCCTTCACATGCTGCATCCCGACCAGCATGGCTTTACCTTCCTGCCTTCCAACCCGGAAGTCTTTTATGCGGCATGCGACGGAGGGATTTTGAGAACAGAGGATATTATGGCGGAAAATATTTATTGGAACAGGATGAACCAAAACCTGGTCAGTACGCAGTTCTATTCCGTATCGGTAGACCAGGCAGGTGAAGGAGATAACATTGTGCTGGGAGGACTTCAGGATAATTGCTGGTATTATTCCCCCACGGATGATCCAGGCGATTGGTGGTTCAGCGTGGATTTGTATTATGATGGATTCTCCTGTAAAGTGGCCGATTATCATGATTATGCCATTGTCGCAGCATATAGCGGTAATATCTGGACTACCCGGTTCGACGAAGGATTGCATACCAAAGACATTTACTACCAGACTCCGGATACTTTGCTTAGTTTTTATAATCCCATCATTGGATCGAACCCGATTTTCTCATTCTACTGCAATTTCATCCTCGACCCGAATAATAACGAGACATTTTATCTGCCCACCATCAACGGTATCTGGCGGAAAGACAACATGAAAGCAGCTTCTATGGATACTTCCCTCAGAAATGTCGGGTGGACCAATCTGTCTAATATCAACCTTAGTGAATCGGTCGAGATCAGTGCCCTGACCATTTCAAAAACTCCTGCCAACCGGCTATATTATGGTACGGACAACGGCCATGTTTACCGTCTGGATGGCGCCAATTCAGGTAATCCTACCCCCGTTGAAATCACTTCCCTTGATTTTCCGGTGAATGCCTATGTGGCTTGTATAGATGTCAACCAGGCAAATGCGGATAAGATCTTTGCCGTTTTTTCAAATTATGGGATAAAGAGTATTTTTTATTCTGATGACGGCGGGATGACCTGGTCGCATCAAGGAGGAAACCTGGAAGAAAATCCTGATGGGGCAGGAGCCGGACCTTCCGTCAGATGGGTGAAAACCCTTGACAACAGCGGGAATCAGGTTTATTATGCAGGAACAAGTGTAGGATTATTCAACACGACATGGCTGAATGGTGATTCAACCGTTTGGTCGAAAGAAGGTGCGCAAACCATTGGAAATGTGATGGTCGATATGATCGATGCACGGGAATCGGACGGTTTTGTGGCTATTGCCACTCATGGTAACGGAATATACAGTGTTTATTACGACCCGACCGCTGAAATCAAAGAAACCAGTGACCTGATTTCATCTGTCAGAAATTACCCCAATCCCTTCCGGGATAAAACCACCATAGAATATGTGCTTATGAAGGACGGTAATGTATACATTCAAGTTACAGATATTTCCGGAAAGAAAATCCTGACTGTTTTTAATGGCAAACAACAAGCCGGATTACATAAACTTGACCTTGAAGCCACCAACCTTACACCAGCGTTATATCTTCTTGAAATCCGGTCTGGAGATCAACAAATGGTTATGAAGATTTTAAAGGATATATTTTATTGAATTGCAGGCTGGAGAATATGTCGGGGTTCTCAAGATCCTGAAATGTAGATAATAGAATCCCTTGAACCTTGTCCGGCAAGAACAGTGAAGTATATCCAGCAGCTTCCGATAAGGAATGTTAATAGTAATTGCAGCAGAAATATTTTGGTTATCATTCAGCCTACTTTGTTATATTTGTCTAAAGATAACAAACCAAAGAACAACTATTTATTTCAACTGTATTTAATCATATTGCATATTGCAATGCGGGACATAATTACCCGTGTATCCTGGAAAATATGGCTGAATTCACCAAAGACGCCGAACAATCAGATGATATTACTATCTTAGCATTGTCTTACAAATAATAAAACCTGTTAAACGGATCCTTCTGATGATGCTGAAACATGAAATATCCATCCAAAATGATCTCCGTGAACTGGGACGTCTGACTGCTTTTTTAGAAGAAGCGGCAGCGGAATGGGGCTTCAGCAATGACCTGCTTTTCCACCTGAACCTGGTGGCCGAAGAGGTGGTTTCCAATATTATACTGTACGGTTTTAATAATAGCCTGGCTGAAGAGAATATACTGGTAGAACTATCATTCGGGCAGGGAGAATTGAAAATGCGTGTGACAGATCATGGCATAGAATTTAATCCGCTGAAAGTTCCCCCGCCTGATGATCTGGATAAACCGGTAAGCGAACGAAAGATTGGTGGGCTGGGTGTCTTTTTTGTACGTCAGTTGATGGACCAGGTCGAATATCACCGGATAGGTGACTGCAATGTTCTGATTCTCAATAAAAAGATTTTATAAAAAAACAGAAAATGGAATTAACTTTTGAAAAACACGGAAGTATAACGATCATCGGACTGAATGGCCGGTTGGATACTACGAATTACATTGAATTTGAAAATAAACTGCTTGAGGAGATATCACAGGGATCGTCAGTGCTGATTGAATGTACCCATCTTAATTACATCAGCAGTTCCGGTCTGAGGGTACTGCTCCTGGCACTGAAGAAAGCAGAAAAAACCAGCTCGAAACTGGCTTTGTGCTCTTTGCAGACCGGGATCATGGAAGTTTTCAGAATATCTGCATTCGATAGTATCTTTTCCATCTATCCGTATAAACAGGACGCTTTGGAAAAACTTCAGGATCAATCAAAGTAATTATTAATCCGGTTGAGAGGTCATTGACGAGTTCATCCGATAAAATCATGTAATAACTCAAATGGTTCATCTGGTACAATTTACTGATCCGAATTCAAGGGAGATGGAAAAAGCCCTTAGGGCAATCCCAAAATGTCCCGGAACTTGCATCTTTGTTGATATCGTCAGCTCAACAGCGGTAAAATACACCACCGATATTGTCCTATGGGGCAGAAGACTGAATAATACATTCAATTTTATCTCTTTGCTGAATGATTTTCCGGAGAATATTGTCAAAGGGATTGGTGATGAAATGATGCTTTATATCCCGGATGAAGTTTTAATTAAAAAGGATACGATCAATGATTACTATTCCCTTCTTGAGGAAATTTATTCTACGATCCTGAACCTTCAACGGTTCCCTCTTCAGGATATGTTCTATCATTGTAAACTATCAATACATTATTGCACAGACGTTTATAATGTGACGTTTCTGAAGGGATTCAATGATTACTATGGCCGGGATATAGACCTGACCGCGAGATTGATGGGAAAAACCCGTGCCGACCGTCTGGTATTCAGCGAAACATTTTACAGGAAAGTGGTCAGTGAACTATGCAAGAAAGGCATTTCGAAAGATCAGACTTGCCTGAACCATGTATCGGTCAAAATGGTGGAGGAGTTTAAAGGGATTCCAAAACCGGTGTCTTATCGCTTTATTGATGTTTGAAGTAAATATTGTCTATTGAGGATTCATTATATTATTTTTAAAGATGAATTCATTTGAAAAAATTGCTGATGAAATGCTTGAAAAAGCACAGATCGCGCAACCCTTGGGGCCGATTTTTGCCGTCATAAGGGAAAAATATCACCGCCTTTCCAAACATTTAATTTTCTTACATTTGAATTCCAAAACGCTAAACAATAATTAAGAAATCACTATTAAAAGGAAGGTTATTATGGACTCACAAAACGAAAACAAATTAGAATGTTGTCCCCCGTTTGAGCCTGCCCCATGGGACGATAAAATTATTACCTGGGAAAACAAAAAATTTATAAAAGACAAAGTTTGTACGCTGTTTTATATGCCTATGAATTTTGGGAAAGTCATGATAAGGCTCGACAAAACAGTTAAGGAAGCCGGTGCAACTATGCAGGACTATCTTTGCCTGTCAGATCATACTTCTAAATGGAATATGGATCTGTACCTGGCCGTTGATAAGGAAATACCTGGCGCTGAAAATGTAACGTTAAGTGGCAAGTTTTTCAGCAAAGTTTATGAAGGTTCTTATAATGAAACAGGGAAATGGTGTAAAGACTTTGAAACGCTAGCTAAATCAAAGGGGTTTCGCATAAAAAAGTTATTTATGTGGTACACAACCTGTCCGAAATGTGCGAAAAAGTATGGAAAGAATTATGTGGTGATCCTGGGTGAAGTCGGGTAGTTCGCAGTTCGCAGTTCCCAGTTCGCAGTTCGCAGTTCGCGATCCTCAGTCGTTTGTCCTGGAAACAACAGTTTGACAATATAACAGTTTAACAGTGAAAATTTCAATTGTAATAAACGGCACCAGGGGTGATGTTCAACCCATGCTTGCCCTGGCAATAGAGCTTATTAAAAGCGGACATGAAATAGTTTTTTGTGCACCACCCGAAAATGAAGAACTTGTAAAGCGATACAATTGTCCGTTTGTGCCATTCGGTCCGAATTATAAAGAACTGTTTAAACAAAATGCACAGATTAAAGGTGGTGCCACTGCTGCCCCTTCTCCGAAAGAAATGAAAAAAGAAACCGAAAACCAGATCAGTCTGCTTCCGGAAATAATGAAAGGTTCGGATCTGGTATTAGGTGTTGGATTTGTATTGGGTGTTCATACAGCTGCAGATATATTAAAAGTTCCTTACCGCTTTTTTGTTTTTTATCCGGTACTCCTGGGAACAAGCAAATATGACCCGTTCCTGAACCGGTTAATGTTTGGATTTGGCAGATTAATGACGAACCTGGTGATGAAAGGGTTTATCAATAAAAAGCGGATTGAAGTTGGATTACAACCAATCAAAGATGTCTGGGGAAATTGGATGGGCGACCATGTCATAGCTGCTTGCGACAGGGAGTTAAATGCTGTCCGCGAGGGTGTTTCATTTAATTTCACTCAAACCGGGTATATGCTTCTTAAATCACAAAGTGAGTTACCTGAAAATGTAGTAAAATTTTTAAATTCAGGAAAACCGCCTGTATTTATAGGGTTTGGAAGTAACCCGGTTTCACGTCCCGAAAAATTCAGCCGGGTATTCAGTGAAGTCTCGAAAGCTACAGGTCAACGCCTGGTAATTTCCAGGGGATGGGCTGATCTGCCGGAAGAAAACACTGAAGATATTTTATACGTTGACGAAGTGCCTTTTGAGTTGCTTTTTCCCCGCTTGGCCGCCATTGTTTATCATGGAGGAACAGGTACCATGGCAGCAGCGGCAAGGGCAGGGATTCCCCAGGCAGCTTTTCCCTACATGGCCGACCAGTTTGAGAATCGCAAGCAGATTGTAAAATTAGGATTAGGGCCCGATGCCTGTGATTTTAAGAAAATATCAGCAAAGGCTATTTCTTCTGCTATTAATGAATGTGTCACAAATGAGAATTATAAGAAAAAGGCACAGGAGATTTCGCAGAAACTTATAAACACAAACGGACTCGAACTGACTGTAAAACTTATTGAAGATGAATTGAAGAAATAAGTTCCCTCTTCTCCTTTTCCCCGCTTCCATGCCTCCAAGTCATTAGTCATTGGTCATTAGTATCTTGGAATTTTGAATTTTGAATTTGTTCTGAATTTGATGCTTTGGATTTCAAATTTGTTTGGTCCGCCAGCTGGCGGATAGTGCCTGGTATTTGGAACTTTTTCCTCCGACCGGGTATATTTTCTCAAAATCCCGATTAATAGAAAAAGTTCTCTCATCTCCACATTTTGCGACCTCAAATTTTTTCATATGAAGAGTTCAGTTATTAAGTCAGATTATCAGACGCTTATATACGATTTCAGGGGATTAAAGGTCATGCTGGATTTTGACCTGGCAGTATTGTATGGTGTCGAAACTAAAAGATTGAAAGAACAGGTAAAACGCAACCTGTCAAGGTTTCCAGAGGATTTTATGTTTGAATTATCCAAAGATGAATACGAAATCTTGAGGTCGCAATTTGCGACCTCAAGATGGGGTGGAATGAGATATTTACCAATGGCTTTTACAGAACAAGGCGTAGCAATGCTCTCATCCGTATTAAACTCCGAGAAAGCTATTCAGGTAAATATTGAAATTATTAGGGCTTTTGCCCAATATAGAGCATTATTGATTGAAAGTAAAGATTTTAGAAAGGAACTAAAAACTTTAGATGATAAAATAAATCAGATTTTCAGGTTTTTGCTTGAGAAAATAGATGCTTTGAGTCAGAAACCAATACAACACCCGAGACCGAAGATAGGATTTAAAATAAAGGATGATGATTAGCTTTCTTTTTCTTTTTTTCATATGTTTCGGGTTACGGGTTACGGGTTACGAGTTACGAGTTAAGGGATGATTCTTTAACTAATAACCTTACTAACTTAAACTTTGCCCTTTGCCCTTTGCCCTTTGAACTATTTTGGTGCTTCCCCGCTTCCCCGCTTCCATGCTGTAAGACCATAAGGCTGTAGGACTATAGGAGCATAGGGTTTGTAAACTTCCTCTCTTCATTATTTTTTTCAACCGACCGGGTATTTTTTTACAAATTCCGGATTAATATTAAAAACCTGGTATCATTAAACAGACAGTTCAATTAATGGATAATATCATGAAAAACAGGAAGATCGAAGTTAAAGGCAAAGAAGTTGCCTTACTGACCAGTCAATCGATGGATTATATTTCCCTTACAGACATTGCCAAACATAGAAATGAAACAGAAACATTCTCTATCATCAATAATTGGATGAGGAGCCGAAGTACGATTGAATTTATAGGTTTATGGGAAATAATTCATAACCCTGATTTTAAACCTATCGAATTCGAGAGGTTTAGAATAGAGGCTGGGAGTAATTATTTTGTGCTATCTCCTAAAAGATGGATTGAATCTACCAATGCGATTGGTATACTTTCTAAATCAGGTAGATATGGTGGCACATTTGCTCATAAAGACATTGCTTTCGAGTTTGCATCGTGGATAAGTTCTGAGTTCAAACTTTATCTTATCATTGAATTCCAGCGTCTAAAAGAAGATGAAAATAGCCGTCTTCAGCTCGAATGGAACCTTCAGCGCACAATTGCAAAGATCAATTATTCTATTCATACGGATGCAATCAAAGAAAACCTGATTCCTAATGAGCTGACTAGGCAGGAAATTAGTTTCATTTATGCTAGTGAAGCTGATCTTCTGAATATGGCATTGTTTGGAAGGACGGCTAAAAGATGGCAAAATGAGAATCCGGATAAAGAAGGAAATATCCGTGATGCCGCGACCATTGAGCAATTGGTTGTCCTTAGTAACCTGGAAAGTATCAATGCTGTTATGATCCATCAGGGTACAGAACAAAGCGTACGCCTTCAGCAGCTTAATCGGATAGCTATTATGCAAATGCGGTCACTGCTGCAAAGCAGAAGTGTCAAGAAGTTGAAGTAAACTTCAAAGCAGTTCGCAGCGGAGCCAAGCCTTTCGGCCAGACGACGTCCCGGCTTTGTGGAGTTCCCAGTTCCCAGTTCCCAGTTCGCGGTCGGCGGTCGCCGGTCAGCAGTTCCCCTATTCCCCTCTTCCCCTCTTCCCCGCTTCCATGCCTCCATGCTTTCAATTAATTTTTGGAATCTGGAATTTGGAATCTATTCCTTAAATCCCTGTTAAAATAGTAAATTTGTATAAAAAGGATATGGGACACGAAGCTATTAAACTGGAACTCATCGAATGGCTTGCCAGGCTTGAAGATGATGAAACCATTCAATACATGAAAGTGGTCAAGGATTCAAAACCTGCCGACCATTCCAGGTGCGAAGATCTTACGGAATACCAGAAGCGGGCCATTGAAAAAGGACTCAAAGATATAGATGAGGGTCGGGTTACTCCTCATGAAGATGTAAAGAAAAAATATGGACTTTAAGCTAATAAAAGAAAAAAATGACACAAAGTATTTACCAGGTCCAAATAATTTTAAAAGGGTCTAAACCAAAGATTTGGAGGAGATTATGGATCCCATCCGATTTGCTGTTGTCGGATTTTCATAAGATCATCCAAACGACTATGGGATGGACCGATTTGCATCTCCATCAATTCGAAAAAAACCGGAAATTTTATTCGGTAAAGCATCCGGACGATGACTTTTGGGATGATATGGATAATGTCGACTACAAAAAAGAAAAGATCCGGGTATCGGATTTATTAAAGACTGAAAAAGAAAGGATTACGTATGAGTATGATTTCGGTGATGGATGGGTACACGATATTATATTAGAGATGGTACTTCCTGCTGATCCTGAAATCAAAGTTCCTGTTTGCCTGGCTGGTGCAAGGAATTGTCCCCCGGAGGATTGCGGAGGTGTTTGGGGCTATGCTGAATTGTTGAAAATATTAAAGCAGCCAGATCATGCAGAATATAAAAATTTTCTGGATTGGCTGGGAGAAGATTTTGACCCTGAATATTTTAATATAGACGAGGTGAATAGACTTTTGGGTAAAAAGAAATACAAGTCCTGAGAGTCTTAGAATGAAAAATCCGGATTGGGAGCAACATTATTTTTCGTATTTTTGAATGACAATATTAGCTATGAAAACTAAAGATTATATTATAAGTACCATTCGAATCCATAAGAGTGCGCTCTGTGATCTGGGTATTAATAATGTTGGTTTATTTGGTTCGTACGTCAGGGAGGAGCAGTCCGAAAATAGTGATATAGATATTCTTATAGACTTTAATCCGGATAAGGAGAGTTTTGATAATTATATGGCTGTTTGCGATTACCTGGAAAGGATTTTTAAAAACGAAAAAGTTGAAATTGTCACCAAAAATGGATTAAGTCCATTTATAGGCCCAAAAATATTAGAGGAAGTCATTTATGTTTAAAGATCCGGTAGAATATTTAAAGCATATTCAGAGAGACCGGCTGATTCATGATTATATGGGAATTAATTATTCGATAGTATTGGACGTCGTAAAAAACAAAATTCCGGAATTATCAAAGCAGATTGCTGAGGTGATTGAAAAAGAGCAGAATAATACGGACAGCAAATAATTCTTAGTTACCCGCTTCCCGGCATTGCTCAATGTTCAGCGTTCAATGCTCACTCGTCCATGAAGTTCAACCTTTACGAGGTATTCAGATTGAGGGGGCGACGCGGATTTTACAATAATAAATCGCCTGCGGCGAATTCTGCGTAGCAGATAAAGTGTTGGTGTGCCGGGCATGTAGTAAATCTCAATGGTGCGGGGGTAAACGCCTCCAAGTCCAAAAAGAGCCGTAATGGCCGGAATCTTATAGCCGAAAGCAAGGGTGTCCCGGGCGACCGGGAATCCGAA
>Ga0265292_1000801_pt1 | contig 35273 bp, 28 predicted proteins | sample Munlanlewell296A_FD_189080 | JGI IMG/M metagenome (GOLD analysis project Ga0265292, IMG submission 189080) | Leachate microbial communities from a municipal landfill in Southern Ontario, Canada - Leachate well 296A | ecosystem: Engineered > Solid waste > Landfill > Unclassified | place: Canada... | reverse complement strand
TTGGCAATCCGGTCACCAATAGTGTAAGCAAAACCAAGCGCTCGAGCAGTATCACGCACTGAACCGCGAGCCATCATAGTGCCGAATGTTCCAATTTGGGCAACTTTGTCAGCGCCATATTTTTGTTTAACATATTCAACCATTTCATCACGCCGATCGTCAGCAAAGTCCATATCAATGTCAGGAGCTGAAGGCCTATCAGGATTTAAAAATCTTTCAAATGGAATTTCATATTCCAGGGGATTAATATTTGTAATATGTGCAGCGTAAGTGGCGAGAGAACCAGAAACTGAACCTCTGATGTTAGTCAAAATGCCGTGAGCGTGAGCATAATTCATCAGATCAGCCACTACCAAAAAGTAAGGAGAGTAACCTTTTGTTTTTATAACTCCTAGTTCGTATTCTAATCTGGTAATTACTTCCTCGCTTTTTGGCAAACCTCTTTTTTCAAGTCCATTATAAGCTAAATCATGCAATTCATCGTCATAACTTTTACCAGATTCTATTTTGATATCGGGGAATGCCCATTTACCAAGTTCTAAATCAAGATTACATAATGCTGAAATTTTCTGATTATTAAAAATGGCTTCAGGCATATCTTCAAACCTTCTAGTAATTTCATCGGTAGCGAGAAATGAGAAATCCTCTTCCTCGTCCCATGCCCCTCTTTCACCACTCTGGGGCGCACCCTGACCTACTGCCATTAAGGTATTTTTGGCTTCTTTGTCCTCCGGATTTATATAATATATGTCGTGAGAGGCAACAATACCAACTTCATTTTCTTTAGCAAATTTTGCTAAAATTTCCATATGCTCGTTATGTCCTTCTAATTCTGGGTGTTTAGTTATTTCAATATAAAAATCCTCACTATCTTCATTTTTAAAAATATCTTTGTATTTTTGAATTAGTTTTCTAGCCTGTTCAGCGTTTTTATTTCGGAGAGCAGTAGAAACATCACCACTCCAAGAACTTGAAATACATATCAATCCCTCACTATATTTTTCTAAAAGTTCAATGTCAATACGGGGTTTATAATAAAATCCTTCCAAATATGATGCTGTCACTAATTTTAAAAGATTTTTATAACCTGTTTGATTTTTACAAAGCAAGACTAATCGAAATCGATCTTTATCGACACCTGCTTGTTTATCAAAACGGGTTCGACTTGCCAAATATGCATCGACTCCAATGATTGGCTTGATGCCAGCCTTTTGACATTCTTTAAAAAATTCAATAGCGCCGTACATATTACCATTGTCGGTTAGAGCCAAAGCCTCCATCCCATCCTTTTTGGCCGCCTCAATAAGCTCTGGCAACTTTGGTAAAGCCTGAAGCAGGGAGTAGTGAGAGTGAGTGTGTAAATGGGTTAATTTCATATACTGATATTAGCATATTTTTATAACCCCCTTATCTTAAGGGGGAAATCAAACAAAAAATAGACTATACTGGTTTTATGAAATTAATCATAGGCATAGACGAAGTGGGGAGGGGGCCTCTAGCGGGGCCGGTGACAGTTGGAGCTTTTACGGCTGAAAAAAAGATGAAAAAGTGGTTGCTTAAAAATATTTTTGATAATAAACTGCGAGATTCTAAAAAACTTAGTCAAAAAAAGAGGGAAGAAATTTATAAGAAACTTTTGCTACTCAAAAAACAGGGCGAAGTTTTTTTTGCTGTCTTTTATGCTTCAAATAAAATGATTGATAAGAAAGGAATTTCTTTTTCGATTAAAAAAGGAATTACGTCATGCCTAAAAAAATTACAACACATCTCAAATTACACAGGGCTACCCTGTGTATATTTAGATGGGGGATTGAAAGCGCCAGCAGAATTTAAAAATCAAAAAACAATAATAAAAGGTGATGAAAAAGATGTATTTATTGCATGCGCTTCTATTGTCGCTAAGGTTTCAAGAGACCGTCTGATGTACCGTTTGGCCTCAAAATACCCCCACTACGCCCTCGAAATTCATAAGGGGTATGGTACAAAGCTCCACTATTCTCTCCTCAAAAAGCACGGCCTTTCTCCCCTCCACCGCAAATCCTTTTGCAAGAAAATATAATCTTATGTATATTTAATCTGGAGGCAAATTAAATGCCAAGCAAGAATAAACCACAAGGAAAGCGCGCCATCACAATACGGGCAGCAGAGAAACCCCTCAAAATTCGTGCGATGACCACAAAGGAAGCGGAAAAATTCCTGAAGAAAAGTCTTCCTGAGCTGAAAAAGGAGCTTGCTCGCCTGGAGAAGGCTAAGGAGATTTCTCCCGAAGTGTGGAATTTCCGTTTTGACTAGACACAGGTCGCTCGTTGCGGTAGCCATCTCTTCCAGATTTGGCTACCGCTTTTAATTTGCTATATTTTTACAGAGTTTGATTAAATAACGAATCAGTGGTATCTTGTGTCGCAGGAGAATGATCTATGTACATTGTACTGATTGATGAGGGGTATGAAGACAGAGTATTTACGGAACAGGGGTTGGCAAAAGCATTCCTCACTAGACCCACAATTTCCGTCTTTGCAAATGTGGGTATGTTTTTGGAAGAATATGAGAGACTGCCAAAGCCTTTCATCCTTATCCTTGAACTCATCTTACCCCTGTTTGCTGTACAAAGAGAAGAAGATGACCTTATCCGGCGGGTTGAGAAGCTCAAGACCAGATTCCCATGGCTCGGCGATGATTGGGAGGGGTTGCGTGGCGGAGAAGTTTTAATTCGTGGAATTCGTAGCATTCAAGACGATCTGCCAATCATTATATATACGGATATAGATTCCGAAGAAATTTCTCCAGACATACTGGAGTTGTCCGAGTTCAGATTCTGCGAAAAACAAGTTGAGATCCGCAATCTCGTTGAGACGATCCGTTCGTTCGGCATCGCTTGACGGAAAACCGCCCCGCCTGCTTGGCTAGTCAAGCGGGCCGGGTGGTTTCTTTTTATTTGAAAATTTTTGATTCCCCCTCTTGTTATAAGAGGAGGTGGGGAGTGTTATTGCCTTATTTTGGGAAATATATTAGTATATTTATATGGTAGTTCGAATGAGACATAACCGTAGCCAAACGGGCAATACAAGGAGTCACCACGCTTTGGTGGCGCCTTTGCTTACCTTATGTAAGGAATGTGGCAGTCCAAAGGCACAACATTCAGTTTGTATGGTTTGTGGCAAATATAAAGGCAGACAAGTAGTTGATGTTCATTCCAAAATTGCCAAGAAAGATAAGAAGGTAAAAGAAAAAACAAAGCAGATAGGAAAATAAATTAATCTAATTATTCTAATTTCTAATTAACCTAAATAATTTCTAAATTGAGATTTTGGGATTGGTAATTTTTTAGACTAATTAGTATAATTAGGTCAATTAGAAATTCATATTTTATGGCAAACAGGCACCTTGCAAGATCAACCGTTCTCCAGACTCTATATGAGTGGGATTTTAGTGACCAAAAATTAAATCCCGATGACATCTTGAAAAGAGATGCTGCTGAATTTGCGCCTGGAGCTGAACATGATGCCTTTATGAAAACCCTTTTAGATGGAGTTATAAAAAAACAAAAAGATCTTGATAACATAATCACCAAGGCCGCTCCAGAATGGCCTATTGAAAAAATAAGTATAATGGACCGAAACATTTTACGAATCGGTCTTTATGAACTTTTGTTTGCCAATCGTGAACAAGTGCCTCCAAAGGTAGCTATCAACGAAGCAATTGAGTTAGCTAAAAAATTTGGTGGCGAGACTAGCAGTAAATTTATAAACGGAGTCTTGGGAGCGGTCTACAAGGAGATGGGTGAGCCAGGTAAGGATGACAAAGGAATAGATAAAAAAATTATCACCAAAGAAACATTGGTTGGAGCAGTTGTTTACGCTCGCCACGAGGGAGGAGTCTATGTTGCTTTAGTACATGACGTTTTTGGTCATTGGACACTAACTAAAGGGAGACTAGAAAAAGATGAAAATGAAGAAGATGGAATAGTCAGAGAAGCCGAAGAGGAATTGGGATTAAAAATAGAAATTAAAGATAAACTAGGTGAAAACACTTACGAGACATTTCATCCGGAAAGAGGAAAATTAAGAAAACACGTTGTGTATTTTTTAGCTGAAGCGCCTTTTGAGGAACTCACTTTGGAGAATAAAGAGGAAAAAGGTGGTTTGGATGATGTAAAGTGGTTTAAATTGGCTGAAATCTTAGATTTAAATTTTTATGACGATATTTTGCCAATTATCACTAAAGCAATTAATTTATTAGTAAAGACTTAATATGAAAGAAAAAGATTTTGCAGAATTTGAAAGATTAATCGGGGCTGAATTCAAAGATAAAGATTTGCTTAAGCAAGCGCTAACACACCGCTCTTTTTTGAATGAAAATAAAAATTTAAATGGTGGACACAACGAACGACTAGAATTTTTAGGAGATGCGGTGCTTGAATTAGTTATTACTGACTATTTGTACAACAAATATCCCGATAAAAATGAAGGTGATTTGACTTCAATCCGTAGCGCTTTGGTCAATGCTCAAACTTGCGCTGAGGTGGCTAGAAAAATTGAAGTCAATGATTACTTGCTTCTTTCTCGTGGTGAGACTAAAGATGTTGGTCGTGCTAGACAATACATTTTGGCCAATGCACTAGAGGCTATTATTGGGGCTGTTTACATCGATCTTGGATATGAGAAAGCTAAAAATTTTATATTAAAATATATTACTCCGATGACAGAGCAGATTGTAAAAGATGAGCTTTGGGTAGATGCTAAAAGCAAATTTCAGGAAAAAGCTCAAGATGTCGTCGGTATTACTCCTTCCTATAAAACCATGAAAGAAATTGGTCCCGATCATGATAAAAAATTTACCGTTGGTGTCTTTATTGGCAACGATATGATTGCCGAAGGCTCAGGCGACTCAAAACAGGACGCTGAACAATCCGCCGCCCGTGAGGCTCTCAAAGAAAAAGGTTGGGGATAAAATTTTTTGTGTTAAAATATTTGCATGCTTAAGAGTTTAGAGGTCAGTGGTTTTAAAAGTTTTGCTAAAAAAACCGAACTTCAATTTAAATCACAAATAACAGCAATCGTTGGTCCAAACGGTAGTGGCAAATCAAATGTGGCAGAAGCCTTTCGTTTTGTTTTAGGTGAGCAATCAATGAAATCAATGCGGGGTAAACGTGGTGAAGATATGATTTGGAATGGTTCTACAGATGTAAGTAAATCAAATAGGGCAAATGTAAAAATTGTTTTAAATAATACAAATAATTTCTTTTCTGCTCTAAGCAGTACCTCTGTCAAAAAGAAATTGACTTCTGGTGGTGATTTTGAAGAGGTAATTATTGAAAGAACCGTTAATAGAGATGGTAGTAATGAATATTATTTAAACGGCTCATTAGTCAGATTAAAAGATGTAATTGAACTTTTAGCTCAAGCTCATATTGGCGTTTCAGGTCACCATATTATTTCTCAAGGTGAGGCTGATCGAATTTTGTCTGCCAACATAAAAGAAAGGAAGGAAATGATTGAGGATGCTTTGGGACTCAAAATTTATCAATACAAAAGAGAGGAAAGCGAAAGAAAATTATTGAAAACAGAAGAAAATATTAATCAGATTGAATCTTTAAGAAGAGAGATTGCGCCTCATATAAAATTTCTTAAAAAACAGGTTGAAAAGTTTGAAAGAGCTGAGGAATTAAGAGTGAAGCTAACTAAATTTTATAGAGAATATCTAAAGAGGGAGCAAATATATTTAGAATCAGAAAGAAAAGCTATTGAAACTGAGCAGAAACCAAAAAAAGAAGCTCTAGAAAGGCTTGAAAAGGAAATGGAAGAAGCCAAAGAAGTTTTGAGTAAATCCTCAAAAAGAGATGGAAAAAGCCAGGATATTATTGAAATTGAAGATCAAATAAAAAATAAAAGAGAAGAAAAAGACAGGTTTTATAGAGAAATTGGCAAAGTAGAAGGAGAAATTAATGCTAATCAAAGGATTATAGATAAAATAAAAATAGACCAAAGGACTGAGGAAAACAAAACTATTTTACTTAAGGAAGTAGAAGATTTAGAAGTTGAAATCTCTGCATATTCTGAAATATCTAAAATCATTGAAAAGATAAGGGAATTTATTTCCAAGCATAAGGCTAATTTGGATGACAAAAATTTGGAAGAACTTACCTCGGTTAATAAAAAGTTGGAAAAAGAAAAAAATGAGGTAGAAGAAAAAATCAAAAATATTGATATATCTATAAATGATTTAAATTTTGAATATCAAAAAATAAAAACATCCATAGAGAAAGAAAAAGATTCCAGCCGAGAAGCGGAAAAAAATATATTTAGAATATCTTCAGAGCGAAGCGAGATTAGAGCTAGATTTGATTTATTAAACGAAAAGAAACACCGCCTTGAAATAGAAGAAAATGATTGGAAAAGAGAAATTGCCGAAGGAGGAGTGCTTTTAGGTACTTCTATTTTGGGATTTGAAAATGATAAGCTTGAGAACCAGCAAGAAAGCTTCTCTTCAGAAAGTCCTCGGATCTCCTCGTCCACAGAAGTGGACTCGGCCAGACTTTCTTCACAGAACTTTCTTGCTGGCTCTACCGAGCCAAGAGAAAAACAAGAAGAAAGAAGGAGGGAACTGGAAAAAATGAAAATAAGATTAGAAGAGTTGGGTAGAGCCGATGGCACCGAGGTAACCAAGGAGTACAAAGAGACCCTAGAAAGAAACGAGTTTTTGCAGAAAGAATTGGATGATTTAAAAAAATCGGCCGAGTCCCTAGAAACACTTATAAAAGAACTGCTCCAAAAATTAGATATAGAATTTAAACAGGGAATAGAAAAAATAAATAAAACATTTCAAGAATATTTTTCGCTTATGTTTGGTGGTGGAACAGCAGAGTTGGAAGTGGTAAAAAGCTTGAAGCTGAGAGCTAGAGGCTTAGAGTCAGAATTGGGAGAAGAAAATTATGAAGAAAAAGAAACAGAAAAACCAGAGTCAGGGATTGATATAAATGTATCTTTACCAAGAAAAAGAATAAAGGGATTAGATATGCTCTCTGGCGGTGAACGTGCGCTTACTTCAATCGCTTTGCTTTTTGCTATTTCTCTGGTCAACCCACCACCTTTTGTTATTTTAGACGAAACTGATGCCGCTTTAGATGAAGCTAACTCCAAAAAATATGGTGATATGATTCAATCACTCTCAAAAATATCTCAGCTTATACTCATCACCCACAACCGTGAGACAATGTCCCGTGCTGGTGTCATCTACGGCGTCACCATGGACCGTGACGGCGTCTCTCGCCTCCTTTCTATCGAATTTGATGAAGCTATTGCGGTAGCGAAGTAAATGTGATATTGTAAAAAATAGAAGGAGAACTACAATGATTGTCCTGTCTCTCTCGTGCACCAAAATCTTCACACGAGAAAGAATGACCCGACTGGGAATAGAGAAGAAACTGCAAGGTCGTATCATAGGATTTTTCACGACTTATGGACGATGGAGACATCCTGGACCAATGCAAAATTGGATCGTTCAAGATTTTGTTATGCATTATCACATTCCCGGTGCATTGCTTCGCATGAAAAACTGCGGTCTAAAGTCTATCGAAGCAATGGAAAGAGTTTTGAATTGCGTCGGCGTAACATTTGAGAAATAAACGCTCAAAGTGGCACCTAAGAAAGCCCCGACTAATCATCGGGGCAATTCTTTTATAAAAATTCTTATAACATTTTTCATATGCACAAATCTTATACGACCGTGAGTAATCTGTGTATCGTGACAAATTTGACGACCGCCACAAATGTCATGACTAACATTTTGAACGATCGTTTATTTTGTTAATAATTAAACCAACTTAAAGTCTAAAGTTTTGCGATCAAGATCGGCACCAGTTAATTGAACACGGAGAGAATCGCCGAGAGAGAATTTTTTCTTAGTGCGTTCGCCTCTGATACAATAATTCTTTTGGTCTAATTTGTAGAAGTCATCACTGAGATCTTTAATGCGAACTAATCCTTCCACTTTAGTCTCTGGATTTTCAACATACATACCCCATTCGGTGACACCAGAAATAACCACATCAAATTCTTGCCCGATTTTATCTTGCATAAATTCAACTTGCTTGTATTTGATACTTTCTCGTTCAGCTTCTTGAATCGTTACTTCTTTTTCACTGGCTTCATTTGCGATCTTTTCAAATTTAGTAAATTCATTTTTAGGTACTGGTTCATTTTTTATATATCTTTCAAGTATTCTATGGATCATTAAGTCGGGATAACGCCGGATAGGTGAGGTAAAGTGAGTATAATATTTAAAGGCTAGACCAAAATGACCAATATTTTTTGTTGAATAAATAGCTTTTGCCATCGAACGAATAGCTGCAGTTTTAATCAATGATTCTGATGCGTGGCCCTCAATTTGATGTAGTAAGAGATTTAGGTCCTTAGCGCTTACTTCTCCGTTTTTGATTGGCAGGTCATGACCTAGAGCTCTAACAAAAATTGCCAACTCCTCTATTCTTTCCATTTTAGGATTATTATGAACTCGGAAAATAGAAGCTCCACCTCTTTTACCAATCTTGTCACTTATAAATTTTGCTACTTCTCGGTTTGCTAAAAGCATCCACTCTTCAATCATTTTCATTGTATCTAATCTTTCTTTTTTATAAATTCTTATTGGTTTGCCATTATTATCAAGTTCAAACTTAACTTCATCTGTTTCAAATTCTATGGCGCCATTTTTGGCATTTTCTTCTCTATAAATTTTGGCAATGCGGTTAAGTTCTTGGAGAGCAATATCAAAGACGCCCCCAGTGCCAAAGGCGGACTTTGAAGAAATTTCCAAAAAGTCCGCCTTTGGCACCATCTTTGACATTGCGTCAAGCAAATTTTGGGCTTCCTCATAACTAAATCTCTTATCTGAATTAATTATGGTTTTACCAAACCAACGATCTAAAATTTCTCCGGTATCCACTTTAATATCAAAAACAGCAGAAAAGGCCAAGCGATCAACATTTGGCATTAACGAACAAAGACCATTACTTAAAACTTCAGGAAGCATTGGTATAGTTCTATCTACTAAATATGTAGAAAAACTTCTATTTGACGCTTCTCTATCTAATGCCGTTTCTGGACGGACAAAATGAGAAACGTCGGCAATATGCACTCCGACTCTTATTTTCCCTCCGCCGATATCTTCATATGACAGAGCATCATCAAAATCTTTAGCATCTGCGGGATCTATTGTGAATGTTGTTATATTTCTAAAATCTCTCCTGTCCAAAATGTCAAAGACCGTCTTTGACACTTTTTGAGCCTCAGCTTCAACATCAGCTGGAAATTTGTAAACAATGCCTTTGTCCAAAAGTATTGATTGCATCTCGGTATCATGTTCACCCTTTTTTCCAATTACTTTGGTTATTTCACCAACAGGATTGAGATTTGGATTATTCCAATTTTTTATACTAACCAAAACTTTATCTTGCTCTTTAGCATCTTTTGGTAAAACCCTTAGTTCTACTTTTCTATAAAATTTAAAATCATCTGGAATAAAAACAAAGCTCTGGCCTTCCTTTAAAATAGTGCCAACAAATTGAGTTTTATTTCTCTTTGTAATTTTGGTTACTCGTCCCTTTTTTCGGTCGCGATCTCTGCCTATAATTTCGACTTCCACCTCATCTTTATCTAAAGCGCAATTTAAATTTTCCTCAAAAACTATAATATCGTCCTCCCGTCCTTCAACCATGACAAATCCAATTGGTTTAGCGGTGATTTTAATAATCCCCAATAGCTTCTTATTTTCTTTCTTTTTATTCATATTTGTTTTATAATAGCATAGATTTAATAATTAATTATATTTATGTTTTCAATAAAAGAATCTATAAAATATGGGTGGACAAAATTTAAAGAAAATAAAGAGATTAGTCTTTTAACAACTTTGCTTTTAGTTGCCGTTGGGTTATTAAGTGACGGAAAAGAAATGCATTTTGGCAGTTTTTTGTTTAATCTGGCTGTAATTATCTTTATGATAATTATAAGAATCGGATACAATAAAATTTTTTTAAGAATAAACGATGGAGAAAAACCAAAATTTACAGAAATATTTCAAGAATATAAAATCTTTTGGAGATACCTTGGAGTTTCAATTCTTGTACCACTTACAGTTTTAGGTGGTCTTATCCTTTTCATTATTCCTGGACTTATTTGGCTGGTTAGATTTTCTTTTGCTCCAATTATAGTAATTGATACTTCAGTGGGACCGATCAATTCAATGAAAGAAAGTTATGCCATAACTAAGGGCAGTTTTTGGAAATTAGTACTGTTTTGGTTAGTTATTGGTCTCATAAACCTACTCGGATTAATACTTATGGGTGTAGGATTGCTAGTTTCTATTCCAGTTTCCACTTTAGCTTATGTCCAAATATACAGAACACTAACTAAGGCAAGAGCTGGTGTTTCAACAGCAGTGTAGATTGGCTTGACCCCCACACTTAATATTAAGTGTGGGGGTTGACTTGTTTTTCCAAAAGTATATACTTTATCTGCTCTCTCATGAGAGCAGTTTTTAAAGTTCATTGACATCTTGAAATAATAAGTACAAGAAAAAGAACTACTCGTTTTGAGCCATGGTAAGGTTTAGCGAGTAGTAGCAAGTCCAATTTTTAAGGAGCCCGCCCAGGGCTACTAAAAAAATTAAAATAATTAGAGTGATTCTAGTAGCTAGGATCAAAACAATTGAATTCAAAGTAGAAAACAGGCCCGCCCGCCTCGCATACGCGAGAGCGTTGCGGGCGGGTATTTTTTGTTTTGTTCCGTTCAAAAATCTAAAATATAATTTTTGATTTTATTTTAGAGTTTGATCCTAGCTCAGGATGAACGCTGGCGGCGTGGATAAGGCATGCAAGTCAAGGGGACCATCCCTAATTCTTTGAATTAGGGATGGTAACCGGCGAACGAGGTAGTAACACGTAGGTACGTACCCTTCAGTTGGGCATAGCTAGCCGAAAGGTTAGATAATTCCCAATAGTCTCGAAAGAGTAAAGATTTATCGCTGAAGGAGCGGCCTGCGGGATATCAGCTAGTTGGTAAGGTAATGGCTTACCAAGGCTATGACGTCTAGGGGAGCTGAGAGGCTGACCCCCACCGATGGAACTGAGAACGGTCCATACACCTACGGGTGGCTGCAGCCGAGAATATTCGACAATGGGCGAAAGCCTGATCGAGCGACGCCGCGTGGTTGATGAAGTCCTTCGGGACGTAAAAACCTTTTATGATTAAGAAAGTTTATTGATCTGATCATGAATAAGGGGCTCCAAACTCTGTGCCAGCAGGAGCGGTAATACAGAGGCCCCAAGCGTTATCCGGAATCACTGGGCGTAAAGGGTGTGTAGGTGGTTTTGTTAGTCTTTTGTTAAAACCCGCGGCCTAACCGCGGAGGTGCGAAGGAAACGGCAAGACTAAGAGGGTGCGAGAGGTATATGGAACTCATGGAGTAGGGGTGAAATCCGTTGATATCATGGGGAACACCAAAAGCGAAGGCAATATACTGGCGCATTCCTGACACTGAAACACGAAAGCGTAGGTAGCGAATGGGATTAGATACCCCAGTAGTCTACGCCCTAAACGATGATCGCTGGCTTTTCGGAGTATCGACCCTCTGAGAGGCGAAGCTAACGCGTTAAGCGATCCGCCTGGGTAGTACGATCGCAAGATTAAAACTCAAAGGAATAGACGGGGACTTGCACAAGCGGTGGATTATGCGGTTCAATTCGATGACAAACGAAAAACCTTACCAAGGCTTGAAATTCAGATGAATGTTGCAGAAATGTAACAGTCTCACAAGGACATCTGGACAGGTGATGCATGGCCGTCGTCAGTTCGTGATTTGAATTGTTCCCTTAAGTGGGGTAACGAACGCAACCCTCGTTGGCTGTTACAAGTGTCAGCCGAGACCACCTAGCACCAAGCTCGTAGAGCTTGGTGCAAATCCGAAGCACGAAATCCGAAATCCGAAACGTTTTGAATTTAAATATTTTTTAAATTTTGAATTTGTTTTGAATTTCGATATTCGAATTTCGAATTTGCAAACCAACTTCGTTGGTTTGGTGCTGGGAGGAAGCGAGGATGACGCCAGGTCAGCATGTCCCTCTGACGCCTTGGGCTACACGCATAATACAATGGTCACTACAACAGGTTGCGACATCGTAAGATTGAGCTAATCCTTAGAAAAGTGGCCCCAGTTCGGATTGGGGGCTGAAACTCGACCCCATGAAGTTGGAATCGCTAGTAATCGCGGGTCAGCTATACCGCGGTGAATACGTTCTCAAGTCTTGTACTCACCGCCCGTCAAGTCAGGGAAGTTGGGAGTACCCAAAGGCTCACGCAAGTGGGACTAAGGTAAACTCAATGACAAGGACTAAGTCGTAACAAGGCACGGCTAGCGGAAGCTGGTCGTGGAATATTTCAAGGTGAAAAAACTCCCAATTTTGATTTATCAAAATTGAGGACCCTGAGATTTATCGAGGGGTCTCTGGAGTGAACGAGTCGTTATTGTGTGTTCCAATTGGACACATAATGGTTTAGCAGATACCTTAAACTGTTTGACAGTTTGGAAAGACAAACAAATCGACCTGCCGTCGCGAAAGCTATGGCAAGGTAAGAACGGAACAAAACAAAGAATACCAAAAGTCGCCCCCTTATGGGGGCGACTTTGTTTTATATTCATATTTCTAGCCCCATTTTGACTTATCCACATCCCCCCTTGCATTTATTTTGATATGTGATATAATATAAAGTAGGAGAAGATACCATGATTTTGAAATCACTGGCAGTTACGAGCGCCGCCTTTATGATCTTGGTGGTGCTGGCCATGACGCCACAAACCACCGAGGTTGAACCTCTGATCCCCAGATTAGTGTGGATTTGGATCGACAGAGGTCTTTTGGGGATTATTGGAATATTCTTGTTCCTTGCCACTATTGTGGCAATAGGGAGAGGAATATCCTGGGTGGTAAGATGGTATCGGGGCCGAAAGGCTTTTGATCGGGTGATGGAAGCAAATTACCCGCTTTCAAACTTGATGGATAGGTGGATAAAGTAATTGTCCACCTCCAAACAAGTCCGTCGACGCGCAAGCGTCGAGCGGACTTTCTCTTTTATAAAAATTAATTGGTGCGCGTGCCAGGGTTCGAACCTGGGACCCCACGAGTATCAGTCGAGTGCTCTACCAGCTGAGCTACACGCGCATTCTGAAATAATATAACAGAAATTTATACTATAAACAACATTTAGGATAAAAATAATTTTTGTTATACTTAAAATATGTTTAAAATCCAAAAAGTCATAGCTAGAGAAATTTTAGATTCAAGAGGTAATCCGACGGTGGAAGCGGATGTTGTTTTGGAAGATGGAATAATGGGGAGAGCTTCGGTGCCAAGTGGCGCTTCTACTGGCAGTAATGAAGCTATAGAACTTAGAGATAATGATTTGGAAAGATACAAAGGCAAAGGAGTTTTAAAAGCAATTGAAAATGTAAACATAAAGATTGCTGAAGTTTTAATTGGAATGGATGCTTCAAATCAAAGAGAAATTGATAACAAAATGATTGCTCTTGATGGTACTCCAAACAAAAGTAATTTGGGAGCGAATGCAATTTTAGCAGTTTCTTTAGCTAGCGCAAAAGCCGTGGCCATATCAAAAAATGTTCCGCTTTTTGAACATATCAGAACCTTTGCCAAAAATCCAAAAGAAATTTCTTTGCCTTTGCCACTTTGCAACATCATAAACGGCGGTAGGCACGCAACCGGTTCAACTGATATCCAGGAATTTATGATCGCTCCTATCGGCGCTAATACTTTTGGCCAAGCGATGCAGATGCTTCACCAAATTTTTAATTCACTCAGAGCAGTTGTTGAAGAAAAAGGATATGCAACCATATTGGGAGATGAGGGGGGATTTGCTCCACATCTCAAAGGTGGAAATAAAGAAGCTTTGGAGCTTATTTCTGAAGCGGTACAAAAAACAAATTACAAGCTTGGTGATGATGTGGTTTTTGCTCTTGATGTAGCCGCTAGCGAGCTTTATGATGCTACAACCGGAAAATACAAATTTAAAACAGAAAATAAAGAATTCAGCTCTGGTGAATTAATTGAATATTATAAAAATTTAATAAAAGAATTTCCCATTTTTTCTATTGAAGACGGACTTTCAGAAAATGATTGGGAAGGTTGGCAAAAAATGACAGAAGAGATGTCAGGGTTGAACCTTGACATACAACTAGTTGGGGATGATCTGCTCGTGACTAATTTAAAATTTTTAAATAGGGCAATCAAAGAAAAAGCTGGCAATGCAATTTTAATTAAACCAAATCAGATTGGCACATTTTCCGAGACCATAGATGCTGTTGATATGGCACACAGAGCTGGTTGGAAAACCATAATATCCCATCGTTCCGGAGAAACAATGGACGTTACCATAGCTCATATTGCCGTTGGACTTGGCACTGGCCAAATAAAAACCGGCTCGGTTTCTCAACCGGAAAGAATGGCAAAATATGAGGAACTTTTGCAGATTGAAAAATTGCTCGGTGAAAAAGCCATTTATGCAGGCTCTTTGTTTAATTAGGAATTTTGTTTTTAATTTCACCTCCAGCAAAAGCATTTATATTTAGAATAGTGGTATCCAAAATGCGATGGATGGCTTCGGTAGTGTTAAATGCTATGTGGGGAGTGACAATAACTCGTGGGTGACGTATCAAATAATGATTAGCGAGCACATTTTTTAATTCTTCAATTTTAGGACTCGGATTGTTCAAAAGACTCATTTCGTCAGACATATCTTTTTCTTCTTCCAAAACATCCAGCCCCGCACCAGCGATGATGCCCTGCTCGAGCGCTTGCTCTAAAGCTCCCGTTTCAATAAGTCCACCTCGTGCCGTATTTATAAAGAACACCCCCTTTTTCATTTGGTGAATATTGCCTTGGTTTATCATATGGTAGGTATGTTCATTCAGGGGTGCGTGCAGAGAAATAACATCAGATTTTTGGAGCAGTTCTTCAAAAGAAACATAGCGCAATCCGCTATCTATCAGATCCTGTTTGGGGAAAGGGTCATAAGCAATTACATTCATATCAAAACCTTTAGCCATCCTTATCATATTCAAACCAATCCGACCAGTACCAACAATACCGATGATTTTACCTTTCAAATCAAAACCCTGGAGATCAGATGATGAGAATAAACCTTTTTCCAAAAGCCGATTATGGGCGTCATAAACTTTTCGAGACAGTGTCAGAAGCAGAGCAAAGGCAAATTCGGCCACCGTGTTTTCACCATAAGAGGGAACATAAACCACTTCAATATTTTTTTCTCTGGCCGCTACTATATCAATGTGATCAAAACCAGTGGAACGAGTAGCAATCAATTTCAAATTTGGCATTTTTTCTAAATCTTCTTTTTGTACAGAGTGGCAAACAAAAACTGAAAGTATTTCTGCTTTTTTCAAATTTTCTTCAGAAACTTTTTCTAACGATTCAGCAAAAGCAATATTATGCCCCGGAAGTCTTCCACTAACATATTCCTTTTCCCACTCTTCTTTATGTAAATATAAAATGTTCATAATATAAGTATAAAGGCGTAGGTATAAAGACGCAAGCAAAATTTTATCTAATTACTTTTGAGTATCCCCTAGTTGACCGATCGGTCAGATGTGTGAAAAATAAAAAAATAACCAAATCCTTGCAATTTTTTTACGAGTAAGATTTAGAAAGTCCAAGGACTATTCAGGCTCGTAGATCACTACGAGCCTTGTTTTAATTATTTTGTTTCTTCTCCTCCTCCGCAATAGCCAAAATCATGGGAATAATGGAGTCGGGGTTTAGGGAGACGGCTTCAATATTATTTTGAACAAGGAATCGAGTAAAATTCGGGTAGTCGCTTGGCGCTTGGCCACAGAAACCGATATATTTACCTCGTTCGCGACATTTTTTGATGGCCATTGCCACTAAAGTTTTAACCGCTGGATCATTTTCATTGGAAATAGAAGCCACAATACCGGAGTCGCGGTCCAATCCCAAAGTTAATTGCGCCAAATCGTTTGAACCGATAGAGAAGCCGTCAAAAATATCTAAGAATTCATCAGCGCGCAAAACATTGGCTGGAATTTCACACATCACATAAACTTTAAAACCATCATCACCTTTACCAAGGCCTTCTGCTTTCATAATATCCAAAACTTTTTGACCTTCTTCAGGCGTACGGCAGAAGGGGACTAGCGCCACAATATTTTTAAGTCCAAATTGTTCTCTGACTTTTTTGAAAGCTCGACATTCAAGCTTGAAAGCTTCTTTGAATTTGGGATCATAATATCTAGAAGCCCCACGCCAACCCAGCATTGGGTTCTCTTCTTTAGGTTCATAATCTTCACCGCCCAAGAGAGTCGAGTATTCGTTGGTTTTGAAATCAGAAAACCTTACTACCACATCATTTGGATAAAAAGCGGCGCCGATCTGCCCTATGCCTTCAGCCAGTTTATCTACATAGAAAGCCACTTTATCTTCATAACCTAAAGTAACTTTCTCTATTTTATTTTTTAACTTTGTTTCTAATTTATCAAAATTGAGCAGTGCGTTAGGATGCACTCTGATACTAGAGGCGATTATAAATTCTTCACGAGCCAAACCCACTCCTTTATTTGGTATAAATGAATACATAAAAGCGCTTTCGGGCGAACCGATATTCATACAAACTTTGGTTTTGGTTTCAGGCAGAGTGGAAATATCGTGTACTTTTTCTTGCCATTCTAGTTTACCTTCAAAAACATTGCCAGCCGTACCACTTGAAGTATCTACGGTTATCATCTGGCCGGTTTTTAATTTTGATAAAGCATTGCCAGTACCGATGACAGCGGGAATACCCAGTTCACGAGAAACAATAGCTGCGTGGGAAGTCCTGCCACCCTTTTCAGTAATAATAGCCGAGGCAATTTTCATTATCGGTTCCCAATCTGGATCGGTAATTTCGGTGACCAAAATTTCGCCCTTTTCAAACTCGTCTAATTTTTTAACATCAGTGATGATATGCGCTTTGCCGGAAGCGATTTTGGTGCCAACAGCAATACCTACCACGATAGGAGATTCTTTAGTCTCCAGAGAATACTCAGTAATAGTCAGATGTTTTTTTTCAGATTGCACCGTCTCTGGTCTGGCCTGCACGATGAAAAGTTCACCTGTGATACCGTCTTTAGCCCATTCCATATCCATCGGCATTGGTTTACCAGCTCTTTCAGTATAATGTCTTTCAATTTCCAACGCCCAACGAGACAAAGTCAAAATTTCTTCATCATTTAAAACAAAAATGTTTCTGTCCTTTTCGGCCACATCCACTTCTTTAACTGGATTTTCTTTAGAGCTGGAATAAATCATTTTGTTTTCTTTGGAACCAATGGTTTTTTTGATGATAGATGGGAAGCCTTGATTTAAAGTCTGTTTGAAAACCAAATAAGCGTCTGGAGTAACTTTGCCTTGCACTACCATCTCACCTAAGCCCCAAGAAGCATCTATTTCTACTACATCACGAAAACCACTTTCAGTATCAATAGTAAACATCACTCCCGAAGAACCTTTATCGGAACGCACCATTTTTTGTACTCCCACTGAAAGGGCTACATCAAAATGATTAAAACCTTTATCTACTCGGTAGGAAATGGCTCGGTCGTTCCAAAGAGAAGCCATGGCCATCTTCACCGCTTCAAAAACATTTTTATGACCAACCACATTGAGATAAGTTTCGTGTTCTCCGGCAAAAGAAGCGCCCGGTAAATCTTCGGCCGTGGCGCTAGACCTGACGGCCGTATCAGCTTCCTCCATTTTATAAGCAATAGAAAGATTTTTGTAAGCTTCGGCTATTTCGGTTTCTATTTCTTTAGGAATATCTGCTTTTATAATCTTTTCTCGGATAGCTTTGCCTTTCTTTTGTAAATCTTTTATGTTTTCAGTGTTTAAATCTTTTAAGGTATCTTTAATGAAGGGCTCTAATCCAGACTTTTTAATAAAATATTTGTAAGCATAAGCAGTAACTACAAAACCATTGGGAATTCTTATGCCCTTTGGAGTGAGAATGGTATACATTTCGCCAAGTGAAGCATTTTTGCCACCAACTAATGCCACATCATCGTTACCAACTTGGTCAAACCATAATATAAACTTTTTATTTTTATCCATATATATAAATATTATTTATATATAAGTATACACAAGTCTGAAACATTACTCCCGAGTTTTCCTGTGTATAAAGCACCGCCAACTTTTTTAAAAAAATTATAGCTATCACTTTTTTCTAAATATTCTTCTGGATTAATTCCTAACTCTTTTGTTTTTTGTAAGAGCAAAGTATCAACAATAGCGCCAGCGTGTGGAGTATTATCAAAGCCATCAGAAGATGAGCAAACTAAAATTGAATCTGGTTTTATCGACAAAAGAGCAGAAAGAGCCATCTCTTGATTGCGGCCGCCTTCACCATGATCTTCTTTTATGATTACCGTTGTCTCTCCTCCAAATAAAACACAGGTATTGGGCTTAGGCTCTCTTCGCGCCAATTCTTTACCTATCTCGCTAGCATTGCCCGAAAGTCTCTCGGTTTCAATTATTGCTCCAAACCCCAATTCTTCTGCTTTACTTTCCATCGCTTCCAAAGCATCTATGTTTGACGATACTAAAATATTTTTGACTCTGACCTCACCCCCCAACCCCTCTCCTAAATTAGGAGAGGGGAGCTCCACCACCGTCGGACCCGATGCTATAACTGAAATATCATTACCCAAAACATCAGAGAAAATAAGAGAGACAACTTGTGCTGGCTGACAAAGTGTGGCAAATTTACCACCCTTTACTTGCGACATACTCTTTCTAACCTCATTTAATTCATAAATATCAGCACCTCTAGCGGTGAGCTCTTTTGTTTTTTCTATTATTGTTTCAAGAGTGACTCCCGGCATTGGAAGTTCAAAAAGGGAAGACCCTCCGCCAGAAATTAATGTAATGACCAAATCTTTTTCAGTCAATTCTTTCACCATCTCTAAAATTTTTTTAGTGACTTCTACATTTTGTGGGGAAGGGTAAGGATGAGTACCGACATATGATCTTATTTTCTTGGGCACAATGAGACCTTCGGCGGAGTCGGCGATCACACCCAAGGCAATCCCATCTGTCAAATAATCTCCTAAAATATTTTCAACCACTTCCGCTCCCTCAAGCGCACATTTTCCAATACCAACAAAAAATATTTTTTCGTAAGAACTGAGATCATATTTATTTCCTCCAATATCCAAAGTACTATCTTCAAGTCTTATTTTATTTCTTAAAATTTTTTTAGTATTTATTGCTTGAAATCCCGCTTCTAAAATATCCAACGCCTTACCGCGAAGCTCTGAATTTTCTTGTAACAATTCTTCTCTATTTAAAATAATTGACATACTTATATAATACCTCACCCCAAGCCCCTCTCCTAGACACAGGAGAGGGGATAAATGTGCTCGAGGGGAGATTTGAACTCCCACAGGCTTGCGCCCATAGCGTCCTGAACGCTACGTGTCTACCAATTCCACCACCCGAGCTTTAAGCTAAATATATCAGATTTTGCTTTATTTTAATTGTGGTATAATTTAAATATTACAAATTAATAATAATTATATGGGATTTATGGAAGCGTTTGGTTTTAGTAAAAAAAATGATACAGAAGTAAATGTAGTTGGTGAGGATGATCTCGATGCGAGAATATTAGGTTTGCAAAATAAATTGGCTGAAATACAAAATAATCCAAACCACCCAGATATTGACCTGCGCGCGCAACTTGGAGCCGAACTAACAAATTTAATGGAGTCAAGAGATAAAGGGCTTTAAAATTAGCAATTTGACTTAATTTTGATATTTTGTTAGTCTTTTAAGGCAATGTTAATGATCAGACTTCAAAGAGTCGGTAGAAAACATGAGCCGGTATTCCGGCTTGTTTTGACTGATTCTCAAAATAGCACTAAAAGTGGTAAATTTTTGGAAATACTTGGAAATTATGACTCCCGAAAAAATGATGGAGTGGAGTTTAATAATGACAAAATTAAATATTGGATTAGTAAAGGGGCCCAATTATCTATTACTGTTCACAATCTCTTAATAAACAGGAAGGTGATTGAAGGCAAAAAAATAAATGCATTGCCAAGAAAAACACCTATAGTTGCTGAAAAAACAGCAGTGTAATATAATTGGATTGTCGGATGAAAAGTTAATTATTAGTTATTAGCCAAACTTAAATGGAAAAAGACGCTGAATTTTTAGAATATGTCGTTAAGGGATTAGTGGATCATCCAGAAGCGGTAAAAATTAATCGTACGGTTGATGAGATGGGAGTACTTCTTTCACTCGATGTCCACCCAGAAGATATGGGTAAAATCATCGGACGCTCAGGCAACACTGCCAAAGCGATGAGAATTTTGCTCAGAGTGGTTGGTATGAAAAACAATGCTCGAGTCAACCTTAAAATAAACGAACCAGAAGGAGGTAGAAAAACTGATGCTCCTCAATCAGCCAGTATGAAATCAGTTGATGATGTGATGGAGGATTTGAAGTTGTAAAATGACTTTCCATGTAATTACATTATTCCCAGAATCATTTGATTCTTACATCAGCTCGTCCATTATAGGACGAGCTATTTGTGATAAGAAAATAAAAATAAAATTTTATAATCCTCGAGATTTTTCTGACAATAAATTTAAGCATATTGACCAAAAACCATATAGTGGAGGCCCCGGAATGGTGATTCAAGCCTTGCCAGTTATAAAAGCGATTGAAAAAGCTATTAAAAAAATCACCTCACCCCTAACCCCTCTCCTAAAAGTAGGAGAGGGGAAAAATAAAAAACTAAACATTCTCATTGTTTGGTTTTCACCTGCTGGCAAACAATTTAATACTGATTATGCCAAAAAAACTGCCAAAAAATATTCTGATATCATTTTAATTTGTGGCAGATACGAGGGGATAGATGAAAGAGTAAAAAAAATATTTAAAACAGAATCATTATCGGTAGGACCGTATGTATTAACTGGAGGAGAATTGCCAGCAATGGTTGTTATGGATTCGGTGTCACGCCAAATAGAAGGAGTACTTGGTAATTTCAGCTCTCTAGAAGAATCAAGAGTTTCTTCTAGAGAAGTTTACACTCGTCCCGAAATTTTGGAATATAAGAAAAAGAAATATAGAGTGCCAAAAATATTACTTTCTGGAGATCATAAGAAAATAGAAGAGTGGCGAAAGAATAAGAAAAAATAATTACAACAAAAACAGCGCCTCCACGGCGCTATTTTTGTTTACTTAACTAGCTCGACATAAAAAAAGACGCGTCTTTTTCGTGCCTATATAAGTTAAGCCAAAGGAGAAAAACACTTTATGGTTCGACCCTTTGATTGTACTCGGGGTAAACCAAGATGGGCTTCTCTTTTGGTTCATTTAAAAAGAACTAATACTCCTTATATTATAGCAAAAAATTTATAATAAAAAAAGTGGAAAACATAAAATCTCCCTTATACACTGATTTTGAGTGCTAATTTTAGAATATAATAGTAAAATTTAGACATAAATTATTATTAATTTAAAAATATGGAAGGAATAGAAATAAAAAATAGTGAAGCAGTGGGGGTTTTAGACAGACAAGAAAATATTTTGGGGCGGAGAGGAAAGATTGGAGAGGCCGAATTAGTATTAAAAACTATGTTTGATGAAAAAGGTGAGGCATTGGGGAGAATAATAAGCGACCCAAATTTCAAAGGCTCAGAGGATAGAGACTATTAATTTTTATACATGGCAAAGTATCCAATAAAAGACGAGATAGATTTTTTGATTGCTCAGGCACAAGCTGAGACTGATATTGCTAAAGAGATTGTAGAAAGTATTAGAGGGAAGGGTATTGATGATGACAAGAAATATTATGAGGAGAAACTTTCTCTAAAAATGCTTGAATTTTTTAAAGAAGAAGAAAAGGTGATTGCTTTATATGCTGAAGCTAAGAAAAATTACCCGTTACTGGCTGAACTAATGGAAAACAAAAGACCATATTTGAAAGAGATGTTAGAAGAGGCAAAAAGATTATATGAGAAGAATATACTTGGTAAATAAATTTTATGATAATTACTGAAGATGTTTTAGAAAAACATTTAAATAATATAAGAGCTCTTCAAGCTCCTAGCGGTTTATTTTTAGCATCACGCTCTGATGTTTCTACTGGTTACAATAAAGCATGGCTTCGAGATAATTTTTATACTTGTCTCGCTTTTGAAGAAATAGAAGAATGGGAAACAGTTAAAAAAGTTTGGAAAGCATTGCTTCAAGTTTTTATAAAGCATAAAAATAAAATAAGTTGGGCTGTTAAAAATAAACCGTACAATACATATCAATACATTCACGCTCGTTATAACCCAGAAACATTTGAGGAATTTTGGGAAGAGTGGGGCAACAAGCAAAATGATGCTGTTGGTGAAATACTTTTTAAAATCGGAGATTTGGAACACCAAGGTATTAAAATTATTCAATCAGAAGAAGAAAGAGAGATACTTCAAATATTAGTGGATTATCTAAAATCAATTGAGTATTGGCACGACCCGGACAACGGAGTTTGGGAGGAATACGAAGAAGTACACGCTTCGTCAGTGGGGGCTTGTGTAGCCGGATTAAAATCAGTTGCCCGATTAGGTATTGTAAAAATTCCGACTCATCTTATAGAAAAAGGAGAAGAATCATTAAAAAAACTTTTACCTAGAGAATCAAAAAGTAAGTTTACAGATTTGGCCCTCTTGTCGCTCATCTATCCTTTTAATGTTGTCTCAGAAGAAATGGCTCGCGAAATTGTGAGGCACTTAGAGTATCACTTAAAAAGGAATAAGGGAGTTATAAGATATAAAAATGACAGATACTATAATAAAAATATTGATGAAGTGAGTGAAGAAGCTGAATGGTGTTTTGGTTTTCCGTGGCTTTCTATTATTTATCGTCAATTTGCAATATCACCCCCAACCCCCTCTTACATTAAGAGGGGGCAAGAAGAAATAAAGACAGACGTGGAGAAGGCACAAGAGTATTTGGAAAAATCCTTTAAAACAATTCATCAAGATCAAATACCTGAGCTTTATTATTCGGATTCAGATAAACCAAACGACAATACTCCTCTCGGCTGGGCCGAATCTCTATTCATCGTCGCCCTCCTCAAAGCCAGCAAATAAATTACACCACACTTCAAATTACAATGACGGCCATTGTAATTTCGTTATCCACAGGGATAGGTTGACAAACTTGACAAATTTTTTGATGGGTTTATACTAATGCTTAACATTGATTGATTGAGTTGTGGCTTGTCAATGGACAGCTGTTCATATCCAAAAGCAGCTATGTTTTACAAGCGAAATCCTACGATTTGACTTACAAAAAAATAAATAGTTAAAAACCGGAGGAATTAAGACTCCCCAAAATTTTGGGGTGTGTTTTTGTGTTTAGGAAATTTTAATACTACTAAATAAAAATTAATAATTATAATTTATGACAACAAGCACCACAAAAGAGAGTAAGGAAACAGGCAAAATGTTGCCTAAAAAATATTTTAGTAAGTTTAAAAAATCTTTGATTCCAATCCCAAATTTAGTTAAAGACCAGATTGAGTCTTTTGATTGGTTAATACAAAAAGGTATAAAAGAAATATTTGATGAATTTACCGCAATTAATGACACATCGGGAAAGAAATTTGAATTTAAATTTTTAAGCTTTGAACTGGGCAAACCAAAATACGATGAATATTATGCTAAAGAAAAGAAACTCTCATATGAAGCGCCTCTAAAAGCAAGGGTTAGTTTAAAAAATAAAACCTTAGGTACCGAGAAAGAACAAGAGATTTTCTTGGCTGACTTTCCTATGATGACTCCCCATGGCACCTTTATTGTGAGTGGTATTGAAAGAGTAATCGTACCCCAGCTCGCTAGATCATTTGGAGCCTTTTTTACCAAACTTGAAGTAAAAGGTAAGTCTCTTTTTGGAGTTAAAATAATCCCAGCTCGTGGCGCTTGGATTGAAATTGAAACTGATGTAGACAAAGCTATTTATGTTCGTATCGATAGAAAAAGAAAATTTTCAGTAGCCTCATTACTTCGTGCCTTTGGCGCAGAAACTGATTCGGAGATATTTGATTTATTTAAAGGCAATCCAAATGCAAAAGAATATTTGGAAAAATCTTTAGCCAAGGATCACGCCAAAACAGCAGACGAATCATTTGTAGAAATATACAGAAGACTTCGTGATGGAGATTTGGCTACAGCCGAAAATGCAAGAGAATTTTTCAAGAGTCTTTTTGAAACAGAGAGATATGATTTTCAAAAAGTAGGTAGATTTAGGTTTAATTCTAGATTTAATTTACCAACTACTGGCAAAGGGTCAGACCGAAGAACATTAAATCTTGACGATTTAAGATTGGTTATTAATCAAATTATTCTTCTTAATAATACTCCCGGAGCAGTTGAGGATGATATTGACCACCTCGGTAGCAGGAGAGTTAGGTATGTAGGAGAAATGATGCAGCAAAAATTCCGTATTGGTATGGCGCAAATCAAGAGAAATATGCAAAACAGAATGTCTACAGTAGATGCTGACATGACACTACCAGTTCAATTTATTATTCCAAAACCATTACAGGCAAGATTGAAAGAATTTTTCACCACCAACCAATTGTCTCAATTTATGGCACAGGAAAATCCTTTGGCCGAAATTGAGCACTTGCGCCAACTTTCTGCTCTTGGACCGGGTGGGCTAAACAGAAGTCGTGCCGGCTTTGAGGTACGTGATGTGCACTCTTCCCACTATGGCCGACTTTGTCCTATCCACACTCCCGAAGGTCCAAACATTGGTTTGATTTTGCACTTAACACTTTACGCCAGCATCAACGAATTTGGCATGATAGAAACTCCATATGTGAAAGTGAAGGATGGAAAGCTTACAAATAAAATAGAATACTTAAATGCTTTAGAGGAGGAAAAATTGGCCATTGCTCATGCTTCTGTTCCCATGGACAGTGATGGAAATATTGAGGTAGATATGGTTGAAGTCCGCTTAAACGGCAAACCAAGTTTGGTTCAAAAGATGAAAGTGGATTATATGGATATTGCCACAAACCAGGCATTCTCTATTGCTACTTCCATGATTCCATTCCTAAACCATGATGATGCCAACCGCGCGCTGATGGGTTCAAACATGCAAAAGCAAGCAACTCCATGTGTTGAGCCAGAGGCTCCCTTAGTGGCTACAGGTATTGAAGGCGCTGCAATGAAGGACACCGGCAGACTAGTTATTGCATTAAATGATGGTGTTGTTTCCAAAGTTGATGGCCTTTCAGTTGAGGTTACTATTGATAAGAGCAACAAAGATTCCTACAGACTTATAAATTTTGCTAAGACAAATGGTGCAACATGTTTCCACCAACGACCAATTGTAAATGTTGGTGATCACGTTAAAAAAGGTGACGTTTTGGCAGATACTCTAACTAGTGTTCAGGGGGAAATGGCATTGGGACAAAATATTATGATTGCTTTCTTATCATGGTTTGGAGCAAACTATGAAGATGCCATTATTCTTTCAGAAAGACTTATAAAAGAAAACAAATTTACTACTATCCATATAGATGAGGTAGTGGTTAATGTTCGAGATACTAAACTCGGGCCAGAAGTTACTACTTGTGACATTCCAAATGTTGGTGAAAACAAATTAAAAAATCTTGCTGAGGATGGTGTTATCAGAATTGGAGCTGAAGTAAACCCGGGAGATATTTTGGTTGGTAAAATTACTCCAAAAGGAGAGAGCCAACTTACTCCCGAGGAAAGATTGCTCCGATCACTCTTTGGTGAAAAATCTAGAGATGTCAAAGATACTTCAAAAAGAGTAGAGGGTGGTAAAAAAGGCAGAATCATAAATGTTCAAATTTTCTCCAGAGAAAAAGGTGACAAACTTGAATCTGGCATCATCAAGAGAATCCATATTGAAATTGCCCAAATTAGAAATGTTTCTGTTGGAGACAAATTGGCCGGAAGACATGGTAATAAGGGGGTTATTTCTAAAATATTACCTATTGAGGATATGCCTTACACTGCCGATGGCACCCCAATTGATATTATTTTGACACCGCTTGGTGTTCCTTCAAGAATGAACCTGGGACAGGTTTTGGAAATACACTTAGGTTTAGCTGCCAAAACATTGGGTTATCAAGCGGTAGTGCCTCCTTTTGCTGGAGCCACTGATACGGAAATAAGAGAAGAATTAAAAAAGGCCGGCTGGAATGAAAACGGTAAGATGCAACTTTATGATGGCCGAACAGGCGAAGCTTTCAAACAAGAAACTGCCGTTGGTTATATGTATATATTGAAATTAGACCACATGGTGGAAGACAAAATTCACATGCGATCTATTGGCCCATACTCACTCATCACTCAGCAACCACTTGGAGGTAAAGCTCAGGGGGGTGGCCAAAGATTTGGAGAAATGGAAGTCTGGGCACTTTTGGGACACGGAGCCGCTTATACTCTGCGAGAAATGTTAACTATAAAATCAGATGATATCCTCGGGCGTAGTGCCGCTTTTGACGCAATTGTTAAAGGAGAAAGAATAAGAGGAGAAAACTTGCCTGCAGCATTTAATGTATTAGTAAACAATCTTAGAGGATTAGCCCTAGATATAGAACTCTTAAAAGGTAATCAAACAAAAAATGACTAATAAAAATTTAAGTTTAACTACAGATTTTGATCTGATCAAGCTTTCACTTGCTTCACCTGAGGCTATTTCGGATTGGTCATTTGGAGAGGTTACAAAACCAGAAACAATAAATTATCGAACACAAAGGAGCGAGCGTCACGGTCTTTTTGACGAAAAAATATTTGGACCCGATAAGGATTATGAATGTTATTGCGGTAAGTACAAAGGTATTCGTTACAAAGGTATTGTATGTGAAAAATGTGGAGTCGAAATTACTCGTTCAATAGTAAGAAGAGAAAGAATGGGCCACATTGACCTCTCTGCGCCAGTAGCTCATATTTGGTTTCTAAAGAGCATGCCTTCTAGAATCGCGCTCATACTTGGACTTACTTCCGCCGATGTGGAAAAGGTAATCTACTTTGCTGGTTATATTATTACCAAGGTATCTGCTGAGGAAAAGCAGTCAATTTTGCGAGATTTGGATGCTGAGTTTAAGTCAAGAATTAAAAATGTCACTGATGAAAAAGAAAAGGATGATTTAAAGGAGAAATTGTTGTTAAGAAAAAAAGAAATTGAAAATATTGTAGAAGGGAAAGTGATCGATGAAGTCGCCTTTCATAATTATTCTATTAAATACGGAATATTTTTTGAGGCGGGCATAGGAGCCGAAGCGATTTATGACATATTTAGAAACATTGACTTAAATAAATTAGAAGAAAAAATTAAAAAAGAGCTTGAAGATTCAAAATCAGCTGAAATTGCCAAAATTGCCAAGAGATTATCATTGATTCAGGCCATGATCAGATCAAAGACCAGACCAGAATGGATGTTTCTAACTAAAATCCCAGTTATTCCTCCAGCTATGCGACCTATGGTTCCACTCGATGGGGGAAGATACGCAACTTCTGACGTTAATGATCTTTATCGTCGCGTCATCAACAGAAACAATCGATTAAAAAAATTGAAAGAAATTTCTGCACCAGATGTGATTTTAAGAAATGAAAAGAGAATTTTACAAGAGGCAGTTGATGCTTTGATAGATAATTCAATTAGGCACAACAATAGCCAGCAAGCAACTTCTGCGGCTAATAAATCAAGAGAGCTTAAATCACTTGCCGATAACCTTAAAGGTAAGAGAGGACTTTTCCGTCAAAATCTTTTGGGTAAGCGTGTTGATTATTCTGGTAGATCAGTGATCGTTGTTGGTCCAAGTCTTAAATTGCATCAATGCGGTTTACCAAAACACATGGCTCTAGAACTTTTTAAGCCATTTGTTATTTCTCAACTTTTGAAACAAGAACTTGCTTACAATGTCCGCGGTGCCAGCCGATTGATTGATGATAAAATACCTGAAGTTTGGGCTATTTTGGAAGAAGTCATCAAAGACCGATATGTCCTCTTAAACAGAGCGCCCACTTTGCACAGACTCGGTATTCAAGCTTTTAAACCTATCTTGATTGAGGGTAATGCTATTCAGGTCCACCCATTAGTTTGTAACGCTTTCAACGCTGACTTCGACGGAGACCAGATGGCTGTCCACGTACCACTTTCTCCCGAAGCTCAGATGGAGGCTAAAATGATAATGGCTTCCGATAAGAACATTCTAAAACCTGGTAGTGGCGATTCAACAATATCAAACAAGCAATTAGATATTATTCTTGGTTGTTATTGGATGACCAAGGAAGTGGATGGCGAAAAGGGTGAGGGTATGATTTTCCCAAATCCAAACAAAGCTATTACTGCTCATGATTTTGATATAGTTGAATATCGCGCCAAAATAAAAGTCTTGGGCACCAGCTCTCCCAAATACGCAAAATTTGGAGAAGAATTGTTTGAAACCACTGTCGGCCGACTTTTATTTAATGCGGTCTTACCAAGCGACTACCCATTTATTAATGCCGAAATAGACAGGAAAAAAATGTCGAGTATTGTCGATGATTTAATCCAAAGATACGGCATAGAATCGATCCCGCCCATCATGGATAGAATAAAGGATTTTGGTTTTAAATATGCCACTGTCTCTGGAATTACTTGGAGCATTGAGGATGTAGAAATACCAAAAGATAAATATGAAATTATAGATAAAGCCAAAGCTAAAATAAAGACAGTTCAAGAACAATATGATGCCGGGCTTCTTTCCAATAGTGAAAAAAGATCTAAAAATATTGAAATTTGGACTGCAACAAAAGGAGAAGTAGAAAAGTCCATGAAAGAAACCATGAGTAAAACTGGTTCTGTTTACGACTTGGTGAAGTCTGGAGCAAGAGGTTCTATAGGTCAGCTCACTCAGATGGCGGGTATGAAAGGTTTGATTGTTAACACGGCTGGAGAAACTATTGATTTCCCAATTATTTCTTCAAACAAGGAAGGCTTGACTCCAATTGAATACTTCATCACCACACACGGCGCTCGTAAGGGATTGACTGACACAGCCCTAAACACAGCAAAAGCCGGTTATTTAACTAGAAAACTTTTTGATGTTTCTCAAGATAGTTTAGTAACTGAAGATGATTGCGGATGTAAGGATGGAATAATATTAAGTAAAATTACCTCATCTGGTATTGAAGTATCAATCTCCAAAGTTGCCAAAGGTAGATTTTTGGCTGAAGATCTGAAAAACAAAGATGGTAATGTTTTATTTAAAAGAAACCATTTTATCTCCAGAGATGATGCAATCCAAATTGAGACCGCCGAAATTTCCGAATTATTGGTAAGATCACCAATTACCTGTAAAACATTAGATGGTATTTGTGTGCACTGTTATGGTGTTGATCTTGGAAAAGATAAAATAATTGAATTGGGTGAAGCGGTTGGTACAGTAGCGGCTCAAGCCATCGGTGAGCCGGGAACACAGCTCACTATGAGAACTTTCCACGCCGGAGGTACAGCTTCAGTTGGGGGTGACATCACCCAAGGCTTGCCCCGTGTTGAGGAAGTTTTTGAGAATAGATTGCCCAAAAATCCAGCTACTGTTTCAAAAATTGATGGGATTGTCAGCGAAATAAAAATAAATGGTAAGGACAAAATAATTTATATTTTGCCAGAGGAATCAGAAAAATCTAAAACAAAAACAATGGTTGAATACCCGGTAAATTATCACCGTGTAGTTTTAGTACAAGTTGGAGATAAAATTAAAAAAGGTGATTTGCTTACTGACGGTTCAGCTGATTTAGACGAATTGTTTAAATATGCCGGCAAGGAAGCTACCCAAAACTATATCATTCATGAAATTACCAAAATTTATGAACTACAAGGAGAGCCTGTTTCTCGTAAACACATTGAGGTTATCATTAAACAAATGTTTTCAAGAAGAAAAATTAAAAACCCAGGAGATACCACATTTTCTCAAGGTGATGTTGTCGCTCAAAGTGACCTTATCACGCAAAATGAATTAATGAAAAATGATGGCAAGGAAGAAGCCAAGGCAGAGCCATTACTTTATGGTATTACTGAAGTTTCTCTTTCCCGAAAAAGTTTCCTATCTTCGGCTTCGTTCCAACATACCACTCGTATGCTCATCCAAAACGCCTTACGGGGCACCGAAGATGAACTCAAAGGACTCAAAGAAAATGTCATTATCGGCCGACTTATTCCAGCTGGTTCGGGTTTCAAAGGTAGTCCAAAATACAATATGATCAAAGAACTCCAAAAGAAATTGGATATGGAGAATTAAAATATGTCTTTACCTTTGTTATGAATCTACATAAAATCAGAGGTGGAACAATAGAAGATTTAGAAGCCAAAAAATACAACATAGGGGTTGGTATCAGTCTTGGCAATAAATGGTTTACCGTTTCAAATATTTTGGAATTGATAAAGTGGTCACTTACTCACACCCATGAAAATGTAATTGTCTATGTAGCCGATTCTATACACGCAATAAATCTGGAAGTTAGAAAGCGGATCAAATATGAAAAAGCATTGGAAATTGCAGACAGGATGGGTACAGATTTGCTTGAACAGGTTAGACAAGAGGTAGAGAAAACTTTTTCTCCTGAAGAAATTTCAAAGATAAGGTATGTCAAATGGAATGTTATAGAGAACGATGCTTATAAGGCAAAAGTAAAATATCTATATAATTTCTATGAAAATAATGAAGATTTTAGAGACCATCTTCAATCAATAGTCAAAAACGCTATCTCTAAAGAAACCAGCCCAAGAGTTTTTTTAGAACAAGAAATTCTTCGCCTCATTAATTACATAATTGAAGAACTTCCAGAACAAACAACTAGAGTTCCCATGGGAGAATTTGCTTGTGATGCTTTCGCTTACCCTTATGATGGAGAGATAGTAAAATTAGCAGAAGAAATTCAAAATGGTGAAAAATTTCCAGAAATGAAAGAAAATATAATAGATACTGAGCCTAAAGTATTTTTAGAAGTAAGATAATTAAAGGTATAATAATTAAAATGTTTTTTAAAAATAATAAAGAAATAAAAACTGGGGATTTAAAATTATCGGATTATGACCAAATTTGGACTAAATTTTGCTTTTTGGATGAATCTGGTAGCTTAAATAATAAAACAGAGCCATATTTTACTTTGGGTATTCTAAAAATGAGTCAACCCTATTATTTGCAGAGTAAAATTTTATATGAAAGAATCAAAAATAATTTTCATGATGAAATAAAGTTTAATAAATTATCAAAAAGTAATGTGAGTTTTGCAAAAATAATAATAGATTCAATTTTTAATACAAAAAGTTTGAATTTTTACTCATATACAACAAATAAAAGCAGTAAATATTTTTTAGATAATTTTTCAGACAATGAGTGGAAAGCTTATGAGGATATTACATTAAAATTAATGAACGCCGTTCTGGCCAATCATGAAATATTGATTTTAATAGCAGATCATATAGTAACTCCAGAAAATATAAAATATGAAGTTAATGTTAAAAAAATATTTAATAACAATAAAAAAAGACTTTCTATAGCGGGAGTTTGTCGGTTTGATTCAAAATCAAACGATTTATTACAGGTTACAGATTTATTAATTGGAGCTATTACCTATGATTTAAAACTTCAGGCCGGTTTAGTGTCTGGAGATAAATATAAAATTAAATTAGTTAATTATTTGAAAGAAAATCTTGGATCAACTAATTTTATGAATGGTTTTAGAAATTACAATTTTAGTATTTTTGTTGAGAAAGGTAACGGAGAAATATTAGAAAATAAAGATAAAATAACAAATGAAAAAGGGCCATCGTCCTAACGGTCGACGCCCCTTTTTCGATACCATATAAGCATACAGCAAGCATAGTAAAAGTCAAGAGTTATCCACAGATTACCTAAATATCATTTAAATAAGCAATAATATGTCATCAAATGTAGAACAAATAAAGGAAAAATTGGATATTGTGGATGTTATATCTAGCTATATAAAGGTAGAAAAGGCGGGAATTAATTTTAAGGCCAAATGCCCTTTTCATAATGAAAAGACACCTAGTTTTTTGATTTCACCAACAAGACAAACTTTTTATTGTTTTGGTTGTGGCGAGAAGGGAGATATATTTTCATTTGTAGAGAAGTTTGAGGGTTTAGATTTTAAAGGTGCGTTGGAGGCATTGGCAAGCAGGGCTGGAATTGAATTAAAAAATTTTAAGAAAGAAGATATAGAAATTGCTGATGAAAAGGAGAAGATGTTTGAAATTTTGGAGGCCACAACTAAAATATTTGAGAAGCAACTGAATGAAAACAAAACAAATCTAAAATATTTGGAAAAGAGGGGACTATCGTCAGATTCAATAAGTAAGTGGAGACTTGGATTTGCTTTGGATGATTGGCGTAGTCTTTATGACCCATTATTAAAAATGGGTTACCCGAAAGAGCTTATGCTCCAAGTTGGACTTATAAAAAAAGCTGCAGACCTAAGAGCAAACCCAGAACAAGAAAAACTTTATGACACCTTTAGAAATAGAATAATGTTTCCAATATTTGATGTTGCTGGCAGAGTAATTGCATTCTCGGGCAGAGCATTAAAAGAAGACGATAAAACCCCAAAATACCTCAACTCACCAGAAACCAAATTGTTTTATAAATCTGAAGTTTTATATGGGCTCAATATTGCCAAAAATTATATTCGTAAACTTGATTATACTGTCTTAGTTGAGGGCCAAATGGATTTAATAATGTCGCATCAAGCTGGAGTTAATAATACTGTCGCATCCTCTGGCACCGCTCTAACTGAACTCCACTTGAGAAAAATACAAAAACTTTCTGACAGAGTAATTATAGCCTACGATTCTGATACGGCAGGTGAAAAGGCCTCTAGAAGAGCGGCCGAATTGGCTTTATCGGGAGGAATGGAGGTTAAAATTGCTTCATTACCAAAGGGGGAGGACCCGGCATCTGTAGCAAAAGAAGATCCGGAAAAATGGAAATTAGCACTAAAAGAATCAGAACATTTTATTGATTTTGCTTTAGAAAAAGCGATCAAGGATAGCCGTGGGAAAAATTTAGCAAAAGATATTATAAAAGATATTTTGCCATTGGTGCAACTTATTAACAATGATATGGAAAAGACCCAATTTGTTAAAAAAATAGCTTTAAAAACCAGGGTAAAAGAAGAAGATGTTTGGAGTGATATTAAAAAAATAAATACTAAAGTTAATAGTTCCGAAGTTATAAAAATAACGACTGATTATCGAGACGAAAAAGAGGCTTTAATTTTTGAAGCAGAAAAATACGGTTTAAAAATTGATATAAAAAAGACCGAAGAAGATATATTAAGAAGAATTGAATTAAGAAATTTAAAGCAAAAGCTTCAAGAAACGGCTGTATTGCTCGATGAAAAAAATATTTCAAAAGAAGAAGAAAAGAAAATAAAATTAGCCTTTGAAAAAATCCAAAAAAGAATAAAAGAAATTGATTACTAATTATTTAAAATTTATTCATTATAATTTAAAAAAAATGGCAAAAAAGAAACAAAAAACTAATTTAAAAAAGAAAAAAGTAATTAAGACCAAGAAAGTTAAAAAAACAAAAAAGATTAAGGCAAAAACAAAAATAAAATCAAAAAAGCAGATAAAAAAAATAACAAAAAAAACTGTAAAGAAATCTTCTGTTGAGATTAATGCCAAAAAAGCAAGACTTATTGCTAAGGGCAAGGAAAGGGGTTTTATTACTTATGATGAAATTTTAAAGGAATTCCCAACCATTGAGGATGATGTAATTTCACTTGAAGCAATCTATGAAGATTGTGTAGTGGCTGGTATTGATATTTTAGAGGGTGGTAAATTGCTAGATGATCTTTCCTTGGTAAAAGCTAAAGACCATTTTAAAGATGAGGCTTCTTATGACTCTATCCAAATGTATTTGAAAGAGATTGGTCAGCACTCACTTATTTCAGGAGCTCAAGAAAAAGAATTAGCCAAAAGAATACTAAATGGTGATGATGAAGCCAAGAATATATTGGCCCGAGCTAACCTCCGCTTGGTGGTTTCTATTGCAAAAAAGTATGTTGGCCGAAGTTCTGATTTGACTCTGCTTGACCTTATTCAAGAGGGAAATTTGGGTTTATTTAAGGCTGTAGATAAATTTGATTACACAAAGGGGTACAAGTTCTCGACATACGCCACTTGGTGGATTAGACAAGCAATCACCCGTGCTTTAGCTGACCAGTCGAGAACTATCAGGGTGCCAGTACACATGGTAGAGACCATCGCCAAGTACAAGCAAGTTGTTCGTCGTCTTTCACAAGACTTAAACAGAGATCCACTACCAGAAGAAATCGCCGTTGAAATGGGTTTGGAACCAGAAAAAATTTATATGATTGAAAAGATTGATCAGGGCACCATCTCTCTTGAAAGTCCTGTTGGAGACGAAGATGATAGCAAATCTACTCTTAGCGACTTTATGGCCGATGATAAAATTACCGCTCCAGACCAAGATTCAAATCGTCGTATCATTCGTGACCAACTAAATGAAATACTCGCCGACTTGCCTCCAAAAGAAAGAAAAATAATTGAGATGAGAAATGGTTTGATTGATGGTGTTTATCATACCCTTGAAGATGTTGGTAAAGAATTTGGTGTCACCCGTGAACGTATTCGTCAAATTGAAGCCAAAGCATTAGAAAAAATGCGTCAACACGAAAAAATCAAACGCTTACAGCATTTCTTTTAACCTCACATACTTATAAAAGGATTGGCCCGGTCGCAAAGTGTTGCAACCGGGCCTAAAGTGGTGGGGAAGTCATACCTTGGATGGCAATGCCCCCCTCGAGATTGGTGGCACTTCTCTTCGGTTCATTCTCTCCTGTATGCAATTAAGTGCTTCCTCTTGCATACTTAGTTCGGTAATAATTTGCCTCCTTCTCACGGGATCTGAACCCCAGAACTCCTTCTGAAGCTTCTTGATCCTTTTCTCTACATCTTCCATTATCCAATTGTCGAGACAATCGAATAGGAAGCCAAAAAATTTCTTGGCCAATTTCTTAGCCTTAGAATTATTATCCATCTTTCGCGTCCTCTCCTTGAGATATTATATCATAATTTGGTAATCAAGGCAAATAGGTGTGGATAGTGTATAATTAGGCAATGATTTCAG
>Ga0265292_1000800_pt1 | contig 35287 bp, 32 predicted proteins | sample Munlanlewell296A_FD_189080 | JGI IMG/M metagenome (GOLD analysis project Ga0265292, IMG submission 189080) | Leachate microbial communities from a municipal landfill in Southern Ontario, Canada - Leachate well 296A | ecosystem: Engineered > Solid waste > Landfill > Unclassified | place: Canada... | reverse complement strand
TCGTCACAAAAAACTCCGACGGAAGTTGAGGATAAGATTGGAAAAGCTTGACTTTTTTGACAACACCTGATTTGGCCTTGGTCTCGGCGTTTAGACTTCTTCCCTGCGGTGAAAGATCACCGCTTGACTGAAGACCGATCTTTGTCCCGTAAAAAAGGACCCTGGCAATCAATACCTTGGTATTTGCCACCGCAATAGAATCGGTTTTGTAATAAAATGTTGTCCCTTCGACTGAATAGTTTCCCGCTGTTGATCCGATAAAATCCAAAGGAGAAACATCATGAACAATATAATTATCATCGCCGCTACAAGGTTCAATTAATTTTTTTGTAACGCCATTGTCACTGCCAATAAACGTCAGCTCAATGGCTGGAAGAGATCTGGTGGTATCGCAACTGCTACTATCTTCTGATGCAAAATAAAGGACAATGTTTCCGCTAAAATAACTCGTGCCAAAACTGCGGTCTCCAGCATTGTATGATGTCATGTAAAAAGTGTACTGCTGGTCTTTGGAGACAAGCGGCGAAACAAAAGTTTCTTTTATTTCCTCAGCCACCTCGACTTTGCTGGTATTCAAAAACATTCCCGGCATATTGGTTAATCCCAGTTGGGTAAAAGTATAGGTACCGACTTTTTCGCGAAGAGCTTTTTCCAGCCCGGCCTCAGCCGCCACCAGCGCTTTATTTGACTCTTCTTGAAGTTTGGTCAGTTGTGTGTTTGAGGTCGACCGATAGACCACAGTCATGACTATGGTGACAACTGTCGCCAAAATCATTATTGTCATTAATAAGATTTGACCTTTTTGTGAATTCATATTAATTTTTAACAACTTAAAACTTAGATGTTAAAACTTAAAACCATAACTAATAACTTAAAACCTTTTACCTTTTAATGTTAATAGGCTAGCCGCTAACATTTTACTAATTTCTTCGCACTCCTTAGTTAATAAATCAATCTCTTTTTCTTTCTCTGTTAATTTACTATCTTTAAGTAAGTTTAGCCAGTATTCTGTTTCATTAGCACTTTTGAGAGCAATATCATAAAATTTAATAAAATCCTTTCTGGATGAGGATGATTTAGCTTCAATAATATTGGCGCCTATCGAGGTAGCGCATCTTATAAGCTGATCAGAAATCACCCAAAAAACCCTTTGATTGGGCAGTTTAACTATAAATCTTATTATCTCTAGTGAAAATTGATAACTTCTATATCTTAAATTAGCTTTTAGATTTGAGTTGTGGTTTTGAGTTTTAAGTTTTAAGCTTTGAGTTTCCATATGCTTATTGTAACTGCTTCCAATCGTAAATACTTTTTGACAGATATGGCAGTAAATCCATATACATTTTTGGGTTGTTGATAATAAAAATTGTCGGCTTTGAGCTATCGGAGCGAACTCGGCTATTGGTAAATGCTGACAAAGCGACCATATTCCCGTTTATCTTCAAGCCTTCATCAGCAGTGCCATCGGTATCGCCGGTATTGATAGTGTTGGCAATAAAAATCCCATGGGCTTCTTTGACTTCTGTCGTGCAACCTGATGCAGGAGTATCGGTGCCAGCGCAAAAATTAATCGTGTCGGCGATAATGGCGATTGAACTATTATTAAGTTTATTAAAATCATCAATGTTAATGTTGACTGTTCCCGTCACGACCAAAACAAAGTTCTTTCCTGCAGTAAAATCATTACTACTGATAGTTTGATTGCCATCTATCACATTAACTCCATTGACGGCGTCCGTAAGATTAGTAACTGTCTTATACTCTTTTAAAGATCTGACATACTCCAAGTATTGGGTTGGGCTGTAAGCAGATGTGACGCTGTAGTCTTTATTTTCATCATGCCAGTCGTGAATTGTTGAATATGAAGCGCTTGCGCCAATATTCATACCTAGCGCTGAGCCGGCTTCTTGATCCTCCGACCGGGTAGGTAGAATAAAGACATTATCGCCGCTGTCGTCGGCGTCATAAGGATGGACAAAGGCCGGAATAACGTTGTCTTTTGACGAAGAAAAACTCCAGTAAGAACTCTGTTTTAATTTAATCCAGCTTTCATTGACAACAGAAAAAGTAATATCTGCGTTTGGGTTGTTGACCCCGGCGGTGATTGGCAGGTTGGCTCCGTTAAGGTCGCAGCTGGCGTTGGAAAACTGACCAGGGGCAACACCGGCAGCGGCGGCATTTATCGTCAATGTCTGTGTTGTGTCTGGCTGTCTTCCTAGGGCAACACAGGCTTGATTATCCCAAGTTACCGTGCAGCTATAGGAAATGGCATGTTGCTTGTCAATAGAAAAAGTACAAGGTTCTGCGATAGTTACGCAGCTATCTCCTGTGCTGCCGCTTAAATTAGTGATGTTAAAATTATTTGATGGGTCGGCCTGATAACAGCCGGTACCTGACTTTTGTCTTAATACGCCGCTTATCACTGTCTGCTGATTAACTGGCATGGGACAGGTGATACAGCCTTCGTTGGAAAAAGTGCCATAATCATAGGTTGTTCGAGCGCATACTTGTGTTCCTGGTTGGGTTTCAAGAATAGTTAAAGGTGAAGTGGCGCTGGCATTATACCACCAGGTTCCGCCAGGATTACTAAAAGAATAGTTTTTACATTGTAGTTCAGTTCCATTAGTCCATGTCCAGGTAATTGGCGTGGTAGCAGTTGTGATGTTAAATGATCCGCAGACGCCGGTGGGTATAGAAAGAGCCGGTACGGTACAGGTTGCTGTATTTGACCAAGGAGAAGTCTGTGTTTCATCTCCTGCCGCCACTCGGCCGTAATATGCTACACCGGGAGTTCCTGTGGTAAAGGTTGGAGAGGTGTTACCCCAATCATTAACTTTCCAAACATCTCCCCATACTTGAAGCCAATAACTTATTGCTCCTGCTATATTATTCCAACTCCAATTGATTCCGCTGAGTGTAGGAATACAGGTTATAACAGGAGGTGGTAAAGGGGTAGGGGTAAGAGTAGGGGTAGGAATTAGAGTAGGAATTACAGTAGGAGTAGGAGTTGGTGTCGGACAGGTTATCGAAGCTACTGAAGAAAAAGTGGTGAAGTTATAGGTAGTACGCGCGCTAACCGTCCTTCCGGTTGGTATAGAGTCGGTGTGGGAAGGATTTGTCCAATCGTTAAACCACCATTCTTCTGTATTATCCCAGACCTGGAGACCGCTTGCTTGAGTTGGCGACCAAACCCAGGTAACAGGCGTATTACCTGAATTGTAAGATCCGCAGGTAGGATATGGAATAGGAGGAGTAGGAATTAGAGTAGGAGTGGGAGTAGGAGTGGCTATCGGACAGTTAAAAAGCCAGTGGACGCCAGCTGACCAGCTGTCACCGCACCTTGAGTGAATCCAGGCGTCATAGTTAACGCCCGGGGTGACGGTAAATGAAAAAGGAGAACTATTCTGATGTTCAATACAGTAGTCTCCTTGATGACCTAAATCGTCAAGACAGTCAGCGTTCCAACTTGAATAGGCAGCATCAACTCTTAAAGCGTAAAAATTAGCATTGGTTCCTGGTGCCCAGTTTAAGGTGGCGGTGCTTCCCGAGCAAACTACTGGAGTCGGAGCCGGCTCACCCAGTGGCCCACAGGTTGGCGTTGGCGTACTACTTGGTAGTGACGGCGGGTCGGTCGGTCCGCCTGGCGTGACAGTTGGACCGGTACAAGGCCGGCGGGCCTGGGCAACTTCAGTACACCCATCTAGCGTACAATATCTTGTTTCTGAATTATCTGTATTGCAATGCCAAGCAGACCAGGCGTTGGCGTTGGTACAGTCGTCTGTGCAGGGATCACTTAAAGGTGTTGTGCAGGCCCAATTACAAGTGTCGTAGTTGCAGACAGCAAAACACTGTCCATTACCATTCACATCAATAGTTTCACAGGTTCCCCCCTGAGCAATTGTTTGGCTACACTCTGCAGTCGCTGCATCCCACGTTATCCAATTTGGCGCACGATAACAAGAATTACATACTGGAGTAGGAGTGGCGGTGGGGTCGGGCACACTCGTGGCGGTGGGGTCAGGAATACAGGTACAGACATTGTCGACGTAGGAACAGTAACCATAACACGGTGTACCACCACTCTGATAAACACATAGCCATCTATGCACCGGCGCACCATAATAGACACTGTTACAACCAGCCTGGACAGAAGAAGGAAGGAAGGATAAATAAGCCAATACTGCAAATAAGTAAATTAACCCTGTTAAATACGATTTGAGCCTCATATTAAAAAGGTAGCAGAAAGAAAGAGAGAATTCAATTGATAGTTATTTTATTACCGACCGGAAAAGGAAGAAATTAAAAAGCAAGTTTGAAAGCGGGTTGATGGTAAGAAAATTTTTTATGTATTAATGGAAGTAGTAAAAAGAATATATTTTGAAAGCCCAGCCGGTAAAGGTTGGGAAAGAGGAAAAATAGTTGCCTTCTCCAGTTGCATGTTCAATAATTTCATAATAATTTGGTTGACATCCTGGTCAAAAAAAGAGATAAGCTGACCACGTTGCTGTAAACTACCAACAACAGGATTAGGATCACCCATTAAACGAGCAGTATTTGGATTAAAAGGGAATGGCTCAGGAGGAGGTAAAATAGTAACAAAATCATAGGATCCATTATCAGTTTTTTCAAGAAATCTTACTAATGGTGATCTTCCTGGCCCAGCATCTTCGATAGTCATGTTTTTATAAGTAGCCTCGTCAAAACCATAAAAAAGATTAATTGTTTGGTTTTTATCTGTTTCTGTAGGATTTTTGAGAGTACGGTCAACGACATAAATGGTTTTGCCATTATCTAAGTGGACTTTGTAAAAACCAGTCCAGGCAAAGGGTTTCGTATCGGCATTATAACGCATTTTTTTAAGCTCTTCAGGATATTTATTATAATGGCCAATTCTCATTCCACAAGCATTTAAGCACAAAGTAAGGACTTGTCTAAAATCATTATAACCCACCCAATAGACAGGATTAATAGCATTAGGGCTTATCGTCGGGTTTTCTGCGTATTTGAGGCTGTTGATGATATTAGCCGTGCCGTCGCCAAAGTAGCGAAAAGGTAGTTCAGTGTATTCCTTGTATTTATTATAGTCCATCTGGATTTCGGCAGGGACTTTAAACCAGCCATAGTCGGGATTGAAAGCATAAAGACTGCCTTGAGTATCTTTTCCCGTGATAATTTTAGGATTAAGACCATCGGTGGTCTCTGTAATCTTAATGGCGTTTTCATTAAGAATGATGCTTTCCTTAACTTGGGTACCATAAAGATCAATGACCGGTTTACCGTCTACAACCTTAAAAAATTTATCTTGAGTGTCCTGGGTTTCCATAGTCGTCTGCCAGCCAGGTTTTGGGATTGCAGTCGCAGTCGGCGCTTCTGTGGGAGGAATAGTGACAGTCGAGGCTCCGGTGGCGGTGGAGGTAGGAGTTGTGGTTTTTGTAGGGAGTGGGGCTTCGGTAAAGGTACTAGTAGGAGATGGAGTCCCAGTAGAAGGTTTTGGAGTATTAGTCGATGAGGTAACTGGGCGAGTAGGGATAAACCCCGCTTTATATTTAATATCTTTTAAACTATCAGTAAAAGTTAGGTCTTCTTCACCCTGGAAGTTTTCATCCTTGATCCAGACTATAGCATTTGGAGATGGTAAAAAAGGATTTCCAAAAATAACTGACTCAACCTGGTTTTTTTCTATCTGTGATTGCGCCAGAGCCCGTTGTTCTGTCTCATCTAGAGATGGAATATTTTTTGCAGTTTTAATCTGGCCATACCCAAAAGAGATAAAAACATATTTTTCATCTTTACCATTATTATTGACAATCGTTTTTAATGTCCTATAGACATAACCATCGCTTGTTATTTCATCTACACCAATCACCTCAGTCATGACGGTACCGTTTTCCGATGGAAAAGTCCCTACTATTTTGCCGCTCGAAAGAGTATATAGATCAAAAGAGATTTCCGGAGCATTATTTTGATTCTCATCTATAATATAACCTTCGGTATTTTCTTTGGAAACATCAAAGATCAACGCTTGGGTAATACTGTCTTTAAATTTTGTTTCTATTGCTTGACGGGTTGCTTGAGGAATGGTATTTAAATCCTCAGACACTACTTTTATAGGTTTATTTTCTGTTTGCTGAGCCAAAAAATCAGGAGTAGGTATCATTTGTATTTCAGGAGGTGGAGTACAACCACCAACACCAAGTACAATGAGCGGTGAGGCAAGACCAAAAGCGACAGCGGCTTTTTTTATAGGAAGTTTTGGTGAAGCTTTACTTTCTGATGGACTCACCCTCGAGACTCGAGTCGTTTCCATGTTTACTTTTATTATAACATAGTTTCTATGGATTTACAAATGCTATAGGTAATTAATAATATCACCTCCGAAGTGAAAAATAAAGTTTTTGTATCTCTGTTTATTACCTCTAAAATAATTTAATACTAAATCGGTATTGATTTTATTATCATTATTGTGATTTTCCATATAAGCCGTTATTGAAGAAAAAGGATAACTAAATATTCCATTAATGTCGTCAACTATAGATCCAGCATAAGGATTGGTATGGATATAGCGGGAAACATAAATTAGTTGCTCTTCGTGTCTAATCTCGTTTGATTTGAATTGAGTTAGAAAAACAGGACCTTTTCGATTATTTAAAATATTAAAAAACCTTGTAATCGAATTCAAAATATTAGCCATAAAAGTTTTTATTCCGTTTTCTTTTAATTGTTTGATGAGAAAATGATAATGATTTGGCATAAGACAATATGAGAGAATGTCCACTTTAAAATATTTTTGAAGGTTTATTTTTTTCAGTTTGGTTTCTTTAGATCTATTATCTAATTTTTTAAACATCGAGTAACGATAATTTACTTTTGACGATCGATAATAGTTAGCAACATTAATAAATTCATAAGCTATCTTGCTTGATGAAAAAATATCAATTCTGTCTATTGTTTTATCATAAATATGATAAATACCGCCGTTATAGAAAACATCTTCTCGTGAAGGCATAATTATAAATAAACTATATGGTGTTTGTTAGAATGTCAACGGTCTATAATCTACAAAACTAAGGAATTAGTTTGTTCCAGCAGTCTTTTTCACTTCCGAAGTGAGAGTATTATATCATTTGTCCATTTTCTGGATGAAGTACTCTTTGACCTACTTCAAGATTGATTCTTATAAATCTCCATACACTCCACCCTTCTTTATATGCGGTTTCGGAAACAATTGTTTGAAGCGTTGCGGCAGATACTCCTTTTTCATCAATAATACCATTGTTAGAAAATTTAATTAAATTTCGGAGATAAACTCTATACAATTTATCATTGATCGATATTCTATTTATAGCTGTTGACCAATAGTCAATTTCTTTGTCCATAATTTTACTCATTATTATATCAATAAAAATATAGTATTACTTCCAACTAGATTCCATACTCCAAAGGAAAAAAACTATTACTTTCTTTTGAGGCTAGATGAAGTCCGTTATATAATTTAAACAAGTCTCCATAGATTTGGTTCCAATTCCGAATCCGTGGGGTCACAAAAAAATTTAAACTGAGTTTTAGAGTGTTATGTCTATCTTTTTCACTTCCGAAGTGATAGTATTTTAATTAGCCTCAAGTTTTGTTCGGTTGCGTGTCACTAGGAGCAAGTCCTAAAGCAATGATTTTCGCAACCTGCAAACAGGCGACTTCCGTCAATCCGCAAAGACCAATTTGCACTTGTCCTGGAATTATCTTTTTATCAGGCCCTTTTTTTAATATGTGAGTTTCATATCGGAAGTTGCGGCAATCATGAAGGTAACTATTACATTTAGTTACTTGGCCATGAACTATTTGACCCACGTTGGAGTCTGGTTCTACTGTTTGAATCTCTGCTATTATTTCTCCTTTCATAAAAATCATCTCAAACTGATTATTAATATTTTATTGCATAATATTGTGACTACAAACGCTTTTCGTGAATGTTTGAAATATCAAAAATATAACTTATAGCGCTTTGAGCTGTGCTATAAATCTAGAATCTTTCAAAAACAAATTATACCATTATTACAACTTTATAAGAAGTAAATCTGGTTTGAATCCTTAAGTAGAGTAGGATTGTAAATAAGCTTTATCCTGATGAAAGAGACTATATAACTCGGTTAAATCTTCTATTACTTTGGTATATGAGATTGGTTTGGTTGCTAGATTGAGTGGATCACAAAAAAAACACCTTATATCTAGGTTGTCATAACAATCTAACAAACCCCCGGGGTTATTTTATTTTACATTATTTTACAAAATTACTGGTAAAAGAATTAAATACTTTTTCTTACAGGAGGTTTTGAAGGAATGGCCCTTTGAATAGTCGCTCTTATTTCATTCAAATCTGCTGGTTTTAATAAGCTATAATCTCCCCATTTTAAATTTTCATCTGCTGAAAAACAAACAATAGAGAGACCATCTATAGTCTCTCTAATTTTAGTTGCGATTTCAAGACCATTACCATCAGGTAAAGTATTATCTAAGATAGCTACGTTTATACCTAGCTTGAGCAACTTATCTGGAATGAAACGAAGAGCTTGAGCTACACTTCCAGCAGTTAATAGAATTTTATGACCAGGTTTTTTTAAAAAATCAGGTAATGATTTAATATATAATCGATCATCGTCAACTTGAAATATTAGGGCTTTCTGCTCATTCATTTGTTATATTATAGCAAGAAAGTCTGCTTAATAAACCCCCGAGGTTGTTTAGGTTGTTTACAATGGATATAATATTATCGCCTGAACCCTATATTGGCGTATTTCAATAATCTTTATATAATTTTTTTCTATTGAAAGTTCTTTATTATCTGCTATAATGCAAAATATATGTTTCGTCCTGAGCAAAGACAGGCAATAATTGCTGGTACTGGGTTTAGAGAAAAAGACTCATATTTTGAAACTATTCGAACAGACTATGGAAATGTAGATATCGGTCATCTAAAACTTGGAGGTAAAAATATAGTATTTCTTGCACGACATCAACGACTTCAAATTCCTTCGCAGGTTAATTATAGAGCTAATGTGGAAGCACTTAAATTACTTGGTGTAAATAGAGTGTTTACAGTCAGTGCCGCCGGACGTATGCATAGAGATGTTTTGCCAGGACATTTAGTTAATGTAAGCGATTTAGTATGGGATCATACAGGTAACCGTAATACTACTTTTGCAGAAAATGGATGCTTGATTTTACATGCTTCACTTGCAGGTTTATATAGTCAAGGATTAAGAGATGCAATAAATCAATCGTGGGATCAAACAAGACCAGTTGTCGAGAAGTTGTATAAGGATATTCCAGAATTATCAGTTGGATTTCATCAAAATGGTACATATTTTAATTCTGAAACACCTTGGTTTAATACAGAAACAAGAGAAGAATGGTTAAGAAATACTGTTCCAAATTTAAAATTAATTGGTCAAACTTTAATTCCGGAAGCTCCTTTATTAAGAGAATTAGGTATACCTCAAGCTACTATTGGTATGTGTACTAACCATTCTACTTTTCCTGGTGCAGTAAGAGTCTCACATGCCGATGAGAGTGGTGTTATTGATGTTGCCAAAGCAACTTCTTTAGCTGCCCTAGCTGTATTGGATAATGCAATTAGACTAATACCTGATGATTATCATGATGCAATGGTAGATACAATGTTTAGAGATTCAGTTGCTCCTAATCAAGTAAATATGGAAGAATTACGGGAACAACGACCTCGTTTAGCAGTAATAATTCAAGGTGTATTAAATCCAGCTGATTATAATTTTACCAATAAAACAATTTCACCTTTATAAGTCCGATTTAATAAATCAGGTGCCTTACCTCGAATAATTTCCTCAAATTTCTTTGTCATTTCCCGGCAGATACAGATTTTCGCTTCAGGTATAAGCTTTTCAATTATTTCTAATGTTTTATTAATTCTTTTTGGAGACTCATAAAAGATAAAAACAGTTTTTGGATTAATTTTTTTTATAGATTTTAATATATCGATATATCGAAACACCTGTGATTCTTTTTTTGGCAAAAAACCCATAAACATAAAGTTCTCTGGATTAAAACCTGAGTAGACAAGAGAGGTGGTGATGGCAGTTGGACCTGGAATAACTGTAAATTGCATACCTTTTTTTATACAAGTGGCAACTAGGAAATATCCTGGATCAGAAATTAATGGCATGCCCGATTCGGAAATAAGTGAAATGTTTTTTCCTTCATTAAGCCAGTTAATCACTTGAGGTAGTTTTTCAAATTCACAATCCTTATAAAAAGAAATTATTACAGAACACGTAACAGGTAACATATAACTTTTTTTGATGTGATCAAGAAGAATATGAGCGGAGCGTGTGTCTTCGGCGAGAATAATATCAGAAGAAGCCAGAGTTTTGGCTGCCCTAAGTGACAGGTCCTCAAGATTACCTATAGGTGTTGCAACTATATATAACATTATTTTGATAGTTTATGCTTCAAAAATTGAAATATGATAGGAATTACTGAAATAAGAATAACACCAATTATTACGAGAGAAAAGTTTTCTTTGACAAAAGGAATATTACCAAAAAAATATCCAGAAAGAGTCGCGATTAATACCCAGAGGATCCCACCAATAATATTATAACTTATGAATTTACCATAATTCATCTGACCGGCCCCGGCGACAAACGGGGCAAAAGTTCTGACTATCGGGACAAATCTGGCTAAAATAATAGTTTTTCCTCCGTGTTTTTGAAAAAACTTTTCAGTTTGATCAATATGACTTTGATTAATAGGAATTCTAGGATTGGCTACTATTTTTTCACCAAAAAATCTGCCAATCCAATAATTGACTGTGTCTCCGACAACAGCAGCTATAATTAGAAGCACTATAAGAACAAAAATATTTAATGAACCTAAGGCCGCAAAAGCACCAACGGCAAAAAGTAATGAATCTCCCGGCAAAAAAGGAACAAATACCAATCCAGTTTCACAAAAAATAATTATAAACAAGATTATGTATGTGGCAGTCCCATAGGTTGAGATTATTTGTCCTAGATATTTATCTAAATGTAATACAAAATCTATACCAAATCCTATTATATTCATAACTATTCTGTTAATTATTCCATATATGTAGAAAGATTTCAATCATTAATGCTATAATTATTGGTTACTTTTAACTTATGTTTAAACTTAAATCCCAATTTTCACCGACAGGCGACCAGCCTCAAGCGATTAAAAAACTGGTATCTGGTATCAATGCCGGTCTAAAGGACCAGGTTCTTCTTGGTGTGACAGGATCTGGTAAAACATTTACCATAGCCAATGTCATTCAAAAATTACAGCTTCCAACATTGATTATTTCACATAATAAAACATTGGCGGGACAACTGTACCAGGAATTTAGAGATTTTTTTCCAGAGAATGCTGTCTCATATTTTGTTTCCTACTATGATTATTACCAGCCTGAAGCATATATTCCTCAATCTGACACTTATATTGAAAAGGAGGCCCAGATAAATGAACAAATCGACAAACTTAGATTGAAGTCAACTACCAATATTTTAACAAGACAGGATGTTATCGTAGTCGCCTCAGTATCCTGTATTTATAATATCGGTTCGCCTATAGAATATAGAAATTTTATTATGGAGGCGAATATTGGCGACAAAGCCGATTGGTCAGTTATTGCTAAAAGATTGGCCGAATTACAATATGAAAGATCTGAATTTGAATTCAGGCGGGGGACATTTAGAGTTCGTGGAGATCATCTGGATATTTATCCTGCTTATGAAGATATCGGATATAGAATAAGCCAAAAGAATAATTTAATTGATGAAATTTCTGCATTTGAAACATTGTCAGGTAAACAAATCCACAATCAAAAATCCGCAATCCATAATAAATTAATTATCTATCCCGCCAAACATTATATGACTGACCCAAAAGTCGTTAACGAAGTTGAGGAACAAATTAGAGTTGATCTTAAAAAAGAATACGAAGATCTAAAAAATCAGAATAAATTAATTGAAGCGCAAAGGTTACTTCAACGGGTTAATTACGATTTAGAAATAATTAAGGAGGTCGGCTATGTCAATGGAATTGAAAATTATTCCCGTTATTTTGACGGGAGGGCACCAGGCGGTGCCCCCTTTACATTATTAGATTACTTTGCAAAAGCTTATGGAGAAAATTTTTTGGTGGTGATTGATGAATCTCATATGACTGTTCCGCAGATCCGTGGTATGTTCAACGGTGACTACTCACGCAAAAAAACACTAATTGACTTTGGTTTTCGCCTAAGGGCATCATTTGACAACAGACCCCTTAAATTTAATGAATTTTATAAAATACCGCCGAGAATTATTTATACCTCAGCTACACCGGATGAATGGGAGTTAGAAAAATCAAATAACGGAATAGTCGAGCAGTTGGTTAGGCCGACCGGGATAATTGACCCTAAAATCACAATCAAACCGGCAAAAGACGAAGTTTCAGATTTAATTAAAGAAATTAAGAAAAGGGTTAAGTTACGGCAAAAAACTCTCGTTACCACTTTAACAAAAAAAATAGCTGAAGATCTGTCTGGATACCTTAAAGAAGGGAAAATCAAAGCCGAATATCTTCATTCGGATATCAAAACATTGGAAAGATCAGATATCTTAGATAATCTAAGAAAAGGGAATTTTGATGTTTTAATCGGAGTTAATCTCTTGAGAGAAGGTTTGGATTTACCGGAAGTAAGTTTAGTGGCGATTCTTGACGCCGACCGAGAGGGCTTTTTACGGTCAAAAACAGCTCTTATACAAACGATGGGGAGGGCGGCAAGAAATGTTCAAGGTGAAGTTATTGTTTATGCCGATAAACTGACCGGTTCAATCAACGAAGCCGTTAAAGAAATCGATAGACGGAGAAGATATCAGACAGAATACAATAAAAAACATAATATTACTCCAAAAACCATCTATAAACCAATTAGAGAACGAATTACTGACAAACAAGAGGAGTTTTTGATTTATGACCGCCAAAATCAGCAGTATACGGAAAATTTTCTCGATAATATAATACCTGATTCGCTTACTCCATATGATAAAAAAAAGATAACTAAAAAGCTGAAAAAAGAAATGAGAAGACAAGCAGAAGATATGAATTTCGAACTGGCGATTAAAATCAGAGACAAAATTAAAGAGATCAATAACAAATAATAAATGTTTTAATGTTTAAACATTTATCATTTAACTTTCATTTGTAATTTGTAATTTTTTTATTATGGATATTATTAAAATACGTGGTGCACGACAACATAATCTAAAGAACATTGATTTGGATATCCCCAAAAATAAATTAGTAGTAATGACCGGTGTTTCCGGATCAGGGAAGTCATCACTGGCATTTGACACCATTTATGCTGAGGGGCAAAGACGATATGTTGAGTCTTTGTCGGCCTATGCCAGGCAGTTTCTGGGTATTATGGATAAACCAGATGTTGATCTTATCGAAGGATTGTCTCCGTCAATATCAATCGACCAAAAAACAGTTTCCCATAATCCTAGATCAACTGTAGGAACGATTACGGAAATTTATGACTATCTACGTTTGCTTTACGCAAAAATCGGTCATCCACACTGCCCTGACTGCGGTATTGAGATTGCTAAATTATCTGTTGATGAAATCGTTAAGAAAATTATCGAAAATATCCTGAAACGAGTCCAGGATGACAAAATTAAACCGCATTTATTCAATATATTGTCCCCGGTCGTCAGGCAAAGAAAAGGCGAGTTTAGGGATTTGATGGAGAACCTGAAAAGTAAAGGCTTTTCCGAACTGATCATAGATAATAAAAAATTCTCATTAAACGATGAGATAAATTTAATTAAGTCTAACAAGCATAATATCAATGTCATCGTCGATAAAATTAGTCTTTCTTTCAAACAGATAAAAGACGCTGTTTTTATGGCTAACTTGCGATCGAAATTAGCCAATTCCGTTGAACAGGCCCTGAATCTATCAGACGGGTTAATCTTTTTTAACGATAAACTTTTTTCGGAAAAGTTTGCCTGCTCAAATTGCGGTCTATCTCTTCCGGAGATTGAACCAAGAATGTTTTCTTTTAATTCACCAATCGGTGCTTGTGAAAAGTGCAAGGGGCTTGGGACAGTTTATAAAGTTGACCCGGATTTAGTCCTCAATAAAAGATTGTCTATTATGGAAGGTGGAATTGTTCCTTTCTCAAAACTAATGCTTTATGAAACTTGGTATATCCGCTTGATTAAAACTGTCGCCGATGACGAAGGAATCGATTTAAATCTGCCTTTATTCAAACTAAACAACGATAAAATAAACGTTCTTCTTTATGGAACAGGTAAAACCTATCGAGTCATTGGAAAAAACCGGTTTGGCAATTTGACCGCTATTCATGAGTCTTTTGACGGCATAATCAACGAAATTGAAAAACGGTATTTTGAAAATTCCGACAGCAGTGGTTATGTTTGGCAGAAATATTTTCGCGAGGAAATATGTGATAAATGTTTGGGGAATAAACTAAAACCTGAAGTACTGGCTATCACCATTAATGGGGAAAATATAGCTCAACTGACTGATAAATCAGTAGCTGATCTAAAAGATTATTTATCTTTGCTGGAAAAGAAAATTAATTTATACGAGATAGAAATTTCTAAACAGATATTAAAGGAAATACAAACTCGTTTGAAATTTTTAGACAATGTTGGTCTATCTTACTTAACAATCTCGCGCAGAGCCAAAACTTTATCCGGTGGCGAACTGCAAAGAATTCGATTGGCGTCGCAAATTGGAACGGGGTTAACCGGTGTTCTTTACGTTCTTGATGAACCGTCAATAGGTCTTCATCCAAAAGATTTAAAGGCGTTGATAAAAACACTAAAACAGCTGGTGGATATTGGCAACTCTCTTATTGTTGTCGAGCACGATAAGGATACAATTGAGGCGGCTGATCATCTTATAGAGCTTGGACCCAAAGCCGGAAAAAATGGTGGAAAAATTGTCTTTACTGGAACTGTTGAAAAAATGAAAAATGATGGTAAATCGTTAACCGGTCAGTATTTATCAGGTAAAAGGAGTATTGAAAATAGAAATAAAAACCTGGTTAAAAATAAAGGTGAAATAATTTTGAGAGGAGCAAACAAACATAATCTGCAAAATGTCACCGTTAAGCTTCCTCTGGGAAATTTAATTGCCGTCACCGGTGTTTCCGGTTCGGGGAAATCAACTTTGGTAGTTGAAACAATATATCCGGCCTTAAAATATTATCTTGAAGGACATTACCACGAGAAGATAGGAGACTTTACAAGATTTGAAGGTTATCAATATCTCGATCATGCATATTTAGTTGACCAATCGCCAATAGGTAGAACACCTCGGTCAAATCCAGCCACTTACATTGGATTTTTTGATGAAATAAGAGATATATTCGCCAATGTGGTCGAGGCTAAGGCGAGTGGTTTTAAAAAAGGAAGATTTTCTTTTAATGTTAAAGGCGGACGGTGCGAAAAATGTCAGGGCGCCGGAGTCATTAAGATAGAAATGCAGTTTTTGTCTGATGTCTATGTGACATGTGATGTCTGTCAGGGAATGAAGTATAACAAGGAAACTTTAGAAATTAGATTCAAAGGTAAAAATATTAACGATGTCTTAGAAATGACAGTTGACGAAGCTTTAGATTTTTTTAGTAATCATTTTCTGATTTACCAAAAACTGATATTTCTAAAAAATGTCGGTTTAGGATATATCAAGCTTGGTCAGTCGGCCACTACTTTCTCTGGCGGAGAAGCTCAAAGAATTAAACTGGCTAATGAACTTTCACGAAAGGAAGCAGGAAAAACTCTCTACATCCTTGACGAACCAACCACCGGCCTTCATTTTTACGATGTTGACAAACTGCTTCACACTCTTTATGAATTGGTAAATAAAGGTAATACGGTTATTATAATTGAGCATAATTTAGAAGTGATAAAAAATTGTCAGTATATAATTGATTTGGGACCTGAAGGCGGAGAAAATGGCGGTAAAGTAATATATCAAGGAGATTTAAATGGTATTCTAGAAACGGAGCATTCCTATACCAGCAGTTATTTAGCAAAGATAATGTAATGAAAAAGAAGGATCAATTATAATAAATAAATGCGGCTGACAAAATTTTTAATTTTTTTATTTCTATTCTTAACTCTTCCTGTTTTTTCTTTTGCCGCCGATTTTAATTCAAATTATAAAGCAGAGTATTTTCTTCAGGAGTCTGATAACAAAATATCTAGTCGGGTTAAGTTTACGATTGACATCACTAACCTGCGATCTGATGTCTATGTAAAAAAATTAACATTAACTTTTCCGGAAGATTTTGGCATAAAAAACATATCTGCTTCTGACAATAACGGCCAAATATTACCGACATTCACTACCGACAAGAACAATATCAATCTTCTTCTTGAATTTAGCAATCCAAATGTTGGTCGCGATTCAATCAATACTTTTAATCTTGAGTTTGATCAAGACAATTTAGTCCAGAAAAACGGTAATATCTGGGAAATAATGCTGCCTACTCTAAACCGCGAAACCAGAAATAATTATCAAGTAGTTCTTCATCTTCCTCAACTTTCAAACAAAAAAATTTCTATTGCAAAACCAAAGCCAGACGAAATTAACGGTACAAAAATCATCTGGAATAATCCAAGTAACAAAACAATCTATATCACTCTTGGCGATCGTCAGTTTTACTATACTCAACTTGGCTATCATCTAAAAAATCCCCAGGTTATCCCCGTATATGCCGATATTGCTTTTCCGCCTGATACTCTCTACCAGAAAACCTACGTTAAATCCATACTGCCTAAACCATCTTTAGTCTATATCGACAGTGACGGCAACTATCTTGGCCGTTACCTCATGAAACCCAAAGAAAGTATCGACATTAACTATGAAGGATTTGTTGAAGTTTTTATCGAGCCAAGAGATGATGTCCTGGCCGTCTCCAGGAAACAGATTGAGAACCAAAAAAAATATCTTTTAAATCCTGACAAAAACTGGGACCTCAAGGATAAAAAAATAAGCGGGAAAATCGCTTCTGTCAATGATATTTATTCATATGTTACCAATCAATTAACCTATGATTATAATCGCGCAGACAGCAACAATATTAGATTTGGAGCCTACCAAACTTTAAATAATCCGACAAAAGCTGTCTGTGTTGAATTTAGCGATTTATTTATCGCTTTGTCCAGGGAAAAGGGTATATATTCAAGAGAAATTCAGGGATTTGCCTATTCGGAAAATAAACGCTTCCGTCCACTTTCCTTGGCATCGGATATTCTGCATTCTTGGCCGGAATATTATGATATTAATAAAAGCATCTGGATACCGGTCGATCCAACCTGGGAAAACACCTCCGGTATTGATTATTTCTCCTCTTTTGATTTTAATCATATAGCTTTTGCTATTCATGGAAAAAAATCAGATTATCCTCTACCGGCCGGTATGTACAAGACAGAAGAAACAAAAGATATTACGGTAAAAGCGGTTGATAATAAAATTGACGATATACTATCAATCTCTATCGACTCCGTTAATCTGCCATCTGCCGCAAACGATAAAGGAAAATATCAACTAAAGTTTAGTTTACAAAATAACAGTAATATTTTTCTCTGGTCAGTGCCTGTTAAGGTCAATGGAAAGTCAATATCTTTTTCAAACAGTGAAAAAATTATTCCCGAACTGGCTCCATACGAGAAGAAGGATATTGTATTTGATTTTTCATTCGATAAGGTGAAGCGAAAAACCCTTGTCGATATCCAATTGCTTGTTCTTGACAATCAGGTGCTTAAAAAACGTATTATGGTTTTTCCATATTATTATGATTTGACTTTAAAATTTTCATATATCGTTATCGGTTTATTCTTCATTTTTTTAGTCTTTAAATTTGTTAAGAAAAAACTGTAAATTATGGAAAAAAACATAAATCTTGACAGAAAAAGCATAAGGACCGTACCCAGCACGATTGGGATATATATATTTAGGAATAACAAAAAGATTTTATATATCGGCAAGTCCGTTAATTTAAGAGCTAGACTGCTTTCACATCTGGAAAACTCCAAAGTTGATGCGAAGGAAAAACGAATTATAGATTCATCAGCCAAGGTTGAATATCAGGTTACGGACTCAGAGTTCAAAGCTCTTCTTCTAGAAGCCGAACTCATCCAAAAATACCGGCCAAAATATAATGTTATTTGGAAAGATGACAAAAGCAATCTTTATATCAAAATCACCGTTAAAGACGTTTATCCAAAAATTTTTACCTCAAGGAAAGAAAATGACGGAAGTTCACTTTATTTTGGTCCTTTTCCCTCAATAAAAGTAGCCGAAAGTATTTTACGAACAATAAGAAAAGTATTTCCATATTGTACCCAGAAGAAAATTTCCAATAGGGCTTGTTTTTACAGCAAAATAAATTTATGCAGTCCGTGTCCCAACAACATCGAAAAGATTACTGATCTTAACCTAAAATTAAAATTAGAGGGACAGTATAAAAAAAATATCCGTCAAATCATTAAAATCTTGTCCGGTAAGTTTGAATTAGTCCTAAACTCATTAAAAAAGCAGTTAGAATCTCTAAAAAACCAACATAACTACGAAGAAGCAATTACTCTCAGAGATAAAATAATTACTTTTGAACGTTTTTTAAGCCAACAACTAATATTCAACTCAGAACCCAGTATCAATCGATCAAAAGAAAAGATCAACAGCCTGCAAGTTTTTCTTGAGAAGTTTTTTCCGGATATAAAACAAATCAAACGGATCGAATGTTATGATATGAGTAACCTTTCAATGAAAGAGGCGACAGCGTCAATGGTTGTATTCTATGACGGCATACCGGCTGTTGATCAATATCGGAAATTTAAGATTAGGAATTTAAAACTGACCTCTGATATCGAAATGATGAAGGAAATAATTAGCAGAAGATTTAAAAATAGCTGGTCTTATCCCGATCTGATAATTGTCGATGGTGGTCGACCCCAGGTTCTGGCAATTATAAAATTGCTAGGTTCTTCTTCAATCAGAATTCCCCTTATTGGTATTGCAAAAAATCCTGACCGTATCATAATTGGTAATGCAAATCTACCAACAATTGTTTTTAAATATAATGATCTGGGATTCAATTTAATTCAACAAATCAGAGATGAATCTCATCGTTTTGCTAAAAAATATCATTTATTTTTACGGAATAAAAAATTGCTGATATAATTTTCTTATGAAAAAACTTTTTAGGATGTTGGTTTTCCCATTCCTTGCTATAATGTTTACTTCATTATGGAATAAAGGTTTTATTTTACCGGGAAATGTAAATGAGCTTATTAAATTAATCCTTCTTATGGCTTTCATCTATTATTTGCTGGTTCCCTTGTCAAAAATAGTTTTATTTCCGATTAACCTTTTAGCCTTTGGCTTGGGATCATTTCTAGTTTATTTACTGTCTTTTTACCTTCTTGATACTTACTTTTCCTTGCTTTCGATTGAAAGCTGGCAGTTTCCTGGTTTTAGTTTTTATTTTCTTAGTATACCTAAAGCCAATGTAAGTTATCTCATGAATCTTATTTTGAGTTCTTTATCCGTATCTAGTATAATTAATATATTAGAAACGATATTGTAATGTCATTTTATGAAAAATATACTTTACATTGTAAATATTATCTTATCGATCGCAATTATTTTTTTTATTCTTATTCAAGGCAGGGGAGCGGGATTAGGAAGCGCCTGGGGAGGAGGAGGGGAAACTTTTCAAACAAGAAGAGGGATTGAAAAAATTACTTTAAAATTAACTGTAATTTTAATATGCGTTTTTTTTGTTGTCTCAGCGATTATTTTTTTAAATAAGTAAGATTTCTTTTATACCCCTATGCTTTCAAATTACGGTAAAAAAAACTTCCGATATTTTTATTGGCTTGTTCAAGAATTTATCAAAAAAAACGCCAGGCTGATTATTATTAGTTTTCTGGCGACAATAGTTCTGTTGATAAGCTTCTTATCTTTAGCTCCATATATTAAGAATTTTTTCCTAATAAATAGACAGATAATCGGCTCGATTGGTTCGTATAACGAAGAGAATTTACCAGAAGATATCATGAGAAAAATTTCCAACGGTTTTCTTTATATCAATGAAAAAGGAGAGTATAGGCCGGCGATCGCTTCCTCGTGGGAAATAAAAGAGAATAGCTCCAGATTTAAAGTTATTGCAAAAAACGGCCTGTTTTGGAATGACGGCAGACCATTTACAGTAAAAAATATCAACTTCATTTTTAAAGACGTTGACATGCTTGTCCTTGACGATCATATTATTGAATTTAAGCTTAAAAAACCTTTACCGATTTTTCTTAATTATCTTTCCAAACCTATATTCAGATCAGGAACGTTGGTTGGAGTTTCCGGCTTATACAAAGTCGATAAGATCAAAAAAAAGTCCGATTATATTTCTGAAATTTATTTATCACCAAACAAAAAGAATTTACCGATTATTGTTTATAAGTTTTTTCAAAATGAAAAAGATTTAATTAATGCTTATAAACTCGGAGAAATAAATCAGATGACATTATACAAAAAAAACTTGGCTGATATTTTCTTAAGCTGGAAAAATACTGCTGTTGAAAAAACAATTGATTACAGTCGGCTTTTAACTTTATTTATTAACAATAATAGTCCCTTATTAAAAGAAAAGGAGGTAAGACAAGCAATAGCCCTGGCTTTTGATAGATCAAAATTCAAGCAACTTGGACAAGAAGCCAATAGTCCAGTTCCGCCAATTTCCTGGGCATATAATGCTAATTTGAAAAAAAATACTTATGACGAGGAGTTAGCAAAAGAAATAATAAAAAAATATAAAAACGCCAGCGATTCGCCTAAACTCAACCTTAACACTTTTTATGATTATATGGACAATCTGGATTTGATATCGGAACCCTTGCAAAGAATAGATCTCTCTATTTCTACCAATATTGTTTCTGATAATCGGTCGTTTGACTTTTTACTAGCCTATTGGAATGTTTCGATTGATCCTGATCAATATTTTTTCTGGCATTCAACCCAAAAAGAAGGAAACATTACCAATTATAAAAATCTGAAAGTTGACAAACTTCTCGAAGACGGAAGAAGCACATCGTCTCTTGAAGAAAGAAAGAGAATTTATAATGATTTTCAAAAAGTCATTGTTGACGACAACCCAGCCATTTTCCTTTATTATCCTTATATTTATACAATAAAAAGAAAGTAGAATTATTACTCCAGCTTCCTATCTCTTGGCCCTCCTTCGTTCATGTTCGTTTCGTGGTCTACGCCTGCCTGCCGGCAGGTAGGTCCACGCAGACGAAATATTCACTTCGGTAGGGCATAAGAGCTTCATCAACTCACTTCGTATCGTTGTGAAGCTCTAATGCGCGACCAAGCGGACTCGAACCGCCAACCTATTCCGTGACAGGGAATTGCTCTAGCCAGTTGAGCTATGGTCGCTATTATAATTATACTCTATCCAGCCCCGACATAATACCTCGGGGTCCCGAGGAAATTTCGTCGGGATTGAGCTATGGTCGCAACCTCATGTGCCGGGGAGAGGACTTGAACCTCCAAACCATTTCTGGCACAGCCTCCTCAAGACTGCGCGTCTGCCAATTTCGCCACCCCGGCTATCAGCCTGCCTGCCGGCAGGCAGGAATTTAGAATTATTATAGCAAATTCATTCATTAAACAACTTTTCCTGAAAAGTTTTACTGCTAAGTTTATTCAGAGCCTTTTTCTCAATCTGTCTTATTCGTTCATAGGTTAGCTTGTATCTTTTTCCAATTTGTTTAAGTTTTTTTCTTCTTAATCTTTTAACCAAAATATCTTCCTCCTTTGGATTAAGCCTTTTTGTCTTAATGATTAAATTAATGAAATAACCAATCGTTTGATTAGGCATTGTTAAATGCTCCTATTATATCAATTTCCAACAAGAAAAATAGTTTCTTAATATTGTATAATTTATAATTAAATATGGATCCGTAGCTCAGCCCCGACATAATACCTCGGGGTCGCGAGGAAATTCCGTCGGGATTGGCTAAGACCCTGGACGATTAGCTCAGATGGCTAGAGCGTTACATTGACATTGTAAAGGTCACAGGTTCAAGTCCTGTATCGTCCACAAAGGGAACCGAACAGTTTACTTTGATTTAATCGGAGGATTTTAATTTTTTTTATCGTTCCTAATAAATCGTTTTTAACATTAATATTCACTAAAATTTGATTATCGAGAAGAGCTGATTGATAACCCCTAAACGGTTTTCCTATAAATAACGCAGAAAACGACTTACCAATAAGGGTCTGCAAAAACCATCTGTATTTTTTATTACTTAGGTCAATCAAGGCTTCGGAACGAACTTTTTTTATTCTGTCTAAAGGTTCATTATATTTACCAGACATATAATAAGCTGCGGTATTTAGCCTTTTTGAAAACCTGAAGACATGAAATCTGTCTATCGGCGCTTTTTCAAGGAATTTATAAGTGTCTTTGAAGTCTTTATCTGTTTCATCAAAGAATCCGACTATAACGTCTGTCGCAATAAAAGCCAAAGGATTAATTTTCTTTATTCTACAAATTTTGTCCAGGTACTCCTTAGTTGTGTACTCCCGTCTCATCAATTTTAAAATTTTGTTCGATCCTGACTGAAGGGGAATATGAAAAAAGTCTATAAGTCGTTCTGAACCGGCAAGCTTTATATATAATTTAAAAAAATCTTCATTCAAACTCCAAGGATTAATTGAGCCAAAACTTAGACGGGAAACAGTCGAGGCGGTTAAAATAGTTTGAATCAGTTGACTCAGTGTCTCTCCTGTATCGACTCCATATGCTTCTGTATTTATTGCCGTTAGAATAACTTCTTTAATTATATTGCCGACCCTGAATCGGATTGTTTTCATCACATCCTTAATCCTTTTTGATTTTGGTTTTCCGCGAAGATAGGGGACTATACAATAACTGCAGAATCTTTGGCAACCGTCTTGGATTTTAATTATCACTCTGCCGGAGGATAAATATTTATCTACAACCTTATTTGCTGGATTTGAAGGCAGATGATTTTGTTTATGGATGAAATTCGATATTATTGACAGCAGATTCTCCTTCTGATTATTAACAACATACAAATCTACCGGAAGATCTTTATAAAGATTATTCTTCTTCCAGTAGGTGACTGAGCATCCTGTCACAATTAGCTTTGTTTTAGGACATCTTTTTTTTACTTGAAAGATATACTGCCTGGCCTCACGCTCTGCCTTAGCCGTGACGGCGCAGGTATTTATGATAAATATGTCAGGATTAGCTTCAGAATATAAAAAACCTTCTTTAATTAGATTTTGAGAAATAGCCTCGATTTCAGCCTGATTTACACGGCATCCAAAGCTATGGAAGCAAAAGGTAGGAGTTTTCATTCTATAAGTATATTATTGTGCAATTTGACAATCTTATAATAGTTTGTTATAATAGTGGCAGATCCTAAGGTTTCGTTACTTTTGTAACCAAGCTTTAGGATTTTTTTTATGAGAAACATAATTATTGTTTTAATCACAATCTTTATATTTTCTATAGTATTTGTTCGACCTGCTATAGGTCAAGAGTCTGCCGGCGACTCGGCGCGTCTAGATAGTATCATAATTAACAGGTCTACCAATTCGGATAAAAAAACATATAACTTCGCGGTAGTGAAACTGACAATTAAATCAATTCTAGAACAAAAATACAACTCAGCGCTGGCTGATCAGTCAGAGGCTTTTACCACTGCCTGCAAAAAATACGAATTGAATTGTTTTCTTCTTCCTGCAATTGCCGGGTTAGAATCAACCTTCGGAAAATTTTTAATGCCGGGATCATACAATCCTTTTGGATGGGGCGGCGGCAACATATATTTTAACAGCTGGGAAGAAGGTATTGATACGGTTGGTAGAGGACTCTATGAGAAATATATCAAAAAATTAAATACGGATACTCTAGAAAAAATTGGGTCTATTTATTCTGAAAGCCCTACCTGGACTCCAAGAGTGGCCAGCTTTATCAATATATTTGAAAAAGAATACGAAAAAAATCTATTGTATTTGCCTACCGAATAACCTAGAATAAATTCTTATGATCGAAATCGAAAAAAGAAAACTGCCTAAATCTACCTTTGAAATAACTGTAAAAGTTGCTTGGGAAAAAATAAATGAACAGTATAAAAAAGCTTTTAAAGAACTGCTGTCGGAATTGAATCTTCCGGGTTTCAGAAAAGGTAAAGTCCCTGAAAAGATTGGTGAAAAAGAGATAAAAAAAGAGGCTATACATGATAGATTAGTTAGAAAATTTTTACCTGAACTCTACCAGGAAACTCTTAAAAAAACTGAGCTAAAACCGATTATTTCTCCTAAAGTTGAAATGCTTAAATCCGGCGATAATATCGCTTGGGAGTTTAAATTTACAATTGCGGAAAAACCTGAAATCGTTCTCGGCGATTACAAAAAAAAAGTAAAGGAAGCAAAGGAGAGAGCCAATAAGGCCGAAATTTGGGTACCGGGAAAGGACGCGCCAAAAGATGCTAAAAAGCCGGATCAATCAAAACTGCTTAATGAAATTTTAACATCTCTAATTACTACTGTAGAATGCGAAATTTCCGATTTGATTCTTGAAGAGGAAATAAACCGCCGCCTGACTAAACTGGTAGATGACGTCCAAAAAATAGGCTTAACTGTTGAAAAATACCTGGCTTCAAGCAATCTTACAATGGAAAAACTCAAAGAAAGACTAGCTAAGGAAGTAGCCGATACATATAAAATTGAGTTTATACTATCGGAGATTGCTGATAAGGAGGGAATAAAGGTCGAAGACTCGGATTTGAATAAGATATTTGGCGGAATTACTGACGAAAAAGAGAAAAACGAAGCTAAAGCTAATGCTTATTTTTACGCCACTATTCTCCGCAAACAAAAAGCAATTGAATTCCTGACTAGCCTGTAGTAAAATACGGCTATGACACCTAAGCCAAGCTCGACAAAAAAGCCAACTGTCAAAAATAGTCTTACCGAGAACCTCAAGGATTTTGAATCGGGGATATTCGATCAACTTATGGGTAATTACCCTGATCGAAGTGATGAAATTCTTCACTCTTCCGAAACTGAAAAAAATAGAAAAACAGACCAAAAAAAGGAATTTTCTCTTTTTAATTATCAAGAATACTACGAAAATCAGATTATTAAAAGACAGATAAAAGAGCTAACAGAGGCTATAAAAAAAGAAATTGAGATTATAAAGAAATCAGACAAATCTCTCCTTTCGGAAATCAAAGATATCCAAAAATTAGCCGTCGATAGCTTACCTGATAAACCAGGTATTTATCATGTTCGATTTCTTGAGATCGTTTTGAATATATTAAAGGCTTTAAGGGCTAGGGTCGGCGAGTCGAGAACATGGATGCAGGCTTTACTTTCGAAAAAGAAAAAAAGAGGATCGCTTTTTGTCGTTCTTTCTAAAAAGAAAGGAACACAGTACTCATTATCACAAGAACTTTCTAATGCCAGATCTGTCCAATAAACTACTGAAGAAGTTCAAGAAATGTGTTTACGCCATGAGCCCAACTACCTTTTGAAGGAGGCGTATATTTTTCCATAATAGTTGAGGCTTTAATAAGACCTTTATCAATATATTCTTTCTTTATGCCTTTAGCCACAGTTTCAATCGCTTCTTCATAAGAGCTAAACTTTGTAACCAGATCACCATAGATTCCCCATCCCCAGCAATTGTATGACCCTTCCGGAATTTTAAGACATAGATTTGATTCCTGCATGGCAATAGCAGGTAATAATCTGTAATCAAATTGATATTTATCTGAAACTCGGACAATCGTCTCTGCATGATCATAAAGAGGCGAGTTGTATTTTCTAAAAAAACTTTTTAAGTTAGCCGACCTGCCGTCACTGACATTAATGTTGGTCGTAAACTCTCCCAAAACCAAAGGAGCCGAGGATTTGGAAAATTGATTATTGGGATTATAATTAGAACCAATTTCATCAAGAATTTTTTTGGTTGAATTTACCCTAATCCGTTTATTGACAATAGAGGAAATAATATATACGTTCGCAAAGGCCAAAAGAAAAAAAATTAAACCATAAAGCGCAAGTTTTTTTAACATTTTTTATAAAAAAAACTTGAAAATAATTTTCTTTGTTCTTTCATGATTAAAATCTTCTCCCAACCATGAATTCTAAAACCGTGCGAAATAATTAACGCGCCTTTTTTTGCTTCTTTAGATAATTTGTCTTTTAGCTTTTCCAGCATTTTCGGCATTAAAAACATATAAATAACATCGGCCTTAGAAATATCTGTTTTGTAAATATTTTCCTGCCTAAACTCAATATAATTAATTTTCTTGATTTTAGCAAGAAATCTGGAATACCATACTAAAAGAGGACTTATCTCTATTCCGATTCCCCTAACTTGATATTTTTTGACCGCAGTTGACACCACGCGACCGTCGCCGCTTCCCAACTCCAAAAAAAGTTGATCTTTTTTTAAGAAGGCTTTTGCCAAAGTTTCTTCGAAATCATTATTACTTGAAGGAACAAAAGGCGCGCCGTTAAAAGAGGAATAAAGTAAAGATAACAGATATATAGTAACAAAAAAAGTAATTAACAGTTCGATTCCGAGAAAAAACAGGTAAATTGTTCCTGACGCCATTTATCTAGTATAATATAAAAAAGCCCTTATAGCTCAACGGATAGAGTACTGGTCTTCGGAACCAGTGATGGGGGTTCGATTCCCTCTAAGGGCACTGTAAAAGTAAGTCAAAATAAATATTTTGTTACTTTTACAGTGTAAACACATATTTAGTTAATTTCAATAAAATGAAGTGGTTTGTTTATATTGTAAAATGTCAAGATGGTTCTTTATATACTGGAGTGACAACAGATATAAAGAGAAGAATAAGTGAACATAATAGTGATGATAAAAAAGGCGCAAAATCCTTGCGGGGTAAAAGACCTGTTCATTTAGTCTATACTGAAGCATTTCAAACGCAAACTGAGGCTTGTAAGAGAGAGATAGCAATTAAAAATTGGAAAAGAAAATATAAACTAAAATTAATTAACCGCGCTCATAGCTCAACTGGTCCGACGCCCCGAAATTTTTCGTCGGGGGATCGGACTCCGACCACCACTATAATAATTGGTGCGTCGGAGTAGAGCATATATTATGATAGGATTTGTTTATATTTTAAGGAGCTTGAAAAATAATCGTTTTTATATTGGCAGTACAGTTAATGTAAAAAATAGGTTAAAAAAACATAATGGTGGTAATGTGATTTCAACTAATAAATATAAACCATTCAAGCTGGAATATTTTCAACAATATCCAAGTATAACAATGGCAAAACAGATTGAATATAGATTAAAAAAATTAAAAAGAAAAGATTATATAGAAAAGATTGTTAGAGATAGAACTATAAAGATGAAGGAGCGCTCATAGCTCAACTGGTAGAGCATCTCCCTCTTAAGGAGGTGGTTCAGGGTTCGAGTCCCTGTGAGCGCACAAAAAAAAGGAGCTAAAACCACCTCCGAAGTGTAAAAGGTTGTTATAGCAACATAAACTGGTATTTCTAAAATTTATTGTTTGTGAAAAAACCTCGGTAGTTTGGCGGAGCGAGTTATTTGGGCCTCCTGACTTTCTAAGGAACTCCCGGAGTGCTGGAGATTACCATTGAAATGCCGATCGGTCTTTCGATGGTAAAACCACTTCGGAAGTGTAATCTTGAGAATTTGTAAATTCTTAGTATACCTCTTGTACACCTCGGAGGTGGTTTAAATCAACTTAAAGGTAGGATTTATATTTGTCAAGCGATGTTATGGATTTTTGTAGTAGGACTATTAACAATTATTGTCAACTATTTCTAATAGTATGTTATAATCAAATTATCCAAGTCCTCATTGAGCCTATCTTCAGCTTCTGCTGAGGGATTTACTCGATGAGGCATTTTTTTTCCAATAAAAAACATTAATCTTCTGAGAGGAAAAACTTGGCCAATAAAAATTGGTTTTTTTCTTGCATCTTTCTTCAATATTTGGACATTTACTCAAAATAGCTTTTCGATAAATATTTTTATGTTTTTTTGAACCTGTATCTGATTTTCTGTGAATGTCCGCAAAACTTAAAATTAATCCCGTGAGAAAATCTGAGCACTGGATCATATTAGAAACGCCAGTGAATAAATCATTACTTGTTCGTTTTTGAGAATCACGTCGATACACTTGGACAATACTTTTGTCTTTCTGTTTTAAAAACTGTGGAAGCACTACGTTACCTTTGAAGCCTTTGTCATCAATATTCAATAATTTTTTTTGCTGGTTGAACGCTTTAGGCTTAATTGATCGACATAACTCTGCATAAGCTGACATATAAGCCATGTCTTTTTTATCTAAACCATAATGATTGTCAACAAAATAATCTTTATTAGCAAATAAATTATCTTTAATGATTATTTTGAAATAGAGATCCTTAGTAGATAAAAAATAGTCAATAAATCTTACCGCAAAGAGAATCTGTGAATAATCAGTCGAAGCATATTTTAGTTCTCTAAATTCATAACTGCATTCTTTTCTTATCTTCTGAACATTCTCCATATGAACTTTTGGGGTAGTGGTAAAAAGAAAACCGATTGCCCATATTGGGTCAGCTCCTGGAGTATTTGACTCATCACCGTAAAGATAGATCATAAAAATATTTTAGCAAAGAATTAAATTTTTGTTGGAGGAAGTCTCGTTTCTTCTGTAGGTTTTTTGCCATGTCCAAATTTAATCCTGGATTTAGGCAAACGAATTGTTAAAAATATTATAGCAGGATTTGAATTTAATAAACGAAAAATGTAGAATATGCCGTCATATAGCTGAAACAAAGAAAATTTAAAAAAATATGGATAAAAAAATCATTTGGGAGAAGCTAAGTTGGTTTAGGGGAAATATAATTTCAGATGCAACTGTAATAGAGACGGCTCTCGGTTGGAATCTAAGAACATATTTTTTCCCTAAAACTAATAGACAAGCATCAATTTTTTATTATTATATTATAAACACATCTCATTTTAGTTTCGATAAAAAGATTTCACTCTATGAACAAATCCCATATTTTAAAAAATTAAAACGATACACACAAGTCAAAAACTCTTTAAGGTTTGTTCAAAAATTGAGAAACGCAGTAGCCCATTGGGAATTAGATGAAAAGATGAGTAACAAGAATGAAATTATTATTTGTAATCCAATTACATTTGAGAGATTAAAATTAGAGGATAAATTGATTGAAAAATTTAAAGAACATGAAAAATTTCTTCTTAAAATCTTTGGTTGGGAACAAACCCTTAAAGAAAAAAAAGAATTTGTCGACAAAGAATAAAATCAGTTATGATTTTATGGAAGGAAATGAGAAAAAAGTGATAAAATTAAACTCAAATTGTTACTTATAAACATTAAAACCACCTCCGAAGTGAAATGACCTTTCAAAACAATCTAAAGTTACCGTTTTACTAATTCTCTCTCATTAACACAACTTCAAACAGCCTCGGGAATTTGGTGGATTAAATTATTTAGAGCTTCCTGACTTTCTAAGGAACTCCCGGAGTGCTATGGGCTGTAGTGGTTACCTAATTGTATACTAACCCTCGTGTTATTAATTTTAATAATAATATTACCATTGAAATGCCGATCGGTCTTTCGATGGTAAAACCACTTCGGAAGTGTAATCTTCAAAATTTGTAAATTCTTAGGAATATTTCAAAATAAATTTTTTTGAAGGAAGATATTCTTTTTTGATCAAAAAATTAATATTTTGGATTTTTAGTAAGTTAACGATAAAATTGAGACAGAAGTTTAAGATAAAATAACTTGCGTAAATGCCAACGGCAAAACTAAATCTTTCCACAAAAGTAACGGAAATCAAACCCAACCAAACTTGCGGCGTTAAACCGATCGTATAAAGAAATACGGTCGAGCCGACGGCATGAGCGGTAAAAGTACTTCCAAGCGCCTTTAAAAATAATCTTTTTGGAAAAAAACTAGCGATTAAGGGAATTAACCAGTAAAGAGAGTAAATCCAGGCTTGTCTACCTATAGGATGAGATATGAACAAAATCATGCAGAGAATGGCGATTAAACTTTTACTTTTCGACTTTGAACCAAAGTAAAAAGCAGCCAGAGGCAGAGGCAACAAGCGCAAGATACTAACAAGATCAATCGCTTTTTTAATGAAAATTAAATCAAATAATTTAACTAATAAAATCGACACTAAGCCAGGGAATGAATTTAAAAATAAACCTGTTGTCGGGGCGAAAAAATCAAATAAAGTAAAATTCTGGGTTGAGCCGATAATACGGGAGACGGAAATCTGCAGGGCCAATAATCCAAATAAAGAAAATAAGACAATGAAAACGATTTTTTTATTTTGTTTTTTCATTTTATTAGAATACACAGCCAATTTTAAAATATCAAGTGGATTTAGTGTTCCTTAACTATAAGGATTATAATATAATATCAGATATTATGTTTATTGATGAGGCGGAGATTACAGTAAAAGCGGGCAATGGCGGATCGGGTAAAGTATCATTTTTTGGTTCACGAGGCGGTCCCAGCGGTGGATATGGCGGTCGGGGAGGAAATGTTTATGCAGTAGCTAATGCAAATGTAAATCACCTTAGAAAATATATTGAAAAAAACTCATTCAAAGCTGAAGATGGGCAAAATGGCGGAGCAAATCGTAGATCAGGAGCGATAGGTAAAAATCTTGAACTTCCTATGCCCCCGAGTACTTTAATAATCGATACAAAAACAAATCGAGAGCTTGAACTTACTCCTGAAAATCCTAGAATTTTACTATGTTCCGGTGGCACTGGCGGATTGGGTAATGACGCTTTTAAATCTTCAACAAACCGCAGCCCAAGAAAATTTGAGTTAGGGAAACCCGGACAAGAAAAAGTTTTTAAACTAATATTAAAATTGATTGCCAACTATGGCTTGATCGGACTTCCTAATGCCGGCAAAAGTAGTCTTTTAAACTTGTTAACAGCTGCCCATGCAAAAGTCGCTTCTTATCAATTTACGACACTAGAACCTAATCTGGGAGTGATTCCAAACGGTAAAGTGCTAGCTGATATACCTGGACTTATCGTAGGCGCATCACAAGGCAGAGGACTGGGAATAAAGTTTTTAAAACATATTGAAAAAGTCGAACTGTTGTTGCATTGTATATCATCGGAGGTTGAAGATGTAAAAAACGCATATACAACAATTAATTATGAACTTGGACAATATAATAAAAATTTACTTGGAAAAAAAACAATTATTTTATTAACAAAAACAGATTTAATAAACAAAAACGAAATTTATCAGAAAATCAAACTATTAAAAGCGTTAAATCCAACTGTAATTCCCGTTTCCGTTTATGACCAAACGTCACTAAAAACTTTATTAAGCTTACTCATTAAATCTGTTTAAGAATTTCTTCAACATCTTTAAGATTATTGATCTTTGTTAATTGATTTCTAATTGAGGCAGAACCCGGAAAATCTTTACAATACCAAGCCATATGTTTTCTTAGACTGTTAAAATCGCGGTCGGGGAGCAGTTCAAGAAACTTCTCGCAGTGCTCAATCATAATTTTTTTTCTTTCATCAATAGTTGATTCATGATCTGTAAACACCCAAGGATTGCCCCGGCAGGCCCGTCCTATCAAAACTCCATCAACATGATACTCTTTAATTTTGCCTAAAGCATCTTTCCTGTTTTTTACATCACCATTACCGATAATTTTCGTTTTGGTATTTTTTGCCAGTTCAACGACCTTTCCAATACTGTCCCAATCGGCCTGACCATGAAACCTCTGATCGAATGTCCGGCCATGAATAATAATGGCGTCAGGGTCCCTTTCGAGTAAAGTTTTAAACCAATCAAGATCAACCGAATGATAACCTAGGCGGGTTTTGACGCTGATTGGGACTAAATGCTTTTCAGAAACTGCTTTTTTAACAGAATTTATAATCTGACAGGTTAGTTTTGGCTCGTTTATTAGAGCGGCCCCTCCGCCGCGAAAATTAACCGATTTATCAGGACAGCCCATGTTTATGTCAATTCCGTCAAAACCCAACGTCAAAGCAATGATTGTTGATAAATAAAATTTATCTGGATCTGAACCAATTAGCTGAGCAACAATTGAAGTATTTGTTTTATTTCTGATTAAACCGTCAAAAACCGGTAGACGACCTTGTGCCAAACCATCAACCGAAACAAATTCCGTAAAAATAACATCCGGTTTGCCATATTTATCAATAATAAAACGGAATGGGGCATCGGTAATCCCATCCATAGGGGATACTCCAATGATGTTTTTTTTCTTCGTCCAAAGTTGTTTTGACATGTAGGCGACTTAAACAATCTCTTCTTTTCGCTTTCTGACAAAAGAAATCCATTCTTCAATAATTTCAAATAAAAATTTAAACGGAGCTTCGATAAGAAAATCAAAAATTAAAATAAAGAAATTAAGTTTAGCTAATTCACTGCTAAAAAATTTACCTAAAGACAATACTGGCATAAAAAAGAAATCAATAATCGGAGAAAGAATACTTTCTTTTTCCTCCAGTCTGTATTCATTGATAATTTGTTTGATACGATAAGAAAAAAATGTGACGATACTGACAAAGAATATAAAGATTGCCTGGCTGACTAAATTAAATTTAAGATAAATCAGACCTTCGTAAATTAAAGAAAGAGTAATAAGGAAAGTCAGCGAATAAAAAATCGTAAAGCCAAAAATAAGAATCGGTCTTTTGGGAGTTGAGGCTTTTGGCATATAAGCCACCTTTGTTTCGAAACTCTTATCGGCATCGATAATGTCAATAATCCTATTAAAAATTCTTCTGGTATTATTTTCATCAGGAAGTCTGAAAAACATGACGATCATAAGCATCAAAATCGGAGGAAATATGCTGTTAATTAATATTGAAACATTATTAACATCTCCATAGATGGCTTTAGAAATAGGGTATTCAAGAATAAGAGCAAAAAGCATCTTTGTAAGGAAAATATAAATGAAACTTCGAAAAGCAAGATTTCGCATCCTGGCGCCAATCTGTTGATATTTGTTTCTACATGTCATATCAATCTCATGCCACAAAGTCTCCTTATTAACAAACACGTTGGTAGTTTTTTTTGAATGTCTTTTTACGATATCAAATAAAATTAAGAAAGAGGGGAGTTGTTTTCGGCAAAAACGAACAAGCTTATCAACGTAGGAATTTTTAATCATCTGATCAATTTTGTTAAATATATCAGGTAACTTCGTCGACAGATTTTTTAACTCGTCAAACGAATACTTATAAAGACGGTTATAAGAAGTGATAAAAAAATGATATCTTTGGTATGAACGATCACTGCGCCTGTATGTTTTTTCGATGGCCGCTAAAAAGTAGGCGTCCTTGTTTTCACTCGATACTCCCTCTATCTTGATTTTATGACGAAGAACTTGATACACAAAAAAAGTAAAACTTGACTCTCGTGTTGCTCCTTCGGGGTTCATACGCTCTTCGATCTCACAGGTCAACAAATCAACTATAAACTGATTTAATAAAAACCTGTCTTCATTGGGTCGACCGGTCAATATTAACCGCTGGACATATAAATATTTATCAATTATTTCCTGAACATTCCTAATATCCTCTCCGCCAAGCGAACCGTTGTCAAAATAACGCGCCCATAAAAGCTCCCGGAGAACATTTTCCGCCTCTCCTTTTCCTTCAGGATTTAAGCTTAACCGTCGCCTGATTATTCTTTCAATAGCGGCTCTTCTTATTAAATGATCCTCCCGATACTCAATGGCGTTTCTTGCCCTTTCATAAAGAATTCCAAAAAAGGAGACTGTTTGAGATACGGTCAGTTTAGAGATATCATCAGGTCTTGATTTAGATTTTATTGAATTCAGACTGTCCAATAGAGCTGTCGTGAATCTGGAAAATCTGATTGGAGTAGTTGTTGATGGAACATCGAGCATAACTTTTAATCTATATTATAGGAGATTTATACGCTGGATGCAATTTGGGAACTCTATTCTTTAACAATCGCTCCTGTTTTAAGGATGATTCTTTTTAAATCTTCAAATCTACTACTGACAATTTCTGGGTAGTCACCTTCAACATTTAATCTTAAAAGACTATCGTTACTGGAATACCTAATATTAAATCTCCAGTCAGGAAAATCTATTGAAAGACCGTCGAGCCAGAAAGTCTTTCCTTTTTTATAAATCAAAGCAATTGATTGCAACATATCTTCAACTACAATGCCCTTAGGTAATATAAAGTTAGTCTCGCCGGACTCAACTGATGAAGTAAGTTCTTTAACAATACTTGACATTGGTTTTTTCTCCCGACACCTTGTTTCCAAAACATAAAGAATCACCCGAATCGAGCTTTCAGCTCCGCCTGTTTCCCTAAAATAAAAATGTCCGGACGATTCACCGGCAAATGCACCACCAACTCTGTTTAAACTTTCAGTGATTAAAGCGTGGCCAACTTTAGTAGGAATAGATACACCACCTTCATTTTTAATCGAGTTTGTTACGTTTCTTGTGTAGCGAACATCAAAAAGGATTTTTTCATCTTTTTTATTTTTTAATATTTCCCTGGCAACAAGAGCCGTGATGATGGTCGCCGGGATTATCTTGCCTTTTTCGTCGATAAAAAAAACACGGTCCCCGTCACCATCCGGACATATTCCTAAGTCCGCTTTTTCTTCGATTACTTTTTTTTGAAGGTCGGCTAAAGTTTTAAACTGTAGTGGATCAGCCTGGTGACTAGGAAAAGATCCATCAAGTGTAAAATTCATTTTTATAAGGCGAGCCGGAACTTTATTAAAAATCTCTTCCAAATATAACGCTCCCATGGCATTGGCAGCATCAGCAACAACCTTGATTTTACTGATGTTTTTGGGATTTACTAAAGAAAAAGCAAAATCAATCTCATCTTTTAATGTATTTTTTTTAACTACTGATCCGGTTTTTCCTAAAGTTGTAAATTTACCTGAAAGAGCGATATTCTTAACCTCATCCATCCCAGTAATTTTTGATATCTTCACCAGTTTATTACCGTTTCGATAACAAAATTTAATACCGTTCCATTCTTTGGTACTGTGGGATGCGCTTATCTGAATACCAACATCGTATTTATAATGTAAAACAGAAAAATATACGCTTGGCGTCGAA
>Ga0265292_1000799_pt1 | contig 35322 bp, 36 predicted proteins | sample Munlanlewell296A_FD_189080 | JGI IMG/M metagenome (GOLD analysis project Ga0265292, IMG submission 189080) | Leachate microbial communities from a municipal landfill in Southern Ontario, Canada - Leachate well 296A | ecosystem: Engineered > Solid waste > Landfill > Unclassified | place: Canada... | reverse complement strand
TTTGATTTTCGAAGCCGGCTCATCTATATTAAACCAGGCTCCGGTTTCTACAGTTTGAAAAGCTCTTAAAAGAGGAACGGGAATACAGGCGCGTTTATTCACTTCCTCAAAAATTTCTGCCAAATTATTTCCCGGCCTGACATCTGAAATAATCGGGGGAAGAGGTGGAACTTTGGTTGGTTTGGGAACTTTAGTTGGTTTAGGAATGCTGGTCGGTATTTTTGTAGGAATTTTTGTTGGAATTTTTGTCGGAATTTTTGTCGGAGATATAATTTTGTTTGTTGGGTATAGTGTTGTTGGGGCCTGCCCCGCGAAGCCCGTAGGGCGAAGTGGGGTTAGTGAAGATTGTGGAATCGGAGTAAGCCCAAAAGAATTATTTCTATTATCTAATCGGCTGACAAGTTCGGGTTCTTTTGAATCAAATTTTATCGTAAAAAATTTTACCAAACTATTGGGATTAAATTTAATATTGGAAAGGAGGTTTTTAATACTGTCAGCTTGAATCGGAGATATAAACGGAGTCTTTGATAAACGTCCGTAAAGATTAATAATAATAAAGGCGATGAGGAGGGATGAGAGAATGCGGATGCGGTGGCTGGACATATAAATTTAATGACAAATAACAAAATTCAAATATCAATTGAATAACAAATTACCAATAATAAATAACAAAACTATTTTGACATTTAATATTTGTTATTTAAAATTCAATTGATGTTTGTTATTTGACATTTGTTATTTATTAAAGTCTTGATTTCCTGTTACTATTAATATACATTATATATAAGAATGAAAAATAAAAAGGGCGAAATAGCTACATTATTAACTCTCGGCCTAGTCGTCGTTGGAACTCTAATCACTCTTGGAACTTCTTTATTTGTAAATAATAAAAAAAATATCCCCTCAAATCCAAGAGCAGTCTGCCAAATTCCTGAATCAAGCAAGGCTTGTTGTTTTTGTAAAAAAGGAAAAGTGACAGTTTATGCAAGCAGCACATCAAGACAAAACAATTGTATGGGAACGGCTTGTACGACGGCTGCTTATGGGAATGCTTATGGTGCTTCAAGCTGGGGATATTGTAACAACAGTGGTGGCAGTTATGAAGGAGGATCGTGTACTAGTAGCGGAGGAGGCACTCCTGTTCCAGGAACAACTTTAACACCTGAACCGGGTTGTACAAATACAAATTGTCAAGCCTTTGCGAATCTTACCTCAGGATTAGATATTCCAGTTTCTTATAAAGGTAGTTCTTATTATACAGTGTCGGGTTGTCCAGATGATGATGATGATAGTACCAAATTTAATAATGCAGATGGATTGTCTGGTTGGTGTTCTGGAGAGACAGGAAAAGCTTGTATCCCAAATAAGCCTTGTTCAGATTATGATGGTTTTGCTACTCAAAACTATTCTTTTGATCATAAAGGTACCGCTGGTGCTATACAATATTATAAAAATGGAAATTGCGGAGGAACAATTGTTGATTTGCCTACAGTAAAAACTTACTGTACTACTGATCAAAATGCTGAACCCACAGCAACACCTACACCCACAGAAACTCCTGCTCCCACAAAAAAACCTCCAATATTAGGAGGAGAAACTATTACTTTTGGCAGTACTAAATTCCTTAATTGTTTTACGCTTGCAAAATTAAAAGATTTACTTGATGAAAAAAAACCTGCTGAGTATTGCACTAATAATGAAGGTACTATTGGTGATAAAAATGACATTCCATATTGTTGTTGGTAAATAAATTTATGAAAAAATATTTTTTAATAACCATAATAATGGCGGGGGCGTTTGCTTTTTCAAGTTATGCCGGCACTAGTATTTTTGTGGCCAATACGCCGCAAGTAAATCCAAATTACTTGGCTAATCTTCAAAGTCAGTTTAAAAAGAATGTTAATAATGTTTATTTAGCCTTTTCTTCTCTAAATAAAATTGGTATTAAAAAAGATATTGCGATTGTCTATCCAACTAAGATTCCGTATATAAACAACATGAATGGCAACTTTAATTTTGTTACCGGCAGACCAACTGTTATTCCAATTGCAACTAAAACACCTGAAAAACCTAAATTTGCTCAAATCGATCCGGCCACAATTCCGGCTAATCTTTTTAAGCCAATTTCAAAACGTGTCTCAGCATATGAGAAAGGAGATGTGACAGTTTTTAAAATGGAGAAAGGAACCTATAAAATTAAGAAAATAGAAATTGATGGAAAACAATACAATGCTATCGATTTAACAGGGCAATAATAATAATTTGCTATTAAAAATTTAATATTTTATATTTAAACTATGTATATTGGACCATTCTATTTCGACACAAAAGAAATTTTTTTAATTTTAGCTGCGATCTTACTCGGAGTGGCTTACTTTTTAGGTTGGCCTTTGTGGTGGTTTGACAAGCGGGTATTGTTAACTCTAGTTATTCTGATGCTCTTTACCAAAGGCTTGCTTCCATCAATTCATAATGAAGCCTTTTTCATTCTGGCAATTATCACGATATTTATGTCTCTATATTTTCCTATTTTTCAAGTAGTTTTATTCTATTTTATTAGCTTTTTGATGTTCAGGGTTTTAAAGGTAATATGAAAAAAAAAATAATAAAAATTTTATCATCGGCATTTTTGTTTATTGTAGTTCCTGTAGTCCTTGGGTCAGTTAATGCTGCCAGTTTAAAATTTGATAAAACAACGGCTACAGCCACCAGTGGCGGCACTTTTCAAATCTCTGTTACCCTTGATCCAGGTGTCGACAGTATAATCTCAACCGACGCCTACGTTAGTTTTGACAGCACCTTGCTCAAAGCGACGACCGTCACCGCCGCTACTCTTTTTCCAACAGTGTCCAATGATATTTCAACGACCGGTAAAATCTATATTGCTGGCATGGTCAATGATACAGCTACGCCAGTGACAGTAACCGGAACTTTAGCTACAATTACTTTTCAAGCGCTCAAGGACGGAACGGCCACTTTATCTTTTGACTGCAACACTTCAAAAATTATTAAGAATGATATCAACTCTTCAAATGTAATTGTTTGTAGTACAAACGGAACTTCAGTGGTGACGATTGGAGGTGGAGGTACTCAACCAACATCAGCTCCACCATCTCAATTACCCCAAAGTGGAATATTTGACAATGTGGCCTATATTGCTATTCCAGGGATTATACTGTTATTATTAGGAGGAGTATTGAAACTGGTACTCTAAAAAGTTCATCAAGTTTGTCAAGTTATAAAGTTTATCAAGTATGTTTTTTCTTGATGAACTTAAAAGACTTGAAGAACTTGATAAACTTAAATTATGAATAACCCTGTCATCAAAAAAATCTCTGCCATAGTTATTGGAATAGTTATTTTTGTCGTATTGGTTTTTGGTTATTTTGCTGTTTTTGGCACCCGGGCCGCCGATTTTGAGCCCCGTGATATGATCGTTTCCAATATTGAAAAAAATTCTGTTCGAACCACTTGGGCGACCGGAGTTGATACTCAAGGAGTAGTTGAATATGGAACCACGCCAACCGCTTTAAATTTTTTTGCACCTGAAGCCACTAAGACAAAAACACATACTATAGATCTAACCCTTCTTTCTCCAAACACAACCTATTATTTTGATGTTAGGGTAGGCGATACAAAATATGATAATGGCGGCGTTCCTTGGACTTTTACAACAAAGGGGGCAGAGAGCTCGGTTGTTGCCCCAACTACAGCTCCTACTCAACCCGCTTCTCAACAACCAACGCCGTTTCAAAAGCTTCAGATTCCTGATGGAACAGAAGGCTGTACGGAAACAGATTGTACTAAGATTAAGGAAAAGTTAGGTAAGGGTTGTTCGACTCAGGACTATTTTTTGTGTTTAAAGAAGACGACGCCAACACCATAATAACTAGAAAATAGTTGATGGAAAATAGAAAGTAGTTATAGAAATTAGAGGATAGAAGGTGGATAAGAAACTAAAAAACTAGTTATAAAATTGATAATCGGTTGGATGATTCCATTCAACATTGAACTGCCGGCAATCGGGAAGATTAACAAAATCAAAAAAATCATTCCAAATCTTTGTAATCCTTTCCATTCATGCGCTTTTTCTTCGGGCAAAATTCCTTCAACTATCTTAAATCCATCCATTGGATGAATCGGTAAAAGATTAAAAACTCCAAGCATTATGTTCATTCTAATTACTGGTACAAAAATTAAACTCCCTATAATAATTAGAAAGTTTAGTTGTAAAACTATGAACAGTTTAAGCAGTAAAGAAAGTATTATAGCCAAAATAAAATTAGAACTTGGGCCGGCTATTGATATAATAGCAGCATCTCGCCTGGGGTCCTTTAGATTATAGGGATCAAATTGTACCGGTTTACCCCAGCCAAAACCCAAAAGTAGCAAAAAAACCATTCCCATTGTATCAATATGGACTAATGGATTAAGTTTTAGTCTACCCTGAAGCCTTGGAGTTGGATCACCAAGATAATCGGCGGCCCAAGCATGAGAGAATTCATGGATAGTTATGGCTACTAATAAAGAAGATAGATAAATTATAAAGAGGAAAGGATTGGAAAAAAGATAAGAAATCATATTGTTTTTGTAATTCTATTATGATATCATAAAAACTTATATTCTAGTTGAAAGTTTAACTTAAGATTATGACATTCGGATGTTATCATTGCGGAAAAGGATTACTATACGGAAGGTCTCATACTCACCATCGAGGTGTTGCTGGAGGACGATGGAAGAAAAGAGCTCCAAAAACTCAACGTATTTTCAAAGCAAATCTTGTCCGTTTAAGCATAATTGAAAAAGGAAAAACTATCAGAATAAGATTGTGTACAAAGTGTTTGAAAAGAATTAGAAAAGATATGGTTGATGGAAAGAAGCCATTCCTACAGTTAAAATCAGTTAAAACAGTTAAATCGGTTGAATCAGTTAGATCAAAAGAAAAAGAAAAGAAAGCAAAAACTCCTAAGAAAACTAAATAATCACCAATAACCAAGCTCCAAGTATTCCAAACAATAACCAATTATCAATAATCAATTAATCAAACAGTTTGTCTAATTGGTGTTTGAACATTGAAATTTGTTTGTTTTTTGGTATTTGGTCATTGGTTATTAATCAATATTCTATCTTCACTAACTCTTCATCCTCTTCCCTATATATTTGTCCTTTCTGCTCAATTGATCTTTGTGTGAAAACAACTCCATTAAGATGATCAATCTCATGTTGGATAATTGTTGCTTCAAAGCCGGTAAACCATTTTAAATACTTTTTCCCCGTCTGGTCCTGATAGTTAAGCAAAACTCTGTCAGTCCGTTTGACCGGCCCCCAAATGCGGGGAATGGAGAGGCAGCCTTCGAGTTTGACTCGTTTACGCTTTTTTTTAGTTGAATCAGTCGAGTCGGTTGAATCAGTTGAATTAGTAACCGATTTAACTGACTTTGACTGACTCTGACCGATTTTAACTATTTTTGGGTTTATAAACACCTTTGTTTTCGCCTTTTCAGTCGGTCTAATTATAAATATTGATAGTCCAAGACCAACTTGATTAGCGGCAAGACCAACGCCCGGGGGATCATCTTGAGCGATCAAAACTTTTTCCATATCTGCGACGATTTTTCTGATGTTATTATCAATCTCAACGACTGGTTTAGTGGGGAACGAGAGGACGTTATTTGGGACAGTTATTATTTTCATTACTAGATATTATATAATATAAGTTAATTTCTAATTTCTAATTGACCTAATTAACCTAAATAAATCTCAATTCCCAATTGGTTATTGGATATTTTTTAGATCAATTAGAATAATTAGATCAATTAGGTTAATTTAATATGAAATTATCCCTTTGCATCGCCGTCTACAACGAAGAAAAGAATCTTCATTATCCAATGGATTCAGCTTTAGATATTGTTGATGAAGTAATTATTGTTGACGGTGGGTCAACTGATAAGACAGTTGAGGTGGCTAAATCTTACGGCAAAAAAGTCAAGATTATCAACTCTGATAATCCTGTCATGTTTCATAAAAATAAACAAAAGGCGATTGAATCGGCCAAAGGGGAGTGGATCTTACAATTGGATGCAGATGAGGAACTTACACAAAAGCTTAAACAAGAAATAAAAACAGTCATAAGTCAAAATCGGTTAAATCGGTCAGAGTCAGTTAAATCAGGAAAAACCGATTCAACTGATTCAACCGACTCGACTGATTCAACTACTGTTGCGTATTGGATTCCCCGCAAGAACTGGTTTTTGTCAGGATTTTTGATGAAAGGCGGACAGTATCCGGATTACACAATTCGTTTATATAAAAATGGTATAGCAAAATTTCCATGCAAGGATGTGCACGAAAACGTTGAAATAAAAGGCGAAGTTGGTTATTTAAAAAATCCTCTTCTGCATTATGCAGACCCGGATTTTTCTCGTTATTTAATGCGTTGGGATCGTTATACAACAGCGGAAATTGAACGTATGCCAAAGGAAACAAAACTCAGTTTTTTTAAATATTTTTGTTGGGATCCGATGAAAACTTTTTTTATGATGTATTTCAGGCATAAAGGGTTTATGGACGGCTTTCCTGGATTTATCTTTGCCCTGTTTTCTTCAATAAGGTTTTGGGTAATTTATATAAAATGGAGAACCAAGAAGAGTTTATCAAGTCTGTCAAGTTTATAAAGTTTATCAAGTATTTTTCTTGATGAACTTGACGAACTTTATAACTTGATGAACTTATTTATGCGCCAATCTTAAATTCGACGACTTCGCCGTCTTTCATTTCATAATCTTTTCCTGTTATTTGTACCAATCCCAATTCACGGGCTTTTATCCAACCGCCAACATCGACAAATTTCTGATAAGGTATAACGTCGGCTTTAATAAACTTTTTTTCAAAGTCTGTGTGGATGGTTCCAGCCGCTTGTGGAGCCAGACAGCCTTTTTTTATCGTCCAAGCCCGAGCTTCAATCACTCCTGCTGTCAAAAATGAAATTAACCCGAGAGTTTCATAGGATTTTTTTATCAAACGATTTAAACCTGATTCATTAAGATCAAATTGTTTTAAATATTCTTTTTGTTCTTGCTCATTAAAAGCAACGATTTCCGCTTCCATTTTGGCGCAAAGGAAGAGATAGGGATTAGTTTTTAAAACCTCCTCAATTTTTTTGACAGTATCATTTTTGTTTTGTAACTGAGACTCTGATATATTAAAAACATAGATCACTGGTTTAATAGTTAATAAGTTCAGTTGCTTTAAAGCAATTAATTCATCTTCATCTAGTGTTTGTTGACGGACAGGAATGCCCTTGTCCAACCGTTCCTTGACTTTCCGTACAACTGCGTCAGTTGTATAGGCTTCTTTTGGAGCATTTCCTTTTGGTGGTTTTTGTTTTTCCAAAGTAGAAAGATCAGCCAGCATTAATTCCGACTCAATGGTTTGAATGTCATCAACAGGATTTATAATGTCCGCAACGTGGACAACGTTTTCATCTTCAAAAAGCCGGACAACGTGAACAATTGCTTCCACTTCTCGAATATGGGATAAAAATTTATTTCCCAATCCTTCGCCTTTGGAGGCCCCACGAACTAGGCCGGCAATGTCGTAGAATTCAACGACGGCCGGGACAATTTTTGTTGTATTAACAATTTTTGCTAAAACTGGAAGTCGTTCGTCCGGCACTTCGATAATTCCGACGTTTGGTTCGATAGTGCAAAAAGGATAGTTAGCGACGTTGGCTACTTGTTTTTTTAATAATGCATTGAAAAGAGTACTTTTGCCGACGTTTGGAAGTCCAACAATACCTATTGATAGCTTCATAGATGAATATTATAACATACACCTATATCGTCAAAATAATCCTTTTCTAACAATCTAAAATATCATTTTTGTAGGTTATAAGCGATTGACAGCCAATTTTAGTTTTATTAAGCTGTCTTTCAGCATGCGCAGAAATTTTTTCTACAACAATTTGGGAAAAGCTATTTCTCATCTGCGAGAAAAAAAGAGACTGACGCAAGAACAGTTATGTCTTCTCTGTGACATTAATCGATCATATCTTTTCAAAATAGAAAAGGGGTTGGCAAACCCCTCGCTTAAAATTCTTAACAAAATCTGCCGCGTTTTAAAAATAAAAATATGTGATTTATTAAGAGGAATATAATTTTATATAAAAATGTGGTATATTGAACAAATTATTTTGTCATATCAATCTAAAGTATGTGTTTTGTAGGTTATAACCTACTGCTTTTGGATTTTGATTCCAATATTATTGCTCCATGGTTCGTGGAAATTTTTATTACAAGAGATTGGGCGAGAGCATTATATCTTATCGAAAAAAACTAAGACTTTCACAACAGCAAGTAGCTATTCTTTCCGACGTTGACCGCAGTTATCTCGCCGAAGTTGAAGAAGGGAAAGCCAATCCATCAGTAAGATTTCTTCATCGAATTGCCAAAATTCTTAAGATAAAAGTAAAAAATTTGATAAAAGATTTGTAATATCCTCTTTATTAATTACCACTTGTAAACGGCCGAGCAAAAGTTGTATACAATTTTATTTCTATGAAGGTTATAAAAAAGAAAGAGGAGAAGAAATATAGACCGAATGAATTAAAACAATACGTGTTAGCGGCACTTGGAATAGGGGCAATATTAGGTGGAAGTGTTTTGTTTACGCCTAATTTTCCAATTATTTTAGGCAGTATTTTAGGAATAATTGACGAAATAAAAGGAATAAAAATTCCGAAAAAAAAAGTTCAAAGAGTACTTAAACAGTTGGAAAAAAAGCAACTTATTCAAATAGAAAGAAAAGGGAATGAAGTTTTTGTTACGGTCAAAAAAAAAGATGATGTTTCGATATTAAAATATTCGCTTCGGGAAATTCTCAATCTTAAAAAGAAAAAAGATTGGAAAAAAAGATGGTTTATGGTGGTTTTCGATGTGCCGGAGAAAGAAAGAAACAAGCGTGATTATTTGAGGAGATTTTTAAAAGAAATCGGCTTTTACCCATATAATCAGAGCGTTTACGTTTTTCCCTACGAATGTGAGAAAGAGATTGGTTTAATAAAAAAGATAGTTGAAGGCGGAAAATATATCAGTTATATTATTGCCGAAAAATTAGAGCACGAAAACCAGTTAAAAATTCACTTTAGGCTTTATAAATAAAACATATAATGACAGCTTTGATACGGCCGTCCAAGAGTTGTTATTAATTTAGAACTTGAAATCATAAAATTTATGAAAATAGTTACAGAAGTAAAGAAAATAGAGGATGAACTATTTTTTAAATGTGATTGTGGTTGTAGACAGCAGGTATTGATAAACATATTTAATAAAGACAGGATAGAAATAAATACCAGAATTGACGGGAGGAGAAGGTGGACAGGCGTGATACTGAATAAAATAGAAATAAAAAAGTTACAGGATTTTTTATCTTATATTTGACAATATTCATCTATGTATGAAAAACAAAAAATCAAAAGTAAAGATATATTTTGATCCAATTGGAAATACAATGAACATCTGGTGGGGAGATCCAAAAAATGCTTTCTCTAGCGAAGAAGTTGATTCTCCTGATCGCAACGATGTGATTATCAAAGATAAGCAAGGAAGACCTATTAGTATAGAAATAATAGGTGTTTTACCAAAAGAATTGAATGTTTCGCAAAAATTGAAAAATCTTATAAAAGAAAACAAAACTCCGTTTATTCTTTCTTGAGAAATATGTAAATAAAGGTGGCTATCATCAACCCAAACCCCAAAAACTCCAAATACTGCGGCCAATATATAATCGTGATTAGTTGTTGGTGATTGGTGACTAGTCGATCATCAACCCGCCAGCCGTTGGCCCAGTTGTTGACTAAAACATGTTCTTTTATTTCCTGTCCAAAAAAGAAAGGAAAATATTTAGCTAAAAAATTAGCCCTTTTTACGTAATATGCTTTCCAGTTTTTTTCAAAGGCCTGATTCAAAATAATAGTTGTCCCATCGGGTATATCAAAAGGCAAGTTAACAATTTTTCCAAAACCAAAGTCAGTAAAATTTAAAGATATTTTTTGTTCAATTTTATTTTCAAAACCAGGTTTTTCAATCCTGATTCCTGTCAAAAAAGAGTAGGGAAGCGGAACTATTTTTATCCACGAAAGTTCGTTGATAGTTGGAATATTGCCAACAGAGACATTATTAATATCAATACTATATCCTAAACCTTGCTCCATTGGAGGAAGGACAAAAATATCATCACTCCAATTTTTATTTTTTGAAAGCTCATCATATATTTCACATCTTCGTGAATAAAGATCTTTTATACATAAGCGAAGAGGTAAACCTGAAATATTTCTTGATCTAAAACTTAAAGCGTATCCCAAATCTTGAGAAAGTGAACTTAAATTATAAAATGAACCAATAATCTTGTCAGTACTTTCATAATGAATTTTTTCTACCGTTGTTTCCTTTTTCCAATTAATTTCTTGTTCTAATGGTATTTTTTCGATATCAGTTGGATTAATAATAAAGCCTTGTTTTGGAATTTTTCCATAAATCGAGGTTATTGAAAAATTAAGAGACCCTCCTTGGTTAATAAAATTATCCTCAAGTTTTAAAACTGGGAGCACCCGCTTTCCCTCAGGGACCACTCCCATATCAGCTTGGTAATAATAATCTTCAAGATTAAAAGTGAGATTTGAAGCGAGCTTATCCGTTTCATTGAGAAAAGTCCTAAAGGGATAATATATATCAGCCTCTTTATTAGTAGCGATGTAATCATTGAAATTATCATACGCCTCATCCTTAGAAGTAAATCGGTAGGGAGGAGAAATGCTTGGTAAATTAACTGCCAGTTCTACTTCTTGATGGTCGTTTGTAATTTTATATAAGGTTAGGAAATCAGATTGCCAATTAAGTTTGGTGAATGGAATATTTTGAAGTAAATCTTTAGATTTCCGAACAAAAGTCATTTGTCTTGAATATTTTAAATCAGTATCGATTATTGATTCGTCCAAAAGAACATATCCGATTCTATATTTTTGTAAAAGTTTAGCGAAAAGATTTACATTCCGACTATATAAAGCATAAGAAAACTCTCGATATGCCTGTTCATTATAAGGATACCAGCGATCAAACTCCCGATTTAAGAGTGGTTGATCAATCCCAAACCATAAAAATCCTGCCCCTTGGTAACCCCAATTGTTATATTGCCAGCCGGCAAAATTATGAAGTGGCAAGGTCAAAATCCGTTCGTTTGAACTTTGTTTTGAATATGTAAATAGATCAAAATAATTTTGGGGAATTTTTACCCTCATTGTCTTTGAAATATAGCCGGTTTCAAGCACCGGCAACATGAAAAAGATTTGTCCGATAAAAAAGATAGTAAATAAATGTATATAAATATTCCTTGGGATTTTTCTTGAAATAAAACTGATTAGATTATAAAAGGCGTAGGATAAAAAAATACTGTAGAAAAACATAAAGATAATTGAAAATTTAGTGAAAGGAAAGCGAAACATCTCACTAAAAAAGGGGAATTTTTCACGAAGAAATAAAAAGAGTTTGGTAAAAGGAAAGTTAGCGTTTCTTAAAAAGAAAAAATATACAAAAATTACCGGAAAAAAGGCCATTAGCAACTGATTTTTTTTATGAAAAGAAATTATTATTCCTAATAAAAACAGTAAAAACAAAATTATCCCCCAAGTTTTTACAAAAGGAGTTTGAATATGTGCTTCCCATTGATCCATTTGTGGAATAGGCAAGTTTTTATCAAAATCGTAGACCTTCCAGTCGAAAGGAAAGTTAGTAATTAAAACCAAATCCATTAAGGTTCCTCGTTTTTGTCCGCGAAAAAAGAATTCATTACTGCCCATCCGGTTAATTTTTGATAGGGAAACGTCTTTATTATAGTTTTTTGCATAATAAAGGTTTGGAAAGATCCAAAATGCGTTTAGTAAGAATATCAAAATATAAAGAAATATTGACTTTTTTAATAAGTCTTTTTGGAATTTTTTTAAAAATAAATTTGTGAGCAAAAAAAGTCCGAGACTACCATAAAAAATATACCAAAGAGTGGAGGTATGAGAAGCTGGTATGAGTAATAGAGTAATGATAGAAATAATAAACAAGTTTTTTTTATTACCATTTTCTAAAAAACAAAAAATTGCCCAAAAAAACCAACCTATTAGTCCGTAAAGAACCACAAACATCTCAAGTGGAGTATAGAAATTTTGCAAAGTTCCTAAATTAAGAAGATAAAATAAACTGCCAATAAAAGCATATATTTGTAATTGTTTATTCCTATTAAAAATATGATCTTTTAGGAAAAAATATACTCCTAATGGTCCGATTAATAGCATAGAGAGTATGTAAACGTAACGGAGAAGATTCATCGGAAGCGCAAATGACATAATCCAGAGAATAAAAGCGTGTGGTAAATCGCCAATATGAGATTGCGAAGGTGGTGCACCCAAGCCCTGATGAGATTGCCACACTGTAAAAATTCTTTTAAAGTAAAGACCAAAATCAAATTCAGGGTGAAGAGTATCCCAGCCTGATAAAATTGTACCAGGAGTATAGCTTTTAAAAATAATTAATAAAGCGATCAAAATCAAAAGAAGCGGGAAAATATATTGCCTGATTTTTGCTATAATAAATCTCATAACTTATGCAAAATTATACAGTAATTGACTCTAAAAAACTTCATCCCAACAGGAAATTTGATAAATATTTAATATTTACTTTACTTCTTATTTTGTTTCATACGATTGGAAATATAATTTGGATATATTTAAATAACATTCCATTTGGTTGGGATCAATCAGCTCATATCATTGCTACAATCAAATATGCTCACTACTTAAAAAATAATGTATTTAATATTATTGATTTTTTGAAATTGTCAAACTATTATCCAATCTTTGTCTATCTCTCTGGTCTACCTCTTGCGATAATTTCAAATTTTAACCTGAAGGTAATACAATTTACTGGAACAATTTTTTTTGTTATAAGTATCATGTTTCTATATTTTTATGCCTTACAACTAACCAAAAACAAAAGATTGTCATTTTTAACAGCATTTTTATTCAGTTTTTTTATCACAATAGCCCAAACTTCGCGAGACTATATGCTCGATTTGCCTCTCACAGCGGCAGTTCTTGCAACGTTATTTTTTGAAGAAAAATTAAGAGAAAAAATACAGATAAAACATATATATTTATTTTTTATATCTTTTGCCATTGCTCAATCAATAAAGTGGTATGCTTTTGTCTATCTTTTTATTCCAATATTATTTTTTCTCTGTTATTCGATAAAGAATAATAAATTTAGGAAATTGATTAACAGTCATTTTTTACTTGGTTTTCTACTTTTTTTAATCTTGGTTTTACCGTGGTATTTAGTAAACTACTCAACTATATTTCAACAAGGTAGTTTTGCCTTTACTGGAGAAAGTTTAATAAGACCAAGCTTATTTAGCCTAGATTTCTTTTTTTCACATCTAAAATTAATCATAATGTTTCAAATACATTTTATTGGCTTTATCGTGTTTATTATTTCCAGTTTATTTTTAATAAAAAGTGAATGGAATCGTAAATGGGAATTGGTTTTAATTTTGATTTTTAACTATATTTTTTTTACTTTTATTCCAAATAAAAACATAAGATATCTTATTCCATTAATGCCTTTTTTTGGTATTACAATTGCTTATGGCATAAATAAATTACTTGAAGCAAAAAAACCTCTACTTATATCCGCAGCCTCTTTTATTATTCTTTATTATTTAATTTCATATCTAATTCTTTCATTTGGAATTCCAGTTTATCCTAAATATAAGCACACTTTGAACTTTCCAATCTTAAAATGGGTCGATGTTTATTATTTAGCCGATTATCCTGTCAAACTTATGTACGATAGCAATATATGGCCACAACAATCTATTGTTGAAGAAACTTTAGCATTGTCTGATAAGAATAAAGAGGAAATACGCATGTTGTTAGATGTAGATAGACTTTATTTAAATTCAGATAATCTGCGATTATTCGCTGTAAAAAAGAGAATAACTAATTTACTAATTACTTCTTACAATACGAAAATTAATTTAAAAAACGAACAACAGATTCAACAATATTTAAGTAATTTTGATTTTGCTTTGATTCCTCAAAAAAATGTTGTTGGTGAAGATAAAAATTATATTGCCTACAGACCTTTATTAAAACTTCAGCAATATTTTTTATCAAGAAAGGCAAGAAATTTTGAATTAATTAGAACCTACGATTTACCTCAGTCTCAATCATTAATTCCAGATTCAGATACTTTATTTCTCTATAAAAAGAAAACCAAATAAAGCAAACAGCCTTATTTATCTAGCAGGCCAGGTTGGCAATACTTTATTAGCTAAATAATTTCCTACTGCTCCAACCCCTTCCGCGTTGTAATCTCGTGTCATGATTCTTGTAGCTTTATAGTTTAATGGTTGGCCATCTTCATAAATAGCTGAAACATGTGCGAGCGTAATATAGTTATGGTCTACCTGAGTCATTGGATCTTTATTAGTTTGGACGAGAATTAAAGTTGTTTCTCCGCAGCCGGTTCCACAGTTTGAGCCTCCGCCCGTACCCCACATCAACTGTTCGGCTAACCAATCGGCACCAACAGTACGTTTTTGTTGCGCACCATTAGCTTGCCAAGCACCGCGAGCAACAGTTGAATATTGAAGTTCTGCGTTTGGTGTAACGATTATTTTTTTGTTTAAATCTTGATCAGGTGTTTCTGGAGGAAGGACATCTTCTCCTTTACGATTGGCAAATATGACTTGATATACTTGAGATAGATATGGATAGCTTCTTTCTGATGGGCTAACTAAACCACTATTTTCAGATAGGTCCAGTACACCGTTTGGTAACTCAAGAGTCTGTCCACCATCATCAGTAATTTTCCCGCCACCAAAAGAAACGTAAGCAGTTGCCGCTTCAGAATAATCAGCGGTCCAAGTATTTTCATTCTGGTTTGGTATGACACCTTCGGTGTATTGTGGATTGGTTGCTGCACCTAAATAAGGATTATCAAGAATACCATAAGTTATACCTGCGTCAGATAAAGCTCTTTTAATCGCAGCCATTCGCCGGACAACTTCAGTGGGCTCGATATTAAAGTCCTTTGCTAATCTATTTGCTCTTTCGATGACAAGAGGATTGGTTTCAAAAGATGGTGGAGGTGGGATTTCTGTTGGAAGCATTGCTGTTGGTAGAATTTCTGCAGTCGGTATTACCGCTCCCGTTGGCAAAGCGGTTGCCGATTCTGCTGAGGGAGCACAAGCTGCTAAAGCTATAGATCCCGCTATAACCCCAGCGGCTTTTATAAAATCTCTCCTTGAGAGATATGCGTGTTTGGGTGTTATTTCACTTTGGGGTACTGGTTTAAATTTCATATTATTTATTATTTTTCAATTTATAACTCATATATATTCCTGTTCCTAAGGCTAAGAGTTCGCCTGAGAATAGTATTAAGCCCATCTCCGGTCCGGCGGAAGGGACTTTAGGAGGAGCGGCAACCTGTTTTTCGATACAAAATTGAGATGAATCGTCATCAGTTGTGGTATTTGACCAAGCTTGAGCTTTATTGACTAAGCAAAATAAACCTTGATCAGCTGGTAAATTGGCTTGTGAGTTAATCTGCATTTTAAAATAATAGGTTTTTTGTTCATCAACGGCAAAGCTACCTGCATCCCAAGAGATTGTCCTGGTTCCCGAGTCAAAAGTGCCCGGTCCCTCAACAGGAGTTAAATAGGAAGGAACATAATCTTTAGCAGTCATTCCACCAAAAGTAGTAGTTGAAGTATTTTTTATTGTCACTTTAAACATGACAAATTCACTTGGTTTATAGCGGGGATCTGACACGGAAAGATTATCAACATATTCAGAAGTTCCTGGTTTTTGCACCATCTTATCAACTAACATTGAATAAGATTGACAAGGGGATTCATATTGGCCGCCACAACCTGCAGAAACAGAAATAGTAATGGCGAGAAGAAAAAAAACAATCGCAATCAAAGCAAATATTTTTTTCATAATTAGCATTATACTATAAGGTTAATCAAATGTCAACTATAGGTCAGTAAATTTTCAATTTTCAATTTTCAATTTTCAAAGTATAATATCAGCATGATTAAATTGAATGCAAAAGAGTTACGTGATGTTGATGAAAATGATGTTGTAGTTGCTGAGAAATTAAGAACTCTCAAACGTCGCCCAATGTATTTCATTTTGGAAAACATCTATGACACTTATAACATCGGCGGACTATTCCGACTAGCTGACGCTTTAGCCATTGAAAAAATGTATATCTGCGGAGAGTCGGAGATACCACCAAATCCTAAGATAAAAAAAGCTTCAATAGGAACGTATAAAGTCGTGCCATGGGAATACAAAAAATCTGCAATTGAAGCAATTGACGACTTAAGATCCAAAAACAAAATTCAAATAATAGCTGTTGAGCAAGCGAAAAATTCAGTTCCTTACACAAAAGCTGATTACACGTCACCAGTAGCTTTAATTTTAGGTAATGAGACATACGGAGTAACCGAAGAAACTTTAAAATTAGCTGATCAGATTGTGGAAATTCCAATTTGGGGGATTAACAAGTCGTTGAATGTAATTGTATCCGCAGCGATTGTAAGCTATTGGATAGTTAGATAATTATAGGGTGAATTTATCGATAATAAAAATGCGCTTGACAAACTAAAAAGTATCCTTTAATGTTTAATTATAGGATTAATTTAATTATTTATCCTAAACCTTTACGCCGCCGAGTCCAAAGAACTTTTCTGAGGGCTCGGCGCGTTTTGTTAGGCGACTAATACTACCAATCCGACCAATACTACAAATAAGCAAATAAATAATTCAATAAACAAATAATAAGCAAATTAATACCTCGTGTTCTCAATAATTTTCGAAACAATCATAAGAATTTCCTGGCATTCTTGAATATAAGGGTCAACCACATTTGAATCAACTAATGAAGAATCTCTGACGAAAGAAAGCCAGTACTTAGTTTCTTTAGATTCTTTCTTAACAATTGAGTATTTAGCTATAAAATCTTTCTTTGAACTTGTGGCGTCTGCTTCTTGGTCATTTGCCCCGATTGAAGTTAACGCTGAGGATAATTGACTGATGATTGGATTATTCTCTATTGTTTTGGGAATTTTTTTAACAACATCTCGAAAGCAATCGACTACGAATTTATAGATTCTTATATGAATATCTTTATCAGTTCCTCTGTATTTATTCATTAAACAATTCTATCATTTTTTCATTCATTGGTAGTATTTGTAGTATTCGTCGGATTTGTTTATTCTATTCACCTCACCGTCGCCTCCTGGTTGGGCAAAATACCCTTGAAAATCAACTTATTTTCCACAATCCTAGCCTCTTTGGCATAAAAGAAGCTGCTGTATCCAGAAAGGCGGCCATTAATGAAACTAACGATCAGATTTCGTTTATTTTTTACTTTAGCTAAGTCACTCAACATATTAGCTGAAAGTTGGGCATTGACCTCCCTAATTAAACGAGGATTAAAAGATAAAAATGCGTTAACAGGTAAAGGAATTTGATTGAGCTGAAAGGTTTGAGGTTCAAAAGTTTCTATTTGATTATCTTTGAGCGAAGCTTTCATCTTCAGATAAAAAACCGGAGTTGATGGTAGCAACTTCATAGCAAATTCAACCGCTTGCTTTGGAATGCCAATTGCGGCCGCATAGCTTGGAACAACGGCTTTATTTAACCCGCCAGAAATTTCAGCTGATCCGTCAGCATTAAATTTCACTTGTACATTTTGATATGGCCAAAATTTCCAAGGTCGGTTATTCATTAGAGCTGAAGCCTGAATGGAAGTCCAGCTGGTATCAACATTGTGTTTTCCAAATCGTTGAATACTTAACTCATCAGAAGTGGTGGCGGGGAGAGTGCCATACTCGACTCCGCTCTTTGCATGAGCTTCAACGCGGTCTTGCTCGGTAAATCTGATTCCGAGATCTTCAGGCTTGTTTGTTCCTAATAAATTAGCAATGGCTGGAATATAACCCATGTATCCTAACCCAAAAATAATTACGGCGATAGAAAAAAGAAAAACAAGCAAAAAAAGTTTACCAATAAGTTTCATATATATTTGAAACTGATAATATATATTCTATATCAAAAATCAAAAAATAACTTCATTTTTTATCCGAAGTGAGAATATGAAGTAAATGCCTATATACAATTAATGCACTCATTTCTTTCATTTCTAATCTTGTTCTTACTTTTAATCTATATGGTTTTGATTTTTTATGTTCTTTTTTATCTCGAACTTGAATTGAATAATAAAAATCTCCTACTTCATGTTCATCTGTTCTTGTATCTGGTGTATTTAATAATCCAGTTATACCAATAGCAACATCAACATCATCTTTATTTGCAACTCTAGCTAATTCAGTTGCAGCAGCATCGCTATATACATTGAATTCATTGAAAGCAAAAGGTTGTACTCCTGCTTCTTTTTTAGCGACTTCGTTATAAAGTACATCACCTCTACATAATCTTTGATCACCGCCTGTATAATCAGTAAGTTTGTCTGTTAATAATCCACCAAGGGCTGATTCACTTAAACCTAATACTAAGTTTAATTCCTCAAGCTTACTGATTAATTCTCTCATCAAACGGGCATCATATTTAGAAAAAGTTTCACTATTTTCTCTTAATTTAAATGGTATTTGTTCTTTAATACCTCTTAATTTATGTAATAAAAACAAAAAAGCTTGATGAGTCACAAACTGCTTTTTTGCGGAATTGAGAGTTGTATTTTTTAAGTCAATTTCATAATATCTCATCGCATTTTCAAAATATTCATTTGTTACTGTCAAAACATTTGGATCTTCACCCCTTATCATTATAGCTATATGAACATCACTACCTTTCCCTAAAATATTTCCTGTTGTAACTAATGAAATTTCCTCCTGCCTTTTATTATTAATTAATACTGCAGAAGCTAAGGCTGTTTCTTTCGTATTTGGTTTAAATGTATCATATATAAGATTCATTTCGTCGAAAAGTTTTGTTACAGATGTCCTATTCGTGGTTATTAATCCTCGAGAAAAAAAATCCGTTATTCCCTCTCTAGTCAAAGCGCTAGCTAGTTTACCAGAAGTGCCAATAGATTCCCAAAGATTAATTCCTATTGTTTTTCCTGTTGAGGTCTTTATGCTTGAAAGCGTACCAATTACGTATTGAGCTAGCGTATCAACAGATCCTTCACTAGCAAAACATTCACTTTCTTTAAGCAATAACGGAAGAAATCTTTCTGTTCCTCGTATAGTTGTGCGACGATTATAATTTTGTTTTTCTGACATAATAAAAGCAACCATTAATATGACTATCTTATAGTCATTGGGCTATACTTATATCAAATTACTAATTATTTATCAAGTAAGTTTCAATGATATATCCAGGGCTTTGGAAGAATGAGTTAGGGAACCGAGAGAGATGACGTCGGCCTCGACTTGATCATAATCTTTAATGTTGATTTCATTAATACCTCCGGAGAGTTCAAAAAAAACTTTTGAAGAATCTTTTTTACGACGAATCGTTTTAATTGTTTTTGAAGCGTCAGAAGGCTCAAAATTATCAAGCATTATTATTAACGGGGCAGGAATATTTGATCGTTGATATAAATTATTAAGAAAATAGGCTTCTTTTTCCGACTCAACTTCAATTTCAAAAGGATTATTGGTTGAGTCGTTATTTATTTTTTCCATTATAACCTTCAAACTTTCTAACCTTGAAACCTTGAGTTTTCGTGCAATAATATCAATATGGTTATCTTTGATAAGAATTTCATCAGAAAGGGATAGTCGGTGGGTAAGACCGCCACCAACGAAAACGGCTTTTTTGTCCATTAATCCCCATAAAGTCTTGCGGGTGGCGGCTAAGGAAGTTCTTAAATTATTCTTGACAATTAGAGATTTTGTCAGGGTTGCAATGCCGCTCATTCGTTGGATGATATTCAAAATTGTTCTTTCAAATTTTAAAATTTCTATGGGGTTTCCAGATAGTTCGATTAACAAATCTTTGTTTTTTATTTCTGTTCCATCTTTAATAATTTGTTTGACTTTCAAATGAGTTCTTTCATTTATTAAATAAACAACTTCCTCAACGCCGGCAACAATTCCTTTTTGCTTAGCAATAATAATCGCTTTTGAATCTTTATATTTTCCGGTAATTATTTTCGAAGTAATATCATTTTCAACCAGATCGTTTTTGACTTGAAAATCGAAAAGTTGGAGGCAGGTTTGAGAATAAATTTTATTTTTAACCGTTAGGAGATGGCCTTTATCAAAGTATTGTTTAATAATGGTTTTCATAAATTATTTTGAAATCTCAAACATTCTTTCAATTGGTATTCTGGCTTTGTCTGCAATATCTTTCGGAACTTTAACTTCAAATTCCAAGTTAATTAAAGAATTTAAGAGTTTTGGTAAAGTAATCATTTTCATAAACTGGCAGACCATGTCATCACGAAGAGGCGCGAAGTTTTTTCCAGGATTTTGTTTTTCCAAGCGATGAATAATACCGGTTTCGGTGGCCACAATAAAGTCAGTTTTTTTCGATGCTTTTGCATGTTTGAGCATTCCGCCTGTTGACAGAATATGAGTTTTATCAGCCGGGATATCACCATTGGCCACGTAATGCATGCAGTTGGAGACGCAGCCACACTCGGGGTGAATGAGAAAATCGGCTTCTGGTTTATCTTTTATTTTATTTAAAATATCTTCTGGGCGGACTCGGGCGTGAACATGGCACTGTCCTGGATAAATTATCAAATCACGGCCAGTCATTTTTTGAACGTAAGCCCCCAAAAACATATCTGGGACAAAAAGAACCTGTTTATTTTTTGGAATAGCATTAACGACGGCAACGGCATTAGTCGATGTGCAGCAGTAGTCAGAGAGAGCCTTGACTTCGGCAGTTGTGTTAACATAACTGACAACAACAGCGCCTGGATATTTTGCTTTCCACCTTCTCAATTCCGGAGCATCAATCGAGGCGGCCAGAGAGCATCCGGCACCTAAATCGGGGATAAGAACCGTTTTTTCCGGTGAAAAAATTGCTGCCGATTCGGCCATAAAATGAACACCGCAGAAAATAATCAGTTTCTCAGAAGATTTGGCCGCTTGTTTTGAAAGTTCGAGAGAGTCGCCAACAAAATCAGCTACGTCTTGGATGGCAGGAATCTGATAATTATGAGCAATAATCAAAGCGCCTCTTTTTTTTCGCCACTTGTTTATTTCTTCAACCACTTTTTGATTATTCATATTTTTATTACAAATATTAAAAACTCGGCTCAGCATTTTTCGTCCGCCACACCCCTAAAGGGGCCCCTGGCGATTAACGAAAAATGCTTGCGCCTCGCTTTTATTTCATAATGACGCAGGCAAAAGTAAATTTTTCAGTTTTGTTGGTTTTCTGAAAAATTTGCGTTGCCGAGTCATTATAATTTATTATTATTTTTAGCACGACTATTATATACTTCTTACTGAATGAAAAACAACTTCGATTATATAATCATTGGTTCCGGAATTGCTGGATTGACAGCTGCTCTTACTTTAGGAAATGCAGGAAACATTGCTATTTTTACGAAAAAAAATCCTACTGATTCATCTACTAATTTAGCTCAAGGCGGAATGGCGGCGATGATTGGTGATGGCGATCGGAGCAACTGGCATATTGAAGATACGATGAAGTCTGGGGATTTTCATAATAAAAAAAAGGCCGTTTCACTTCTTGTTAAAAACAGTCGGGAAGCGCTGAATTGGTTAAAAAAACAGGGAGTTTTATTTGATACAAAACCTTCGCTTGAAGCCGGTCATCGCCTGCCAAGAATTTTTCATACAACTGATTTTACCGGACAAGATATTGAAAAAACTTTATTGAAAAAAGTTTCTAAAAACAAAAATATTAATCTTTTTAAAAATTCTTTAGCAATTGATTTAATTATCAAAAATAATATTTGTCAGGGAGTTTTTGTTTTAACAGAAGACAATAAAATTGTCCCATTTTTTTCAAAAGCAGTTATTTTAGCAACTGGAGGCTCAGGTCAGGTTTATCAGTGGACGACTAATCCGGAAGTCGCCACAGGAGATGGAGTTGCAATTGCATTAAGATCAGGAGCGAAAATTTCCGATCTTGAGTTTGTCCAGTTTCACCCAACCGCTTTTAAAGGTAGTGTTTCACCGCTATTTTTGTTATCCGAGCGACTGCGTGGAGAAGGGGCTAGATTGGTTGACGAAAAAGGTAATCGGTTTGTTGACGAGCTTTTACAACGTGACGAACTGACTCGGGCAGTTTTTGAGAAACAAAAAACCTCTGAAGTTTATTTAACAATGGCTCATCTTAATAAAAAAGAAATAATTAAAAAACTTCCAAATATTTACAAAAGATTAAAAACATATGGATATGACCTAACAAAAGATAATGTTCCAGTTACGCCGGCGGCTCATTATCAGTGTGGGGGAGCCGTCACCGATCTTAATGGGCGAACATCCGTAAAAAATCTATTTGCAGTTGGTGAAGTGGCAAGGACGGGAGTACATGGGGCCAATAGATTAGCATCAAACTCATTATTAGAAGCAGTTGTGTTTGGGAAAAGAGTCGGGAATTATGTAAGGAATAATTATAAAAAAACCCCACTTCGCCAAGGCTTCGCGGGGCAAGGAAAAGTTAATATTACTTCAGGATTAAAGGACAGAAACATTATTAATGAAATTAAGATCAGCATCAAGAAAGCCATGTGGGAGAAAGTGGGAATAGTAAGAAAAAAAAATGAATTATCATCAGCACTAAAAATTTTTAAATCATACAAAAAACAACTTAAAGTAATAAAAGAAAAAAACGGGATTTCACGTGAATTACTTGAAGTAAACAACTTAACCGAAGTTGCTCTTGTTATTACTCAAGCCGCTTTAGATCGTCCAAAAAACCTCGGTGCCCATTACTTAACTTAGATCTTTTTTCAGTTGTTCAAATTCTTTTTTATCAATTTCGCCTTTGGCGTATCTTTCTTTGACGATTTCAAGACTTCTATCTCCCTCGACTTCTTCCATTTCATCGTTGTTGTGGCAACAATGAGAAGAATGAGAAGATCTGAAAAGCTTAACAATCAACATAATCACCAGCCCCCAAAAAAGCATCTGAAAAATAAAACCTAAAATTGAAAATCCCGGGTTCATACCATAGCCCAGGTCGTAGTTCCAATAGCGCATCATATTATTTAATTAAAAACTGTTAATTGGTTAGTTGGTTATTTAGTTACTTGGTAAAACAACTAACAAGATAATTATAATATTTTTTTCCTGAAAAAATACTGAAATATTATAAAAAAGATTTTTTAATATAATCGATCGCCTCTTGAGGAGTATCAGCAAAAAATAAAAATTCATCAAGGGGTTTGTTCAAAAAACCATCTCTTTCCATTCTTTGTAATTGAATTTTCAAACCTTCATAAAATTTATCTGTATTTAAGACCACAACTGGTTTAAGATGAAAATCATGTTTTTTCAGTTCTATTACTTCCGAAATTTCGTCTAAAGAGCCTAAACCCCCTGGCAAAAGAACAATGGCATCGGATTTTTTGAGAAGTAATTTTTTTCTTTCGGGAAAGTCCTTAGTGATTATCATTTCATTGGCGTTCATTTTCCTATAGTCTTTGAGAAGCTCAATGGTCACCCCAAATATTTTTCCGCCATTATTTTGAACAGAGTCAGAAATAACTTTCATTAGTCCTCGATTGCCTCCACCCCAAACAAGATTATATTCATTTTCAGCTATCAAAGACCCAAGCTGCTTAGTAACTTCAATATATTTTTTATCAACTTCATTGGTAGAGCAAAAAACACAGATATTCTTCATATTCAAGCTATAATCCATTATACCTGATATACTGTTAGCACGTTGCAGTTTCTGTCCTCCTTCGTTCGGGTTCGTCTCGTGGTTTACATCCACGTAGCCGAAACCTCACTTCGGAAGGACTTAAGAAACTCTAAAATTCGCGAAGCTCATTAAGAGTTTCTAAAGGAGGTGAATAAAAAATGGATAAAAACAAAATTTTCGTCGGAAGCTTGCCTTGGTCAATCAACAATGATTCTTTAAAAGAATTGTTTACTCAATACGGTGAAGTCACCGAAGCAGTTGTCATCATGGATCGAGAAACTCAAAAATCAAAAGGATTTGGTTTCGTTACTTTTTCGACTCCTGAAAGTGCTCAAAAAGCTTTAGAAATGAGTGGAAAAGAGGTCGATGGTCGTGCAATTGTTGTCAATATTGCCAAACCACGTGAAGAAAGAAGATCTTTCTAATAGTAACCCAAGAATTTTAAAAACCATCATCCATTGGAAAAGGTTAATAACTTTGACAGTGGGTGGTGGTTGTAATAATGCGATTAAAAAAAATTCAAAAAATATATGAAAAACAAAAAAGTAAAGCAACCATTGAGAAAGAGAGTTCGTGGCGCCATAAAGAAACTGAAGAGAAGAGTAAAAGCTGCTAAATAATGGGTGACTGGGCGGATGGACTTCTAATCCAGTTAGGTAATTGTAACAATTTCTTTCAGGATAGTTTCGTTTATGTTATAATGCGCCAATATGACGCTCCATAATGGGGAGAGAAAGAATGTTTTTTGTCCTGAAACAAACGATATACAAAAACCAGCAGACTTAGTTGTAATTGGTGGTGGTATGGTTGGACCATCCGTTGCCCACTTTGCTCAACGAATATTGGGAAGTAAAAGCAGAGTTGTAGTGCTTGAAGCAAATACAGGCCTGGGTATGGGCTCCAGTGCAGCTTCACTTGAACAAGGAAGATGTAGTTGGCCAGATAAAGCAGTTTGCCAAATGATGATATTTTCACGCGATTTTTTTCAACGACCAGAAAATTACGGCCTCAAGATGAGTTCAGCACAATTAGGTTATAAAGAACGTCCTTATCTATGGGCTACAAGTACAGACGATGAGATAAAAACCTACAGAAATCTTACGAAAGTACTTAGAAGTCGCGGCGTAGATGTTAACTATTTAGACCGTCAGGCTATAATGGAGGAATATCCTTGGCTAACTGATACGAGTGTTAATGGTGGGATGCTTGACCATAGTGGATTTAAAGTCGACTCACAACAACTTGCTAGAGCATTTGCACAAGCATCTGGAAATGCTGATTTTTTTGTTGAAACAAAAGGTTTAAAAATTGTTGTTTCAGGCGGTCGTGTTACAGGAGTTGCAACAGATAAAGGATTTGTGCCAACAGCAAAAGTGATTGTTGCAGCAGGTGCCGGTACCCGAGGTTTGATTGAGACTATTGACGGTTTGTCTGTTCCTATCTTATCAGTACCCCGCTTTAGCGTTAGTACAGAAGATCGTGATAAAAGACTTTCTAATCATGATCCTTTTATAGTTGTCCCCAGAACAGGTGCTTATTGGCGCCCGGAGGGATCGGGTATTTTTGGCGGTTATTCTCATCAAGTGCCTCCTATAGAACGGCCAGAAAAGGCTTTCCCCGATGTTGATCTAAAATACAGAAAAAAATTTTTAACTGCAGTTTGGCAGGGATTAAACCCAGAACGACTTGATGATCCGGATAAAGCAGAATCAGATACTCTTAGCTTTTTGGCATCGGTTCTTTCCCCTCCTGGATACTACAGCAAAGGTAATGTTCTTGGAGGATTTTATGTACATCGAGCTAAAGCCTTTGATGACGATAGACCAATAATAACTACCTTAAAAGATCAAGGCCTTTCAGACGTAGGAATAATAACCGCAGAGCAAGGACATGGTGTAATGGGTTCACCGGCTTCAGGCCATTATGGAGCTGAAATTATAATAAGAGGTGCAGACAAACCAGAATATGATAACTTTAATATTAATCCACCAACTTCTGAGGGTATAACGTTGACAATCTGATGTATTTTACAAAAAACCTAAATATATTTCGCTGAAAAATATCTTGCAGTTGGCAAATAATTTTTTTTGGGTGACTAGGCGGATGAGTTCCGTACCCAATTTGTGTAATTATAATAACTTTCTCCAGACCGGTGGTTCACACTGAGCGAGTGAAACGAGCCGAAGTGAGGATGTTAGAAACTTTTTTATAAAATTTAATTAAGTTAAAACAATTTCAACTCAGAAAGATAACCAGTAACCTTTTTATTAATTATTGGAATTAAAGGTAAATCATAGAAAGTTATTGAGATAAATCCGTTATGAAGTGCCCACATATCTGTTCCCTCTTGAGTAACTTTATTTTCTGTAAAATTTCCACCCGTTTTAATATAACCTTTTGATGTTTTTGAAAAAAGACTACCATAATTCCAATGATAAGGTCGAGTTATTATCCATTTCCCATTATATTTCTCTTCCGGAGGAATATTTATACTTATAATTTTGACTTCTGAAGGTAATTTATTCTCTAAAATATAATCTGTGATAATCTGACTTACTTTTCCACTTAATTGAAAGAATTTTTCGTAGGAGGTTATAATTTGTTTAGCTCTTACGCTTTTAGTTATTTCATCATATGTTTCATCCGAGAGTTGTTGACTAAAAGCAATCCCTTTCACACCGCAAATTGCACCTTCAATAGTTGCGGCTACCGTTGCTGATGATAAAAGCCATCCAACCGTAGCATTTTCACCAATATTAATTCCAGAAACCAAAAGATCTTGTTTTTCTTTAATAATATGATTCAAACCTATATTGACACAATCTGCTGGAAAACCATCAATGACAAAAGCTTTATGATTAGCAATGGACTCCTCTTTTAATTTAATATATTTATTTACGGTAATAGCTTTTGATGCCCAACTTTTTATATGCTTAGTACTAACGATTGTTAGATTATGTTTCTCTAAACCTTTTATTAATACTGATAAACCAGGCGATCTAATACTATCGTCATTAACAACAAAAACATTTTTCATAAAAGTAATTATAACAAAATGTAATAAACTCAAATATAAGGTTTAAATACTGAAGTGTTTTATGTTAGATTAGATTGTCTTTATAATCTAAATTCGCTATGGGTGACTGGGCGGATGGACTTCGTACCGAAATTATTAACTACAATACAACCTAATTCATTATATTATAGTTCATGGTAAAAGTTTTGGATTTCAAACTAATAATGAAAATCCTCGTCCATGCGAATAGACATTGTTCAAGATCAAAATTATTCATTTGACTTGTTAAATCAATTTGTTATTGATAGAATCTCTCTTTATATGGCAACTGAAAATCTTTTTTTAAGACCTGCTTCTCCGCTTCATGAGGCGTTTAATTTAGCAAATAATGTATTGGCGGAAGATTATCGGTCATTTACCAGAATTTTTAATAATGAGCCAAAGATTACTACTTTTTTTGCAGATCTTCGAGGAGAAGTAAAAAAAAATCATAAAGCAACTAGAAGATTTGACGAAACTTTGAATTTACTAAAAAATTCAGCTGTTTATCAGGAATTTGATGAATCCAGCTTTACATTCTTTGGAGATATCCAACCTCAGGTCAGACATGTTTTATATCTTCTTAGCTGGGGATTTAATAATTGTTACAACAATAATGACGATAAAACACTGATTTTGAAAGTTATGATTGAAAATAAAAAGCAACTATCGTCTCTATCAACAAAATTAAGAAAGAAACCAGAAAAAATATCTATAACTGAACTTACTGATGCAATAATGAATGGAAACTTTGACCCATCTTTTCTAAAAAAAGCTACTCCTTTGAAAAATTTATAAGTTAAACATTTGCCTTCAAAATCATCTCCTCACCCAACCCCACGTGGATTAACATTGTTTAAGTAGTTAATTCTTATATAATGTTAAAAAAAGATTGTTATGAAGTTCTAAATTCTCTATGGGTGACTGACGGGATTTGAACCCGCAACATTCGCCTCCACAGGTTTACCCGCCGAACAGGCGGGGCGACACTTTAGAAATAAGAATTTTTAATATCTGGGGTGATCGAGGGGATTTGAACCCCCAACATTCGCCTCCACAGGGCGACGCTCTACCAGTTGAGCTACGACCACCAATATCATTATTATATCTTATGTAACTTCAAAAATGAATTAATAAGTAGCAATTTTAGTCTGGATTCCCGCCTACGCGGGAATGACATTTGCTATAATTATGAAACTTGCCCTGATAGTTTAGTGGTAAAACAAACCCTTGGTAAGGGTTAGACTGTGAGTTCGATTCTCACTCAGGGCTCCATTACAATGCAAATTATTAAACCGCTTGAAACAAAAACAGATCGGTCAGTGTTTTTTAAAGGAGTGTTTTTAGTTACGATAATTACCACAGGTATTTTGTTGGATAAAATATTTTTGAAAAAATCTCAAGACATTCCCAGTATTTTAGGTAAAACTCAGGAAATAAAATTACAAACACAGGAAAAAATGGTTAAAAAAATTCAAGAAAGTGATTTGATAAATGATTCAATAAAAAAAGCCGAAGAAGTCGGAGGGACAATTTTGGGAGAGGCGAAATCTTTTGTTTCCGATGTTATTTATAATAGTTCAATAGGTAAAGTGGTTGATCAGATTGATAAGTTGCCGAAAGACCAACAGGAGAAAATTAGAGAACAGATATGTAAGTGACTAAACAGTTAAACGGTTAAAACTTAAACAGTTAAATAAACTATTAAAACTTTAAATATTAAACACGTTTTTTATCTAGTAGTTTAATTGTTTAACAGTTTATTTAGGTTTTAACAGTCTAATATTTAACTGTTTTAATAATCATTGAATTACCATCAATAATTTGTTATAGTTTTAAACACTTATGGAAATCAAATACTTAGGTCATTCGTCTTTTTTAATTAAAACCAAAACGGCCAAAATCGTTACCGATCCTTTTGATCCGGAGATGGTTGGTTTAAAATTTCCCAAAATCGAAGCAGACATTGTAACAGTTTCACATCAACACAAGGATCACAACAATATAAAAGCTGTCCAGTCTCCAGATTCCAGTCTCCAACCTCTAATTATAGATATGCCGGGGGAATTTGAAAAAATGGGCGTCAGGATTTTTGGCTTTCAGTCTTTTCATGATAAAACCCAAGGCACAGAACGAGGCGAAAATATTCTTTATAAATTTGAGTCGGAAGGAATTTCTGTCCTTCACTGTGGAGATTTAGGTGTAATTCCGGAAGAAAGTTTTTTGGAGACAATCGGTGAAGTTGACATTCTTATGATTCCGGTCGGTGGAATTTACACAATTGATGCTGAAGAGGCGGTTAGTTTAGTAAAAAAAATTGAACCGTCAATCGTTATTCCAATGCACTATGGTTCGGGTAAATTAGCTCCTGTCAGCGAATTCACAAAAAAATTCGGTTTAGATAATCCGGTTCCGTTACCAAAATTAGTTTACAAAAAAGAAGAAATTGAGCAGGAGATGAAGGTCGTTGTACTGGAAATTTAATAAATAAATAAGTAAATAAAGAAATAAACAAATAAATAATCAAATGTCTAAATAATTAAATCATTTAAATTATTTGGTTATTTAATCATTTATTTGCTTATTTGATTATTTGTTTATTTGTAATATTTAATTATGACTCCTTCAAGCGATTCCCTTAAAGTCCCTCCCCACGATCTTGACGCGGAAAGGTCGGTCTTGGGCGCTGTCCTGATTGACTCCGGTTCTATTAATTTGGTCGCTGAATTTTTAAAAGCGGAACATTTTTACAGTCGAGAACATCAACTGGTCTATTTGGCCATGATTACTCTCTTTGAGAAACAACAGCCAATTGACGTTGTCACCATCCAAGACGAGTTGAAAAAAACCGATTCCTTAAAACAAATTGGCGGAAAAAACTATCTATCTGATTTAATTAACGCCGTTCCCACATCCGCCTATATTGAACAGTATGGGCGAATCGTCAAAAATCACTTTGTCAAAAGGCGTTTAATCCAGATGTCTTCGCGGTTGGTTGAAAAATCATTTGATACCAAGGGGGATGTGAAAAAATTATTGGATGACGCTGAGACGGAAATATTCGCTCTTTCCCAAGAACATCTTCATCGCGACTTTATTCAACTGAAGGAAGTTCTGGCGGAAAGTTTTGAAAGGCTGGAGGAATTTGTCAAAAAAGGCTCTCATTTAAGAGGGGTATCGACGGGGTTTGTTGATCTAGATAGTAAGCTGGCCGGAATGCAGGATTCAAATCTATTGATTCTAGCGGCCCGTCCAGGAATAGGAAAGACAACAATGGCTTTGAATATTGCGCTTCAAGCGGCCACAAAAAACAAAACCCCGGTAGGATTCTTCTCACTTGAGATGAGCAAGGAAGAATTAGTTGATCGGCTTTTGGTAGGGCAAGCAGACATTGATGCCTGGAGACTCAAAACCGGTCGACTTTCCGAAGATGATTATAAAAGATTAACTGAAGCGATGGGGGATCTATCTGAAGCACCAATTTATATTGACGATACGCCAGGTTCTTCGATTTTGGAAATGAGAACTAAGGCGAGAAAATTAAAAATAGAAAAAGATATTAAACTTTTGATTGTTGACTATCTCCAATTAGTTGATGCCGGAAAACGTTTTGACTCCCGAGTAAATGAAGTTTCTTTCGTTTCCCAGAATTTAAAAAATTTGGCCCGTGAACTGAAAATTCCAGTATTAGCCATCTCTCAACTGTCACGTGCTGTTGAACAACGGGGCACCCGCAAACCTCAGCTTTCAGACCTTAGAGAAAGTGGAAGTATTGAGCAAGATGCAGACGTAGTTATGTTCCTTTATTTGGAGCAGGAAACTGAAGATATTTTGGATCAGAATAAAAAAATCGTTAAACTCTACATTGCCAAACACCGCAACGGACCTACCGGAGAAATGGATCTGATGTTTAGAGGGGACAGAGTTAAGTTTTATAGCGTGGAGAAGTAAACTTCATTAACGACTACTTGACAAATTTATTTGATTTCTGTATCCTGGGGGGGAGGATGAGAGGGGGGAGAAATAGTTTATCAAGTTTCAAGCTTATAAAGTTATAAAGAAAAGACATTTAGGTTCTTGATAGACTTGATGAACTTTATAACTTGACAAACTTAATATGAATGATCATAAGCAAAAAGTATTACATCGATTAAAGATTGCCAAGGGACATTTGGAGAAGGTAATCTCAATGGTAGAAGAGGATGAATATTGTTTGAATGTCATTCAACAGACACAGGCAGTGACTAGTTCACTCGAAAAAGTTTCCGAATTAATACTTGAAAATCACTTAAAAACATGTGTCCGTGAATCGATGGAAAGCGGGAAAAATATTGATGAAAAAGTAAAGGAAGTGATTGAGGTGTTTAAAAGGAAATAACATTGTTCAATTGTTTCATTGTTACATTGTTAAAGAGTTAACGGGTTAACGAGTTAAGATACTATGAATTCAAAAATACTGATAATCGGGTTAATAATATTTTCTTTGGTGGCGATTGTTGGAAGCTATTTCTTCTTGGTTGGCGGGCAAAAACCGCAACCGCAAATAGCAACTTACTCCGTCTCTGATAAAGAAAGACCAAAAGTTGAGGCCAAAACCACCTTTTTCGATTTGGGGACAATGAAAGTATCGGAAGATAAATCAGCAAATTTTAAGATTAAAAATGTTGGTCAGAAATCTTTGCAGTTAAGTAATATTAACTCAAGCTGTAACTGTACCTTTGGTCAAGTAGTGATTGATGGTAAAGAGTCAGAAGTTTTCGGAATGCACAATATTTCAGATTTTGCCGGAGAAGTATTACCTGGAAAAGAAGCAGTCATTAAAGTTACTTATAGACCTTCAATAATGCCGGTTTACGGGCCAGTTGAACGGGAAGTTTATGTCAATACCAATGATCCGGAAAATCCAAAATTAGTATTTAAAGTTAAAGCAACGGTAAAGTAATAACAAATCACAAATAACAAACATCAATTAAAATTCAAATAACAAATATCAAATTTAGAAACAGTTTTGTTATTAATTATTTGTAATTTGTTATTCAATTGTTATTTATCATTTGTTATTTAATTTTTTTATGAATGGTAGTTTCTTCTTCGGTATCTCTCTGACAGGCTCTTTTTTAGCTGGAGCTTTGGCTTTGTTTGCCCCCTGCTGTATCACTTTTCTATTTCCTTCTTATTTAGGAACGATTTTTAAGGAGCGTAAGAACGTCATGTTCTATACATTGGTTTTTGCCTTAGGACTGGCTTCTATTTTAATACCGGTTGCTTTGGGCTTTCGGATATTTATTTTTTTCTTCGATCAATTTCACCGGACGATTTATTTCCTTGGAGGATTATTCTTAATATTTATGGGTTTTATGACAATCAAACCTTTATTTAGCATTCCTCAATTATTCCATATGAAGCCTGATTTAAATAAGAAAGTAGACATTTTTTCCATATTTAGTTTAGGTTTGATGTCCGGACTGTCTTCATCCTGTTGTGCGCCGGTTTTATTTGCGGCCGTCACCTTGACCAGTCTGGCCCCTAACACATTCCAGGCAATCGTCGTTTCTTCGGCCTATGTTTTGGGAATTGTTTTTCCGCTTTTTATTATGTCCTTATTTTATAAAAAATTGACGGGAAAAATTTCCGGATCAAACCGCCAAAAAATATATAACATCTTTAAATATTTAGGGGCATTCATTTTTATAATCAGCGGAATTTTAATAATAATCTTTGATGTATTAAATAAAATTCAGATGTACCAAATGGAAAAATATACGAAACCCATAAGGCTGCTAGTCTTTGAGCTATCAAAATACTTTCAAAATCCGGTTCTTGATCTGTTAATATTTGGTTTAATAATCTTTGTTTTTTATAAGTTGATAGTCAACAAAAAATAAAAAATGGACAAAATTATTGTTTCAATTTTTGGAGTTTTATCAATTTTATTTACCTATTGGTACTTTTTTATGAAAAAAATTAATACAGTTCAAGCTGAGGGGATAATTGAGATTTTGGTTGATGGCGGTTATAAACCGGAGCAAATTTCTATTCCATATGGAAAAACCACCAAGCTAATTTTTCACAGGAAAGACAGTAGTAGTTGTTTAGAAGAGGTAGTTTTGGCAGATTTTAAAGTCAGAAAATTTTTACCGCTCAATGAAAAGACTGAAATCGAAATTAATCCTACCAAAAAAGGGGAATTTGATTTTTCCTGTGGGATGGGGATGTTTCATGGGAAATTATTAGTTAGTTAAAAGCTTGATACCGTATTTTTTCGAACGCCACACCCCTATAGGGGCCCCTGGCGATTATCTCAAAAATAGGTATCATCGCTTTTTGAAATAAATATGAACAAGCAAACTTTTGCCATAAAGGGAATGCACTGCGCTTCTTGCGTCTATACGAGTGAAAAAGCCTTGAAATCAATTTCCGGAGTAACCGAAGCAGTCGTCAATTTGACGACGGGGAAGGCAACTTTAACTTCAGAGACTCCGATTGAAAAAAATAAAATTATTGATACAGTCAAATCTGTTGGCTATCAGGCGATGTTTGAAAGTTCAGAAAGTCTGGATGATAAAATAAAAACGGAAAAAATAAAGGAGCTAAAAGATCTCAAAATCAAAGTTATTGTCAGTTTATTTTTATCAAGTTTTATTGTTTGGGGAAGCTTTCCAGGATTGATGAATACTGCTCCGGATATCGTAAAAAACATGTTTTATCATTTTTTTCTAGCATCAATTGTCCAGTTTTGGGGTGCATATGATTTTTATAAAGCCACTGTTTCGTCACTTCGCCACCGAATTGCCAACATGGATACACTGGTCGTGATTGGAACAACCGTAGCCTATCTTTATTCTACTGCGGTAGTATTTTATCCCGGTTTTTTTGAAAGATTAAATTTAAAAGTCGAACCGTATTTTGATGTTTCAACCGTGATCATTGGTTTGATTTTATTGGGTCGGTTCTTGGAAGCTCAAGCCAAAGCCGGAACAGGGGAGGCGATTAAGAAGCTAATTGGGTTGCAGGCGAAAACGGCCCGAGTAATTCGAAATAAAAAAGAAATTGATATTTCAATTGATATGGTTGTTGCCGGTGATTTAATCAGAGTTCGACCAGGAGAAAAAATTCCTGTTGACGGAGTCATTACTGAGGGAGAGTCGGCAATTGACGAGTCAATGGTGACAGGAGAAAGTATGCCGGCTTCAAAATATAAAGGAGACACTGTAATTGGGGCGACGATGAACAAATCTGGGAGCTTTGTTTACAAAGCTACAAAAGTTGGAAAAGATACCATGCTTTCCCAAATTATAAAATTAGTTGAAGAAGCGCAGGGAAGCAAAGCTCCAATCCAGAGATTGGCCGATATTATTTCTTCTTATTTTGTTCCTATTGTCATAATGTTGGCAATCGCAACATTTGTTGGTTGGTATGTTTTTGTACCTTCAGGTGGCTTGGTTTTAGCAATGTTAAACTCAATCGCCGTTTTAATTATTGCTTGTCCTTGTGCGATGGGATTAGCAACTCCAACTGCAATAATGGTTGGAACAGGAATCGGGGCGCAACATGGGATATTGATTAAAGATGCTGAAAGTTTAGAAACGGCCCATAAAATCAAGGCGATAATTTTTGATAAAACTGGAACATTAACGAAGGGACAGCCGGAAGTTACTGACATTATTCTGATAAATAAAAGCTCGGTATCTGGTGGTATATCTTCGCTTTTACAAATAGCTGCTTCAATTGAAAAGAATTCTGAGCATCCGCTTGGAGAGGCGATTGTCAAAAAAGCCGAAGAAGAAAAACTTCAATTAATTAAAGTCAACAAATTTAAATCAATTACAGGAAAAGGAGTTGAGGCATTAGTTAATGGAAAAAAAGTTTATGTAGGAAAGTTGTTAAAAAATTTATCAATCAAAGAAGCAGATAGATTAAAAAATCAAGGGAAAACAGTTGTTTATGTTTATGTTGAAGATAAATTGGCGGGGTTAATTGCGATTGCCGATACGGTTAAGGAGACGGCTCGTGAGGCAGTCCAACAGTTACAAAACTTAGGAATTAATGTCTTTATGATTACTGGAGATAATAGACAAACTGCGCAAGCAATTGCTGTTCAAGTTGGGATTAAAAAAGAAAATGTTTTAGCCGAGGTTCTACCACAGGATAAAGAGAAAGAGGTGAGAAAGCTTCAAGAAAAAAAAGTTGTGGCCTTTGTAGGCGACGGTATTAACGATGCTCCGGCACTAGCTTCAGCCAACGTTGGTATAGCCATGGGATCGGGAACCGACGTGGCCATCGAAGCAGCCGGAATTACATTAGTTAATAAAAATTTAATGTCAGTTGTTTC
>Ga0265292_1000798_pt1 | contig 35445 bp, 26 predicted proteins | sample Munlanlewell296A_FD_189080 | JGI IMG/M metagenome (GOLD analysis project Ga0265292, IMG submission 189080) | Leachate microbial communities from a municipal landfill in Southern Ontario, Canada - Leachate well 296A | ecosystem: Engineered > Solid waste > Landfill > Unclassified | place: Canada... | reverse complement strand
TAGTGGCAGCTTCTCTAACCGTTCTGCAAAATCGGGATAGCCTGATCCCGGTTAAAAATCTTGAAAAACTGAAAATTGCCTCGGTAATGCTCGGGTGCGCGGAAGAGACGCTTTTTCAACACCGCTTGAATGGCTATGCAACGATCGACAGGTACCAGATGCACGACGGAGCAACATCTGAAATGGTTAATGCCCTGATAAAGAAGATTGAATCTTATAGCCTGGTTATTATTGGCGTTCACAATATGGACCAGCGGGCAGCTGAGAATTTTGGATTATCTGCTTCTGAAATCGATTTTATCAGACAGCTCTCCGAAAAGGTTCCGGTTATTGCTGCGTTTTTCGGTAACCCCTACGCCATCAGTAAGCTGCAGGATCCCGGAAAACTGGCCGGGCTGATCGTTTCTTATCAGGAATCGGAGCTCACTATGGATCTCACTGCCCAGCTGATTTTCGGCGGCATTGGGGCATCAGGCAGGTTGCCGGTCTCAGTGCAGCCCTATTTTAAAGCCGGTGATGGCCTGGATACCCAGGGAGGTATCCGGTTTTCCTATACCATTCCTGAATCTGCCGGAATGGATTCGGGCTTTCTAAAAAAAAAAATTGATTCCATTTGCGAAGCGGGAATAGCTGCAGGTGCTTACCCCGGATGTGAAGTCTTTGCAGCCCGCAACGGAAAAGTGATTTTTCAATCCTGTTACGGATATCACATCTATGAGTCGAAACAGCCTGTTGCCCCGGGCGACCTGTTTGATATGGCATCCGTAACCAAGGTGTCGGCACCTCTGCCAGCCATCATGCGCCTGGTTCAGGATAAAAAGATCGATCTGAACGCTCCCTTTTCAAAATACTGGACCGATTTTCGGCATACCGATAAGGGGAATATGACTGTCAGACAGGTGCTTGCGCATTTCGGGGGACTAGCTTCGTGGATTCCTTTCTGGCGCGATACCAAAAATCCGGATGGAACCTACAAGGAAAATACTCTGCAGCCGGATTCCTCCGGACGTTTTTCCGTAAGGGTTTCGGAAGGGTTGTGGCGTTACAAATCCTATGATAAGGACATATATAAGAAGATCCGGGAGGAGCCGGTATTGAGGGAGAGAAAATATGTCTATTCTGATCTGAGCTTTCACCTGTGGCCGAAAATCATCGAGAAAATGACCAGGAAAAAGTATGAAGCCTACCTGAAGGATCAGTTTTACAAGCCTTTGGGAGCATCAACCCTGACCTATAATCCGTTACGCTATTTTGTCCGTGACCAGATTATTCCTACCGAGCGTGATACTTTTTTCCGGATGGAGCTGCTTCACGGTTATGTGCATGATGAAGGTGCAGCCATGCTCGGCGGTGTCAGCGGCAATGCCGGTCTGTTTGGGACCGCGGAGGATCTGGCCAAATTGTTCCAGATGTATCTATGGAAGGGAACTTATGGCGGGAAGCAATTCCTTTCCCCAAAAATCATAAGCGAGTTTACTCGTTACCAGTATGATTCAGTTGATATCAGAAGGGGATTAGGGTTCGATAAACCGGCAATCGGAAATGATACGCTGAGTTTTGAAGATTCGTATCCTTGTCCATCGGCTTCGCCTGCCAGTTTTGGCCATTCGGGCTACACCGGAACCTTCGTCTGGGCGGATCCGGAGTCCGGATTATTATTTGTGTTCCTTTGCAACCGGGTGTATCCAACCCGCGATAATAACAAATTGACTGATCTGTTTATCCGAAAATCCATTTTACAAACTTTATATGAAGCGATCCATTAGAATGGTTATGATTGTTGTGATGGTTGTGATGGTTATGCCGTCGTGGGCCCAAACCGTCAATAAATACAATGATTCCATTATCCGTAAGATTCATGATCTGGCAGATCGGCGTGATGCTGAGGGCCTTTTGCCGTATCTGAAGGATCCGGATCCCAATTATCGTGGTGAAGCGCTGTTTTGTCTGGGCAGTGTGCAGGCGGTCGGGATTGCCGATTCGATTTATCCTGCCATGCAGATGGAACAGGAGCGGGTAAGGATGATCGGAGCATGGGCATTGGGCCAGACCAACCACCCATCTGCTGTGCCGATACTTAAGAAAGTGCTTGAAAAAGAGACCAATTCACTGGTGAGGGGCATGTGTTACGAAGCTTTGGGTAAATGCGGATCAGAGGAAGATCTCAACTTTATTGCCGCCATCGACTGCCCTTTGGAAGAGACTGAAGGTCAGGCCATGGGGATTTTCCGGTTCGGACTGCGCGGAATTACTTCAGTTACAGGAAACTCACGGATGCTGAAACTGATCAGTTCAGGAACCAGCATGGCAGGGACGATTTATGCATCTTACTTTCTGGGCCGTTATGCCGGGATGGACTGGCTCCGGACGGTTCCGGCGGAGGTTGAACTTGCCTGGCAGAATGAGCGTAACCAGGAGGTTCGTTCGAACCTGATCAAGGCTGTTATCCGGGCCAAAGGTGAAGAAGCCTGGCCATTGGTAAAAAGCATCCTCGATGCTGATGCCGATTATCGGGTAAAAGTTAACATATTGAATTCCATGGTACTTATTCCCTGGAATAAAGCATCAAAAACGATTTTTCAGTTCGTGGAAGGTAGCGATCCGAATTTGTCGGTGGCTGCAGCCGAGGCGGTTCAACGCCATGCCGTGTATACTGATCTTTCGCTGTTGCTCAAAAGCATCGATGCGACTAAGAACTGGAGAAGCCGCTCGTTGCTTCTCGGAAAAACACTGGAGTTGGTGACGGGAAAGCCGGGATTGATAAAGAAGGTTGAAAAGATGATTTTCGAATCGGTTAACAGCGCTGCCAAACCCTCTGAAAAAGCGTGGTATCTAAAAACCCTCATGAGCGATCCCGGTCAGTATGCCTTTGTAGAACAGCAGCTTAACTCAGCCAAAGATCCGGTTGTAGCAACTGCGGCAGTAGAAACTCTCACCGAGATGCGCAAGAGTGCAAATTTCGCTGAGGCTTCCAAAGCGGCAGCATCATCCGGTGTTGATCTGGAATCGGAATATCTCCGGATATTTAAAAAAGCTATTCAAACCGGCGACGTTCCTTTAGTCGCTCTGGCTGCCGGAGTTCTCCGCGATCCGAAACTAAATTATAAGGAAAAGATTACCGATACAGGGTTTCTTGAAGCAACCCTGGTTAAAGTTAATCATCCTTCGAAGATTGAGGCTTTCGTGGAACTGAATCAAACCCTTGCCTGGCTCAAGGGGCGCCCACCCCTTCAAGTGGGTCCGCCGATATATAATCATCCGATTAGCTGGCAGACCGTTAGCCGGTTGGCGCCAAAACAGAAAGTATTGATCAAAACCAGCAAGGGCGAGTTCGTGGTTCAGCTCAATGTCACCTGGTGCCCGGGCACTGCAGCGGCCTTTGCAGATATGGTTGAATCAGGCTTTTACAAGAATTTTACAATCCATCGGGTTGTTCCCAACTTCGTGATGCAGGATGGCTGTCCCCGCGGTGACGGCTGGGGAGCGCCCGAATTTACCATCCGCTCTGAATTTTCCCCGACGCCTTTTATGGAGGGAACACTCGGCATGGCCTCATCGGGCAAGGATACCGAGGGCAGTCAGTGGTACATAACCCATTCCGCCACTCCCCATCTCGATGCAAAATACACCAACTTCGGTTTTGTGGTGGAAGGCATGGAGGTTGTCCATCAACTTGAGGTAGGGGACACCATCCTTCTAATGGAACTCATGAAGGAAAAATGATGAGGACCAAGGATTAGGGCCAATTGAGAGTTTTGAATTTTGAAGTTCAAGATTCAGGTATCGCATGGACTGGCTCTTCATTAACCCCAGACTTCAGTCTGGGGGCCTAGTCCCGCTCAAGGCTTTTTCCTCACAAACGCCTTCATCGTAGCGCACTGTATTCCTATACTTTCTCCGTAAGGCCGAATGGAGTATTCGCCCACTGATGCCGGGACGATAAAGGTTTCAGCATAATGAACGACAAGGGGACTGAATGCGTTTGCGGGGCTTTCAACAACCACTTCGCGGCCTTCCACCAGACAAATGACATTAACTCCGCCTTCTGAATGGTGTATTACCTTATCGGTGAACCAGTGCCGGCGGGTTTCGATGAATTCCAACTCGTGCAGACCGGTCCGTTCTTCCACCCAACCATTGCCTTCAGCAACTTTTTCGATGCGGTTAACCAGGTTTTGCCGGGTCCATTCAGTGGTACGATCCCATTGGATATTCTTCTTCCCGTGTTCGATATTGATAGGACGCGGCTGGTCATCCATCCCGAGGCGTCCCCAGTCCCATAATTTGAAAGTGAATATATATGGCGTGGCGCTGATTTCCAGCACCATGCTGTCTTTTCCGGAACAATGCACCGTTCCGCCGGGTATCAGAAAATGATCGTGTTTTTTTACCGGCCAGGTCTGAACGTGCTTTTCGGCATCGAAAGGGGCATCGCCGGCTTGAGCCCGGATCAGATCTGCGATCATGGCATCCGGGTTAACTCCTTCTTTCAAACCCAGATAGACGATGGCGCCTGGTTTGGCCTCCATCATGTAATAGCTCTCATCCTGGGTGTAGGGCATTCCGAATTTCTCCCGGATATACCCGGTAAGCGGATGAACCTGCAGGCTCAGATTGCCACCGTCGATGGTGTCGAGATAATCGAAGCGGATGGGAAATTCGTCACCAAACCGGCCAAAGACCTCATTGCCCAATAGTTTTTTCGGATCATAGAAGACGAGGTTGATCGACGGTATTTCGATGATGCTATTGCCAAATTTTAGCAGCAAACTGTTCTCTTCGGGCACACAATTGAAGCACCAGGCATAGTTTTCTTCCGCCGGATCCAGGTTGCAGTTTGCCTTCATCCATTGTCCGCCCCACGGGCCCGGATCGAAAAACGGAACCACGCTGAACGGACGGGTGAGGCTTTGTTTCAGGCCTTCCAGTAATCCATTGCCCGACACCATCTTAGGTTCTTTCCGGTTGTTGGTGTCAAGCAGATAATCCCACCTTGGCATCAACTTTTTCTTCCAGCGGTCGCAAACCCTCCAGTCCACAAAGAAACCCTGTTTGTACAGAAGCATCCAGTCGGCCGTGTCTTTATTGGTAAGCCCCAGGTTGTTCACCTCATGTTTACGCATCCTCAACTGAATTTCCCGGCGGGCCAGGTCTGCATATACAAGGATATCAGGATTCTGCCAAACCAGGGCCGCTCCGGTACCCACTACCAGCACGATACCTTCCTTTACTGAATTGATTTCATCTGAGGCCTTCCCGACTTTGCCGGGATCAAAAAAAGCATCGAGGGTAAGCCGTGTGAGGTAACCAAAGATGCGGTCATCGGTCACATCGGGATAAACCAATGCATGAATGGTATCCTCCGGCCACATGAGGTTTTTAGCTTGAATAACCAGAACCGGCCTGATCCCTGTTATCAATTCCGATGTAACCTCATCTTCCAGAACCCCTTGATAGTATTCAACCCCGATTATGATAGTTTTTTTTCCGATAATAACAACATCCTCAAGCAGTTGACTGACTATCGAACCCCACCCCTGATGAACCGGGTAGTGACCTGCGACTTCAACAAAGGGATATTGATTGAATTTTGATTTTTGCAAAGGATTGTGTTTTACCCCACAAAAGTAGACGATTTCAAACAATCGGAAAGTTGTTGTTAGTATTGTGTGTTTGGGGTTAACCGTTTTATATTTACTTTTAATCTTTGGGAAAATCAGGAAGGTTTTCATGGAATATACTCTCGATCAGATACTCGATGTTCCGCTTTTGCAGGCGCTTCAGGATAAACTGAATGCGATCAATCCATTTCCATCAGCACTGATCGATAACTCCGGGAAAATACTGACTGCAACGGCCTGGCAGGATATCTGTACAAAATTCCACCGGATAAATCCTGAGTCGGAAAAGGAATGCATTAAAAGCGATCAGTACATTCTGAGTCACCTGCATGAGGCTAACCCGGCGGTCACTTACAAATGTCCGCATGGCATGGTCGACAATGCCGTACCGATTGTTATCGAAGGTCATCATTTGGCCAGTTTTTTTACCGGTCAACTTTTTCTGGAGCCGCCTGATCACGACTTTTTCAGGAAGCAGGCCGCGCGCTATGGTTTTGATGAGGAAGCGTATTTGGAAGCCGTAAAAAAGGTTCCAGTGTGGAATAAGGAGCAGCTTCATCACTATCTTGATTTTATCAAGACTTTTACCGAGTCGCTGGCATCAATGGGACTTACCCGGCTTCGGGAAATCGAAACGAACCGTTTGGCCACAGAAAGTGAAAATCGATACCAATCTCTTGTAGAACAAGCTTCCGATGGTATTTTCATCAGCGATCAGGATGGAAACTATACCGATGTCAATACACGAGGCTGCGAGATGTTCGGATATACACGCGAAGAAATTCTAAAGCTCAGTATGAAGGATCTTCTGACCCAGGAGGAAGTTGAAAAACAACCTTTGCGTATTGAAGAGCTCAAACAAGGGAAGATCATTCTCAGCGAACGGAGAATGATCCGCCAGGACGGATCAACCCTGCCGGTTGAGATCAGCGGCAAAATGCTGACCAGCGGACATCTGCAGGACATTGTCCGCGACATCACCCTGCGGAAAGAGGCTGAAGAAAATATGAGGAACTTGGCGCATGCCATCGACTGCATTAATGAGTGCGTGTCGATGACGGATGCCGATGATACTATTATTTTCGTCAACAAGGCCTTCTGCAATACTTACGGGTACTCCCCGGATGAACTGCTGGGCAGAAACATCATTATGGTCAGGTCGCCCGCTGAACCGCGTAATAAGACTTCAGAGATTCTGGACGATACCCTGGGAGGCGGATGGAGTGGTGAGGTAATGAACAGGAGGAAGGACGGGACCGATTTTCCGGTGCATCTTTCGACCGCTATCGTTACTGATAGCAATGATCAACCGGTTGCCCTGATCGGTATAGCTGTTGATATTACAGAACGAAAGAAAAACGAGGAGGAACTGATTGCCGCCAAAGAAAAAGCAGAGGAGAGCGACCGGCTGAAAAGTGCATACCTGGCTAATATCAGCCATGAAATCAGAACTCCGATGAACAGTATCCTCGGATTCTCAGAGCTCCTTGAAGACATCGTAGACGATCCGAAACAGCTGGAATATCTGAGAATCATTTCCAATGGGGGAGAACGCTTGTTAAATATCATTAATTCCGTTATTGATATTGCTAAAATCGAGGCTGGTCAGGAAAACCTGTCATCCATTGTATTTGATATCAACCCGCTGATGCAGGAGTTATTCGAGCTTAATAAAAGGCGCAACACCCGGATAGAATTTATAAATGACACTGTTACATCTCCGCCATTTATCCTGTTCACCGATAAAACCAAGCTATTTCAGATACTTAATAATCTGTTAAGCAATGCTTTGAAATTCACCAGGCAGGGAACTGTACGCTTTGGGTATTCAAAGAGTTCCGAAAACATTACCTTTTACGTAAAAGATACCGGTTTAGGCATCCCGGCTGAGTTTAAGAGCAAGGTGTTTGAACGATTCCGCAAGGTGGATTTGCATGACCGGACTGATTTTGAAGGGACCGGATTGGGTCTGGCTATTACCAAAGAGCTGTTGAAAATGTTAAAGGGCGAAATCTGGTTTGAATCCGAACCCGGGCAAGGTACCACGTTTTTTGTGAGATTTCCGGTGTAGGCGGTTAGAGGTTATAGGTTATTTGCAACGCGGAACTCAGTATAGTGTCACGGGGCCCCGGCCTTCGCCGGGGTGACAATTTGATTTTTGGGGTTTGGTGTTTATTTATTATTTATTTTTTGCGATTTGGTTTTTAATAATCTGTATATGAAATCTTTGGAACTATTCCTTGTTTTTTGTGCCTTGAGCCTTGTGCCTTATACCTTTGCCCAGGTTAGTTTGCCAGCCGTCATCGGTAGTCACATGGTGTTGCAGCAGAAAAGTGATGCCCCTTTGTGGGGTTGGGCAAAACCTGGTGAGAAAATCAGTATCAACACCTCGTGGAACGGCCAATCGGTGGCAACAATAGCCGGCAGTGACGGTAAATGGATGGTGAAGGTGAAGACTCCAGATGCCGGAGGACCTTATACCATTGAGATCAAGGGAAAAAACAAGATCATTCTTGACGATATCCTGATTGGAGAGGTTTGGTTATGTTCCGGTCAGAGTAATATGGAGATGCCATTGCGTGGCTGGCCCGAATGGGGCGGGCCTATCGACGGATCAGCCGAAGCCATCAGTGCAGCGAATCATCCGACCATGCGGTTGTTTACAGTAAAGAGGGCTACTTCATTGGTTCCGGTAGACACGTGCACCGGCGAATGGACTGCTTGTACTCCGGAATCTGTCAGGGAGTTTAGTGCCACCGGTTATTTCTTTGGCCTTCAGCTCAGTCAGAAGCTTAATGTCCCCATCGGGCTGGTATTCTCCAGTTGGGGAGGCACAGCTGCCGAAGCCTGGACGAGCAGCGAGTTTATCAGCCGGATTCCGAAATTTGCGACTTCACCCGGTATCTGCGATCCGGAACTGTTTTATAAAACAGCAATCGAAAATTACAATAAAGAGCAGGATAAATGGGTTAAAACCATCGGATTTGCTGTATCTGACCCGGGTCCGGAATGGACTTTATCCTCTGCTTCCGGATCGGTATGGACGAATATCAGGGTACCGGCTGAATGGGGAACCACCCCGATCGGAACATACAATGGGATAGTGGAATATCAGTTAAAATTCACGGTTCCGAAAGGATGGATTAAGAAAACCACTGTGATTGAACTCGGACCGATCGATGAGATGGATGTTGCCTGGGTAAACGGAAAACTCATCGGAAACCACTTGAATCCGGCCGATTGGGCAACTGCAAGGGTTTATGAAATTCCTGCCGGAACCTTAAACCCTGGCGAAAATATCCTGGCTTTGAGGGTAGCAAATACCAGCGGGTTTGGTGGAATCAACGGTAAAGACACGGATGTGAAAATCAGGCGGCAAAAAACCAAATCCGGCTCCCATTCGCTGGCTGGTACCTGGAAGGCACGCAAGGCTCAATCATTCGAAACGTTGCCCCCGGTGCCCGACTGCGTTAACTGCAACTACCCGAATACGCCTACTATGCTGTATAACGGGATGATTAAACCGGTTATCCCGTTTGCCATCAAGGGAGCCATCTGGTACCAGGGAGAATCCAACCGGTACGATGGGTTGCTTTACCGGAAGATCTTTACCGGCATGATCGAAAACTGGCGCCACGACTGGAACCAGGGCGATTTCCCGTTCTATTTTGTACAGATTGCACCCTATAAATATCGGGATAATTACAGCACCGGCCTTTTGCGCGAAGCTCAGGAATATGCCATGAAAAAGCTGCCGAATACCGGAATGGTTGTTACCATGGATATCGGAAATCTGAAGAATATTCATCCGGGTAATAAGCTTGAGGTCGGGAAACGCCTTGCCAATTGGGCATTAGCCAAAGATTACGGGTTTATTAATACCGCTTACTCCGGCCCAATTTATAGAGCCATACAGAAAGAAGGTGATAAAATCAGAATAATCTTTGATAATGCTTTCGGTGGACTTACCTCCTTTGGTAACGAATTGAAGCACTTCCAGATAGCCGGTGCCGATGGGATATTCAAACCTGCCACAGCTGAAATCAATGATAAAACAGTACTTGTTTTCAGCAATGAGGTAAAAGTTCCGGTTGCTGTTCGCTTCGGCTGGAACTCCACCGACGTCACTAACCTCTTTAATGTTTTGGGATTGCCTGCTGCTCCGTTCAGAACTGACCAATGGGACGACAAATAACCGACCTCCCCCTGCCCCCTCCTTAGAAAGGAGGGGGTGAGTTCCGGGACTATTCCATTCATAATCAATACCTTCACCAAGTTCTCTCTTATCCCACTCCTTTCTAAGGAGGGGGAAGGGGGAGGTCCGATAACTGGTAACTGATAACGAACATTCTAAATAAACAATGAAGCATTTAATTACCATTCTCCTGATCACTGCTCTCCTGGCTTCATGCAAGCCGGAGGTCAAACCGGTTTGTACGATCACCGGAAAGGCATCGAATTATGATGCTAAAGAGTTGTACTTAACCCTCGACGGACCCAAGGATACCATCAAACTGAATCCTGATGGTACGTTTTCAAAAGAAATTACAGTAAGCCGACCGATCGACGGTACTCTGCAGGGAGATAAGCTGTTCCTGTACCTATACCTGGAGCCGGGTAAAACCCTTGAGATTAATTTTGATGCTAAAGCCTTCGATACCAGTGTGGGATTTGGCGGCGATCTCGGATTGCCGGTGGAATACCTGCACGACAAGACCATCGCCAGCTCGGCACTGTATCAGAAACTGAATGAGATGTACAAAGCCCCGAACACTCCGGCCGATTTCAAGCGGGTACGGGATTCATTGAGCGGTGTGGAAATGGCATTCCTGGAGAAATTCAAAGCGGATAACCCTGGTATATCGAAAGCGTACTTCGACCGTGAAAAGAAGGTGCTGGAATTCAGTGTCTACTATGATCTGTATAATTATCCGATGATGGCCGGCTATTACGATACCACCCACCAGGAGATCCCGGCCGACTGGTTTGCCTTTATGGATAAACTGAACCTGGATGATCCGGCATTGGTGGAGATCAGTGATATTAAGGCTTTTATATCCGGATATGTGCAGCAGGAAGCGATGAAACGGGCCAATATCCCGCAAGCGAAATCCTGGGGCAACCCGGAGCTTGAGAAAGCGATGGTCGGATTTGTCAAGGAGAAATTCACCAGTCCGGAGATCTACTCGGTGGTTGTTTTCGATAAGCTGAAACAGTACATCGACAGCGAAGGAACCAAAGGGGTTGAGGATCTGGTTACTGAGTACCTGGCCAAATCGACCAATGAAAAGTACAAAAAGGCAATTAAAGAGATGTCCGACAAATGGGCCGTTCTGGCTCCGGGTCAGTCGGCACCCGCCTTTACCCTGCTTGATAACAACGGAAACAATGTGTCCCTCAGCGATTTCAAAGGGAAGTACGTTTTCATCGATTTCTGGGCCACCTGGTGCGGTCCCTGCCGGGCCGAAATTCCTGCCTACAAGCAGCTGATTGCTGATTATAAGGGCCGTAACATTGTTTTTATCAGCATGTCGGTGGACAAGGACAAGGCCGCCTGGGAAAAGATGGTACAGAAGGATAAATTTGAATGGTTACAGCTGCATGATCCTCAGACTATTAAAGCCAATAAGAAATACCTCGTGATGTACATCCCTACCTTTACATTGATTGATCCTGACGGAAAAATCGTGAATGCCCGCTGCCCCCGGCCATCAAACCCGGAGCTTCGGGCCATATTTGATTCGCAGAAGAACCTTTAGCGAATGTGCCAATTATTCAATGTGCCAATGTGCCAATGAGTTTGATTAACAATCTAACTATGAAGAAGATACACCTCCTACTTGTTCTCCTGATCACCTCGATCTCCGGATGGGCCCAACTTCCGGTTCTCCCATATACGACCGGTTCCTGGAATCCAGATACCCTGGGAAACCAGCGTGCTGTGATAAGGGTGGCTCAATCTGCTCCGGCAGTGATCTGTGAGATTCCCTGGCGCCGGAAAGATCTGAATCCCCTGGATAAAGAGATCCTGATATACTCGCAAAAGGACAATCGATTGGTTAAAAATGTGATCCGCCAGAATATCACCAGGGAATCGGGTAAATTGATTATTGAACCTGTTGCCGGGGCCGGAGATTACTATTTGTACTATCTGCCATTTAAAAGCAGCGGAGGCAATTATCCTAAGGTTAACTACCTGAAACCGGTTGACCGCTGTGAGGCAGAGTGGAAAACGAAGTGGGGCGCTGCATCGGGCCTGACGAAAGCTTTAGCCGTTGAGATGCAGGCGATCAATGCGTTCCATTCATTTTATCCTATGGAGGTGATTGCAACCCGCAAGGAAACCGATCAATTGCTGTCGAAAAACAAAGGATCCGATATGGTGTTGTTTCCCGAATACCGGGAATATCCCATCCGGATGTGGAACGACCTCCCATACAGGTGGATCGGGAGAGGACCAGTCGAAAAATTCACAGATAGTGTGCAACAGGGTGAATATTACTCATTTCAGATCGGGGTTTTTGCGAGTAAAGACTCACTAAACGACCTTCAGATAAAGTTCAGCGATCTTTCCGGTAAGGGTGCAGCAAGGATTCCGGCCGCTGCCCTTACCTGCTTCAATAAGGGCGGCAACGACTGGAATCAGCAGCCCCTGGTGAAGACGGTGAATGTCGGCAAAGGCAAGATCCAGGCTTTGTGGGTCGGGGTGGATGTCTCAAAAGATGTAGCTCCCGGAGTGTACAGGGGTCAAGTAGAGGTAATGGCACAAGGCGTAGAGACGCATAATTATGCGTCTCTACAGATCCTCAAGGCTCAAGTGGGGATCGAGCTAACCGTGATGCCGGGGGTATTGGCAGAGCGGGGAGATAACAAGCCTGCTCTGCATTCGCGGTTAAGATGGTTGAATTCGGATATCGCGGTGGATGACGGAGTGATTCCTCCCTATACTCCGATTGAAGTATCGGGCCAGTCTCTAAAAATTCTGGGCCGTGAAATTAAACTGGGCAATAATGGTTTACCTGAGCAGGTGCTTAGCTATTTTGCCCCGGAGATGACCCGCCTGCAGGCATCCGGTGAGCCTCTTCTGACTCACCCGATGGCATTTGAGATCGAAATCAACGGAAAGGCTCAGGCTATTAAATCGACCGGTATGAAGATTACCGGTAAAGCCGAAGGCGGAGTGGACTGGGAATCAAACTGGTCGGCCGGTGATCTGGAGTTTCATCTGGTGGGCCGGCTCGAATTCGACGGTTTTCTGACTTACCGAATAACCGCAAAGGCTAAAAAAGCCACGGAAGTATCAGATATAGAGTTTGTTATTCCGATGAATAGAGACCGTATTAAATATATGCTTGGTCTTGGTCAAAAGGGTGGCAAGGCCCCGGATCAATTTAACTACAAATGGGACCCCTACTTCAACTGCGATGGACCCTGGCTTGGATCGGTGAATGCCGGCATCCAGGCAACTTTCAGGGCTGAGAACTATGAGCGGCCATTGAATACCAACTTCTATCATCAGAAACCGTTGAACATGCCTCCATCGTGGTATAACCAGGGCAAGGGCGGTATCGGACTCGACCGGAAAGGCAATGAATATAAGCTGACGGCCTACAGCGGTGAACGTACAATGAATGCCGGTGAAACGTTGCATTTTGATATCAATATCCTGCTGACTCCATTCAGGACGATTGATCCGAATAAGCAGTGGCACGACCGCTATTATCACAAGTATATGCCGCTCGATACCATTACTAAAGTTGGTGCCAACGTGATCAATGTACACCATGCCACCGGTATCAATCCATACATCAACTATCCGTTTATGAGGCCGGCGGAGATGAAGGCGTATATCGATTCAGCGCATGCCATCCAGGATAAAGTGAAGATTTATTACACGGTACGTGAGCTCTCAAATATCTGCTCCGAGATCTGGGCACTGAAATCCCTGGGAAACGAGATCCTCTCTTATGGTCCGGGCGGTGGTTATTCCTGGTTGCAGGAGCATCTCGACGGGAACTACATCCCGGCCTGGTTTGTTCCTGACCTCAGCGATGCCGCAGTGATTAACTCGGGAACCTCGCGCTGGCACAATTACTATCTCGAAGGGCTGAACTGGCTGGTGAAAAATGTGGGTATCGACGGGTATACCAATTCCGGAAACCTTTATCTGGAGCATTTTCCTTACATCGACCGGCTCTGGTTCGGGGAGTATTTTGATTATAACGGATCGCCAGATTACTGGATGACTGAGGTGGCCGGCATTCCGTTCGGACTGATGGGCGAGATGCTGCAGGATGGCGGTAATCAATGGCGGGGCTTGATTTATGGAATGACCTCACGTGCCCCGTGGTCGGGCAACCCTACCAATATTTGGAAGCTTGAAGACGAATTTGGAATTCAGAAATCGGAAATGATTGGCTATTGGGTGCCCGATTGTCCCGTAAAAACCGGAAGGCCCGATATCCTGGCCACAGTTTACAAAGCTCCGGGTAAAACGATGATTGCCATTGCCTCATGGGCTGCTGGTCCGGCAAGGGTTTCACTCGATATTAACTGGAAGGCGCTGGGTATTGACCCCGCAAAGGCGAGGTTCACGCTGCCTGCCGTTAAAGGATTCCAGGAAGCGGGTCAATTGAAAGTGGGCGATTCTTTTGTGGTGCCGATGGGGAAAGGCTTAGCGATAATAGTAACCACGGAGAACTGAGGATGTGCTGATTGATTGATGTGCTGATGTGCTGATTATAAGATATATATCTAATGATTAAGTTTACTGAATATTGGCAAACCCTACAATGCTAAAAAAAATACATTAAGTGCTTCTTCAATCAACACATCAGCACATCAGCTAATCAGCACATCAAATAAACCTGCCAAATCTCCTTGTTTTGAGGCTTCAATGGTGTAATTTTGACCTTGAATTACCTCAAATAACTAACGTAATGAAAATTTCAAGAATCAAAGCAATTGAAATCCTCGACTCCAGGGGAAATCCAACTGTTGAAGCCAACATAAAATTAGAAGATGGTACAACCGCGCGCGCTATGGTCCCCAGCGGGGCATCCACCGGCGAACGCGAAGCCTGCGAACTGCGCGACGGCGATAAGAAACGTTACGGCGGTAAGGGAGTGCTGAAAGCTGTTGAAAATGTTAACAAAACTATCGCTGAAGCTGTTGAAGGCAAATGTTTCGTTAACCAGCGCTCCCTGGATTATTTCCTGATCGATCTGGATGGAACCAATAACAAGGCAAACCTTGGAGCAAACGCCATTCTGGCCGTTTCGATGGCTTTTGCAAGAGCAAATGCCCTCAGCGCAAAAACCCCTCTTTATCAATACCTCGGAGGCCTCAATGCTCACCTGCTGCCTGTTCCCTGCATGAATATCATCAATGGCGGATCACATGCCGATAATAATGTTGATTTCCAGGAATTTATGATTGCCCCGCACGGTGCACCTTCTTTTAAAGAAGCTATCCGCATGGGTGCCGAAGTTTTTCACACCCTGAAATCGATTTTGAAAGCCAAAGGTTATAGCACAGGTGTTGGAGATGAAGGCGGTTTTGCACCTAACCTGAAATCGAACGACGAAGCTGTTGAGGTAATTCTTGAAGCTATTGTTAAAGCCGGATATAAGCCTGGTGATGAGGTTAGTATATCCCTCGACCCGGCAGCCAGCGAGCTTTGGGAAGATGGTAAATACAAAATGTTCAAGAGCACCGGTAAACTGATGACCAGTGATGAACTGATCCAACTTTGGGAAAGCTGGGTACGTCAGTATCCAATCGTTTTGCTCGAAGATGGTTTAGCTGAAAACGACTGGACCGGATGGCAAAATCTGACCAAATCACTCGGAAATAAAATCGAGCTGGTTGGCGACGATATTTTCTGCACCAACAAGGCTATCCTTGCCGAAGGGATCAAAAAAGGCGTAGCCAATTCGGTTCTGATCAAGCTGAACCAGATCGGTACCGTTACGGAAACACTCGAAACCATTGAGCTGGCCTATAAGAATAAATATAACGCATTTGTTTCTCACAGGAGTGGTGAAACCGTGGATACCTTTATTTCCGACCTTACCGTAGCTGTTAATGCCGGTCACCTGAAAACTGGTAGTGCCTGCCGCGGCGAACGTGTTGAGAAATTCAACCAGCTGATGCGCATTGAAAACGAACTGGGTGCCGGTGCTCATTTTGCCGGAAAGAGCGCATTCATCAACGGATAACCGTTATTTGAAATACATAAAAAAAGGGCTGGTTAAAATTTTAACCAGCCTACTGCCTACTGCCTACTTCTTCTTGCCTATGGTACAGAGTCCGAACGGCAGATACAACGGACAGGTGCCCACCAAACTGGTGAGCAGGAAGATTCCTCCCAGAACCAATAAAACGATTCCCAGGGTTCCCGTAATGACCTTGGTGAAGAACAGAACAACAATCACTGCGGCCGCTATCACTCTGATGATACGGTCGGCTTTTCCCATGTTAAGTTTCATAGTTATGTTTATTTATTAGTTGAACAGATTTCTGACGAAAGGTACAAATAAATCATCACTTTGTTCTTACTCATTAAAAACGAAAAATGAAACTCTTTATCTTAAGAGGCAGTGTGATTCATTCAAATAAAGATATTAAAGGTAAGGTACATAATTGCTATTTTAAGGCTCTGAAAAAATTGTTTCCTCTTCAAAAAATCATTGCCAGTTATGAAAAAGTGTATTTCGTTAGTAATAATTCCGATTGCGTTTTTATTGACAGGTTGCCAATCCCATACCGGAACAAAGATCAGCTTTATCGGTGGAACCTCCCGCTGGATCTTCTCGAATGGTATAGTCAATGTTGTGGTTAAACCTGCCCAGGGGGTGTATGAAATTATCAGGACCGGTGACCAGAAGAAAATCATCGCCGGTGCCTACCTGCGAATTGATAAGGATTCAATCAATGAACCCGGAAGAAAGGCGCAGTATGGTGGGATGGAAGATGCCTATTCCACTACGGCTGCAGCCTACCGGACCGTTTACCAGCTGGCGCGCACGGGGCTGGGGTCCGGGGCTTTCCTGGATGAGCGAAACCTGGATCATGGATGCCAAGAACCTGCTGAAGGCTCAGCCGGCCAATCGCGATGGATTTAAATCCGGACAAGAAGTATTATGCCTATGAATTCTGGGATAACCGGTTGACCGGTGAATTCAAGGGTTCCGACTCTCTCCAACTGGACTTGCGTCCGGGGGAGGCTAAAATGTTATCAATCAGGGAAAAGGCGGAATATCCGCAGCTCCTGTCGACTGACCGGCACGTCATGCAGGGACTGGTGGAAACCCGGGTAACCCGATGGGATCCTTTGAAAATCAGGCTGATTCGCTTTTAAGTACGAAATGGTCGGCAGATCAAGCCGGATGGCATATATTTAGGGCTCAATTTAAAAAGCAATAACCAGATGAAGAAGTACGGATTCCTGATTGGTGTTTGGGCCATCCTGATGATGGCTGCTGCCTGCAATAAAGAGACTCCCGATGTGCGGATTATCCCGGAACCGGCAAAGATGGCTATTGAACCAGCGATGGTTAAGTTCCCAACCGTTAGAAGGGTCTATATTTCGGCTAGTGACAGATCATTGTTTTCAACAGCCGCATACCTTTGCGAGAAGTTGCACTACTCCGATATCGGGTATGAGGGTCCCAATCCGGGACATTGCATTTATCTGGAAATAAGAAAGCTGGAATCCTCTGCTCATCCCGAGGCTTATACATTAACCACCTCTAAAAAAGGTATTGTGATCAGGGGGAATAGTGCCCGTGGAGTTTTCTATGGAATTCAAACCCTGCTCCAATTGCTGCCGCCCGAAGTCTATAGTACAGCCGGTCTGACCACAAAAAGAGGGATTAAAATTCCACAGGTGGATATCCAGGATGAACCCCGTTATGGATGGCGCGGTATGCATCTTGATGTAGGCCGTCACCTTTATTCCGTTGAATTTATCAAGAAATACATCGATATGCTGGCGATGCATAAAATGAATGTTTTTCATTGGCATCTCACTGAAGATCAGGGCTGGCGGATCGAGATCAAGAAATATCCAAAGCTCACCGAAATCGGATCCATCCGGAAGACGGCTGATGGCGGCACTTATGGTGGGTTTTACACCCAGGAACAGATCAAGGAAGTTGTGGCCTATGCTGCCAGCCGGTTTATTGATGTGATGCCGGAGATTGAGATGCCGGGACATTCGGTTGCCGCTCTGGCTGCCTATCCCGAACTTTCCTGCACCGGGGGTCCCTTTGAAGTGCGCACCGCCTGGGGCGTTTCGGATGATGTGTATTGTGCCGGAAAAGAGGCCACATTTGCATTTGTTCAGGATGTTTTATCAGAAGTGATCGCTCTTTCCCCCTTTAAATACCTGCATATCGGCGGGGATGAATGCCCGAAGGACCGGTGGGCCAAATGTCCGGATTGCCAGAAAAGGATGAAAACGGAAGGACTCAAAGATGAGATGCAACTGCAATCCTATTTTATCCGACGGATCGAAAAATTCCTGATTGCCAACAACCGCAGTCTGGTTGGCTGGGACGAGATCCTCGAAGGCGGTCTGGCTCCGGAAGCAACAGTCATGTCGTGGCGCGGTGTAGCCGGCGGCATCGAGGCTGCGCGCCAGGGTCATGATGTGATCATGTCGCCCAATTCTCATTGTTATTTCGACCATTACCAGGGCGATCCAAAATTTGAACCCAAGGCCATCGGCGGGTATCTGACCCTTGAAAAGGTTTATTCCTATGAGCCGACTCCTGAAGAACTCAATGCAGAGGAAGCTAAGCATGTGCTTGGTGCCCAGGCAAATGTGTGGACGGAGTATATCCCAACAGAAAAGCAGGTTGAGTACATGGCTCTGCCTCGCATGAGTGCCCTGGCCGAGGTGGTCTGGACCCCGAAGGTGCTGCGTGATTATGAGAAATTCTCGTACCGGATGGAACGCCAGTATCAGAGGTTCGATGCCATGAAACTCAATTATCGGGTTCCAACGCCTGTAACATCCGCTGAGAGTTTCGTCTTCACAGATTCATTAATTATTGATTTCCACAGCACCGCTCAGGATGCTGAAATTCTGTATACCACAGATGGTTCCGATCCGCTTGCGAGCGGAAAGGTGTACTCTGAACCCCTGATTCTGAAGGATAATGCTGTGGTAAAGGCTGTTACCCGCATGAAATCGGGTCAAACCAGCGTACAGGTTGAGATTCCGGCTGAAAAGCAGGAGATGATGACGAAATGAAAATTATGCCCTGCGGGCTAATTAGCAGAGCATTAATATAAAGAATTACAGTATGAAAGATCTACAACCCATCACAAAACACTTTTCTTTGAAGGGGACAGTTCTGTCGGCATTACCATACGGCAGCGGCCACATAAACGATACCTACAAGGTAGAAACGGCTGAGCCGGAATGCCATAATTACATCCTGCAGCGGATCAATCACAAGATATTCAAGAACGTACCGGGGCTGATGGATAATATCGACCGGGTAACACGGCATATCCGGATGAAACTGGAAAATACCCCGGGTGCCGATCCCAACCGTCAGGGACTGACGCTGATCCCATCCCTGGACGGCAAATCGTTCTATCAGGATCCCGATGGAAACTATTGGAGGATGTACATTTTTATCGAGGATAACCGAAGCTATGACATTGTGGATACACCGGAAAAAGCGTTTGAAGGCGGCCGGATGTTCGGTAAATTCCAGTCGATGATTGCCGATCTGCCGGGTGGTCCCCTGCATGAGACCATCCCGAATTTCCACAATATCGATATGCGCCTGGAAACTTTGCGGAAAACGATTGAAAAAGATCCCGTTGGCCGGGCTTCCATGGTGACTTCTGAAGCCGGGTTCGTATGGGAACGGGCTGAGGAGATGGGTACGATACTTCACCTGGGTCAAAAGGGATTGATTCCCCAACGCATAACGCATAACGATACAAAATTCAATAATATACTCCTCGACAAAAACGATAAAGGGCTGTGTGTGATTGACCTCGATACCGTTATGCCGGGGTATGTCCACTATGATTTCGGCGATAGCATCCGTACATCCACCAATACCGGTGCTGAGGATGATCCCGACTTATCGAAAGTGGAAATGGATATCCGCCTGTTTGAAGCTTATACCAAAGGGTTCCTGCAGGAGACCCGCAGCACCCTTACTCCAACGGAACTGGAATATCTCCCGCTGGCAGGGAAACTCTTTCCGTACATCATCGGGGTTCGGTTTCTGACAGATTATATAGTTGGGGACAACTACTTCAAGATCAAGCACGAGCATCATAATCTCCAGAGGGCGAGAGCGCAGTTTAAGTTGCTTACGAGTATGGAACGTCAGTTCGCTGAGATGAAGGCAGTGGTAAGGCGATACCGGGGATGATTTATTGATTTGCTGATTTGCTGATTTGTTGATGTGCTGATGTGAGGATTTACCACAGGCTTTTATACACCACGTTCTGCGGCTGATGCGTTCCCCAGGAGATGCCCACATCTCTCCAGGCCTTGATCCGGTCGCGCTCCAGATCAATCTCCTTTTTGAGGATGAAGTCCCATTCCCTGCCATCAATCTCTTTAACCCGCTTGGCTATTTCCGCGGTAAGTGCAACGGCATCATTGAAACAAGCGGCTTCCGGATCGATGGATGCCAGAAATTCGGCAGCCTTATTGGCGGCATTATAATTCAGTCCGGCACTCCATACGTTCCGTGCCACGTTTACTTTGGCCTTACATTCCCAGTCGATCTTATTCTGGAAGACCGGCCCAACGGCATCCATGGCTTTATTATAACAGTCGAGGCAAACATCAGGAATGCACATCAGGACATAGATTGCCTCATCAAACCGGTTCTGGCTCTCCAGCATCTGTGCCTCCTTGATGATGATATCGCAGCGGGAATTATAATAGGCGATGATCTTCCGCTTGCCCTCTTCCATAAATTTCTGGATGTTCTTATTGGCGGGATCCAGGCTCCGCAGGGCAGCCGTATAGGCTTTGGTTTCGTTCTCGCCAACCCCCTTGCCGGAAACCGTTGTACTTGCAAACACCTTTCCTTCAATTCCGTCGCCAATGTAAATGGTTATATCAACCGTCAGGGCGTGCATGGGCGGAGCCGTTGAGGTGATGTCCTTCGACTGGATCACTACGTTCGCTGTGATTATAAACCGGGGCAGCAGCTCGCTGGCCCCCATGCCATAGCGGGTAGCAATCTGGCTCAGCTTATTCTCGAGGTTGCTTTTCGATGTCGCCGGCATATATTCGATCTGATCGGGCACCCAGGTGTTCAGGGCTATCCTGCCCAGGTCGTCCAACTTTCCGATCGTGTTCTGCGAATCAGCGAGAACAGAGAAGCAGAAAGAAAAGACAGCTATCAGAAGAATCCGATTCGTTTTCATGATTTTCATGTTGATATTTTTATTTCTCCCCGATCACAAGCGTAACTCCACCCAAACCTTTTGTCATTACTTTACTTTCAATGGAATAGGTCGATTTCAGGAACTTCCTCAGCTCCTGCCCCCAGGCCCTGGCATCCATGGCAGATACGCCGGCATTATACATCGGGATCCGCACCTGCTCAAACAGCATCATGCTTTCCGTAGCATCCGTAGTGCTGAAACGATGCTGTACGGTATTGTCGTTGACCCACTTCTCGATGATTTCACCAAGTTCGCTGCCATCGCGTTCTGATTCCAGGTCCCCATCGAAACTTTCCCATACCTTGATCCGAAGGATGATCTCACGCCCGTTGGCAAACATGTCATCGAAGTGCTTCTGCAACTGTGCGTTGAAGTTGTCAAGTTGGCTCAAAACAGCCTCTTCCAGCAATACCGGCAGCTCTACGCTGAACGATTGCGGACCGGTTCCGGATGCACCAGCCACCTGCTTATCGGTATAGGCATCGATCCCCTGCATGTTGAAGGTGATCGATTTCTTCGGTCCGATGGTGTTAACTGTCCAGGTCAATTGTATCCAGATATCCGCTTTGGCGGTTTTCCTCAGTTTATCAATCGGGGTTTCAGTGGCATCCGCACCGCTCTTGCTGGTGAGCATGGCATCTTCCGCGGATTCATTCGACACGGTTTTCAGGGCTGATTCCAGGTTCTTCAGCGGGAAGTCACGGTCTACCATCAGTTCATTGATCTTGCTGATCACCAGCAGCAGGTCGGGACTCTCCTGGAAGGCCATCTTGTAATCAGGGAATTTCTGCACCGATCCCTGGTTGTCAAAAGTCATCATGTACCCGCCTTTATTGCACCATGCATCACTCGGAACCACCATGATGGTGGGCTTTTTGGCCTGACCGAAGGCGGCTGTTCCTGACAGGATCATCAGGCCAAGCAGAATTATTTTACCGATATTTCTTTTCATAACATTAACATTCATTTTAGTATTCCATCTTGTTTCATTTTTTCGATCAGTCCGGGACGATCAACGCGAACAATCACGCTTCGGTTAACCCGGTCTTTGGCTAGCTGTTTGTCACGAAAGAACCGGTGGCGGATCTTTTCATCCCGGAGCGACAGGAACTTACGGAACTCCCCGCCATCGGCAAAGAATTTATTGAAATAGGTTTCGTTCCTTTCCCGCACATTCACCTCGGCGAGAACGGGTTTTACCTGGCATTCCGCCTTGCCCGCCACGATCCCGTTAAAAAGTATATCCCGCACGGCGTTCTTTTTGGCCTGCTCAACTGCATCGTGGCGGTTACGGCCGGTTCCCCAGGCTTTCACAGTTTGTGAGCCGTCCATCTCTATGCCCAGGCACTCCGTCTGATAAGTGTTGTAGGCAGCGATTTTTCTTTGCGGATCGCAGGATGCAATTCCCAGAATCAGGCAGCAGACTGCAATCCCGTACAATCCATAATTAGTTTTCATAGGATTCCTATTTTAAAATCCGGCACCTAATTTCTTGACAATCCCCGCCGCTTCCAGTTCCTGCCGCAGTGCGGTATGCATAACCGACACATTAATTGCTACCTTGTAGGTTTTCCGGTCCACCTTGATCCGGTCCTGCACCCCTTCGCCGCTTAGGGAAACGAAATTCAGGTATTTCCCGGCCGGTGCAAAGAAGAGATCGAAATAATCGGATTTCGCTTGTTCGGCACCAGGATCTGTAACCAACGGACGCTTCATGCAGCCCTGGCCCGCGGTGATCCCTTTAAAGATCACGGCATGCACTGCATTGCGTTTAGCCTGAATCACAGCATCTTCCGGCGACTTGCCGTAACCCCAGACTTTCATCAGCTGGCTGCCTTGCGTTCCGGTTCCGAGGCATTCCACTTCATAATTTTTATCGATGTACCCGGCAATTTTTTTCTCCTTCCGGGTCTGAGCCTGCATGGTCAGGCACGATAGCACCCAAAATGCAACCCAAACGAATAAAAATCTTTTTTTCATATCATAATGGTTTTATAATTCAGATCAGAGCAGGATCCTTAAGCCTCCGAAAAAGCTGAGTCCGCTGCGGTTGTTGAAAACAGATTGCCATTTTATTCCGATACTGACCGGTTGGTTTGAACCCACGGTAATGAAGTTATCCTCCATCTGGTAGTAATAGTTTGCGCCGGCTATCAGCTGGACATTGTGAAGAAGGTTCATTCCGAAACTTCCACCTGCTAATAAGTGATCACCGGTTATGGAGAGACCATCAGGAAAGGAAGCATTATCACCCTTTGCATAGAGGCTGGTGGTTTCGATGCCGTAGCCGATTCTCGGCGACAGCTGAAAATGGTGCAGAAAATAGAAATCCTTGCTCAGTCCGATGGAAACCCTGGTAAACTGGTAGTTTTTGTTAGCATCGCTTGAATAGTATCCCGGCACGGTAACATAGATGTACTTGCCCGGATCGACTGCAAGGTCGGCAAACAAATAAACACCGGTCGGGATTGTCTTCATTTTCATGGTCTTGCTCAGTGTCCTGGAAAGGTTGTATCCCAGAGTCAGGTTTAATCCCCCCATCTCGCCCGAAAGTACCGAGGCGGTAACGGAAATGCCGTGATCATTTTTCTGTTCAAGGAACATCCCGAAATGATCAATTTTTCCTCCGGCTACCTGGTAAAAGGTGGTGGGCTTGGATTTCCCTTCGGTGATTTTCTGATTATCGGCTACCTGTTTTGCACGTACCACCGCTCTACGTCTTTTGTAGACCTCCTGGTTCTTTTTCTGCACATTTTCATAAACGAAAAAGCGCTGGTCCACGTATACCCCCTCTTTCAGTCCGATGGTGGCTCCGATGGGTTTGCTGGAGATCAGGTTTTGCCTGACCTGGAAATCCGGAACACGGTTTTCGATTTCCAACAGGATGTTGTCATACAGGTTATTGAGCAGGGCAGTGCGCTTCTCCTCATCGGTTCTCTTATCATTGGGTAAAACAATCAGCGACGGTGCCACGTTATAACTAACATCCCGGACAAACTCCATTGGGAAAACCGTGCTGTCGAATTTTCGCTTTTTTTCAGCTTTCACAGACTCGGGATCATTTTCGGAGATCCAGAGGTTTTCATAGAATTGGGCACTGACCGAATCGTTCCAGGTTAGTTTGTAGAGAAACCCGCGGCCGGAGCCGCAATAGTCGCCTTTGCCGGGTGTGGTTTTTGGTTCTTTGTACTGAATATCAGAAAAATTGATGAACAACAGGTAGCTTAGTTTCAGAAGCTTTTCTCCCTGGTCTTTCAGGCTGCCCAATTGCCGTTGGCTGGCTGTTGCGGTAAGATAATCGTTATCCTTCGCATTGTAAAGCCCGCGCTGCCCGATCAGGTTCATGTTGAGCGTCCCGTCGGGTTTTCGGTCAAACCATTTAGCCACGATTTGCCTTGAAATATCAGATCCGGCCAGAAAATCCCGGATCGCCCGGGTATCGGTGCCGGAAGTCGACATGATCCGGTTCTCCGCCGTAAAGTTTGGAATATCGATACGGACGAACCGTGAGGGCAGGCTGTGATCATTAAATTTAGGCCCGATCAGTTTCGTATTCTCTACGAAATTTCTCACAGATGAGCTCAATCCCCCGTTCGGATCCGGGCTGGGATCATCGATATAAATAACGGTTAGTGAAACACGTGAATATCCATGATCAGGAATTTTTTCCTGACCGACAACGATCTCCCAACAAAGAAACGTAATAGTAATAGTCATCAAGGATAATGCTTTCATCTGTTGAATTATTGGATTTTCTGGATTTAATTATTCTGTTATTAACCTAAATTTCTAAATGAAAATTTTTCTCATCCGGGTAAAATACTTATCTTTAAAGTGTTAGAATAAAAATTAATACCCACTCAACAGATGCAGAACAAAAATAATAAGACCACTGAATTTAGAGCAGGAAAACTGATAAAAATTCAACGAGAACCAATTTGCATGTTTGAAATTCTTTTTATGTTTACCTGACAACTGAAACTATGAAAACACACATCTCTTCCTTTCTCCTTTTTACCTTATTACTCACGGCATGCACCGCCTCGCAAGAACCTCTGCCAACCCCCATGGGAGGTGGCGGCGAAGCCAATCCTACATTGAAAACCAATGCCGTTGCCCTGAAAAACTTCCAGGATATGCGGTTCGGGATGTTTGTGCACTGGGGGCCGATATCGATCAAAGGAACTGAAATCGGATGGTCGCGGGGTCGCGAGGTGCCGATCAATACTTATGACAGTCTTTATCTGCAGTTCAATCCGGTGAACTTTAATGCGGATGAGTGGATCGGTCTGGCTAAGGAAGCCGGGATGAAGTATTTCGTAATTACCTCAAAGCACCACGATGGATTTCCTTTGTGGCCATCAGAATACACCGATTACGATATCGCTTCCACGCCCTATAAAAAGGATGTACTCAAAGATATGGAGCTGGCTTGTGAAAAGCAGGGGATACTGTTCGGAACTTATCATTCCATCCTCGACTGGCATCATCCGGATTATACCACGCGTTATGGAGGTGATCCGAGGCCGGTTGACCCTTCAACCATGGTGAATTATAAAAAGTACCTGTTTAATCAGGTGAAGGAACTGGTTCAGAATTACCACACCAACATCCTTTGGTTCGACGGGCAATGGGAACGTTCATGGACCCATGCAGACGGGATGGAACTCTATAAGTATATCCGCGACATGCGTGATGACATCCTGATCAATAACCGGGTGGATAAGGGATTCAAAGGAATGGCCGGGATGACGGACAGTGTCGCCAAATATGCCGGCGACTATGGAACACCTGAACAGCGGATCGGGGGATTCAACCGGGATTATCCCTGGGAATCGTGCATCACGGTTGGCGAACAGTGGGCCTGGAAGCCGAACGACAAACTGAAAAGTGTGGACGAGATTGTGCACACCCTGATTAAAGCTGCAGGCGGAGATGGTAACCTGCTGCTCAACGTTGGCCCGATGCCCGACGGCCGGATTGAACCGCGGCAGGTTGAATTATTGAAGGGGGTAGGGAAGTGGTTAGAGATTAATGGTGAGGGGGTTTATGGGACCCGCGGCGGTCCGTTCCTGCCCAACGATAAAATGGCTTCAACGCACAAGGGGCAGGTTATATATCTACACGTTATGGATAAATCCATGAAAGAGATTAAACTACCACTGCCACAAGGAGTAAAGGCTACCAGGGTAAGCATTCTAGGCGGTAAATCGGTGAGTTACGATAATCGCGACCGGGAGTTGCTGATCCGCGTACCTCAGAATATTCCGGATTCGCCGGCTTATGTATTGAAAATCAGGATTAACCGGAATGCCGGGAAGATCGAGCCAATCGAAATGAAATAGAAAGGATAAAACCACGCAGGAAAACACTTCCGACCAGAAGATTGATCATGTAAAACCAGCCAAAGGGAATATAATCAGGCATTTGATAGGAGTAAAGGACCGGATTTCCTTACTTGATGTATTCCCCCGATTTTATAACCTGACTCTTTGGTATAATTGACCTTAATTTTCCCGGGCTCCAGGATAAGTCTTGTATTAAGCTGGGAGGGCATGGGAAACCCGATGGATACCAGCTTGGGGAAGGTGTCGATGATCCCGGTGAAAATCAAAAACTTAAACCAACATGATGAAAAAAAGCCATCCATCCGTAAAATCAATCCGGACTGGGTCTGGAAAATGTTAAAAAAAGGCTGATCAGGAATTTTCTTTAATATTATAATCTAAACGTCAATACTAAAAACTTAAACCCGATGAAATTATCTGAGAAGACCCGGTCAATCCTCTACCCGCTGATCCTGGTGAATTTCCAGTTCTTTATGCTCGGATTCGTATGGAACCTGGCAAATGTGCTGGTCGCACTGTTCCAGGAAACGTTCAGCCTGAATAATTTCCAGACTTCTTTGTTAACCTCGATATCCTTCTTTGCTTTTTTTGCCGTTTCCTACCCGGCCCGTCTGTTTATCGACCGGTATAAGACGGTAACCACCATTGTCGTTGGTTGTCTGTTTGCCGCGCTGGGGTTGCTCATTTTTGTACCGGGTGCGATCCTGATGTCCTATCCACTGTTCCTGGTTGGTGTTTTTGTGATGTTTTCAGGCGCTACTTTCCTCCAGGTCGCCTGCAACCCTTATGTAAGGGCCCTGGGGCCCGACAAGTCGGCTGCCAGCCGTATCAATTTTTCGCAGGGGCTCGGCGCAGTCGGTGCGTTCCTGACCTCTTATGTTGCCGGAGGCTTTATCCTGAAGCTATTCAAGGATGACCCGTTCCGGGGGATTGTATGGTTCTATCTGATACTCACTGTTCTATATGCCGGGCTGGGATTGCTGATCCGGATGGCTTGCATGCCGGTGAATCCGAATGATGCTTTACGGGACAAGGCTTCAGAGGAGGTGGTGACCGACAAAAAGAAAAGTGCCTGGAATTACCGCCATTTCAAGATCGGGTTCATTGTTCTCCTGCTATACATGGGAGCCGAGGCGATCCTATATCAGTTAATGACGCCCTATTTTATGCAGGAGGCACCGATTGAAAAGGCACGGGCCGTTGATATTTCAGGCTTGATGTTTCTCGGTTTGATGGTTGGCCGCTTACTGGGAGCCGGCATGCTGATCAAGGTAAACCCGGGCCGGCTGGTGGGCTGGTTCGGAGCGCTTGCCGGACTTCTGATAGTGATTTCCATGGCCGGCTCCGGTTATGTGGCTATTTACTCCATAACTCTGACCGGATTTTTTATATCAATCATGTTTGCCACAATCTTCTCACTGGCCATCGACGGGCTGGGGCGGTTTACCAATGAGGCATCCTCCTATCTGATCATGGCCATATCCGGAGGGTTCTTTATACCATTGCTGTTTGGCCTCACCGCAGATTATCTTAGCCTGAAAACCTCTCTGATCATTGTCCTGATCCCGCTTCTCCTGGCATCGTGGTATGGGTTTTTCGGAGCGCGGAAAAGGATTTGAACCGAACATTTTGCGGTTACAATCGCAAAATGTCGTAATATATTGCGGTTGTATTCGCAAAATGTTTATTGGAGCACCGCTTGGTTAATGGTTATTATCCTGATGTGGTTAATAATCCGGCCGATTCCAGGGAAATTCTGACAGAACTGGCTAATAGTTATCTGGGAAACAACAGATTGTTTGCGAACCGGTTTTTCTGGCGAACACGCAGTCAGCAGGAAATTGATTATATTGAAGAGAGTTATGGAATATTGCATGCCTATGAATTCAAATGGAATCCAATCGCAAAGGCATTCCTGCCAAAATCATTTCGGCAAGCATACCCCGAGCATCGGTTTGAAATCATCAACCGGAATAATTATCAGGGGTTTATATCATAGGCATTAACCCATCCTGAAAAGTTCTTACCTCTGGCCGCTAAGATTTTGCAGGCTAACTGTATCTGATCGCATGCTGATCTGAAAATCACGAAGAAAATCAAGGAGTGAATTTCTTCTATCGGATAAATTTCAAGCATGATCTATTGACTTCCGAAGTAATCTTCAACAAAATGCTTGAAGGCCAGTCCCTTTTCCCTAATGACCCAATCCTACAAAAAGCAATTGATATTAATAGCACTTCTGTTTATTCCATTGAGGCACTCGATCTTGTTTTTCAACGGTTTAAGTTTTCTTTTACCGAGCGCGACATCCCGAAAAAACTTATATCCTTACCGGGCAGGCGTTTTTTGTTAGGGAAGTTCTTTTTTCACAGCAGCTTGAAAAAAGAACCAAAAAAGTCGCTGTTAAAATTGACCTCCTTAGTTTTAGGACAGAAGGCCTATCTTTATACCTTAGTATTTCGAAAAACCATGCAAATCAACGATAACACAGTGCATCTTAATCCTTGAATATGACGAAACTGACTGGGACATCCCTTGATATACCCGCTGAGAATCGCGAAAGGTTAAAGCAGCTTTTCCCCTCAGTATTTACCGAAACGAAAACCGACACCGGCGATTTGGTAGAATCCATCGACTTCGAAAAACTCAAGGCAGAATTGGGTACCTTCTCAGATCTCTTTGAATCCCGAAGGGAACGCTATGGGATGGACTGGCCGGGCAAAAAGGAGGCTTTGCGTCTGATCCAAACCCCAAGTGCGGCAACCCTAAAACCTGCCCGGAACGAATCGGTAAATTTTGACACCACGGAGAATCTCTTTATCGAAGGAGACAACCTGGAGGTACTCAAGCTTTTACAAAAGAGCTATTACGGAAAGATCAAAATGATCTACATCGATCCCCCTTATAACACCGGCAAGGAATTCATCTACCCGGACAACTTTAGCGAAAGCCTTGAAACCTACCTGGAATATGCCGGTTTGAGCGATGGAGATGGTAAGAAATTCAGCACAAATAATGCCAGTGAAGGACGATTCCATACTAAATGGCTGAACATGATGTATCCTCGACTCTATTTAGCACGAAACCTAATGCGAGATGACGGAGTAATTTTTATTAGCATTGATGATCATGAGGTTAGTAATTTAAGAAAGTTGTGCGATGAGATTTTTGGGGAGGAAAACTTTGTTGCCAGTGTAGTTTGGCAAAGAGCGTTTTCACCTAAAAATGATGCAAAATATCTCTCGGAAAACCATGACTATATTCTGATTTATGGGAAAAACCTAGATTTCTTTACCAGTGGAAGTTTGAAGAGAACAGAAGAAGCTAATGCCCGTTATGGAAACTATGATAACGATCCCCGTGGCAATTGGATTTCAGACAATTTAACTGTTAAGACCTACTCGAAAAAATATGATTATCCAATAACTACTCCAAGTGGAAAAGAAGTGTGGCCAACTGACGGCAGATGTTGGAGTATGCCAAAAGAAAAAATTCAAGAATTAATAAAAGAAAACCGAATTTGGTTTGGTAATGATGGTAATAATGTTCCTCGATTGAAAAGGTTTTTATCGGATGTACGAGATGGAATGGTTCCAACTACCTTATGGCTTCATCAGGAAGTTGGTCATAATCAGGAAGGACGACAAGAATTGAAAGGATTGTTTGATGATAAAGGGTTTTTTGATGGGCCTAAGCCCTTAAGACTACTAACTCGAATTATGAAGGTAGGAAATCTATCAAAAGACGATATAATTCTGGACTTTTTCGCGGGTTCCGCTACTACAGGGCACGCTGTCCTCGATCTGAATAAAGATGGAGGAAATCGAAAATTTATTCTTGTTCAGTTACCTGAACCTTGTGACCCTGACAGCGAAGCCTTCAAAGTCGGGTACAAAACGATTGCAGACATCGGTAAAGAGCGTATCCGGAGGGTTATCAAAAAGCTCAATACAAAGCAGGAGGGCAAACTCGACCTTGAACAGTCAGGAACGCAGGATCGCGGTTTTAAAGTCTTCAAACTTGACCGATCCAACTTCAGGCAATGGCAGAAACTCGATCCAACAACCCCGGTTGAAAGAATTGAGGAGCAACTCACCTTACACATTGATCATATAGACCACCAAGCCACTCCGGAAGATTTGCTTTATGAAATCTTACTTAAGACGGGCTTTACCCCGACAGAAAAGATTGAGACTATAATAATTGCCGCTACGCAAGTCTTTTCGGTTGCCGATGGTGCACTTCTTCTCTGTTTGGAAGATACTGTGACCAAGGAGCTGATTGACAGCATAGCCGAAATAGAACCAATCCAGTTCATATGCCTCGATTCGGCCTTTCATTCAAACGACCAGCTCAAAGCCAATGCCGTTCAGACCTTTGCGGCCCGGAATATGCAGAAGGAAAAGCACAATCAGATTATTTTCAAAACGATTTAGGGATTTAAGCGAGTCGGTGACACATTGTCACCAACTGAAACAAAGTCAAGATGATTTGAAATATGGATAAAGGAATTATTCAATTGATGCAGTCAAAATTTGACAGTCTGGTACAAGGTATTACTGAAGAAAATATAGAGTTCTGGTTTGCCCGCGATCTGATGGAACCCTTGGGTTATGCCCGTTGGGAAAATTTTCTGGTAGCCATCAACCGGGCCATAGATTCTTGCAGGTCAACGGGATTTGATCCGGACGATCATTTTCGTGGCGTCACGAAAATGATCGATCTTGGTAGCAGGGCAAATCGTCTATTTCAACCTGGCAAATCATGAACAAAAAAAGTATTCGTAAAATGCTTGGTCAACAACGTATTAAGCCGGAGGCAACTATTCGGAAATTCCGAATAGTTCGAACTAAGGGGAAAGCATTATAAAGGAAGAATCAGAACGGTATAATTGGGAATTATGACAAATATTGAATTGGCGGAATTTGAAAAATACAAAATCCGTCGCTTATTTGACGAGAAGAGCGAGATATGGTATTTCTCTGTTATAGATATTGTTGGTGCTTTGACGGACAGCAATAATCCCCGGGATTACTGGTTTAAGATGAAAATCCGTGTTAAAAGTGAAGACGGACTTGAACTGTCGACAATTTGTCGACAGTTGAAAATGAAAGCCCCCGACGGCAAAATGCGTGAAACGGATACTGCCACTGCAGAAGGCTTACTAAGGATCATTCAATCCATTCCATCTCCCAAAGCAGAGCCATTCAAGCAGTGGCTTGCAAAGGTAGGATACGAGCGGCTTCAGGATATGACCGATCCTGCCCAATCGCTTGATCGCGCCCGTCAATACTGGCAACAGCATGGACGGAGTGAAAAGTGGATTCAACAAAGGATGATGGGACAGGAAACCCGCAATAAACTGACTGATTATTGGAAAGACCATGAAATTAGCAAAGAGCAGGAATTTGCTCTGCTTACCAACATTATACATCAGGAATGGACCGGAATTTCAGTAAAAAAGCACAAAGAAATAAAGGGTTTGAAATCGCAAAATCTTAGAGACCACATGAGTGAAGCTGAACTGATTTTTACAGCACTTGCAGAACTTTCGACCAGGCAGATTGCTGAAAGTGACGAGGCTACTGGTCTGGTTGAGAATGCTGATGCAGGTAAGAAAGGAGGGAAGATTGCCAAGGGAGCCCGACTGGCACTGGAGCAGAAAACCGGGAAAAGCGTTGTAACAGGAGAGAATTTCTTGCCCCAATCAAAGCAGCACAAAAAGATCAAGAACGAAGAAGGTGATAAAAAATGAACCCCTCATGAGCTAAGATCGCAAAATGCAATGATCATAAATGAGGGCTCCATGAGTGCGAGCCAGTTAGCCATGAAAAACTAAATTATTAACGAGTGAAATTAAAGTTTGATTCCGGTCTCGACTACCAGCTTGAGGCGATCAAAAGTGTTACTGACCTCTTTGAAGGGTTGCCGCAACAATCGGCAGGATTAGCCGTGACCCTGCACTCGGAGATGTTAAATACCGGTATGGAGTATAATGAATTGGGTATTGGAAATAGCCTGAGCCTCACCAATGAGCAAGTCCTGAAAAACTTGCAGGAAGTTCAATACCGCAATAACATACCCAAGTCAAGGTCTCTTATCGAATCCGGTAACTATACATTCCCCAATTTCTCCGTGGAAATGGAAACCGGCACCGGTAAAACGTATGTCTATCTCCGTTCCATATTTGAACTCAACCTGATGTATGGATTCAAGAAGTTTATCATCGTGGTGCCATCAGTTGCCATCCGTTGTGGAGTAACCACTTCAATCAAACTGATGAAGGAGCATTTTAAGGGCCTATATAACAATGTTGCTTTTGATGATTTTGTGTATCAATCCAAGGATTTAAGCAGGGTACGACAGTTTGCGGTGAATAATGAAGTTCAGATCATGGTGATTAACATCCAGGCTTTCCAGAAGGATGCCGGAGAAAACGTGGACTATTCAACGCTGACAGATGATAAGAAGAAAAAATTGAATGTTATCCATCAGGAACAGGATAAGATGTCGGGTCGCCGACCGATAGAATTTGTCCAGGCCACCAATCCGGTTTTGATTATTGATGAACCACAAAGCGTTGATAATACTGACAAATCTCAAAAAGCAATACGAAACCTGAATCCGCTATTCTGCCTGCGTTATTCGGCCACACACATAAATCCCTATAATCTTCTTTATCAGCTTGATCCTGTTCGTGCTTATGACATGCGCCTGGTAAAGCAGATTGAAGTTATTGACGCCAGCGGCACCCAGGACTATAACAATACATTTGTCCGGCTTGATGAAGTCGGTTATTGGCCGGCGTCGTCCAAAACTCCTCAGGCCAAGATCACCATCTTTGAAGATACTTCAAATGGTACGCGGGAAAAGACAATCCGGATTAAACACGGCACCGACCTTACGAGCCAGACCAACAGGCCGGATTACGAGGGATATCTGGTAACTAATATCAATGCTGAGCCAGGGAATGAATACATCGAATTTCAGAACGGGGTTGTCGTTGAGATGTTTACCGAGTCGGGTGGAATGAGTGATGAACGAATGAAGAGCCAGGTTGAACAAACCGTTGAAGCGCATTTCGCCAAAGAGAAGAAGCTGAAAGATAAGGGAATAAAGGTATTATCCCTTTTCTTTATTGACCATGTAAAGAGTTACAGGACTTATGATGATGAAGGGAATCCACAGCAGGGGAAGATTGGTCGGTGGTTTGAAGAAGCCTATAAAACAATCAGCACAAAGGCTATGTACAAAGAGCTCATCCCGTTTACCGCGGATGAGGTACATGACGGCTATTTTTCGGCTGATAGGAAGAAGGGGAAAATTGTAGACTTGATCGAATATTCAAAAGATAAAGACGGAAATTTTAAACCCACCAGTGCCGATGATGAAACCTTTAAACTCATAATGGAGAACAAGGAGCGGCTTTTGTCTCCCGAGGAGCCATTACGATTTATCTTCAGTCACTCTGCGCTGAAAGAAGGATGGGATAACCCTAATGTATTTCAGATCTGCACCTTGCGGGAAATGGGAACCGACCGCGAACGACGGCAGACAATCGGACGAGGTTTGCGCTTGCCCGTAAATCAGGATGGCACCCGGGTATATGACGAACAGATAAACCGGCTTACTGTTGTGGCAAATGAAACCTTTGAAAACTTTGCCAAGGGATTGCAGAGTGAAATTGAATCAGCAATCGGCGGTGATTTCAAATTCCGCCGGGTCCCGGCGATCGCTTTTACACAATTACGTAACCCTGAAGGATCAAATTACCTTTCACAAGAAGAATCCCAAGATATCTGGGATTGTGTGGCAGAACAGGGATTCATTGACCAATACGGGGATTTCACTAAACAATTTGAGCCAGACAAGCCCGGATTCTCCATTGAACTACCCGAGAAGTATTTCGGTATTGCAGAGCATGTTGTCGAACGGATGAAAAGATTCCTGCCCAGAGATTTTGTCAAGGATGCACGTAAACGACAAGCAATTAGTTATAATAAACGGGTAGAGTTAAATCCTGATTTCAAGGTTCTTTGGGATAAAATCAGTCAGAAAACCCGGTATTCAGTCGAGTTTAGAACAGAAGACCTGATAAAACGCGCAGCCGAAAAGATCAGGACCATGGCTGAAATACAGCCAATACAGATTTCAATTACGAAACGGGATCTTGAAATCACCGAATCAGGATTGGAAGGAGGCAAAATCACCAGCAGCAGAACACATTTTGTGAGTAATGATCAGCCTTTGCCAGACATTCTTACTTTCCTACAACGGGAAACCGAGCTCACCAGGGGCACGCTGGTTCAAATCCTTAAATCATCGGGCCGGATCAAGGATTTTACCGTTAATCCACAGTCTTTTATGACGGAGGCAGCCAAACGCATAAACCGGGCATTGCATGAATTGATTATCGACGGAATCAAATATGAGCCCATAAAAAATCAGTTTTATGAAATGCGATTGTTTGAAGAGCAGGAAATCGAAGAATATTTGAGCCGCCTTTACACCATATCCAGCCACGACGACCGGACACCATACGATTACATCGCATACGAAAGCGGAACTGAAGAAGAAATTGCCAAGCTCCTGGATGCCGATGAACACGTAAAATTCTTCTGCAAACTTCCCAGGTGGTTTAAAGTTGCTACACCTTTGGGCGATTACAACCCAGATTGGGCAGTGGTGGTGGAAGATACCCGGAAACTATACCTGGTACGTGAAACGAAGAGCACTTCTGATGCAGATAAACGACGTGAGACTGAGAACAAAAAAATAATATGTGGCAAAGCTCACTTTAAAGCACTCGGAGTAAATTTCAAAGAGGCAACAAACATTTACGAGGTGCTGCAGCCGTGAACCCATGTGGTAAAAAATGAATTGAATTGAATTTGGATTCCATTAGAAGTAATAGAAAAAGCAGCCCTTTGGAGCATATCATCCCAATGAACACAGACTCTTTCTAGATTTTCAACAAAATTGTTCATAGCCTGTTGATAAAATTCTTCATTGTATTATTAACTGTCAGCAATATT